>ENA-UPTA01001951-UPTA01001951.1-activated-sludge-metagenome-genome-assembly--contig:-NODE-1951-length-22046-cov-6.862626_pt1 | contig 22046 bp, 23 predicted proteins | sample MGYA00238184_ERZ773361 | MGnify/ENA primary metagenome ERZ773361 (study PRJEB29100, sample SAMN05720205) | activated sludge metagenome | isolation source: anaerobic digester from wastewater... | reverse complement strand
CTACGAAGCGCTTAAGGAGTTCAACCATGCCTATGAGGGCACACGCACGTCAATTGAGAATATGCATCTAGAATATCAGGCATTACTCCAGGTCGATCCTGAGTTAGAGAAATATCTGAAAAACCTGTGCATTACCTGCCCCGGATCCATACTGCCGATATAATGCATTCCGGTATCGAATTTCACACCACCGCTGTTAAATGTTTGCAGACAACCGCCAATCTGACGATTTTTTTCCAGGATTAGGACTTTAAAACCGTTTTTAACAAGGATATAACCGCAAAGCAATCCTCCCAGGCCACTTCCAATAATTACCACATCGTATTTCGCCATTACTTCCTGTTTTTAACTATCCAAATACCTTTTTTATTCCCTTCAGAAACAACACAACCCATATCAACAAATAATCTTGCCCCTGAGTTCATTTCTGCCACCAAAAATATAAAATCCCGATTTGCCAACAAGCATTTCCTAATTGTTTGTTCCGAAGGTTCAACACCGGCTATCAGGTCAAATTCACTGTAATCAATATCCTCATCTGCGGGTTCCGAATAGTGTAAATTTGGAGGATTCGAAACACAGTTTCCGGCAATATCTAACTTATCTCTATCATTGTCGGTGGCATACACCTGCAGGTTCTTTTTTACCAGAGATATCATCAAAGAGACTGTTCCAAACCCACATTCTGCAATACATACTCTGCCTGTATCAGGCAAGGAAGTTATTAATGCTTCAAAATTACTATAGCTTCGCATCAATCTGCGTGCACTGCGCTCAATAAACGCGCCCTTGTAAACATAATTATGTATTACAAGATTGCTGAAATAAGATGGCGTTTCAATTGCATCAACCATATTGCCGTATTCTTCAATGTACATCTTTCTGATATTTCGTGCACGCTCCGAATAATTATCACCGTACATTTTATCATCCGGTTTTATGCGCTGCAAAATTTTTATCGTTGCTTTCCCCTTCCTTAAAAGCATTTCTTTTTTTGGTAAGGCATGACCCAAGCCATGAACAATAACAGGAATAATATCGAGATTTAGTTTTTCGGCCAAATAAAATGCCCCTCGGTGGAAACGCAGAATAGAACAGTCTTCGGAGCGCGTGCCTTCCGGAAACACCATAATGGAATACCCCTTTTCTACCATTTGTCCCAGACGGGCTATACTGTTTTCGATACCGGTGGCAACAGGATAATAATCGGCATAGCGTATCATTCGTCCATAAAAAGGGGAATTCCATACCCATTCGTTGGTGAGGATAACAATTTTAGGAGATAACATCATGATATACATCAAATCGATATGCGCCTGATGGTTACAAATTATTACCCCGGGTTGCGAAAAGTCTTCGTTGTATTCATTGATGATTTCACGCTTAACAAACGGAATTTTTCTTGTAACCAAATCGGTTACATACTGCATAGCCTTGTGGTATCGCAGTTTGTTCTTGTCCGTTTTTCTGCTGATCCCCAGTAAAAAGAACCCAATGCAAGTTAATACCAGTGTGCCTAAAAGGAAAGCGCAAAAACTATAAACCGTAGCAAAAAAATTCACAAATGTTACAGGTATCAGTCTTTTTTTACCGTTTTTATAGGTAATTGCATGGTAAAATATTGGGGGTATAATAAACGATATCAGCACCACAGAAATCATCCCGATAATTGTGACATTACCCAGCGACTTCATGGCAGGGTGTTTTGCAAAAACCAAGGTACCTATACCAACAAACATAGTTACTGCCGACAAAACAACCGCCGTTTTGTACGACGAGAGCAGTTTACGACGACTGGCGTATTCACTCATCATACCTTCCATCATAAATATGGTGTAATCATCGCCAAGTCCAAATATAAAAGTCGCAAGAATTATGTTCACAATATTGAATCCCACACCAAAAACCGACATAATACCCAAAATCCAAATCCAACTGATAAGCATGGGCAAAAACGCAATCACCGACAATTCGAGACGGCCAAACGAGATTGTAAGAAAAAGCAGTACCAGGAAACTGCATATATAAAGCACTCTGTTAAAATCGTCTGAAAGCAAATCAACGAGCGATTGCGCCACACTTCCTGAGTCGAATACAAAACAATTGCTGCCCGATAATTTCCGTGATACTTCAGCAGTGTTATCTTTTCCGGTATTTATAACACTCACAACCATGGCTCGTTCACCCGTTACAATCAGATAGTCTTTCAGAAAATTTTCGGTTATTATAGAAAAGTAAGCGGACGGTTGAACAGTATATGTGCTATCAAGCGCGTTTAGGAAACCATCGAAAGACTCCTTTTTGAATCCTTGTTTTACAGCTTCTTCAACAAAAATATCCTTAAATGTTACGCTGCGACTTTCCCAGAATTGATTCCATTTCTGAATCTTTGCTTTTTGCATTTGTGAAGAAGGCAAAAACTGTCCAATACCCGAAATGCTTTGTATCGTACCTGCTTCCCTTAATGAATCAATCACGTCTTTTTTGCTCTCATATTGCTGTAATGCCACATCGAGAGTAGCAGCATCCGACACAAAATAAACCGACTTTTCTCCCAACGTCGTATAAGCACTCATCTCCTCAAACGATTCCTTTTGTTCAGGAGTCATGTAGTTTATTTTGTTCATCTCCGTTTCGAAGTTCACATCGAACGAAAAATAGAAAAACACAAAAGTCAGCAGCACAACGACTGTAATTATCCATCGGTTGCGGTCGATGCGGTAACCTGAAATACGATCGATCACACCAGTTTTTTCGACATTGAGGTTGGGTTGATTTTTAAGGAAATGGGGTAAAAATATCAGGACAAACAGTAGGGTGCCGGCGAGAGAAAAAGCCGCAAACAATCCGAAATCGCGCATTGAATCGGCACTGATGAACAGTAGGCTGAGAAATGCTCCCACAGTTGTAATGCTGCCTGTAATCATTGGCGAAGAAATATCTCTGAGCACTTCACCCTGATTGTGTGCATATTTGGCGTGGATCAAATAATGCAGTGAATAGTTAATAGCAATACCAAAAATTACAGAACCCGCCCCAATAGCAATGGCAGAGATTGTACCTTTAAGAAAATATAGAGCTGCGAGAGCCATTAATGCACCAAAAAGCACCGGGACAGCAATGAGAACGATAGATTTTACACTGCGAAAAAACCATAGTAATAATCCCAATATCAACACTACTGATATCAGTATGGCAAGATAACTGTCGTTTTTAATCTGTTTCGCATTGCTCACCCCTACCGGAGCTGCACCAAAATACCGTACGTCAGCATTGAAATGTTTTCGGACGGAATCAACACTTTCATCGAGGTAATCAACCAGCACCGCATTTTCGGCCGTTTTACTTACGGGGTTGCTCGCTGTAACAAAAAGTAAAATATTGGTACTGTCGTTCGAAAAAATATAATTATTATAAATAATATAATCGCTGCTGATCTGAAATTCGTTAAGCCTCGACAACACCGGTGTTGCCAGATGAAGCGGGTCGGAAATGATTTGTTGCTTTAGCACCATCCCTGCAGGTGAAATAAGCAGTTTTTTATTGTTTGCAAGAATTTTACTGATGCTGTCGCGATTAATCAACCGATCGATGCGCTCATAATCGGACTCACTCAAATAATATGGAAGATTCTGGGTAATAAAACCGGCAACATCGAATATAAGTTGCTGATCGATCTTGTAAAAAACATCATGTACCAGATTTTTTCCATCAGTAACATACTTCAGGTGATTGGCGAAGTAGTCTGCAGCTTCTAACAGTGAGTCGCATTGATTTTTTTTCCCTTGTGAAGAAATTTTTACAATAATTCGTTCCGATACACCAATATTCTTGTAAAGAAAATTTATTTTCTCATTGTTTTTTTCTCCGGGCATAAATCCGGAAATATCCTCTTCGAGAGTCAACCGCGAAGCAAAATAACCAAACAGTAGCAACAATAGCGCTGAGATAGTAAAAACCAACCATTTCCGTCTTGAAAAAAAATGATATATGGAAAGTACTATTCGGCTCATTTTGTAATTTTACGCACCATTTCTATTTTCAGATGGTAAAAATAATAAATATAGGGAAACAGACAGGGTACATACGTTAAAACCTGAAACCCATCCTGAAACTAAATACCAAAAATTGCTTACGTATATTGTTCTGACCAAAAACATGATTATTTACATCGAGACTTACCATGGCACCTGTATAAAAATTTTTTGTATTCACACTCAAAGAGCTTTTAAAGTACAGATCGAAAGGAAGCTTGACCTTAATTCCATGATTAAAACTTAACTGAAGGTTTGGTCCAGCTGCAATGGCGTTGGAGAAGTTTACCGGGCCTAATACCAGTGAATATCCATAACCAAGGCAATTCGAAAAAGAGAGGAAAGTGGCTTTCCTGAAATCGTTCAATCCGGAATAATAAGGTGTATATATTGGAGGTATGATAGGCAGGCTATCCGATTTAATATTACTTATTTCAGGGTTCAATGTATAGAAAAACGAACCGGCACTTTTCTCCTGAATCTCGGAGTAATCGAATGCAGCTTCCATTGAAAAATCGTGATCAAAAATAAGTTTGGCTCGTAAACCCACTTCAAAACTCGACAATCCGTTGTTCTGAGGGTAAATTGAATCGGTAGAGAATTTGGGGAATAAAATGCTTTGATCGGAATAATAAAAGCCCTTGCATCTTGAGAAATAGGCTTCGAGCCATAAAAACCTTGTTTTTATACCCATTTCGAAACTATTAAAGCGCGTAGGGCCATAACACAGATTATAATCCTGATCGGTTGTAATGTTGAAAGAATACGATATTCGGAATATCTTATATCTGGCGCCCAGTGTAATTGCACCCTGTAAATTCGGGTAATACGAGAACCTACGCTCTTGGTGGTCATCGATCATTGCAAAATTCAAGAAATTAATCCTGTAGTCAGCTGATAAAGCCACATCAGCATCAACACCCTGAATATAATCATGCATAGCCGGGAGCGATGGAAGGGTGTCGTTATCGGGGGAAGCAGCGCATAAAGAACCGGTGCAAACACCCATAAGTACCGTGAGCAGCTTCAATTGTTGTAATATTTCAATTCCCGTGCAATTCATTCAACATTCATTTCTGAAAAATTTTCCTGATCAACATCGAAGGATAGCCATACACTATTGAAAATATCACCAATACTGTGTTCAAAACACTTATACGGAAGAAATCGTGAAATGGTCGGAAGTGCGAAACTTTTTCATCGGGGGGTGCATAATATACACTGATAGGAATTGGAATAAGCCGGATTCTCCGCCAAGCCGAAAGCACCAGAATCTCAAGTTCGGTTTCGTATCGCCGCGTTATAAACCGCATACCTCGCATCGTGGAAATCGGATATAAGCGAAACCCCGACTGGGTATCAGGCAATTTCTTCCACGTTTGAACCAGAAACCAGAAATTAGAAAAACGGTTGGCAAAAGTGCTTTTCCCACCCATATTTTCCTGTACCAGTTTTCGGCTACCAATTATCAAAGCCCCGGGATTTTCTTGCGCAGTTTCAGCAAACAACAAAATATCTGCAGCACTATGCTGACCATCGGAATCGATAGTAATCACATTATCAAAGGAATTCTTAGCCGCATAGGCAAACCCCGCCCTCAACGCAAAGCCTTTGCCTTTGTTAGGAGAATACGATATTGCATGTATCCGGCCTTTGTACTCTGCAATTATCGATTCAGTGTTATCGGTAGAACCATCGTTAACCACAATTACATCGCTGCAATAATTCAGCACAGAAGAAATGACACTGTTCAGCGTGGAAGCATTGTTATATGTTGGTATTAGCACGGCAGTCTTCAGCTTTTTCAAAATACTGCAGCAATTTTGCACATCCTTACTCATCGTTCCTGACAAAGTATAATATTCATTTTCACAACAACGGTTGTGCTGTTTTCTACATTCACTTCCGCTCTTATGGTATTATCGTTTTCTTCATGCAATGTAAATAAAAACCGGATTGGTCCGTCAGTTTCAGGGTTTATGATGTTCAGGAATTTAATACTCTTCAGCATTCTGATATGCAAGGCTTTGTTAAGATGGGTGGAAACAAGCTCTCTGGCAACCTGAACAACACATACGCCCGGAGTAATGGGATTGCCGGGAAAGTGACAGGAATAAATCCAATGAGACGGGTTAAACATCACCGATGCTGTCAGAGAATTTCCCGCAGCACCAATGCTATCAATGGTGTACAAGTCGTTCAGAAAATAATTATCCGTTCTTCTATTTGTCATTTCGGTACAATGTTAAACTTATAAGATATATTCCTATCGGTATTACGAAAGGTAAAAACTGAGTCTGAACCACACTCTAACACTGCAGTAGTTTTTCCTTTTTCAATACGAAGCAATGTAGCAATTTTTTCATGTTCAAACCGATAACGGTACACGTTTTTTTCCCCCCGAAAAGGGAATTCATATACACCAACTGCTTCCGAAGGTTTTTCTAAAACCGTGAAAATAAAAGCGAAATCATTTCTGATTGTTTTGCGGAAATACCACTTGTCGAAAATATCAAGTACCTGCATCAAGCGGCACCTCCCGCGCAGCACTTCAAACTCAAACACTTTGATGCCGAATTCATTCATAAAAACACCTTTAACGGTGTCTCCCATCATTTTAGCAACCACTACCCCAGTGATATAAAAATTGATATGTTCAACCGACGCTTGGAAATTCAATGATTTACCATCTTCGAACGGAAAAATCGAAACAAAGCGGCGCATAGCGGTATTCGCATCATTTTCACTTCCCGAAATCTGAGTGAATCCCAAAAGACTAGTTGAGGCGAAACAAAGTATCAGCAATGCTCTTGTTAACATTTTTTTCGGTGAAAGTTATCAGCGTTATATCTCCTCCTTTTTCAACCATTTCTATTGATTTTACCAGCCAGTCGGATGTTGAAACAGTGAGGTTAATTGATGAAATCATGTTTTTTAGTTCAGCACCGGTTGGTGTAAGCTTGATTACTGCCTTATCGGCACCCATAAAATATTGAGCACTGAATTTTTTATTATTAAGCAATAAATTGCCCCTCACCCCCCCTATCATTATTTCGCTGATCTCTTTGAACATTTTGTTCGAATTCGTATCAAAAGTGCTGGTATTTCCTTCACTTTTAATATACACTTTTCCTTCGCTTAAAATATAAATGTAGCTATATGGTTTTTCATACTGCCACCGCAGTTTGTTTTCTTTTTTAAAATACATCTTCCCCTCGGAAGTCACTGTCTCAGCAAGCACCGACAAGGTTTTACTTTGAACAAATTTACACTCCATACTATTGGTAGAGAGTGCGGCAGATTGCATCTTTTTAATTATTTCGCTCTTTTGCAATTCGGTAGCGGGTTTCAGATTCTGAGAGAATGATAAGGCATGAAACACTACAACATGAGCTATAGCAAGAAAAACAGCTTTTAAAACAATTGATTTCATCGATACGTTTTTATAACAACTATTTTGTTACAAAAATTACTCCAACAATTATAAGGGCTATCCCGATCCACCTTGTGAAAGGTACTGCTTCATGAAAAATTACAACGGCTGCAATTATGGCAAATACGTAGCTGATACTGATAAGCGGGTAAGCCTGGCTGAATTCGTAATGTTTAAAAATATACATCCAGATGATTGTGGCAATCATAATTGACAAGCCGGAACAAATCATCTGCCATGTTGTAACAATTTCTTTAATATACGACCAGGTAAAACTCATGTTTCCTGACCTCGCCACTGCCAGTTTTAGAAATATTTGAGAAATAACCAAAAAAAGCGATTGCACCGAAGCGTAAAATATTAGTTTGCCCATGTTGTCAATAGAATAAGTGAATGATCTTTGTTTTTAAAATGATTATAAAATAATACCCTGCGTACTTTTTCTACAGGTCGTCCTTTGAGGGTCATTGAAGCAGGAACTTTACCCGATTTCACACACAAGGCTGCTGCCAGTATTCCAAAAGCAGATGAAGTAAAATATTCTCCGCATATATTTCGGTAGAATGCTATTTTATCTTCCCCGAAAAAGCTGAAGAGACCTTTATAGACCTTGTCGTTTTCAATATCACCATTCATTCCGGTAAGAAAAACATCAATATCATTGGGAGTACAGTTGTTTTCAGTTAGGAATACTGATATATCGTTGCTATCGAAACCCTGAGGTTTATAATCAAGCTTCATAGCTTCGATTCTGGCATAGGTGGTTGATGCAGGTGCCTCTGAAATTATCATACTAACACTACCCTCTGCTGCAAACGACCCTGGTGTGGAGCAGTCGCCAATTATTTTCAAAGTATCGGGAACTTCTTGTTTCCAATATCCGATTCTTTTCAGCAGGGTAAAATAATTGGGCGTCATCTCATCGTTACCGGTTACCATAACATTACCGACCCGTGTTGCGTTGAGTTGAAGTAAGGCATCCATCAAAGCGTTTTCAAACGATACACCCCTGTGAATATATGTATTGTTGTAACCTTTGCAGCCCATACTGAGAGCTATTTGTGAGCTAATGGTGTTATGAGTTGACTGGATAAAAAATGCAGGCTGAAGAAACTTCTCTTCATTGCGAATCATCGAGTCTAGGAACTTTTCTGTTTCCTCTACACATCCCAAACCGGTACCTGTAATAATTGCATCGGGAATTTCGATACTTGCTTCGGCAACCGCTTTACGTGCTGTAATAATTGCTCTTTTTATAATCCGGCTCATACGACGGGCAGCAAGAGGGTCGAAATAATCTCGGAATGAAGGGTCAATACATCTTGCATACGGCTCATGATAAGTAGCCGGTGATTCGAGCATCGCAATGCTGAATTCAGGCTGTATCGATATTACAGATGCCCCGTTGATATATGCGTTTTTAACCTTCATTTGCCTTTGTATTTCGAAAAAATCAAACTTGAATTATTCCCGCCAAAACCAAACGAATTCGAAAGCACATGATGCAACTCTTTATTCAGGATAACCTGTTTAACCGGTTCAAATGGCAAGCTTAGCATCTTCTGCGAAAAATTAAAATTTGCAGGGACAAAATCGTTTTGTAAAGCCAGAATCGAAACAACAGCTTCAACTCCGCCTGCGGCACTTGTAGTATGACCCGTGAGCGATTTTGTAGAACTGATATAAGGCGGTTTATCACCAAATATTCTTACAATCGCATTGCCTTCCGATTCATCGTTATTGGGGGTTCCTGTGCCGTGAGCATTGATATAGTCGATGTCTGCCGGCAACAACCCTGCGTTGGTCAGTGCTTTCAGCATTGCCATAACAGCACCATCGCCATTGGGTGACGATGCGGTTTGATGAAAAGCATCACAGGCATTCCCATATCCTGACAGAATAGCCAAAGGTTGAACATTGCGTTTTTTGCTTTGCTGTTCAAATTCAACCACCAGATAAGCAGCACCTTCGCCTAAATTCAGTCCGGCACGGGTTTCGTCAAACGGACGGCAGATCTGTTTATCGAGAATCAACAAAGAATTAAAACCATTCAGATGAAATTTTGTAATGCATTCTGTGCCCCCAACAACAGCAACATCCACTACACCGGCTTTCAACAGGTCAGCACCGAGCGCAATTGCATTTGCTGCCGATGAGCATGCTGTCGAAGGCGTTGAAACAAAACAAAAACCGCCAAAGTAATCAGCTATTTTTTCGGTACATGCACCACAATCGTGGGCTTCAATATATTCATTATATAAATCGGTATTCAGAAAATCGAAATAGTATATTTCGCTTTTCTCCATCCCTCCCACAGTTGTTCCATTAATAAATGCAGCCCTGATATTTTTAACATCCTCCAGCTTTGCCTGTTGCAGAGCTTCGCGCACAGCAAGCATCGATAGCAATGTCGTACGAGTATACACCGAATCCGGTTCTAGGCACAACATTTTTTTCATTTCCTCATCCGTAAACGACACTTCGGCGCACGGCAATTCATGGATACTTTTAATATGTTTCAGGCTGCTTATGGCAGAACGGTTTTCAAGCAGAGAACACAAGGTTTCCTGCTGATTGTTTCCGATACCGGAAACAATTCCCATTCCGCTCACAACAATGGTTTCAGGCATATCAGATTTTTCGGTTTTTTTGAATATAATCAGCCATGCTGCTTATCGATTTAAAAATCTCGCGACCTTCGTTAGCATCCTGAAGCTTAATACCATAGTTTTTTTCGAGCAACACTATCAGTTCCAGTGCATCAATAGAGTCAAGTCCAAGCCCTTCACCAAACAGAGGAGCATTTTCGTCGATATCATCAGGGGTAATCTCTTCAAGATTTAAAACCTCGATAATTTCCTTTTTCAGTTGTAATACCAGTTCGTCCATATAAATATACTTATTTAATTAAACTTTTTATTGTTTCAATATCAAAAACCAAGCCTTCATACATCTTGTTGTTTGTTTTTTCCACCAACAGTGCCAACACTTCTCCGTTGTTTCCGTACTGATCAGCAAAGAGCACAATCGCTTTTTGTATATCTGAAGTCAAACAACTTTGACAAATATAATCGAAAACATTTTCATTCAAATAGTTTTCGGAAACAAAGCAGGTGTTTTCCGAAAATAGTTTAAAGCGAATAGCAAGCTCTCCTAAAAGTATGTTAGGCAATGTGTACACAAAAAGCGACGGACTCGGAATATTGCCTTCGGCAAGTGTTAGCTGATAGTTGCAATCCGTTTCAAGCGAAGATGATTTGCAAATTAAAAATACTGGTGTATTTGAACCATCAAGCGCAGCCTCCTCATTTTTTTTGTTGAATAATGCTTCCACCGATAAAAAGCCTGTCTTCGACAGATTGTCCATTTTAAAAAATTTCGGGTATTGAACCTGCAGATGGCGATATATTGCAGTGAGAACTGATGTGTAACTTTCACTTTCAGGAGAAGCGAACACATCGTTCCCGTTAATAATCAGCGTGTAATTCGAAATACGGGTGTAGCTTTGAATCGTAAGAATCATAATGCACCCCCTTTCTTTTTAAATATTGCTGCTGCGTTACAACCGCCAAAACCGGAAATAGTTTTCAGGAAAGAGTTTGCCCTGAGCTTTGAGTTGGATGTAACCACGTTTACAGGTGCAGAAACCCCGCTGGAAGTGTAGTTCATATTTCTGAGAACCATGTTATTTTTCAATGCTTCCGAAGCGAGTATGGTTTCGAGCACTCCAGCAGCACCCAATGTATGTCCGAAATATGGTTTCAGGCTAAAAACCGGTACCGACAACAAACCTGCACGTGTTAAAGCAATAGCCTCCATTTCATCGTTGTAAGGTGTAGCAGTTCCATGGGCACAAATAAAATCAGGGAGGGTATTCCCCGATTGCAGCATTGCTTTTTGTATAGCCTGAAACAAGCCCTCTCCTGTGCGTGAGGGACCCGAAATATGATTGGCATCATTTGTAACGCTTTCGGCATCAAGGTAGATAGCGTTTTCGGGAAGCTCCGTAATAGAATTTGCTTTGCCATAGATAATAGTTGCAGCAGCCTCACCAATATTCAGGCCTTTTCGCTCTGCATCAAATGGTCGGCAGGGATCAGGCGATAAGGCCTTAAACGACTGAAACCCACTTACAACAAAACGCGTAACAAGGTCAATTCCCACTACAATGGCATGGTCGAAGCGACCGGAAAGAATCAGTCGTTTTGCAACAATTTGTGCCGAAATGCCCGAGATACAAGCCTGTGAAACTACAACCGGCGTATTGGGGTTATTGAAATAGTCTGAAATTTCTTGGGCCAGGTGCCATAAATACAAGCGCTTATCAGGGTGTTCCCTGTTGAAATTACCCTCCAATACTGATATATTCCCTTTTGTGGTAGAAACAACAAAAAGTGTCCTCTCCGATGATGCATCAATTCCTGAATTTTCCATAGCCAATGCTACGGACAAAATCGACAGTTTTTCGGCACGCGTATATTTATCCAGCAGACCAAACTTTTGCCTCATTGTATACGTATTGCAGTCGTCGATTATGGCAGCGCAAAAATCTTCAGAAACTTCCAAATAATCATTGCTGAATTTTCTCAAACCGTGTTGCCCATTAACAACAGCCACATAATTTTCGTGGGTAGTTAACCCAAGAGGAGAAATAATATTATCCGATATTTGATAAACGACCGCCATTTTCTACGTCAATCCATTGTTTTTTTTCCATTCAATATAAAAATCCGGGTTGTTCCAGATAAGTTGATAGTTCTTATCCAGAAAAACCTGAATGCTGCTACCGGTAGCAATAAGTGTATTTTTCGGAAGCGAATAAATTTTGTACTTATAACAAATTTTTGCAGCTTCTACAGGGATATACACAATTTCGACAATGGCTTTATCACCATAAATGAGTGGGTGTTTATAGCTAAAATCGAGGCTAACCAATGGGGTATAAAACCCTTCCGCAAACATTCTCAGATATCCAAGATTGTATTTTCTCCCAAACTCTTCGCGTGCATCTTCAAAATATGTAGCATAGTTACCATGCCAAACAATTCCCATTGAATCCACTTCATTGAAGTGAATTTCAATCTCTTTTCTTACAGTAAGTTTCGTCATTGTTCTGCAATTTTCATTTCGCATTCTGCAATTAATGTTCCACCTGATAATACTGTAGCTTTTACCAAGAGCATATTAAGTACTTCCGACAATACCTCAATGGTTGTTTCAAGCATTTCTCCGGAGAAAGGCAGCCGTTGTATTGTCAGATTTTTAATGGCTCCAATATATCCCAGCTTAATATCGCCACTATAAAGCACCATGTTCCGGTAACCCATCCTAGCAGCACACGTCTGAGCAATATTTTCGATTATACCCGGTTCGGTCAATTTTCCTTCCCTAACAAACACATAATCTTCAGGTACAACAAATTCCGTTTTTGTAATTACCAAATCGAAAGCCACCAGCCTGTCGATTAATACAAACGGGTATTGTTGAGGCAATAGGGTTCTTATATCAATATTTCTCATATTTTTAAACTATGCAGTAACACATTTCAGCACCGTGTGACTTACCCCAATGTTGTTGAAGGTCTCTGCAACTTTAAGTCCCGCTTTTTCAATCATGGCGTACATATCTTCGGTATGGTACATCTGGCTACAACCGTTTGCAATACAGGTAAAATACAAACTTGTTGCAACGAGGCAATACTTGCCAGCATCGGTACGCTGGTTGTCCCAGAAAGTTTCCATGATATATACATATCCGGTTTCAGATATTGCATCCTTGGCTTTTTTCAGTAACTCAACCACATCGTATTGCGAAAAGCAATCGAGGAACTGACTCATCCACACCACATCGTAGTTTTTCGGATACGGTTTTGAGTGATCCAGCAAATTTATGGCATAACCATCTATCCTGTTCTCATAGCCGCGTTCCCTGATATTTTTATAAGCATCGCTTAGTTGCCCCGGCGAATCGAGAATGGTAATTTTTACATCTGGATTATAGGCAGCGCATTGAATGGCAAATTTACCCGTATTTCCTCCCACATCCATAATTTTCGATGGTTTATCAGCAAAAATGATAGGTAGAACCATGGGGAAAGAAGCATCGGAATAGTAATGATCGAAACCAAACCAACTTTTGCGAACCTGCTCAGGAAGCTCCGATAAGGCTTCGTATACAGTAGGCCATTTGCCAAAAACCTGTAAGCCTTCGGGCCGACCGTTTTTCACTGATTCAAGCAGGCGAAAAAAACCGAGATAATTGACGTCGTGGGTAAAATCCATATTAACCCGTGTAAGGTCATCGTTCATAATGAACCATCCTGTTTTTGTAATAAAAAACTGATGGTCCCGCGCAAATACCAGCTCAATACTCATACCGGCTTCGAGCAGTACTTTCACACCATAAAGAGGAAGTTTGAGTTCATCAGCAAGCTCTTGCATTGTTACCCCATCCCTGTGCCTGTAAATTGCTTCAAGTATACCCAGCTCGCGCAAGGCCCGGGCTGCCTGAAACATTATGGGTGCAAAAGCCAGTTTTTGTGCATCGAATTGTGCCTGAAAGGCTGATTTTTTATCATCACCGAAGTCGTAAGCCATAAAAAACGTATTAAAACATAGTAAGTATTTAAGCCCAAAAATTATAAAAATTAAACCATTGCAACGGGTATTTCTGCAAAATTTCTTCAATCTTCATAACATAAGCCTTCAGAAGATCTTTTGCTGAATTCGTATTGCTCCCATTTTCGCCGTAAATATCAAGCCTGAAAACATGAAAGGTATATTTTTTAAAACCAGTCCGCATATTGAAAAATGCCAATACCGGAAGTTTCAGTTTTTCAGCTATCTGAAATGGGTTTACGGGGAATTTAGCCTCAGATCCCATTAAACTACAGCGAATGTCGGTTGAGCCATTATATATCCGATCGGCTGCTACTGCAATTATTTCAGCATTTTTAGCAGCCAGATGCACTTCGATAAAATGCGAAAAGCTGTCGATAACCGGAATAAGATGAATATTGTTCGGAGTCATTATATTCTTACGATATCTCTGGTAAACCTTTGCTTCACCTGCAAATATCAGAGCATTGATTCTTTTCTTATCCTGCCCCAAAAGATATCCTGCAATCTCAGCACTGCCAATATGCGAATTTACAACGAGAAAACCTTTTTCGGGGTTATCAACAAGTTCGTTATATAATTGCTCACCAATTATTTCAATCTTGTATTCTTTCTGTCTCCCAGCAAAAATTGCAAACCGGTCGATCAAAGTCATTCCAAAAATAAAATGATTCTTATAGGTAGAAAATACACTATTAAACCATGTTAATTTTTGCCTTTTACGAAAATATGACCAAATACTTCGGGTTGCCCTTATATGAAATACCAGGTAAAATAAGGTTACTACAGCGGTTATAGCATACGCCAGTATTATTGAACCATACTTAAAATAAAGGAATAATGCTTTCTGTCCCAGATTTCCACCATCGGTTTTACCCTGCCAGACATTATTTTGACTCACTTGCCGTTTCGTTTACCTTTTTTTCGATATAATCATAAAAAGCACCTAATGTAGTAACCCCAGCCATCTCTTCGGCTTTGATTTTAAAGCCGAATTTGCGTTCAACAATTACCACTATATCAACAAAATCGAGGCTGTCGATGCCCAGATCGTTTTTCAATAATGCCTCGGGTTTTAGTAAATTCGGATCAATTTCGATTTCTTCAATAAGGAATTCGTTGGTAATTCGTACTATTTCTTCTCTTGACATATACATTGGTTTTCTGGTTTAAATTCTAATCTTAAAATTTTTGCAGCAATATTAATAATTTTAATTGTAATTATATTTTTTTAACTACTAGCGCACTATTGGTTCCACCAAATCCAAATGAATTCGACAGGAAAGTATCTATTTTTTTTGCTGTTGTTTTATTGATGATATTGATTTTTGCAGAGTGCTCGTCTGGCGTCTCAAAATTAAGGTTTGGCGCAATAAATGAATTCTGCATCATCAGAATCGAATAAACAATCTCACTGGCACCGGCCATCCAGCATTCATGTCCGGTCATCGACTTGGTTGAGCTTACCGGTGTATTGCATTCCCCAAAGAGTTTATAAATAGCCATAGCTTCATACTGATCTCCCAACGGTGTTGAAGTGGCATGTGCATTGATATAATCAACATCACACGGATTAATACTTGCTTCGGCAAGTGCACGTTTCATTGCAATATATGAACCTTCGTTATTGGGTTGCGAAATATGTCCACCATTCGATGAAAAACCGTAGCCTGTAACTTCGGCAATTATCGGTGCACCTCTTTTTATGGCGTGTTCGTATTCCTCCAGTATCAAGGTTGCTGCACCGCCACTGGGTACAAGACCATCACGATTTGCATCAAACGGACGCGAGGCTTTGGTAGGGTCTTCAACATTAATAGAGAATGCTGCCAGAGCATCGAAGCTACCCATGGAATATACATTGGTTTCCTGTGCTCCGCCACATATCACCATATCCTGCCAGCCATTTTTAATAAACAGATAGCCAAGTCCGAGCGAGTGAGAACCACTGGCACAGGCAGCACTGATGGTCATGTTGATACCTTTCAGTTTGTATATCACCGAGAGGTTCATAGTAACCGTTGAATTCATCGACTGAAAAATAGCCCCGGAACCCATTAGCTGAGTGTCTTTTTTTTCTGCAGCAATGCTGTGGGATTCGATAACGGCTTTCGCTGACGAATCGTTGCCATAAAATATTCCAACCTCGTTTTTTTCGAGATATTCCATATCGACTTTTGCGTTTTCGAGTGCTTCACGCGTTGCCATATATGCATATTCACCTTCTTCGGAGAGCCCTGTCCTCATTCGGCGGTCAAGAAATGGCTTTAATTCCGGTCTATCGAGAATACCGGTAAGCGGCGAACGATACCCATATTCATAACGTTTGGGGTCTATTCCAATTCCCGATTTACCCTCATATAACGATTTACAAACCTCTTCCAGATTTTTTCCTATTGTTGCATAAATACCCATTCCGGTAATTACCACTCTTCTCATAGTATTACTTTTTATGTATATAATCCTCCATTAATCGAAACAACTTCGCCTGTTATGTAAGCGGCTTTCTCTGATGCTAAAAAGCCAACAAGGTCGGCAACTTCCTCAGGTTTACCAAAGCGGTTCAATGGAACCATTTCCTTGAGGGTCTTCACATCGAGTCCTTCGGTCATATCGGTAGCAATAAAACCGGGAGCAACAGCGTTCACTGTAACTCCTTTTCTACCCACTTCCTGCGCCAGGGCTTTGGTGGCTCCAATAACACCGGCTTTGGCTGCAGAATAATTGGTTTGCCCTGGCAGGCCTTTGAGCCCTGACAATGATACCACATTTACAATTCTTCCATAGCGGTTCACCAGCATATCTTTCAGCAACCGGCGCGTAACATAGAAAAAGCCGTTCAGGTGTATGCCTATAATTTTCTCCCATTGTTCATTCTGCATCCACATCATCAATGTATCTTCGCGGACTCCGGCATTATTTACCAACACTGCAATATAATCGTCAGGGTGATTTTCCTGCCACTTCATCAAGGCTGTATCAACTTCCTCAACCAATGCAACATCGAATTTCAGTTTTTCGGCAATACCGCCTGCTTGTTGAATCATTGTGCAGGTTTCATCGGCAGCGGCTTCGTTGGAACAATAATTTACAATGACAGGATAGCCTTGCCCTGCCAGTTGTAAACACACTGCCCTGCCTATGCCTCTTGAACCTCCTGTAACTAATGCGTATTTCATACTGAACCGTTGATTTTAATTTTTACATCGTTTAACATAAGATGCTGCTTCATTTTTGCAATTTCCGGGTACTTTGGAGTATCATCCCTGAATACCGGAACTATTTGGCGCAGCGAATTAAAAACATTGTAGGTAGTATCCGACATTTTTTCCTTCTCGTTCATAAATTCAACAGCCTGCAACAGTGCTATTAAGTAAATCGAAAGAACCTCATAGGCGTTATCGATCACTTTTTTTGTCATCAATGCTGAATTTGTACCCATGCTCACCACATCCTGATTATCGTTATTATTCGGAATACTGTGTAGCGAGTTGGGGAACGATAAAGTCTGGCACTCAGCCGTTGTCGAAACGGCCGTAAACTGAAGTCCCTGCATACCAAGATTCAATCCTATAACCCCAAGATTAACGAATGGTGAAAATTTCTCATTCAGTTTGGGGTTCAACAGAAAATTCAACTGTCGTTCCAACAACATGGTCATCTTGGTTATAGCAATTTTCAGTTTATCCATTTCAAGCGAAATGTAATCGCCATGAAAGTTGCCGCCATGGTACACGTTTTTGGTTTCCATATCAACAATGGGGTTATCGTTGACTGAGTTGGCTTCGGAGCACACTATTTTAGATGCAAATCCAATGGTGTCGTAAACCGGACCAAGTACCTGTGGCATGCATCGCAGCGAATAGTATTCCTGAACTTTTTCTTTGATTATTTTTTCGGTAACCTTCCGGTTGTATAGTGTATTCTGGCGTTTTTTAATCAGTTTACTGCCTGCAAGAATACTACGCATCATTTTTGCAACCTGCTGCTGACCTTCGTGCAATTTAACTGCATTCAGTTCTTTTGAAAATCCGTCGTCAAATGAATCAACGATTTCGTTGATGATTGAGCCAGCCATTACCGACCAGTTAAACAAGCGTTTCGCATAAATCAGGTTTACAATGGCAATACCCGTCATTATCGATGTTCCATTAATCAGCGATAAACCTTCACGAATATGAATCCCGATAGGTTTCAGTTTACATTTGCGCATAGCTACCGAAGCCGGCACAATGCTTCCCTGAAAATACACATCTCCTTCACCGATTAAAGCAAGTGCCAGATGCGCCAGCTGAACAAGGTCTCCGCTAGCCCCAACACCACCATGCTCAAAAATTACCGGTATAATATCGTTGTTGATAAAATCCTTGAGTAAAACAGCACATTCGGGATGAATTCCCGACTTTGCTTGGAGAATGTTTACCAACCGACACATCATCCCTGCTTTAACATACATCGGGTGAATATGGTTCCCTGCTCCTGAACAATGGCTCCTGATCAGGTTATATTGCAATTGTTTTAAATCAGCATCCGAAATCCTGTATTGCGACATCGGGCCAAAACCCGTATTAATACCATAAATTATTTTGTCTTTAGAGAAATCCTTTAGAAAATCGAAACTTAATTCCAGGTTTTTAAATGCCTCATCGCCTATTTCTATCTTCTTCCCTTCGAACAACACACATTGAAAAAACTGTAATGTATTGTCAACTTTTATTGCGTTGATAGCATTTAATTTAATACATCCATTTTTCATAATAATTTTATCTCCCCTTAGCTAAAAATGTATCTTCAATCTTTAAATGTTGCGAAAATAATTAATCTGACTGTTTTAGCCAAAAGCAATACCAATTTAATTTTATGTTATTTAATTTAAGTATGAGTTTTATTAGATTGTATTTCAGAAAAATAGTTACCCAAAGAAGAATGCAGAATTATTTTCGTTTCTTGAAAAGTTTCAGGAACCAGTTACATTTTTCGTTTTTTTCATCCTTTTTATCATCTTCCGTAGCTTTATGGGCCATGATAAACTCTTTTTGCATTTCTCCAGGAAACAACAACGACATATGGAGCATGTTATTATTATCGACAAGCATCAGACCCAAATTCAGTGAAATATCGTTTTTTGCCACCTGACGCGACAAACTGCCGTTGGCTTTATCGGGAGCATTGTCGATTGCAGTATAATACGAATCGTCAACCACTTCGAACTGCGACCGGTAGTTCTTGTTTTTACGGATAACCGATGTTAGAAACGATTCGTAAAATGCATTCCAGAGTCCTTTTTCGAGCGATGCCAACGATGTAAAAGCACTGATATCGAGGCTATCGTACATCGAACTGTAATAGCCATAGTAATATCCCTTGGGAATTACCCTAATTGTATCGTACGATATTTCGTAACTCCTGCTGTTATTCAGGTTGAAGGCTTTGAAAACGGTATGTATATTTCCGGATGAATCGGTTTTTTCAACAGAGAGACTATAACTCCTGATTTTTTCAAGATGTAGCGTATTGCTTACTTCGAAATCCTGCCTGAAGAACTCTGAACATACCGTTGTATTAGGCGGAGAGCTGTTCCTGTAGTACCGGATCAGTACTATCATTTCACCATTGTCGTTCATTTCATGTTCAACAATTTCGTAACATCCTTGAAAAACGGCAATCGCTGACTCAATTTTGGCAAGTTCCTGCACCGTTTCTTTCATAACCAGGGTACGGCTTTCTTCGGAAGTTGTCTCAAAATAATCGGAGGTATACATTACATGCGAATGCTGCAATAGCGAAGCAATACCCAACGCCCTCCATGTGGCAATGTTCAGCGCCAGAGCAGTGTCTTCCATTCTTGGTTCCGATATCCCCACAGCGTATAGGCAAGTATCGTCAGAGGCAGGGATCGACTCAAACCAATCGGGCACTGCATAGTATTGAGTGAATCCACTATAACAAATCAATATTGTAATAACCAGAATAAAAATCTGCTTCATGCTACGTATATTTGCAGGGTTAAAAATAAACTTAATGAAGCAAATTCCGAAAAAAATTGCGATAATAAGTCTGGGTTGTTCAAAAAATCTTGTCGATTCCGAACAACTGCACTTCCATTTGCAGCAATCGGGCTATGCGGTGCAGCACAATCCCGAAAAAGTTAATGCCGAAATTGTGGTGGTGAATACCTGTGGTTTTATAAATGATGCAAAAGAAGAATCGATCGACACCATACTGGGTCTGGCAGAAGCCAAAAAACAAGGAAATATCAAAAAACTGGTTGTATTTGGTTGTCTGCCCCAGCGATATATGGCAGAACTAAAAAAAGAAATTCCTGAAGTAGATGTATTTCAGGGAAATTATAACCTGAACTCATTGTTGTCGGAAATAACGGGGATTTCTTCACAACACCCTTGGTTTTACCGGTCGCTGGAAAATCCGGGACATTATGCTTACCTGAAAATTGCAGAGGGCTGCAACCGCAAATGTTCGTTTTGTGCCATACCTGGCATTAAGGGGAAGTACGTATCGAGAAGTATCGACAGCATTGTTGAAGAAGCTTCGTACCTTGCCGGTGGTGGAGTAAAAGAGATGTTGCTGATTGCACAGGATACGGGGTATTACGGCTACGACCATTCAAAAAGATTCATGCTGTCAACCTTGCTCAATGAGCTTGTCCCCATCAACGGTATAGAATGGATACGACTGCATTATCTATATCCAGGAACCATTACGCGTGAATTATCATTGCTTATTAAAAATAACGATAAAATATGCCGCTATATTGATATACCGGTTCAACACATAAGCGACGCAGTGCTAAAACGCATGCAGCGGAATACAAAAAGGGCTGATATTGAAAAGGCAATTAGCTATCTTCGGGAATTGATACCGGATATTGCTATCAGGACCACCCTTTTGGTTGGATATCCGGGTGAGACCGAAAAAGATTTCGACGAGTTGTGCAGGTTTGTCGAAAGTACTGAGTTCGACCGTCTAGGAGCATTTTCATATTCGCACGAGGAAAACACGTGGGGTGGAATGCATCACTCCGACGATATTCCAGAGCACATCAAGCAACAGCGGCTCGAAACAATCATGTCCATACAGCAGGCGATTTCACTGAAAAAAAACCAACAGAAAGTCGGGAAAACCATGAAGGTAATCTTCGACCGAAAGGAAAACGGTCAGTATATTGGTCGATCTGAATACGATTCTCCCGAAATTGACAACGAGGTCATTGTTGAAAGCAGCCGAAGCCTTGTTATTGGTAATTTCTACCAGGTGGAAATTACCGGTGCAGGCGATTATGAAGTTTTTGGTAAAATTTCGAAATAATTGAATGCAGTTTAATTTTTTGTTGTAAATTTGCCCACTGAAAAAGGACCCGTGGCTCAATTGGATAGAGCATCTGGCTACGGACCAGAAGGTTGGGGGTTCGAGTCCCTCCGGGTTCACTGTAACAAAGACAGATGATTTCATCTGTTTTTTTTATTTATAAAGGAGGACGAGAAGTTTATCCCGATGAGGTACGAATCGGGAAGTCCCTCCGGGTTCACAGTTACGAAGACGATTTTTATCGATCTTCGTTTTTTTTATCGAAGACAGACGAGAAGTTTATCCCGATGAGGTACGAATCGGGAAGTCCCTCCGGGTTCACAGTTACGAAGACGATTTTTATCGATCTTCGTTTTTTTTATCGAAGACAGACGAGAAGTTTATCCCGATGAGGTACGAATCGGGAAGTCCCTCCGGGTTCACGGTAACGAAGACAAAAGAGCCCGTCTTTGCGAATGTGAGGTACGAACATGAAGCAATCTGTATTTCAACGGGCTCAGCACAGGTACTTCGACGGACAGTTAATTATACGTCTCTGGCTTGGTAGATCGCTTCACTGCGTTCGCGATGACGTTTGAGAACCCGTCTTTGCGAATGTGAGGTACGAACATGAAGCAATCTGTATTTCAACGGGCT
>ENA-UPTA01001950-UPTA01001950.1-activated-sludge-metagenome-genome-assembly--contig:-NODE-1950-length-22048-cov-5.196199_pt1 | contig 22048 bp, 16 predicted proteins | sample MGYA00238184_ERZ773361 | MGnify/ENA primary metagenome ERZ773361 (study PRJEB29100, sample SAMN05720205) | activated sludge metagenome | isolation source: anaerobic digester from wastewater... | reverse complement strand
TTGTATTGGACAACGGAGGGGTTCTGGGCGATGCATCCTTCCATGGTGCCGTCCGCCGCCTGGAAGGATGCATCGCCCAGAACCCCTCCGTTGTCCAATACAAGATCCGCCGTTTCGAACAAGCGCAGATGCAGGCTGTTGCGGGAGCTCACCGCGGAGGAATGCTGCATGGAGGTCAGGGCGATGACATAGGCGCCGCGCTCCCGGGCTGCCCTGGCCAGCAGGACGGGAACGGCATTCCGGCCGGAATTGGAGATCGCAAGCAACACATCGCCCGATTTGACCGGATACTTCTCCAGCAGGAGGGGAACCAGGCTTTCTTCCCGTTCTTTTAGGGTGGAGCCGGCGGCGGAAACATGCAGCATCAGCTTTTCATCCAGGATGGGACAGACCCGCGCCATGCCGCCGGCGCGGTAGAAGATTTCCAGCGCCAGCAGATGCCCGTGGCCGGTGCCGAAGGTATAGAGCATTCCGCCCTTGCGCAGGCAGTCGGCGATCCGGCGGGCGGCTTCCTCCATGCAGGCATGCTGGGTTTCCAGCGTCCGGTTCAGCAGCGAAATCAGATTTTTAAAATAGAAGCTAATCGCGCTCATCACAATGCTCCTGATAGCTTGATTTCATTTGGGCAAGCACTTCGCCGGTGAGGGCCTTGCGTTTCCGGAACAGATGAATCAGCGCTCCAAGCTCCGGAGGATAGTCCACAGCGCAAATGCGGGCCTCGGGCGCGAGCCGGTGAAGCTCCTTTTCGAACAGGTCCCTGGCCATGTCGCTGTGACAGAAGACACCGCCATACAGACCAACCCTGCCAGCCTCCGGCGCGCGCCTGATCAACTGAGCGGCGCTTCCGGCCAGGCGCCGCATGTTTCGCGAGAGAATCTCCAAGGCCGCGGTATCGCCTTCCCGGGCGCGGGCCAGCACATGCTTGGCAAACCCGGCCAGCCAGGCTGTTGTTGCCTCCGGGGCATAGACGCGGTTGATCAGTCCCCGGGGCGTGTCCGCGCCAAAAAATTGAAGCGCATCCGCTGCCAATAGCGTTTCGGGGCCGGTGCCTTCCACAGCGTCAATCACAGCCAGCAGACCTTCACGCGCCAAGGTGTAGCCGCTTCCTGCGTCTGAGAGCAGGTATCCCCAGCCGCCGGCTACGTGCTGGCGCCCTTTTTCGTCCAGCATCAGCAGCATGGAACCGGTGCCGCAGATTGCGATCACCCTGGGTTGTCCCAGGGTGAAGCCCATCAGGGCAATATAGGCGTCTGACTGCAGGTCCAGCTGGCCTTGCCGGAGCGCCCCGGTGGTGAAGAGGCTTAAGGTTTTCTCATCCGCGGGGGCGTCAAGGGCGGACATCCCCGCGCAGATCTCGTCGGCTTGACAGCCGCACTGCCTGCACAGCGCTTCAACCATGGATTCCAGGCGAAGCCGCACCGTTTCCATGCCGCTGTGATGGTAGTTCAGCCCGCCGCCCTTTGTCACGGCTGCAATTCGGCCGTCAGGATATGCGGCAACCGCTGTGGAACGGGTTCCGCCTCCGTCAATACCGATCAGCAATTTTTCAGACAATCCCGCCTCCTCCTTTGCCTGTTGACCGTCTATGGATCATGCCTGCCGGAGTTTCTTTGTTTTCTTGTCCCTTTGGGTTTACGCAAGTATTGTAACCCAATAAAAGGAAATATACAAACAATTTTGAAATAGCTTGTAAAAAGAAAAATCCATGCTATAGTGATGGAAAAGAATCAGAGCGACCATTTATCCGCCATTGTTTTCACCATTTGTTTTTCGCGACCATTCGTGTTGAAAAGGCGGGAAATGGATGACCCGGATTCCGATTTCTCAAAAGCCGCCGGCGGAAACCTTGTCTCTCAAGGGAGACAGGCCTGTCAGGAAAAAGAAGCGCCGCACCTTTCCTGCATGTCGCTGATGGAAAATTACCTGTACCTGGCGTAAACTGTATTCAACCACGCGAAAGAAGGCGTTATTATGGATTACACCATTGCCCCCGTCAGCCAGGAGGATTTGGTACGCATCCGCAGACAGCTGCATATGTATCCCGAATTGGGGTGGGACCTTCCCATGACCGCCGCGCTGGTAAAGGAGGAGCTGACGAAGGCCGGCGTGGGCTTTGTCGCGGACCAGTATGGCGTGAACACCATTGTTGCCACCATCAACCCGGAGATCACCCGCTTTACCATTGGCATCCGCGCGGACATGGACGCGCTTCCCATTCAGGAAGACAACCATGATACGCCCTACCGTTCCCGTCATGAGGGCGTGATGCATGCCTGCGGGCACGACGCCCATACCGCCATGCTCATCGGCGCAGCCAAGGCGCTCCACGCCATCCGGGACCGGCTTGCCTGCCGGGTGAAGCTGCTCTTCCAGCCCTGCGAGGAAAGCCGTCCCAGCGGCGCCCGCACCATGTGCGAGCATGGTGTGATGCGGGACATTGATTGCATCATCACCTGCCACGTCAACTGTATGGACAAGACGCATGTCATTTCCTCCAATCCGGGCGCAACCAACTGTTCCTCCGTGGCTTTCCGGGTGGAGCTGGGCGGCTACAGCGTCCATGTGGCTACGCCTCATGCGGGCATTGATGCCCTGGCGGCAGGTGTGAAGGTATACAACGGCATCCAGCAGATCATCAGCCGCGAGGTGGATCCCTTTGATACCTGTGTGATGAGCGTCACCACCCTGCATGCGGGCGGCACCGTGTCCACCAATGCGGACAAATGCGTGCTGGAGGGTTCACTGCGCTGCCTGAAGGACAAGACCATGGATTGGGCCCGTGAGCGGCTGACCAGGCTTGTCAGGCTGACCGCTGAGGAATGCGGCGTCACCTGGAAGGTCTCCTGGTCCGGACAGCCTCTGCCCGGCGCGCACAATGACCCTGCGCTGTACGAGGCCTTCATCGCCTCCGCGCGCAAGGTCGTGGCTGCGAGAGGGTCATCCTCCTGCCCGCCAGCCCCGGCGCGGAGGATTTTGCCTATTACGAGAAGGAAAAGCCCGGCCTGCTCTTCGGCCTGGGGATGCGCAACGAGGAGAAAAACGCCTGCTATCCCGCGCACACCAAGGACTGGGACATTGACGAGGACGCGCTGCAGACGGGAGTCGCAGTCTTCGTGCAGTTTGTGCTGGACAACATGGGCGGCATTGAAGGCATGGCGGTGCCGGCGAAGGAGGGCAAAGCGTGAAGCCTTTCTGTTGCCGGCTGGATGATAGTTTTGCCGGTGAAATAGAAGCTCGCATTTATTTGCATGCGGACCACATTACATAGGAGGAATGCATATGAGGATTTTTCCCCAACCCCAGAGGATGGAAGTATTCCCGGGCGAATACCTGTTATCCTCAGCCCTTGGCGGCCTTGAACTGACGGAATTCTTCCGCCGCCTCAAGAACGGCACGGATGGCGTCCGCCTGATCCAAGCCCCCCTGCTGGCCCGCGAGGAATACCGTCTTACTGTTGCGGAAGACGGCGTGGAGATCGCCTTTTCCTGCGACGAGGGTCTTTTCCGCGCGGCGACCACCCTGCGCCAGATGCTTCGTCAGGACAGGGGCCGTCTGCCCTGCCTGCGCATTCAGGACAAGCCCTCTATATCCCGCCGCGGCTATATGATCGACATCAGCCGCGGGAAAATGCCCTTTGTGAAGACGATCAAAATGATGATCGACTTCCTCGCGGAACTGAAATACAATGAGTTCCAGCTGTACATGGAGGGCGACTGCTTCAAATACGCAGCCTATCCTGAGGAGACGGCCGGTTTTGATTGCCTCACGCCTGAAGACATCCTTGAATTGGACCGGTACTGCCGGGAGCGCTTTATAGATCTGGTGCCCAACCAGAATTCCTTCGGTCACATGCACACCTGGCTGCGAAAGCCCAAGTTCCGCCACCTGGGCCTGTTCGAAGGGGAGGACGAGCTACCCTCCACCCTGAACCCCCTTTTAGAGGAGAGCTTCGAATTTGTCTGCAACCTGTACAAGTCTCTGCTGCCCTACTTTTCCCCGGATATGTCAACATCGGCCTGGACGAAGCCTACGACCTGGACCGCTGCCAGACAAAGGAAGTCTGCCGTGAAAAGGGCAAGGACGTGCTGTTCATGGAGTGGCTGAACAAGCTGAACAGCCACATCCGCGACACCTACGGGAAGAAGGTCATGTTCTGGGCGGACATGATCTATAACTATCCGCAAAGCTACCACATGATGCCCAAGGACGCCATTGCTTTGGAATGGGGATATGAGCTGATCCAGTCCCAGCGGATGACTGCCCATTGCATCGCCTACCGGGACGCGGGCGTGCGCTATTACGTCTGTCCCTCGGTGAATACCCACGGCAGCCTGACCAGCCGCATGGACGTGACTACCTTCAACCTGCGCACCTGCGCGGAGCTGGCGGTGGAATACGGGGCGGAGGGCTACCTCATCACCGACTGGGGCGATGGCGGGCATTACCAGCAGTGGTGCTGGAGCATGCAGCCCATTGCCCTGGGCGGTCAGTACGGCTGGAATGTCGGCAAACAGCAGGACGGCGAAAGCTTCAAGGCGGAATTCATCCGCGCGGCGGAGGATTTCACGGATGAGATGTTTTTCGGAGGCGCAAAGGTCTCCCGCCTGATGTACCGCATGGCGAATTACTATCTCTTGGAGCCTGAACGGGTCCACGTGTGCACGATGTGCGCCAAACAGCTGATACTTCCCATGTCAGTAACAAGGTACGCCCACCTCTTTGACATGAAGGACAGCGGCGACGACTTCTACTTTGACAACGTGACAGCCTATGTTCGCAAGGTCATGGCGGATATTGAGAAGCTCGACTTTGACGACCGGCTCAAGCGGGAAATCCGCCTTACGGCATGGCTGATCGAGCTGGGCAGCGAAGTGTGCAAGGTGAAACTGCATCCTAAGGAATCCCTGGATCAGGTGGACGGGCTGGTCAGGCTGATCGACCGCATCCTTCCCGAATACACCGAAATCTGGCATTACCGCAACTTTGAAACGGGGATTGCCCGCTTCCTCGATCATCTGCTTGCCCGCCGCACCGAGCTGTTGGCGCTCAGGGAACAGTCATCATCCTAAAACTCATGTCGCATGGAGCGACACAAATAGGGGATAAAAACGCATTTTCACGCCAAGCATCGGACAAGAACGGAGGAGCGGAATGTGAACGTCATCAGCAATCTCCTGCGGCCGATCAGCCTGCCGCGGATGGTTCGCATGCGTCAACGCTTTGCGGGCGACCACATCCAAAATGTATACGGCGAGACGCGAAGGAGCATTGAGCGTTTCGCGCAGGCGGTCCGGCCGGGCATGCGCGTTGCCATTGCCGGGGGCAGCCGGGGCATCGCCAATATACCGGATATCCTGCGGGCGGTGGCTGATTTGGTGAAGGAAGGCGGCGGAGATCCCTTCATATTCCCTGCCATGGGCAGCCATGGAGGGGCGACTGCCGATGGTCAGCGCGATGTCCTCACATCCTTAGGGATCACCGAGGCGGCTTGCGGCTGTCCGATCATCAGCAGCATGGATACCGTACAGATCGCAGTCTCACCGGAGAACACGCCCGTTTACATCGATCAGGCAGCCGCCAGGGCCGATGCGATCGTGCTGGTGAACCGTATCAAGCCGCATCCCATGTTTATGGCGGATTATGAAAGCGGCCTGATGAAGATGGCTTCCATCGGCCTTGCCAAGCAGCGGGGCGCAGAGCTCTTCCACCAGGCAGGCATTGAGCGCTTTCACAGACTCATCCCCCTGCATGGCAGCATCGTGCTGGAAAAATGCAAGGTGCTGTTCGGTCTGGGGATCATCGAGAACGCATACGATCAGACATGCGGGATCGCTGCGCTTGCGCCCGAAGAGATCGCTGCCCGGGAGCCGGGTTTGCTGCTGGAGGCAAAAGCGCGCATGCCGCGCATCCTGCCGGGAAAAGCGGATGTGCTGGTGGTGGACAAAATGGGCAAGGATATCAGCGGCGACGGCATGGACCCGCACATTACCGGACGCTTTTCCCGGTCCTACACAGGCAAGCCCAATTTCTCCGCCAAGCGCCTTGTTGTGCTGGATTTGACTGACGCGACAAAGGGAAACTTCATTGGCATTGATGCCGCCGACGTGACCACCCGGCGGGTCATCGACAAGGCGGACATTCAGCAGACCTATCCGAACTCGCTGACCTCCTGCTGCAGTCAGCACATGCCCATGCACATGCGCAATGACCGCGAGGCGGTCCAGTGCGCAATCAAGATTGCCCCCGGCATCGACCGGGACAGGGCAACGATCATCCGCATCGCGGACACGCTTCATCTTTCGGAAATCCGCGTTTCAGAGAATATGATGGAAGCCATGCAAGGTGTTGCCGGCCTGGAACGCATCGGCGAGCCGGAGGACTGGGCCTTTGATGCGCAGGGGAATTTATGGTAGGGTTCCCCTTCAAGGCGGAGGAATCTTGAAGGGAAACCCTGCAGTTCGGGAAAGTTTACAGCATGCTGATTTCGCCGGCATATACCCTGCCGAACTCCGCATCGACCGTCACGATTTCTCCGTTTTTGATCAGTTTTGCAGCGTCTTTTGCGCCCACAATGACAGGAATGCCCAGGTTCAATCCGACCATTGTGGCTTCTGATGTGATTTCGTCCGATTCAATAATGATCGCAGAAGCCTTTACCACCATTTTCATCATATCTTTATGAGTGGCTGAAGCTACGAGCACATTGCCTTTCTGGAACATTTGAGGTGACGTTGCGGCGTCCACGATCTGTGCTTTGCCGGAAACTTTGCTGTTCCCCACGCCGATGCCCTGAACTATGATCTTCATGGCGATGTGAACTCTTATCAAGTTTGTGTTGCCGGCTTTTCCTACAGGAACCCCCGCTGTGATGACGACCAGGTCGCCCTCATTGATATGTCCATGCAATATTGCTTCGTCTACAGCGCTTCGCAGCAATTCTTCGGTATCGTTTACTTGAGGAGCTTTTATCGGTATGACGCCCCATAGAATATTCATCTGCGTATAAGCCCTTTCATCGCTGGTTGACGCGATGATACGAGCTTTTGGTCTGTGGGACGATACCATGCGCGCAGTATACCCGCGCGCTGTTGCTGTAATGATCGCCTTTGCTTTCAGATCTGATGCCGTGATACAGGTAGCGTGCGAGATTGCATTGGTGATTGTTATTTGTTTTTCATGCGTCTTGCTTTGAAAGTTTGCATCGAAATCTATCGTGCTTTCTGTAGCATGTGCGATTCTGTTCATCGTTTCTACCGATTGCACAGGATATTTCCCCGCGGCTGTTTCTCCTGAAAGCATGATCGCATCCGTGCCGTCCAATATCGCGTTTGCAACGTCTGTGACTTCCGCTCTTGTAGGTCTGGGGTTTCTGATCATGGAGTCCAGCATCTGTGTGGCTGTGATGACAGGCTTGGAAGTTTTGTTGCAAATATTGATAAGCTCTTTTTGCAGCATGGGCATCTTTTCCGTAGGCACTTCCACACCGAGGTCTCCCCTGGCGATCATGATGCCGTCGGAAACTTCAAGGATTTCCGTAATATTATCGATGCCTTCTTGATTTTCTATTTTTGCGATGATTTTTATCTGTTTGCCGCCGTTCTTTTCAAGTATTTTTTTAATTTCCATCACGTCACTGGCTTTTCTCACAAAGGATGCAGCGATATAGTCTATGTCGTTTTCTATGCCGAATATGATATCGCTTTCGTCCTTGGCTGTAACAGCGGGCAATTTTGTCCTTACCCCGGGCACATTCACGCCTTTCCTGTTGTTGATATAACCTGAATTGATCACTTCACATATGATATCTTTTTCGGTAAGTTTTTTGACTGACAGCTCGATCAGGCCGTCATCGATCAGTATTCTGTCCCCGACAGAGATATCCTTGACAAGTCTCTTGTAGGTTACGGTGCATCTTTCCTTGGTCCCTACAACATCATCCATGGTGATCGTAAAGGTTTGCCCCACCTCAAGCATGATGTCTTTTTTTTCAAAATCACCTGTTCTGATTTCCGGACCTCTTAGATCCAAAAGGATGGCTATAGGCGCGCCTTTTTGTCTTCTCACTTCTTTGATCGTATCGATTCTTTTCCTGTGTTCTTCATGTGTTCCATGCGAGAAGTTGAGCCTGCATACGTCCATGCCTTCGTCTATCATTTTGCCGAGCGTTTCCCTGTCCTCGGATGCGGGACCTATCGTACAAATGATTTTTGTTCTTATAAACTCGTTGATCATTTCATTCCCTCCTAATTCATCACTACAATTTTTATGCGGTTTCTATTTTTCTAACTATTGACAAGAATAGATGCTTATTCTGTTTTCGTCAACAAGAGAAGATCATGAGTTTGTATGTTTATCGCATTTTTTTACTTCTCTGATACAAGGGTTCATTTTTGAGAGCGGCATTGAGCGCTGTTTCCAGCCTTGGGATGAATTGTTGCTATAATGCTTTTATCATGGATTTTATAACCTGCCCGTGGAAGGAGGCGCCGCCTTCCTTGCCCGCAGACGTTTTGTCCCGTATACTTATAAAAACAAGCGCCGGGAGTGATGATGAAAAACACTGACATCCTGTATAACGTGATCAACAACTGCTGCGGGCGGCACAATGAAGCGGCCGTCCCTGTCCATCGCGGGGCGCAGCGCTGATGCCGCCGCTGACGGTCTTGATCAAGCCCGCGTCCGGCCGCTGCAACATGCGCTGCCGGTACTGCTTTTATGTGGATGAAATGCAAAACCGCGATGCCGGTGTGCGCCCTGACATGACGGCGGCGGACGCCGACGCCCTGGTGCGGCGCGCGTTTTTATATGCTGATGGCTTTGTCAGTTTCATGTTCCAGGGGGGTGAGCCCACGCTGGCCGGGCTTCCCTATTTTGAGGCCTTTGCGCAGTCCGTCCGGCGCCACAACACCCGGGGGCTGGAGGTGCGCTGCGCGCTGCAAACCAATGGCTATGACCTGAGCGATGAGCTGATTGCGTTTTTCAAGCGGCACAATTTTTTGCTGGGCGTGTCCATGGATGGCGACCAGAGGCTGCACGACGCGCTGCGCTCCGACGCGCACGGGCAGGGCACGCATGCGCGCGTTCAAAATACCATGAAGCGGCTGCAAAAGGCCGGTGTGGATGTCAATATCCTGTGCGTGGTGTCCCGGCCCGTGGCCGGGCAGCCCGACCGCGTATGGGATGCCCTGGCGCCCTATAAATATCTGCAGTTTATCGCGTGCCTGGACGGCCTGAACGGCGAAACCGGCCCCTGGTCGGTGAGCAGCGAGGCGTTTTTGACATTCCTGCGCGGCACCTTCCGGCGCTATGTGCAGGCCATTGACCGCGGGCAGTATGTATCGGTGCGCTGGTACGACAACTGGGTGCGCATGCTGCGCGGCTTCGCGCCGGATACCTGCTCCATGCAGGGCCATTGTGTTTGCGGCTTTACAGTGGAAAGCGACCTGAGCGCCTACCCCTGCGACTTTTATGCGCTGGATGAGTGGAAGCTGGGCAGCCTGGAAACCGAATCCTTTGCGCGCCTGGTCAAGAGCGAAACCGCCCGGCGGTTCATACAGGACAGCCTGCCGGTGCCTGATGCCTGCCGGGCGTGTGAATGGTATGCGCTGTGCCGCAACGGCTGCCGCCGTGAGCGCGCGCAGGGCCTGCACCGCTTTTGCCAGGCATACCAAATGTTTTTTCCCGAAGCGATGCCGGATTTACAGCGCATCGCGCGCATGACTAAAATAACTTGATATCAGCCGGGCTATGGGCGCTTATCCTCTGCGCCACGTCGCCGTTACTATGGGCAGGCCGGTGCTGTAATCCTTCTGCCGGTACTCGCCAGGGTCATTTTCGCGATGGCGGATGTAGTCGTCCACGTTCCAGCTGGGCTTTTTGTCCGGCCGCCACGGCCGTGCTTGCCATTGGTAGCCCCGGAAGGGATCGCGCGTTTCGTTCATCCAGTCCAGGATGCTGTCGTGCAGCTGGTTGCGGATGTCCGCGCAGGCGGGGTCGTTGATGCGGTTGTGCATGCAATGCGGGTCATCCTCTATATTATACAGTTCATCGGTATCCACCAGGTGCAGCGCCAGCCGCCAGGTATCAGTCACGACCGCGCGCATAGGCTGGAAGCCGCCAAAGCCGTCATGGTTGATTTCATAGCGCGCAAATTCCACAAAGGCCGGGCGTCCGGTCGGCAACGTGACATCCCTGGCTTGCGCCAGCAGGCTGCGCCCCTCCAGCATGACCGGCCGCGCCAGCTTGAACCAGTCCAGCACCGTGGCGGGCAGGTCGATGTGCGAGACCGTGTGCGGGTATACCGTGCCCGCCGTAATGCCCGGGCCTTCCATCATCAGCGGCACGCGCGCGATTTCGTCATAGATGCAGGGCCCCTTGGCATACAGCCGGTGCGCGTCCATGGCGTCGCCGTGGTCGGAGGTGAACAGCTTGAGCGCATCGGGCGCCTGCGTGCGCGCGGCGGTCATCACACGGCCGATCAGGTCATCGGCGTAGCTGTTGCAGCCCAGCAGCCGCACGAATTTGATGGGCCGCTGCATGGCCTCTTCGCCCATGTTGCGCGCGCCCCACAGCTTTTGCAGCAGCGGCTTGCCTTTCAGGGTATCAAAATGCGCGGCGTTCTTGGGCAGCTCCACATCCCGATACATGGAGGCATACGGCTCCGGGCACAGGCCGGGGTCGTGCGGCTCGTCATAGGACACAACCAGGAAAAAATCCTTGTCGCGGTGCGCTTCTATAAACTTCAGCGCCCGCTGCGTGACGCGGTAGCCGAAGGTAAACTCCTCGGCAATGGGCGTTATTAGGGGGTCGGCCGTGCGGGACAGCAGCTTGTCCGCATCGCTCAGCTCGTCCAGGTAGTTTTTCATGTCATACCAATAGTCCGGGTCCCAGCCATCGGGGCAGATGCCGTTGCCGAAATAATCCCCGCCGTCCAGATGCCACTTGCCAATGTACCCGCAGGCCACGCCGTCCGCAGACAGCCGCTGGCCCAGCGTCTTGACATCCGCGCCCAGCGGCATGCTGTTGCCCCAGCTGCCATTGCTGTGCGGGTACAGGCCGGTAAACAGCGCCGAGCGCGCCGGCCCGCACACAGGCTGGCAGGTATACGCCCGCTCAAACCGCACGCCGTGGCGGGCGATGTCATCCATGTGGGGTGTGTTCATCTGCGGGAAGCCATAGCATCCCACCATGTTGTAACCCGTGGTATCGGTCATGATCCAAATCATCTGGCGCGGCATACGCACACCTGCCTTTGCTTGTTGATTTACTCAGGATGATAGGGAAGCCAGGCCGGGGTGTCAAGGGATGCATACAGAAGATGGCGCTTACAGGATTGCACGGGGCATAAGCGCAACACATGATGGGAGGTTCGCTCATGTGCATTTGACATGCTTTTTCTGGTATACTGTGTACAGCATATCGACAGGAGCGAGCAGCATGACCGCATCATTTCCGTTTGGATCGGTCGCAACGGCAGCCTGGAGCACGCAATTGGTCTGTTGCATGAGGATGTGAAAAGCTACCTGTCTGAAGAGCAGGACGTGTGGAAGGAGTGCGGCTGGAACTCCATCATTTACCTGGCGGCCATGAGTGCGATCGCCCCTGCTCTTTATTGCCCTCAAAATCAGGATTTTATGTACGGTCAATGGTATACTTGAAACGGTATTCACTAAGCTGAATGCCAGTGGCGGCACGACCGACAGGATCGATTCGAACGCTTCCGTGACAAGCCGTTTGACGGATCTTACGGCAGATGAAAGCGGAAGAGACAGCAGGAAGCCGCCCATTTCGGGCAGCTCCCGGAACAGAAGGAGGAGAAATCCACATTGATCAATATTGCAGAAATCAAGGAACAGATTTGCGATGTTTGCCACAAGATGTGGCAGCTGGGCTGGGTTGCGGCAAACGACGGCAATGTCTCCGCTTTGCTGGATGACGACACTATTCTGGCCACTCCCACCGGGATGAGCAAATCCTTCATCACTCCCGAAAAGCTGGTTCGCGTTGACCGCAAGGGCAGGGTCATTGAAGCGGCTTCCGGCTTGCGCGTTTCCAGCGAGATCAAGATGCATCTGCGCTGTTACGACAAGCGCCCGGATGTGAGGAGCGTCATTCACGCGCATCCCCCGGGAGCCACTGGATTCGCCTGCGCACACAAGCCGATGGACATGTACAACATGATTGAGGACGTAGCTGCCATTGGTTCCGTGCCGCTGACCCCCTATGGCACTCCCTCCACATCTGAAGTCCCCGACGCCATCGAACCTTATCTGGACGAGCATGACGTGATGCTGCTGGAAAACCACGGCGCCTTGGCTGTTGGCAGTGATGTGATCACCGCGTTTTACCGTATGGAAAGCCTGGAACTGTGGGCGAAGATCACGATCAATGCCGTCATCCTGGGCGGCAGCGTTGATATCAGCCGTCCCAATATCCAGAAACTCATCGATCTGAGAAGCTTCTACCGCATCACCGGACGCCACCCCGGCTATAAGGTGTTCAACCCCGAGGATCCCCTCCTTCATAAAAAGGAGGAGTAATCATGCGCACCGTATTGGCATTTGACTTCGGCGCATCCGCCGGCAGGGCGATTCTTGGCCGGTTTGACGGCGAGAAGATCACCTGCGAGGAACTGCGCCGTTTTGACAATGTGCCGATTCGCGAGAATGGTCATCTTGCATGGGATTTCTTCACGCTGCTTAAAGAAGTGGAAAAAGTCATTGAAAAGTGCGGCAAGGTGGATTCTCTGGCTTTCGACACCTGGGGTGTGGATTACGGATTGCTTGCAGAAAATGGCTGTTTGATGAGCCTGCCCGTCAACTACCGGGATCCCAGAACCAAGGGCGTGCCGGAGAAGGCGTTCAGGCGGATTTCCCCTGAAAAATTGTATATGGCAACCGGCAATCAGATTATGCCCATCAATACCCTGTTCCAGCTGATGGCTGAAAGCGGGAAATCTTTGGAATCCAAGACCATGCTGTTCATGCCGGATCTGTTTGCCTGGGCGCTGTGCGGAAGCCGTACGGTGGACAAGACCATTGCGTCCACTTCTCAGATGGTCAATCCTCTCACCGGCAACTGGGATCACGGCATTACCGCCCTCACGCCTTTTCCCGCCGCCTTTTTCCCTGAAATCGTGGACTGCGCAACCGTATGCGGCGAGCATAAGGGAATCCCTGTGGTGAAGGCTGCCGGGCATGATACGCAGTGCGCTGTTGCCGCCATGCCATGGGATGGCATCGGAGAAGCCGCCTTCCTGTCCTGCGGCACCTGGTCTTTGATTGGCTGTGAGCTGGAGAAGCCTATCCTTACCCGCAGGAGCATGGAGGATGAACTGTCCAATGAAATAGGCGCAAACAATCAGATCAATTACCTGAAAAACATCAGCGGTTTGTGGCTGATCCAGGAAATCCGCAGAAACTTCCGTGAAGAAGGCAGGGAGTATTCCTACAACGACATGGAACAGTTGGCTCGCACAGAGCCTTCATTCGCCTGCTTTATTGATCCTGATGCGTCTGAATTCGCCCAGCCCGGCGGTATGCCTGAGAAGATACGCGCTTACTGCGAAAGAACCGGCCAGGAAGTTCCTCAGACCGACGGCGCCCTGATACGTTGCATCTATGAAAGCCTTTCAATGAAGTACCGTAACGCCATCGCGCAGATTCATGAGAACACCGGCAAAAAGTTTGAGCTTCTTCATCTGCTGGGTGGCGGCGCGAAGGATACCTTTCTGTGCCAGATGAGCGCGGATGCCCTGGGTTTTCCTGTGGTTGCAGGGCCTGCGGAAGCGACGGCTCTGGGCAACATCATGCTTCAGCTGATAGCGCTGGGCGCGATCAAGGATGTGGCTGAAGGACGAAAACTGATCCGCAGGACGGAAAAAGTTACTGCCTATTATCCCCGGAAGGCCGAGTCGCTGGATGAGAAATATCGTATCTTCTGCGAAGTCATTGGCAAATCAACATAAAATATTCGGACTTTTGAAAGAAGGAAGGCGTTTCCATCACCTTATCCGTGTCCCCCTGTTGAGGCTCAGGATCGTGATCAGCTTACCCGGATTCCGGAGGACGTAAAGGATAAGCTGCTGCGCTTTGGCCGCGCTGCTGTTGCCGTGACGACCATGCGTGGCAAATCCTACCTCCAGATCGGTTCCCGGTGTATGGGCATTGCCGGTTCCATCATGGATCAGGATATGCCGGAAAGCTATTTCGGTATGCGTGTGGCATCCGTTGACGAGGTCGAGATCCTGCGTCATATGGAAGAGGGCATCTATCACGAGGAAGACCATCAAGGCCGAAATGCCCTGCACGGTGATTCGTATGAATTTGATCAGAGGGTTGGGACCCGTGCTGCAGATTGCTGAGGGATGGACCGTTCACCTGCAGGACGAGGTGTCCGACGCGTTGATGGAACGCACGAACCCATCTGGCCCTGCACTTGGTTTGTTCCCCGCTGCGACGGGAAGGAAGGCTCTCCGTTCAAGACCGCTTATCAGTATGAGTCTCTTCTGCGGATCTTCAGCAGTTTTTTGATTAAATATGTACTAAACGGGGGAAACCCCGCCGGTTTTGCAAAACAGGAACGATTTTCGACAAGTTGCGCAGAGAACGTTCCATCAAGCCCATGTTAATGGTAGATTTACCATAGATACAAGCGAGGAGGGGAAATGTCTGTGCAAGCGGAAGTCATATAAACCTCCGCTGTGGCGCACATATCTCATGTATATCGATTTTGCCCTTGGGGCCATCATTGTGATGTGGGGGCATTTGTGTTGAGGCATGCGGCAAAGAAGACTCGCAAACACAGGAAAGGAAGGATCTCATGGGACATACCACAGCAAGGAACAGTGTATTTGATAAATTGCCCAGTCTGATTAAAAAATCCAACGTCAGGCTGATTCCGGAGGGCGTGATTGGCTATCTGCTGGGGCCTACCCTGGCGATGGTTGCCAACTCCGTGCTGGCCAATTACTTCAACAAGTACATGACGGACGTGCTGAACATCAACTCCTGGGCAAGCGAGTTTCTCAAATGGCTGCCGGTGGTGTCCGTAATTTTCGTGGTGCTGGGCAACATCATCGTGGGGCGGCTGATGGACAGGAGCTACTCCCGCGCGGGCAAGGCAAGGCCTCTGCTGCTCATTTCCGTGCCAATCTCTTTTCTGGCGCTGCTGATCCTGTTTGTCATCTCACCCCTGGCTACAGATACCATCAATGTTTCCGGCCAGTCCCTGGCCCTGGTGTGTATCGCCATCGGCTACAACCTGTGGTTTGCCATCGCCTATCCCATGTACTACACGCCCCACGCCGCCCTGGTGAACTTATCCACCCGCAACAGCAAGGACCGCTCCCTGCTGGCCACGCTCAGCAACGCTGCGATCCTTGCCGCCATGGGTTTGTCCACCATGATCATGCCATTCTTCCTGTCGCTTTTGTTCGTGTATGACATGAGCGGCAAAGGGACGCCCGTTTTGAGCGAAACGGGCGCGGTGCAATATTATGTGGACGCCAACGGCTCAGCGATTTATGATGCTGCGGCTTCCTATAACCACTGGAAGGTGTTCGTGATCGTGCTGATAGCGGTCACGGTGCTGGGCGCGCTGCTGGAATTCATGTTCACTCGGGAGCGCGTCACGGAAGAAAGCATGGCTCAGGGCAGCGAAGCCTCTGTGAAGAAGGCCCTGCCCATCGGCCGGCAGGCAAAAATCTGCTTTTCCGACAAGTTTTGGATCATCATGATGGCGTTCTTTTTTTGCTACCAGCTGGGCGGCATGATCAAGAACGTGAGCCAACTGTACTTCTGCCAGGCCATGTTCACCGACGCCAACGGCAACTACACCATTGCCAATGGCGGAAACATTTCCGGTCTCCTGGCGATTATCGGCGCCATTCCCACAGCGCTGGGCATGGTGATTGCCCTGCCGCTGTCCAATAAGATCGGCAAGGGCAAAGCCATCCTGGGTGGCGCGTGTCTGGCTGTGGCGGGCGGTCTGCTGGGTCTGATCGCTCCCGCCAATCAAATGATTGTGTTTGCGTCCTTCGTGATCAAAGCCTTGGGTTCTACCCCCGCCATGTACCTGTCGATGGCTTTGATGGCGGATGTGCTGGACCACCAGGAGGCCATTCACGGCGACCGTACCGACGGCCTGTCCATGACCGTCTACGGCGCAATCATGGCGGGCATGACGGGCGTCGCCACCGGCATCCTGAACATTGTGCTGTCCAACATGGGCTATTCCTCCACCAACATTTCTTCCGAGGCCATCCGCGCCGCCATGCCATGGATCTTCATCGGCGGCGAAACACTGTGCTATGCCGTCATTTTCTTTGCCTTTCTGCTGATGAACGTAGAAAAGTTCAGCAAGTTTGACCATGAGGCCATTGTGGCCGACCAGAAGGCCGCCGCTGCGGCTGAGGGGCGGCAGTACATCCCTGCTGAAGAAAAGATTCGCCTGGAGGAAGGCGAGGAAGCCTATCAGGCGGAAATAAAACGGCAAGCCGAAGCCAGGGCTGCCGAGGAAAAACGCCTGTCCGATCCTGCCGAGGCGGAAAAGGATCAGGCTATCCGTCAGGAATTTAACGCCCTGCGAAATGCTCACGGGCGCAAACCATTGTGATCCAGGCGGCTGCCTCCGTACTCTTGCAGGCATACCACCGGCACCAAGCTGGAGCTGGACCAGGGAGCGGCCCCGTCTGTCATCGCCAAAGTGCTCCGCCAGAAAACGCACAAGGTGCAGCAGCGCTACAAACACCCGGACCTCAAAGACGCGAAAGAGGCCCTGGACGCGTTGAAGCCTGGTTGATTTTGTAGGCAGCAGCGTAGGCAGTAGATTAATATTTTTTGATACTTGCCGATATTTTTCAAAGTGTAAAGACAAAAATAAAAGCCTGAGAAGTGTTGATTTCTCGGGCTTTTGGCGGAGAAGCCGGGATTTGAACCCGGGCTACGCTTTCACGTACTACTCCCTTAGCAGGGGAGCCCCTTCGGCCGCTTGGGTACTTCTCCAGGCCGGGCTTTGCGAGGATGGCGGAGAGAGAGGGATTCGAACCCCCGGTGCCTTTCGACATCACTAGTTTTCAAGACTAGCGCCTTCAACCGCTCGGCCATCTCTCCGCGTAAACGCGTCAGAGCTTCGCAAAACGCTGATGCATTATAGCAAGCGCAAGCTTGCCTGTCAATCGCGAATCGGCCTGCTTCAGTACGGGTTTGTACGGGTTTTGTGCGGGTTTGTGCGGAAACCCCATATATTTTGGACCACAGACACGGAAAGGAGGACCAAGGGAAAGCGCCTTCCCGGATAGTATGCGTTGCGTGCCTGCTGATCATTAGCGGGGAAAGCGTATAAAAAAGGCCCGAAGGCCTTCTCTATTTGAACTGATCGATTTCATTGCACCGCGTCAGCGAAGGCCCGGATAAACTCCGGGCAATCCCAGCTGCCGCAGGCGCTGAGCGTATCGCCGGAGACGGCCAGCTGCAGAACAAGGCCGCTGGCGTACTGCACAAGCAGCGCCTGGCTGCCGCTGTGGCCCTGGCTGCCCAGATAAAGGGCCTTGTCATACAGGATACCCATGAGCCGGTCAACCTCTGCATGGTCGGTGACGGTGCCCACATCGGACAGCTGCAGCGCGACGGCGCCCCGGGGCAGGGTGTCCGTGAGCCCCTCACTGCCGATGAGCGCGTTGCCGGCGAAGGACACGCGCTGGAACAGCCGGGTGCGGCCGTTGACCTGCGCGGCCACGGCGGCCCTGTCCATGCCGTGAACCGCGTAGACCGCCGTGTCCATCGGGGCGATGTTGGACAGCAGGTCCCTGGAATTGTCAAGCGCAGGCTCGTCCATGAACACGCTGACCGTGCCCAGCACGCTGCCCGTCAAGGCGCTCACGTCCTCCGGATGGGTCAGCATGCGGTAATAGCGGCCATCCACGCGCAGCAGCGGGAAGTTGGCGCCGGCGCCCCATTCCCAGACGCCCTGATAGGCAGGCGCCTTGCCGCTTTTGAGCACCAGGCTGCCCCGGGGCAGGTCGGCTGTGGAGCGCATGCCGGCTTGCGCGTCGGACCCGGCCTGCAGCGTTTCCACCACCGGGATATCCGGCTGGCTTGGCTTTGGCAGCAGGAGGGCGGACAGCCCGAGGACCAGCGCCAGGCTCATCGCCATGGCCAAACCCCGGTGCAGGCGCCGGGCAGGGGTCTGAACGGGCGCCTGCGCGGCCTTCATCCGCGCGCGGTGAAGCAAGGCGGGGCCTGCGGTCAGCCCGCCCAGCGCTTCATCAGCTATTTGCCTGAACTGTTCAGGCTTCATCATGGTGATCGCCTCCGTTTAGGTATTGCCTGAGTTTCTGCCTGCCGCGCGACAGGCGGCTTGAGACAGTGCCCTCCGGCACGTCCAGCACCTGCGCGGTTTCCTGGGTGGACAGGCCCTGGTAATAGAACAGCAGAAAGACCTCTTTTTCCGCCGGGGGCAGCGCGTTGACCGCCTGCATCAGGGCTTCCTTCTCCAGGCGATCATCCAATTTGTCATCATCGGGAATGATTTCCAGCTTCTTGCTGCCCAGCAGCACGCGCTTGTGCCAGGAGGAGCGCCAGAGATCGCGGCAACGGTTAAGCGCCACCTTGAGCAACCAGGATTTCTCGCTGCCGGGCTTGAGCGCCGGGCGGTTTTCGATCAGCCGCACAAAGACATCCTGGGTGACATCCTCAGCCTGCTCGCGGTTGCCCAGGTAAAAATAACTGACACGGAGCACGTCATTGCCGTACTGCCTGTACAGGCGTTCAATGTCCTCGTCGCTCACCGGCTGCGGGCTGGGGCTGTTGGTGGTCTCAATCATCAAACGTTTGTCCTTCGTGTTTTCATGCACATCGTGTGCAGGATTTACAATCTGGGATTCATTATAGCCCGCCGGCGCCCGCGGGGCAAGCGTTTCTCGCCGTGCGCAGGCGGCCGGGAGCTTGCGCGCCCGGCCGCCAGGATGGCAAGGGAGGGTTTATACTGATTCCAATCTTTATTGCATCGTTGCGCCGGGTCTTTTGTCGCCCTGCCGTGTCAGTCAACCTCAACGTAGCTCAGGCTGCGCCATCGGTTTCCTTCCTTGCAGGCCAACAAAATCCCTTGCCGCTTTGGATGCAAACAAGCTTTGCATCATTATTAGATTAGGTATTGTTGTGGCGGTCGCTGCGGCGGCGCCGTGGTTGTTCCGTACGGGGCTGGCTGTCGCCGGGTGCTGAGGCCCTGTGACCGGGCGGGACCGCGCCGGGCTGTCCGCCCTGCGGTGGGGTGCCCTGCGGACGGTATTGCGCCGTGCCCTGGGTAGGCGGGGTCATACCGGGCTGTCCGTCCTGCGGGCGGTATTGCGCTGTGCCCTGGGCGGGCGGGGTCATACCGGGTTGTCCGCCCTGCGGGCGGTATTGCGCCGTGCCTTGGGCGGGCGGCGCGTAGGGAGAGGGCTGACCGCCTTGTGGCGGGGTGCCCTGCGGACGGTATTGCGCCGTGCCTTGCGCGCCGGGGCGTGGCGGAATATAGGGGGAAGGCTGCTGCCCTGCAGGGCGCGTCTGGGGTTGGCCGGCCTGGCGGGCGGCCTGCGCCCTGCGCTGGGCCGCGCGGGCTGCCGCGCGCTTCTGGTTTTGATGATACAGGTAGTAGGCATAATAGCCGCCGCCACCCAGCAGCATAATTAGGCCTATTGTCAGCAGCCCGGTTGGGAAACCGGAATCCTTCTTTTCGGGCGGCGGCTCCTCAAAGCCCTCCACGGTCATCAGGGTGGGGGAAGGGGATGGGGACGGGCTGGGGCTCGGGGTCAAAATGGCCTCCACCGGCGGGGTGGGCGTGCCCAGGGGGTTGAAAGGCTCATAGGACGCGCTGATCAGGGCCGGGTTCTGCCATACCGTGGTGTTGAAGCTCTCCAGGGGAGTAATCTGGCTTTGCTGCTGGTAGTTGCCGCTGGCCGGGATGGTGACAGCGTTGGCGTTGAGGTATTCAGGGCTTTGCAGGAAGTTGGACAACTCGCCCATGGACAGCACGGTGAACAGGTCACCGCGCACGTGGCCCACTGTGCCGTCCTGGTTGATGCGGTACCAGGTGCCGTCGCTTTGCACAGTGCTTCCGTACACCAGCGCGAAGGAATATTTGTTCATCAGCTTGAGCTCTTTCGCCTTGATGGAGGGCTCGTTGCGCAGGATGACGCGGTCGCCCGACACATAGCCATAGCTGGAGGGGCTGTTCAGGGTGACCGGCTCGGGGGTATAGACCGGAAGCGGGGTGGGGGTGCGCAGTGAATTGAGATAGTTCTCCACCTCGGACTGGTTGAAGATACGCAGCTGGTCAGAGCGCACATAGCCAAAGTATTCCGCGTACTGCACCACATCCCAGGTGGTGCCCGCTGTATATTCCTGCCCGCGCACGTTGACCACGGCGCCCTCCGGCAGCAGCGTTGCGATCTGCGCGTTGGTATCCGGGAAGGAACGCAGCGGCACGTTTTCCCCGCGCGTGATGGAATAGCCTGTGCGCTGGTCCGGCTGGCGGGTGGGGGTGGCGGTTGGGATGTTCTGGGGCTGCAGCTTCGCCAGGTGATAGGCTGCCTCGGACTCGTCAATATATCGCAGGGACGCGTTTGGCACATAACCTGCCTGCTTGTCGGCCATCACCATCACCAGGCTCCAGCCCTCCTGGCCTACCCAGGTTTGGCTGGTCACATGCACCAGGGTGTTGACCTCCAGCATTTCCATGATTTGCTCATCCTGCACGCTTACGCCGGTTCTCAGCGCGGTTTGGCGAATGGTCAGCGCCGGGCCGATATAGGCCACGGGTGCGAGGGAAGAGTCAGGAGCTTTGGTCGGATCGGGGGTTTGGGTGGGCGGCGCGTCGCTGGCAGGGGGCGCCGTGGGGGTGGGGGTGGCGGCGTACGGCATGGGGCTGGCCAGGGTGACCTGATACTGCGCGCTTTCCTGCTGGCTGTACAAACGGGTGTACTTGGCCATTAAAAAGCCCTTGGTGCCGTTGGCCATGATGCTGTACCACAGGTCCTCGCCAACGGTCTGCTGGGTATAAACCCAAAAGCGTGTGCCCGCGGACAGGGTGTCAAGCTTCTTGGAGGAGGTGCTGGCCTTCCCACGCATGTTGACGCCCTTGGAATCCGTGACCTCGGCCCAGCGGTCAATGATCTCGCCGTCACTGAAGGGGTCGGAGCTGGGCAGTGGTTCAGGGGATGGCGTCGGCGTCCAGCCAAAGTAGGCGGCTGCCTCATTGAACTCCCACAGCCTGGTGAAGTTGGCGTTGATGAAGGCCTGCTGCCCTGAAAGCTCTATCAGATACCATTTCTCGTTTTTGTGGTTGGTCACCATACCCTGCACATGGAGGACATCCTTCCGGCTGACCTGGCCCAGGATGTTGTCCTTGGGCGCGGTGTCCGGGCTGCTGCGGTAATTGATGCTGTCGCCGGTAGAAACGGCATAGCGGTCCATCGGGGTGACGTCAAAGGGGATGGAGGTGGCCTCCGGTGTGATGGTGGGGGATGGGCTGGGGGTGACCGGCTTTTCATACAAAAAGATGACCGTGTCCTGGCTTGGCACGCCGGAGGGGCTCAGCACCACCTCCACCGTGCTGTTGCCGATGAGCAGGTAGCCCTCAGGCAGGCTGTCCGGGGTGGCGGTAATGGGGTTGGTGCCTTCCTGGATCGTCTGCTTCTGGCTGGGGGACAGGGTATTGCCCTGGTTGTCCCGGTAGTGGATGGTGATGTTGGCAGTCTTTACGGTAATGTCCCGAAATATAAACACCACATCGCGCTGGCTCGGGTTGCCCGCGGCATCCACCGTGATGATATGCGTGGGTTCGTTCACCAGTTGGTAGACAGCGCTGTCGATACGGTTGAGCTCCACGGAGATCTCTGTCTGATCGCCCTGCTTGCAGGGCACGGTGGTGGTATACAGAACAAGGCCTGTTTCGGTCTTGTAGGTGATGGTCACCAGGGGCGCCTTGAGCACAGGCGGCGGCGTGGCGGTGGCCGACTCGGCCATGCGGTATACAAATTGCAGGCTTGCGGGCGTGGCGGTGTTCTGGG
>ENA-UPTA01001949-UPTA01001949.1-activated-sludge-metagenome-genome-assembly--contig:-NODE-1949-length-22061-cov-64.626602_pt1 | contig 22061 bp, 21 predicted proteins | sample MGYA00238184_ERZ773361 | MGnify/ENA primary metagenome ERZ773361 (study PRJEB29100, sample SAMN05720205) | activated sludge metagenome | isolation source: anaerobic digester from wastewater... | reverse complement strand
TCTCTGGCAGGAGATCCGTTCTCGTTTTTTACTGCCGGATTCATGGCGAATCACCTTCCTTTCTTGAATTCAGTTCCAAGTTCCATGTTGTTAGTTGCAAGCAAAAGAGCCGCTGTGCGCTGATGGCTATTCGTTGCGAAGAGCAGTTCGTACTTCATCGGCTAATAGCAACTATCTATCCGTGAAAAAGATCACAAACAGATTCCGGCTAGGAACTTTGTCAGAATGACGCAAAGTAACAAAGATAATCATCACTGACTTGCCTCATTCTGTCATCCCGTAGAACCTACCCTGAAAACCTGCCCCAAAATGCTTCTGTTTGGGGTCTCCTGTTCAGGGGATCTGCACGGGATCTTGTTCTTCTTGTTGTCTTGCTCTTCCAAGCGACCAGCGGATTTTTGGACCGTTGACCGATGACCGTTCTAATCACACTTCCTCGATTTCGTAAGGACTTATGTCGTATCCCAGGTTGTAGAGATACATTAGTTCCTTGAACCTTGGTAGCCTTGAAAGCCTCACATAACAGGTGAAAAGCACTTCAACGGGCACTGCCAATTCCATTGCGATCCTGTCTGCCTTAGTAAACCGAGGGGTAATCCTCCCATTTTCGACTACGCAGATGTAGTTCTCACTCAGTCCGACTCTTTCCGCCAGCTGCTTTTGAGTCAAACCCCTGCGACGGCGTGCCTCTCTGAATATCTCTATTTGCATCCCTCCTTTCGTCCATCCATTCAGGAAGGGCTTGAGGCGATACTCTCTCTCTGAAGCGTTCAAAGAGAACCTCTACAGGCATAGAGAATATGCTCGCAATTTTGTCAGCGAGAAAGAAGTCCTTCAACTCTTCCGGTGCCTTCTCGATCCGCGAGTATTTCTGCCTGCTTATCCCAAGCCTCTCTGCAACCTCCTGAATTGACAGTCTCTTATTCCTTCGTAAGCGCCTTAAGATCAACACTTAACCTCCTTTGCCATAAAAGATTCATTGTTTTGCGTATTGCCTATGGTCATCATAACGATACTAACAGGAAACAACGAAAAAGTATGTAAAAAATGTTATGTAAGTGAGCATTTATGGGTCTCATAGAAGGTAACAATTTTGCTAAACTGCAGAAGATCTTTGAGAATGTTAATCAAATCCGCTTGTTTTGCGCTTCTTAATGCGTTCGACATAATTATTGAATGGGAATCAGGTCCTTGGCTTTTACAGAGATTTAACGTTATTCTCTAGTCACGTGGCCACGAAGAAGAAAACGGAGCGTTCGCCGACAAAGGTCAGCCGTTCACCGATTAAGATCGAAAAAGCAATGCCACTGCACTTTGTAGCTCTTTCGGAGGACGGAGGACGGCCATCGGGGGACGTTCACAAGACAAGGAGGAATTTTCATGGGATTAGGAGCAACTGTGATGGTAGTTGGTACCGAGAAGTCACTTTCGATCACCTGGGATACCGGTGTCATTGAGGACGACAAACCGGTCCTCTCTAGACAGACTCTCAGCGTCGATTCGGCAATGACCGCACAGGAGGCATACGATGCAGCCTATAACATCGCGAGCCTCACCAATTACATCATCGCCGACATTAGACTGATCGAAACCCAGACCCTCGGACCGATTGACTAAAAGACGGATGTAAGAGGGTAGAGGATAGAGGTTTGAAGTTAAAGATCTTCCTACCTCTGGCCTCAAACAACTGACCTCTAAACAACGAAAGGAGGAACTCAAATGAGAAACCTGAGCGTTAGATGGTACGATTCAACCGCTAAGAAGTCGAAGGGCTTCTACATAAAGGAGCCCAAAGAGACTCTTACTCAGGCTGAGGTCGAGACTGTCATGGGAAACCTCGTAACTCTGAAGGTGATCCCTTCAAGCTATGCGGTAGACTACGCAGCAGTGATCGACACACAGAAGAATGAGTTGTTTAATCTGATCTAGAACCGTCCATCGTCCAAACCCGAGGACCCGTCCGGCGTCCTTGGCTCCGGGTGGCTCAGCCACCCGGGTTCTTCAATCTGGAGATCAACCTGTTAAGCATCTTGTGGAGTCTGTTTGCCTGATCCTTTATCTGAATGAAAGTCTCTTCATCTATGTATTCAAACATCTTCGAGAGTTCGAGTTGCGTCATTGCTTCTCTCAGAGAGCCCTTTGCCAGGAAGAGAAACTGCACAAACTCCTTTTTGTACTGACGGCCTGACCCTTCGGCGATGTTTGAGGGAACGGAGATAACGGCTCTCCTAAGCTGTGAAGATAGGCCGAATTTCTCGAAGTCAGGGAAAGTGGAGACAATCTGATAAACGTCGTAGGCAAACTTCATACTCAGCTTATACACATCTAGATTCTGATAAGAATCGGCCATGAAGACCACCTCCAGAGAAATGATAGCGCAAAGATGCTGTCAGTGTCTATCCAAGGACGAGGGACGGGTTCATGATCTTGGACGAAGGACGAAATCAACAGGAGGTAGCCATGGATTTCATACGAGAATTGATCTCGCTAATAAGCGTCTTCGCAAGCTACGTAGAATCCCCCGGCAACGGCCCGGAGAAGAAAGAGAAAGTGAAGCAGATGATAAAGGACGCGCTTCCAGATGAACAATGGAAGATCGATCCCGAATTCTTCGACTTCATCCTGGATGTCCTGATAGACCTTGTCGTCATGTTCCTGAACAGAGGGCTTTGGAAGACTGCGATGAAGGTGCTGGTGAAATAGAAAACTCATGAATAGGATATGATTAGAGAAATTAGAACTTTGTCAAATGACCTTCCCCGAAACAATTAAAACGGAAGAGGTACAAAGCAGTTTCTGATGAACCTCGGTTTTGGCCGAGGTTCTTTCTTTATCGATCTATGTAGAAAGGTATTTGATGTAGAATATGTTCAGAAGAAACTAACTTTCTGTGATATGGGCAAGTCTTATCACAATATATGTTTCTATTTGACGTTTTCGCATCATAGCGACGGTTCGAATGATCTACATTGTTTGGCAAAGAATTCAAGGTTTGCTGATCTCTATGAGGTTTTCTGGAATAGGTTTTTTGGCAGTAGGAAGACCAAGATATCGCAAAAAGGGGGGTTAAGCCTAGTGTTTGATTCACATGGAAAGCTTCAAGTAAGTTATTTTGTGGACATTGCAAATCTGGTACCCAATTCCGATGTATACATTAAACTGCTTGGGTTATTTGAAGAAGAAGGCTTCTTGCCAGCTACAATTCAAGAGATGGTTCATGAACTCCCACGACCGTTCCCCAGAATCAGTCTTTGTAGTAAAGATGGACATTTTGCAATCAATTTTTTAACGAAAAGGGTAATCATTGAAAGGTCTAGTACTGATCAAGAATCCTCAAGCGTTTCTAGCTTTGCTAATCAAATAAAAGACATCATATCTAAATTGGAGCGATTTATACAAAAAAAGGCCAGCCGGATTGCGTTTGTAACAAGCGGCCTACTAAAAGAGAAAGGTAAAGATACTTTAAACAAAGTGTACGGTTGTCTCTTCAAGCCGTTACCATTTTACGAGAAGGAAACTCCATTTGAATGGTATAGCAGAAGCGTGGCTAGATATACAATAGAAATTGGTGCTAGTGAAGAGGATGTAAATGTAGTTACTTCCATTAATAGAATCCAGGGGACTTTCATAGACGATGGTTTGGGTAAACAGTTCGATAGAATAGAAGTCGCTTTTGATATTAATACGCTTTCTGAAAGAGTTGACGAACGTTTTGATGTAGTTCTACTAGCTGATTTCGTGGCAGAAGCTATAGAAATCAGGTCCCGGATAATCGATCAGATCGAGAGTGAGATAGATGCATAAATTAGTTTCAAGATCAATTTCAGGAATGATCGACGATTATTGTAAGCTGAAATTAGATTACGAGACATCTGACCAAATACAGACTCCTCAAGAGTGTTTTGAAAATCTAGAGCCCCTACTTGGAGAGTCATACAAGCTACCTGAAACAATTAGCGCTTCTTCTTCATCACTCCTTTACGGATTATCGGATAATCCTTATCTGTCAAGGGCTTCTGATTCATCTGCTACAAGGGGCAAAGAGTGTGAATTGGAGCAGAAACTTCAATTCCAAAGCCATTTGCTCCGAATCCTAAAACAACAAGACTTTGAATACGGACTCACTTCGGAAGCCGAGCTTTTCATTGGGAAGCATTTAGAACTAAATAGAGCACTTGTAAGAAGCTGGATCAATGAACTGTTTTTGAAGCATTTCGCGAATGTTGATATTGTTGTAGGCATACTACAATCTATTTCTCGAATTGAATATGATGAAATCTATCCTGAAGGGCAGACAATTGCCCTGGCCGCTAGTTTTCACAAGCACCCGGAGGTTCGAGAATGCTCGATAAGAGCATTCGAGAATTGGGAATCACCTGACTGTTTGGAAATCCTCAGGAATTGCAGATGCAGCGAAAATTGGCTTGAAAAATATAGGTTGGAAGTAATCCAAGATTTGGAGGAGTTAGCGAAAGATGCCATTACTCGTCCGTAAGATAGACAGGGCAAAGTGGCCAAAAGATGAGGATTTATGTAAGGGAAGAATTCCTGCAGACGCTGTAACCTGTTGTTTGAAGACTAGAGGAAACAGCTTATCAACTTGGAGTATAGAAAATGAAGCCGAAATAACAAAAGCATTACTTGCGATTGTCACGAACCACGATAAATTAGAGACAATTGATATCATTTGGATAAATGAAGACGATTTGAGATCGCAGATGATAAAAATGGAAAGCACGCAAGGTAATACGCGATTTGATTGTATGAAAGATAACCACGTTGAACTTACCGATCTAGACTATGATACGCTAGGAATAATATCGAGTATCATTATAAAATGCATTGCTAAAAGCAAGTACAGTAGATGGACAAGATCGATGCTTAAGAAGGAATTGAGTAGTGCAATAGATTCCGGAAAACTAAGCAAAGAACAACTCAGTAATTCACTGATCGCTGAAATCACTAAAGGTTAGCGTCTTCATTCTAATTTGTCACAGTACTTGGGTAGTATCCGGAAAGATAGACGGACCAGGATGAAAATCGAACTGCACAGAAAAGAGCTTGTAGCAAAAGAACTAGATTAATGAGATATGCATATACTATCTCATAAATATGATACTATCACTTTCAACACACTCACTATCTTCGCCAATCAAAACACAATTAGTGCCCAAACATTGTCAGTTGAAGTACAATAGTGACTAACAGGTCAGACTTCAACTCTTGAAAGAAGCCCCGGAAATTACCGGGGTTTTTTGATACGTAAACTATTGCATTTGGTTTTCTTTGTAACAATGAATATAATAGTGAACAGACGCTATCTGATCAGCTCTGCAACTCTGTGCTCAATCTTCTGGCAGTTACGTCCATTATTCATTATCGCAAGAAGCAGCCGAATAGCCATACTTTATAAATATTGAAAAGACTCAGATGGCCACAGAGAAGACCTACTACAGCTCAGGGAGAGATGAAGGCATGGCAAAGAAGAACGAAAACGGAGCAAATCTCGGTTTTGAAGAAAAACTCTGGCAGGCAGCCGACAAGCTGAGAGGCAACATGGACGCGGCGGAATACAAACATGTGGTGCTCGGCCTTATTTTCCTCAAATACATCTCCGATGCTTTTGAAGAAAAGTATGCTGACCTCAAAGCGAGAGCAGAAACGGACTTCACTGACCCCGAAGACCCCGACGAGTACCTTGCCGATAACATTTTCTGGGTGCCTGCGAAGGCTAGATGGTCAAACATAAAGACCTCGGCCAAGAAGCCCGAGATAGGAAGGATTATCGACGAAGCGATGGAGGCTCTCGAGAAGGTGAACGACACGCTGGCCGGAGTCCTAACAAAGGATTACTCCAGGGAATCGCTCGACAAAAGGCGGCTCGGCGAACTAATAGACCTAATAAGCACGATAGGTTTGGGTGACAAAGAGAGCCAGACCAAAGATGTACTCGGCCGGGTTTACGAATACTTCCTCGGAAAATTCGCCGATGCCGAAGGAAAGAACGGCGGGCAGTTTTACACTGCAAAGTGCATTGTCGAACTCCTTGTTGAAATGATCGAACCGTATAAGGGCAGAATCCTCGACCCGTGCTGCGGCTCTGGCGGAATGTTCGTGCAGAGCGAGAAATTCATACAATCACACGGAGGGAGAAGAACCGACGTCTCTATATACGGTCAGGAGTCGAACAGCACGACCGTTAAGCTTGCAAAGATGAACATGGCGATCAGACAGATAGACGCTAAAATCGAATATGGCGACTCCTTCCACAACGACAAGTTCAAAGATCTACGGGTAGATTACCTTCTGGCAAACCCGCCCTTCAACGACAGCGACTGGGGCGGCAACTCTCTTAGGGACGACGCCAGATGGAAGTTTGGCATCCCCCCTGCGGGAAATGCCAACTACGCCTGGATACAACATTTCATAAGCCATCTCGCACCAAACGGAATCGCGGGCTTCGTAATGGCTAACGGCTCGCTGTCTTCAAATCAATCAGGAGAAGGCGATATAAGAAAAAACATAATCGAAGCAGATCTCGTTGACTGCATAGTTGCCCTTCCCAGCCAACTTTTCTACAACACGATGATCCCCGTTTGCCTCTGGTTCGTCTCCCGGGACAGACAGAACAACAAGTTCAGAGATAGAAGGGGAGAGACGCTCTTCATAGATGCAAGAAAGCTTGGCGTAATGATAGATCGTAAACACAAGACGTTGACGGAAGAGGATATAAAGAGAATCGCGGACACCTATCACACCTGGCGCGGGGAGATGGCTTCGATGGAGACCGGGCAAACGCTTCTTGCCGCCGAGCAATCGACGATAGAGAACTACCTGAAGGAATCCGGCGAGAGAGAAGAGTCTGAAGGTTACGAAGACATCCCCGGCTTCTGTAAAACGGCAACGATTGATGAGATAAGAAAGAACGGCTATATCCTGACCCCTGGCCGTTACGTAGGCATGGAAGAGATCGAGGACGATGGCATTCCGTTTGAGGAAAAGATGGCCGAACTTTCAGCCACCCTCTACGAGCAGTTCGCCGAAGCTGCCCGGCTCGAAGCCGCTATCAAAAAGAACCTGGAGGGCTTGGGCTATGGCCAATAACCACGAAGGCTTCAACTTCAGCACCCTGGTCACTGCTATTCACCAGGTAGACGAAAACATGGCTGCGCAGGCCGGGCGGGCGGTCAATGTCAGCCTGACCCTTCGAAACTGGATGATCGGCGCCTATATTGACAAATATGAACTGAACGGTTCGGACCGGGCGGATTACGGTGATAAGCTCCTTTCAGAACTGGCAAAGCGGCTGACAGGCATCAATGTGAGTAATTGCAATCGCCGCCAGCTCTATCGTTACCTACGTTTTTACCGGCTTTATCCTCAAATTGTGGGGACACTGTCCGCACAATTGAAAACCATGCTGCCTGCGGACTTACATGGAATTGAAAAAGTGGGGACACCGTCCCCACAATTGAAAATCCCACCGGAAAAACTCGTATATCGGCTTTCATACAGCCATCTGGAATTGATCGTGGATCTTGACGATCCTCTCAAACGGACCTTTTACGAGATCGAGTGCATCCGGGGAAACTGGTCGGTGCGGGAGCTCAAACGGCAGATCGGCAGCCTCTACTATGAGCGTTCCGGGTTATCGGAAAACAAAGAAAAACTGGCAGAACTGGTCCAATCAGGGACGGAAAAGAGCGAACCGAAACTGCCTGTCCGCGATCCCTATGTTTTCGAGTTTCTCGGGATAAAGTCCTGTGAGGCCATGAGGGAGTCCGATCTGGAGGATCAGCTCCTGAGTAAACTACAGAATTTCCTTTTGGAGCTTGGCTACGGATTCTGCTTTGAAGCCCGCCAGAAGCGGATCCTGATCGGTGATACACACGGTTTCGTTGACCTGGTTTTCTACCACCGCATCCTTAAGTGCCATGTGCTGGTGGAGTTGAAGGTCGAGTCCTTTAATCACGAAAACCTCGGACAGCTCAACACTTATGTGAGCTGGTACCGGAAAAACATGATGGCCGACGGAGACAAGCCGCCCGTGGGCATTCTGCTCTGCACGCAAAAAGACCATGCCCTGGTGGAATACGCCCTGGCAGGTATGGACAACCACCTGTTCGTCTCCAAGTACCAGCTCGAACTGCCCCGCAAGGAAGAAATACAGAAATTTCTGGAAGAGAAGATGCGGGAGGTGGGGGAATGAAGAGAGGAGACACCCTCTACCAGCGGTTTATTGAAGCCGACCGGCTCGAAGCCACTATCAAGATGAGTTTGGAGGTTTTGGGCTATGGCGAGTGAGTGGAAGCACGTCAAGTTCTCAGAATTGTGCGATATTTGGCGGGGCGGATCTCCCAGGCCCATTCACGACTTCATACGCGAATCTGGAATTCCATGGGTTAAGATTGCAGATGCAACTTCTTCTCGAACAAGATTTATCGAAAAAACTAAGGAATTCATAAAGCCAGAAGGAATGTCAAAAAGTCGAGAAGTATTTCCCGGTGATTTGATCCTATCTAACAGCGCCACTCCAGGTTTGCCTATGTTTATGAGTATAAGAGCATGTATTCATGACGGTTGGCTCTTACTTCGTAATTTCAAAAATGTTGATAAACTGTTTTGTTATTACCTACTTATCCATGAAAGAGAAAACATTGTTCGATTTGGAAGTGGTTCTGTTTTCACTAATCTCAAGACTGATATTCTTAAAAACCATGAAGTAAACATCCCCCCTCTTCCCGAACAACGTGCCATAGCCCATATTCTCGGGTCGCTGGACGACAAGATCGAATTGAACCACCGGATGAACCAGACGCTGGAGGCGATGGCCCGGGCCATCTTCAAGCACTGGTTTATAGACTTCGAATTCCCTAATGACAACGGCGAGCCTTACAAATCCTCGGGCGGCGAAATGATTGACTCCCCCCTCGGCCCTATTCCAAAAGGGTGGAGTACTTCAAAGTTTTCCGATGCTATATCTGTTAATCCTTCTCGCAACTTGAAAAAAGGGGTTCGTGCAAAGAAAGTTAGGATGACAGATGTCGAACCATGGAAATCATATGTTAGTTCATACACAGAAGAAATCTATAAATCAGGTCCGAAATTCCAGAACGGAGATGTGCTTCTGGCAAGAATTACACCCAGCCTTGAAAACGGGAAGACCGCTCTCGTAAGTTTTCTAGAGGATGGAGAAGTCGCATATGGTTCAACTGAGTTCATTGTTTTTGCTCCAAGAATTATCAAGTCATCAGCGTACATTTACTGTCTCGTGCGTTCTGACTATTTTCGCGATTATGCTATAGGCTCAATGAATGGTTCCTCAGGTAGACAGCGTGTCCCGAACGACTGTCTTGACGCGCTAGAAATTGCTCTTCCCACCAGAAATTTGATAAACGAGTTCGAGGAGATAGCTAAGACACTGTTTTCGAAAATCGACTGCAGAGGAAAAGAAAACCAATCTCTTTCAGAACTCCGAGACTCTCTCCTCCCGAAACTCATGTCAGGAGAAATCAGAGTTCCTGTCTCCGAGAAAGAAGACGATCAATTGTAGAGGCGGAAAGTCATTCGCCGATGTGAGAAGCGGTAATAGCGAAGGATATGGGGTGATTCCAGTGCCAAAGGCAATGACTGAATCGGAAATTGAAGAGATAGCTCTGGATATCCTGACGGAGATCGGGTATGAAAGGATCTCCGGACCGGATATTTCACCAGACGGTGACTCTCCCGAACGTAGCACATACAGGGATGTCGTTCTGATCGAGCGCCTCCGCAGATCTCTAGCTAGAGTCAATCCCCACATACCCCTGGACGGCATAGATAAAGCCGCTAGAAAGATTGTTGCACAAGAGAGTCCGGATGTCGTCGAGAACAACAAGATCTTTCACAAATATCTGACTGATGGCGTGGATGTCGAATATCGTAGAAAGGACGGAAAGACCACTTGGGGCAAGGTCTGGCTTTTCGATTTCGAAGATCCACTGAACAACGAATTCCTCGCCGTAAACCAGTACACGGTAATGGGCATGAAGGAGCGGAGGCCGGACATCGTTCTCTTCGTCAACGGGCTTCCGATAGTCGTTATCGAACTGAAGAACCTCGCAGACGAGAACGCCTCGATCTGGTCGGCCTTTAACCAACTGGAGACCTACAAGTCTCAGATTCCTTATCTTTTTAGATTCAATGAAGCGCTGATTATCTCCGACGGGATAGAAGCAAGGGCCGGCACATTGACATCTGACAGAGAGCGTTTCATGCCCTGGAAGACGATTGACGGGAAAGAGGTTATCGAGCTGAGTCCCGAGCTTCAGAAAATAGAGGAGTTGCAAAAGTACAGGCTGGATAACGGACCGGTGTTCTCTCTAAACGAAGAGACAGCTCTGGTCGAAGAGCTTGAGCTCAAACCATGGCTTTCGAAGGATATTCCCGTCCAGAAGCGCCCGCAGATGGAGGTCCTCCTCAAGGGAATGCTGAACAAAAAGGTCCTTCTTGATCTGATCAGGCACTTCATCGTCTTCGAGACTTCCGAACATAAAACTTTGAAGAAGATGGCGGCGTATCATCAGTATCATGCCGTGAACAAGGCAGTGGAATCGACCCTGAAGGCGACTTCTCCGATCGGAGACAGGCGATGCGGAGTTATCTGGCACACTCAGGGAAGCGGCAAGAGCCTTTCGATGGTTTTCTATACCGGGAAGCTGGTTCTTCAGATGGATAACCCTACAATTGTAGTAATAACAGACAGGAACGATCTCGACGATCAGCTCTTCAACACCTTCTCGGGAGCGGTAGATCTTCTGCGACAGACCCCGGTGCAGGCAGAATCTAGAGAAGACCTCAAGGAAAAGCTCAAAGTAGCCTCGGGAGGTATTGTTTTCACTACCATACAGAAATTTCTGCCTGATACAGGACAAGAGTCATACCCTATGCTTTCAGACAGGAGCAATATCGTAGTGATTGCGGATGAAGCACACAGAAGCCAGTATGACTTCATCGATGGATTTGCCAGGCACATGAGAGATGCCCTTCCAAACGCTTCGTTTATCGGATTCACGGGAACTCCTATAAGCCTCTCTGACAGGGACACGAGAAACGTATTCGGTGACTACATCGATGTCTATGATATTGAGCAATCCGTAAAGGACGGAGCGACAGTGAAGATCTACTACGAAAGCAGGATCGCAAAGCTCGACCTGAATGAAAACGAGATGCCTCACATAGACAGGGATATCGAGGAGGTTACTGAAGGTAAAGAACAGTCTGAGAAAGAAAGATTGAAATCAAAATGGGCCGCTCTGGAGGCCGTGGCCGGAACTGAGAAGAGGCTTGGAAGAATCGCGTCCGATCTAGTCGATCATTTCGAGAAGAGACAGGAAGTCAATTTAGGAAAGGGAATGATCGTCTCCATGAGCAGGCGGATCTGTGTCGATCTCTACAACGAGATAATCAAGCTGAGGCCACACTGGCACAGTGAAGACGATAAGAAGGGCGCGATCAAGATCGTTATGTCAGGTTCGGCCAGCGACGATCCTGGCTGGCAGCAGCATATAAGAACGAGAAAGCAAAGGGAAGAGATCTCTAAACGCTTCAAGGATCCGGATGATCCCCTTCAGCTGGTAATCGTCAGGGATATGTGGTTGACCGGCTTCGACGTTCCATGTCTCCATACGATGTATATTGATAAGCCGATGCACGGACATACCCTGATGCAGGCCATCGCAAGGGTCAATAGAGTCTTCAGAGATAAGCCGGGCGGGCTTGTCGTCGATTATATCGGGATAGCGGAGGATCTGAGAGAGGCTCTTGCAGATTATACAGGAAGTGGTGGAAAGGGAAAGATCAAAGTCGATCAGAGCGAAGCCGTTGCAGTTATGCTCGAGAAGTTCGATGTTCTCACAGCTATGTTCCACGGATTCGAATACAAGAGATTCTTCTCGATCGACAAGAGTGAAAAGCTAGCTTTTGTCATGTGGACTGCCGATCACATACTCGGGCTGGAGAATGGAAAAGAAAGGTTTGTCAAGTATGTGACAGAGCTCTCGAAGGCTTTCGCGCTGGCCGTTCCCGCACAGGAAGCTATGGCTATTACGGACGATGTCGCCTTCTTCCAGATGGTGAAAGCATCAATACTAAAGAAATCTCCAGAGAATGGAACGAAACCGATAGATTACAATGCCGCGATAAAACAGATCGTCTCTAAAGCAATTGTTTCCGAAGGGGTTGTGGACCTATTTCAGTCAATCGGGGTCGAGAAACCGGAGATCTCGATACTCTCAGAGAAGTTTCTAGCTCAGTTGAGAGAAATTCCTCAGAAGAATCTGGCGGTAGAAATGCTTAAAAAGCTGCTTAACGATGAGATCAAGAGCTTCTCGAGAACGAATCTGATACAATCTCGCGCTTTTTCCGAGATGCTGAGAAAGAGCATAATCAAATACAAGAACAGGCAACTTGAAACGGCCAAGATCATTGAGGAATTGATAGAACTGGCTAAGATGATGCAACAGGCTCGAAATCGAGGTGAAGAGCTTGGACTATCTGATGACGAACTTGCATTTTACGATGCGCTATCTGAGAACAAAAGCGCAGTTGACATCATGGGAGACCAGCAGCTCAAAGTAATAGCGGTAAATCTCGTAGATACGATGAGGAAGAGCATATCCATTGACTGGACCCTTAGAGAGAATGTCAAAGCAAGACTGAGAACCCAGATCAAGCGCATTCTCAAGAAGTTCGGTTACCCGCCCGACCTGCAACAGCAGGCAGTCAAAACGGTGCTCGAACAGGCCGAATACATATGCCGCGACTGGACAGATAAATAATGAACTCTATTCACAAAAAAGCTTGGAGCCGTGTTGGCAGAATAGCCTAGCAGTGAGCAAATTGATAATCTAATAGCACATTTGTGGGTAATATCTGATCAAGAAAAGGAGGTCGAAGATTGCGCTTTACAGAGATTCTGGTGTCAGTATTCTTAGGTGTCTTTCTCCTTGTTCTGTTTGCCCCCAAGTGCCCATACATTGCGCCGTTAAATATGAGAGGTGTTTGGGAAATATCTTACAATGAAGACGCCAGAAATGCACCTACTGAATTCGTGATCTCTAACGATAAGACTGACGGTAAGTTCATCGGGCATGCAGAATACAAAGGTATATTAGTTACTATTGAGGGCTACACAGCTCCCGGAAGAAAGGTTTTCATATATCTGAAATCCGAGAATGAGCTAGTGGGGCAATATTGTGGCACGATGGACAGTATGGGAAGAATCAACGGCTTCTTTTTATTGAACGATGAAATCCTATTGAGGGAGTGGAATGCAAAAAGATGGTAAAGGACCTAAGGGAGCTGTTAGGTGCGATCAAGACAGCCGGAAAAGTCCTCATTGTACTTCTCCCGTTTTTTCTTCTTCTGACGACACTTGTTTCTCAAATTCATGATCCTCTGATTTATGACCGCTGTCTTCTTTCTCGACCTGATCTTGATCAGTACTCCGTTGTTCAGTCTGGAAACACTGTTGGTTTTGTTGACCGCGAAGGTGCCCTTAACCTAATAAGAGTGTCTAAGAATTACTCAACTGAGCAAAGAAAATTCGTTGTTGAGGGGCAAGTAGAGTTACTAGACTTCTTAAACATACATAACAGAGAGACGATCATTATTATCACCAGAACTGATAATCAGACTCTAGTTGTTCAGGAGTTTAACGATCTACAAAAGACGGGAGAGTACACGGTCAACTGCGTAGAAGACGTCATTGGTCTGTTTGAAACAGAATCAGCAGATTATGTTGCTACTTCTGAGGGATTCATAGACTTTCGCAAGAGTCTTTGCTATTCGTGTTCACCCTTCAATGAGAACTGGGTTCCCTATTCTTTTGAGACTGTTGAATTACCAGACAAATCCTGCGTAGGCCTGAAGGCTTACACAAATGGAATGGTCCAGATTTTTACTCCCGAATTAAGCGAACTGACTGTTTTCGGAATTGATGAGATCAATAGTGTCTTTTTGAAGCGTGAAGAGTCTGGCTGTCTCTCGGTCGATTCACCCGTCGATTACTTCACTATGATTAATGATTCTGGTGAAAGCGAAGTCTTGGTGGTCACTAGGTGGGGTTTGTATACCTACAATCTAGAAAGGGATTCCGTAACCGAGACTCACGAGATGCGTGACGACTTTAATCTCTTCGGGCTAGACAATGTCTTCGTATTGACAACTGAAGATAGTTCTTTCACCCTAATTGCGCAACTAGATGAGATAAATGGTCTCAATGATTTCGCTGATAACTCTCAGATGTGGACGATTGATCCCGTTGGAAGCCTTCTGGGAGTTTTCCGAGTATCTCGTGAATGGCTGGAACTCCTCGTAGTTGATTCTTATGGTCTAGGCATTATTCGGCTTCAATATGACCCCAATTTTAAAGAGCTTGGAATGATTCTGAGTGCCTCTTTCAGTAGTTGGTTCGTCCTTATAGACTACTTCTTGCTCTTCCTTTGGCTAATCATAGTCTGGTCTTTGATTGAGTCTAGGGAAGAGAGTTCAGGTAGCTTCATCCAAATTCCATTCACGCGGAAATTGGCATTTTGTTTGATAGTATCGATAATGACTGCCGAGTCCTCCTTGATCCTAAACTATTTTCTTGTGTCTACTTGCTCCGCAAGTTTCGATTGTATAGAATTAGCTTCTGTATTAATTATGATGACCGCTGTCGTGTTCATACCTTTGCTTATGAGACATAATCTCATCATGTGTTGCAATCCGCAAAAATGGCGTCTGCCACTATTTATTATCGCTTCGATGGCTCTGCAATTACTGCTTGAGTTTTTTCCAATTGTGACAGAGCAAGCAGTTCGACTTGAAGTAATAATGCTTGACTCCAATAGACCAGGCTATACAGAATACGAAAGCGTAGACCGTGTTTCATTTGATTTCTTAGAAGAATCTTTTGTTACCCTAAGCATTACAGATTACTGCCCGAAATGGGTGTTAATAAGAGCTGTATCAAGAAACACTGACCTGGAACTGGATTCGATTCGCCCCGGGTTCCCTCTTGAAGAGTGTTTTAGCGAACTGGAGTCTTCTGTGATTGCTCTGACAACTGCAGATGGCCTCCTAGTAAGGATGCCAGATAACATATCTAGAGAAAAGTACATGACCCCTCTGGAATTCAGATTCAGAATGAAGAAACTCAGAATTCTCGAGCTTCCAATGATTCCCAAAAAAGTGACGAGCGAATTCTTTGTATCAGTAAAGAAAGGGATTGTTGACGATAATATGATTCTGTATAGCGGGTTACAAAGCTTTTCCCCTTTCGACGCTTTTGCTTCAGGATATTCCGTGAGTGAGAAGAGCATCAGCGAAAAAACAATCCTAAATGTGTCTTCCACTGGCAGAATTTCGAGTCTTTCACTCGTGACTGAGGAGAGTTGGGTCACACTTCCTCCAGAGGAAGTTGACACAGTCGTAGCTCTGCCGATTAACTTAAAAATCTCCATAGAATACAGATCATTCGTATTCTCTCTTATAAACATGTTTACTAATCTAATGAGCGCCGAAAGGGATTCCTCTCGATATTAGGATGGATGAGCTGGATCGGCGAAAACCGACTACCGAGGGAGATAATAGAATCAAGTTCGAATAGAATTTGAAACTGAAGGAACTACTCGATAAGCAGAAGCCTTTTGGAGAATTCGGTTAATAGAGCTGATGCAAATACCTACGCTATATGCGTATCTATAAGGCATTGGAACACAATCAATACACATATGATATACTTCTATAAAGCATCAAGGGTACCTATGAGGAATTGAAACAACAGACTCAATGCTCTTGTAAGCTTTGGCACCGCTTCCAGGTTACCTATAAGGAACTGAAACGAATTTGCATCACGAGAAAGCCCCCGAGGGCGGTACGCTTCCAGACTACCTATGAGGAATTGAAACTTGTATACGGAAAATATATCATCTTGATAGTACACAGCTTCCAGACTACCTATGAGGAATTGAAACTCAACGGTAGTACCGATGACAATGTTCCCTGAGCCGGCTTCCAGACTACCTATGAGGAATTGAAACCTTCGGGATATGTGAGAACGGATGAGAAAGAAGAAGGCTTCCAGACTACCTATGAGGAATTGAAACCATCCATTTCTCCCGATATCTGATATTGGCCATCGGGGCTTCCAGACTACCTATGAGGAATTGAAACGTTCTTCCACTTCCACTGTAGGCCTTTTGTGTTTTGCTTCCAGACTACCTATGAGGAATTGAAACCTTCGATGCCCTGCAAGAAGCAGGCTACGCGACCGAGCTTCCAGACTACCTATGAGGAACTGAAACGTCGGTCGATTGAATGGATTCGGACTGTATATAATGCTTCCAGACTACCTATGAGGAATTGAAACCCAGTATCATTTCAGTCAATCAATAGATTGAATATGCTTCCAGACTACCTATGAGGAATTGAAACTAAGACCCTTCGGATTTCTTACAGTACGGGCAGTAAGCTTCCAGACTACCTATGAGGAATTGAAACCCGTTGAAAACATAGTGATATCTGGAAGGTTTACGCTTCCAGACTACCTATGAGGAATTGAAACCTTTCTGCGTTTTCTATCAGGGTTAAGCCGAATAATCACGCTTCCAGACTACCTATGAGGAACTGAAACTCTTGCTCTTGAATCAAGTACATATAACTGCCATTTTCGCTTCCAGACTACCTATGAGGAATTGAAACATATGAACTTTGCCGATAAGAATCAACCTGTACATGCTTCCAGACTACCTATGAGGAATTGAAACTATTTTGATAGAGAACGGAAATGCGGAAGAGTACTTGCTTCCAGACTACCTATGAGGAATTGAAACTTTCATTTTTCATCTCAAATCTTAAATCTCCCAGTTTTACGCTTCCAGACTACCTATGAGGAATTGAAACGCAGCATCGACCTCTTTTGCGACCTGTCCTATCGAGCTTCCAGACTACCTATGAGGAATTGAAACTCCAACTCCTTTGCTATCTTCTCGAAGATATGCTTGCTTCCAGACTACCTATGAGGAATTGAAACCTCCATACAACGACATTAAATGTACTTTCATTTTTGCGCTTCCAGACTACCTATGAGGAATTGAAACTCCAACTCCTTTGCTATCTTCTCGAAGATATGCTTGCTTCCAGACTACCTATGAGGAATTGAAACCTCCATACAACGACATTAAATGTACTTTCATTTTTGCGCTTCCAGACTACCTATGAGGAATTGAAACACGAACTATGGAAAACCGCTGACGAGCTCCGTAACGCTTCCAGACTACCTATGAGGAATTGAAACAGAAACTCAAAGCCGAACTGCTTGCCAACGGAGGAAGCTTTCAGACTACTCTGGCTTTAACATCGTTCCCATATCCTTGAAGGTATCTGAATGTGTATATGATGGACTATCTGTGCTAAATAACATTGAGTCTCCATTGTTTTTGGCAACTAGGAATTGCACCAACCCAAAGAATTCTTTAAAGATAAATCGGATACATGCCACTTGATCTGATTTGAAGACTTGATCCATGATCTCGACGCGATGGTTAGCGAAGTTTGCGACTTTTTGGATATCAAGCCATTCGCCGAGTTTGTCAGCTTACTGCGGCAGAAAACCGAGAATTCCAAGCAGTACAAGAGCGAGCACATTTATTCACTTGAAGCGATAGAATTGAACAAGAACAGAACGTTGAAGCTTTTGCAGGCGTTTTTTGAATTCTACGAATTTGGCGCTGAAAAAACGGTACCTGAGGAAAAAGATGTTTTCCTGAGATTCCGTGACCGGCAGCTGGCAAGAAAGCAACGCAGAAGGTTGCGTGCGAAAAAAACGAGAAATTTTAGAAAAAAGACAATGCGCCTGGAATAAACGATTTTGAATGGATCTTACAAACGCTAGCATGGGATCATCAGCTGCCGTTAATTGACAAAAACATGGATTGACAAAACAACTTACAAAAAACATTACAATTTTATTAAAATACAGCGTTATGCTTTCTTCTTTCAAACTTCCTCTGATTGTGCTATCTTTGCTTTGAAGTAATAATTAAAATCCATTCTTGGTGGAGAATTAATGAGAATTCTGTTGGTGGAAGACGAACGAAAGATATCCGCTTATGTTAAGCGGGGATTGGAAGAACAGGGATATGCTGTTGATGCTGCCTATACTGGGCAAGAAGCTCTTGATTGGGCAGCGTCTGTTGAATATGACTTGGTTATTCTTGATATTCTCTTACCCGAGTTAGACGGACTCAGCGTTTGTCGAGAGTTACGCAAAGAAGGCTCCCGTGTTCCAATTTTGATGCTGACCGCTCGCGATTCCATAGACGACCGGGTTGCGGGCCTGGATGCAGGGGCGGATGACTATCTGGTGAAGCCCTTTGCTTTGAAGGAACTGCTGGCCAGGATGCGCGCTTTATCTCGCCGGTCAAATGAATCCCCAAAAACTACACTCTTGCAGATTGCCGATTTGACCCTCGATACTCTTACTCATAAGGTCAAACGGGGAGGAAAAGTCATTTCGTTGGCCAATAAAGAATTCGCTGTTTTAGAATGTCTGATGCGTGAGCCTGAACGGGTTTTCAGCCGAACCCAAATTGCAGAACATGTATGGAACTACGATGTATTCAACCAGTCAAATGTGGTGGATGTTTATATCCGCAACCTGCGGCGTAAGATCGATGATCCTTTTGAATTAAAACTTCTTCATACAATTCGTGGTTCAGGCTACAGAATTTCGGCTGAAAGCGACTCTAATGAAACGATTTAGAACCTTACGCTGGCGTTTTACGCTTTGGACCACCGGGATGATGATAATCGTCCTTATCGGTTTTGGTACTTTTGTTTATATCAGCATGTGGCAGGGATTATCTGTCTCAATTGACGATTCTATAAAATTCAGCACGTCCCAGGCAATTGCCGCAGTCGATTTTGAAAACGATAAGATTAGTTTTTCGGATAGCTTGCCTGAAAGTTCAACTGCTGAACTCCGCGATAAAGGATTTACCATTCGCATTCTTTCTGTTGATGGAAAAATACTTCAGTCTGTAGGCCCTTATGGTACGATCAGCGTCAATTTACAAAGTATTCAAGATGCGAATGCTGGAATCTCTAACTTTAGCACCATTAAATTTCCAGATTCGGATTCAATTCGAATTTATACGTCTCCAATTCTGGAGAATAATGAAATCATTGGGATTATTCAGGTAATGCAAAGTCTTGGAACCTTGCAGGAAACTCTGGACCGCCTCCTTCTGGTAATTTTAATTATTACTCCAGTGCTTCTCATTGTTTCAGCTATCAGCGGTTATTTTCTGGCAGCAAGGGCACTCAGACCTATTGATCAAATTGCCAGGACGGCTCAGAAAATATCCACCGAAGATTTATCCGCTCGGCTCAATCTGCATGACAGTGATGATGAAATTGGACGGTTAGCCAATACTTTTGATAGCATGCTTTCACGCCTTGAGGACGGGTTTAACCGTGAGCGCCAATTTACGTCAGACGCCTCGCACGAATTGCGCACGCCGCTTGCCGCTATGCACGCCATTTTGAGCCTGGTGCGGGAAGGAGAGCGGCCAGTGGAAGAATATCGCCAGGCATTAAATGATCTCTCGGGAGAAGCCGACCGGCTGCGCGGACTGGTGGAAGATTTACTCAGTCTGGCACGCGGCGATCAACCTGGGGCAGAGCAACACGAGCGTGTGGATCTTTCCGTCTTGTTGTATGATGTTGCGGACTCTTTACGCCCTCTTGCCGCTGCCAAAGGTCTAAGCCTGGTTTGCGATGCCGTCCCTGGTCTTACTGTAATGGGTGACAGCGACAGCCTGATCCGGCTGCTCGTGAACTTGTTGGACAATGCTATCAAGTTTACTGACCACGGTGGTGTGACGGTGACTGGCAGAAGCGAGGCCAACTCGCTGTCTGTCGAGATTGCCGACACCGGCCCCGGAATTGCCCCAGAGCACCTGGATCGCATCTTTGATCGCTTCTACAGGGTAGAAACGGCGCGCTTCACGCACGGCACGGGTCTCGGGTTGGCCATTGCCCGGCAGATCGTCCGAGCCCATGGGGGTAAGATTGCCGTCACCAGCCATGTGGGCGAAGGGACCAGGTTTACCGTTTTCCTGCCGCCATTCAGGGGATAGAATTAAGAATCCATCTCCTTGGTTGGGTAGAAATCTGCTGTTTACGTTCAATCTCAATACCTTTTATGATATCTTGCTGCGTAGCACCGCAATTTACTTGGTGATCCTGGTTGGCTTGCGACTGGCGGGCAAACGTGAGATCGGTCAACAGACCTTGCTCTACCTGGTGGTCTTGCTGCTGATATTTCCTATGCTATGCAAACAAAATGCGACGGCTGGGCCGGATATCACCTGCAAGGAGGCATTCTGGTGGCGATTATTCTTTTGGTGGTTAATGCACTTGTTAACAGGCTGAGTGTAAAGTTACCAAACTTGCGCCACTGGATAGAGGGAACTCCCACACTTTTAGTGCTGCATGGCGCAGTCATTCCTGAGCATATGCGCCGTGAAGGGATCGATGATGACACAATGGCAGCGGCGCTACGTGAGCGTGGAATCCTCGAGGTCGATCAGGTGGAAATGGCTGTATTAGGAGCGGACGGTTGCATCAGCGTTGTGCCTGTTGATGAGAGTGTGCGACATGGCAAAAAGAGCATTAAAAAACCTTCTGTTTCCGTGAAAAATGAAGTGATTAACGGATGAGTTTCATGTAGGCTTCATCTCCAACTTTTATCATTAACATAACGACGCACGGTGCGTCGAATTCAAAATAAGGAGATAAGCTTATGAAAATTAACCGTTTTATTGTACTGGCTGCAATTACTTTACTAGCAGTGGGAGCAATGGGAGCCATCAGCCAGAAGGCCTTTGCTCAGACAGCAAACCCTCCGGCTGCACAAGCCCAGGATGTAGAAGATCCAGCTACCGGTCCTGATGCCGATAATGTTGAAGAACAAGTCGGTGAGCAGGTAGAAGATGGTCAGCAGGATTCTGCCAAGGATGCCGGTCCAGATGAGCAGATGCCGATCTATACCAGCAGCGTTAGCGTCGATCAGACCGCTGCCGAAAGTGTGGATGAAGACGCTGAATCTGCTGCCTTGCAGGGTCAGGCAACCATCTCGGCAGCCGATGCTGAAGCCGCTGCGTTGGCAGCCAATCCGGGCACAACTGTGGTCAAAACTGAGCTCGATAATGAGAACGGTGCCTTGGTCTACAGTGTGGAATTGAGCAACGGTGCGGATGTTAAGGTAGATGCTGGGAATGGCAGCATCCTCTTTACAGACAGCGGTGAAGACGTCGAATAACAGCCTTACTATCCTCCCTGACGACAGCGCCCCCATCTCGGGGGGCGCTGGCTCTTTTAACCACGGCCAATAAGCCATGCCTGGCTTCATGTTGGCTTCGTCTCGGACAAGTATAATTCCGACTAATCTCACTAATAGGCAATGATCGTCATAGAAAATTATGGAGAACAACTTACCCACATGTAACCACTATTGGCACGCTGGCTAATTGGTCTGGCGGTGTTCTTGGTATTATTGCCAGCTTTTACTGAGCTGGTAGAAGACGTTTTTTTAGAGAGAGATTTTCTTGGGATAAACCGATCAACTGGTTGTGGCTGCGGATGATGGGGTGATGCCACAAATCCGTGAAGCGATCGCTCATACGAAAGCTGCAAGAGCACCCATCATTGTAGCGCTCAATAAAATGGATCGCCCAGACGCCAATCCGGATTTAGTCCAACGCCTGTTATCTGAAATTGACCTTTTTTCGGGTGAGTGAGACGGCAATACGATCGTGGTTTCAGTATCCGTCAAACAGAAAAAGGTTTTGATGACATTCTGGAAGGCACTCTTCCAACGACTGCCTCAGTATCAAAGCCAACCCCCAGGGTAAGGCTTTCAGACTAAAGGGACTCGATTTTTTGCATTAGGTTTACGCAAGTCTTCCAGATAATCCACGAATCTTTCCGACGATAATTTTCTTCTACGCTATATTGATCAATTGAGGAAGAGC
>ENA-UPTA01001947-UPTA01001947.1-activated-sludge-metagenome-genome-assembly--contig:-NODE-1947-length-22071-cov-4.395531_pt1 | contig 22071 bp, 15 predicted proteins | sample MGYA00238184_ERZ773361 | MGnify/ENA primary metagenome ERZ773361 (study PRJEB29100, sample SAMN05720205) | activated sludge metagenome | isolation source: anaerobic digester from wastewater... | reverse complement strand
CAGGTCCCAGTGCCAAGTAGCTTAACTTTCATTTCGTGCCTCCCACATCATAGATATTTAATTATTAGCGAGATTGTCGAGCGAGAAGGGGTGGCTCCACGGGCTTCTGCTCGTGGAGGGGGCGACGTGAGCCCCTGTACATGGTACGCAGGTCCCAGTGCCAAGTAGCTTAACTTTCATTTCGTGCCTCCCACATCATAGATCATTCCCATTTTAGCAATATTCACAAATTAATATACCAGTCAACCGTTTCAACGAGGCCCTCATGGAGATCATAGTTTGGCTGCCATTTTAGTTCCTTTTTTGCTTTTGATGCATCGAGCGTGCTTACCTTAATATCCCCAGGCCTTGCCATATCTCTTTTTGGTTTGTCAAACCTATTTGGAATCGTCTTTCCCTTACTGCGTAATGCCCTGATAACCTCTGTATACAGATCGATGGTGTAGGTACCTGTTCCAGTCCCTATGTTGAAGATGCCAACTTTTTTGCTCTTGCTTGCATTGATACTGGCCCGGGCCACATCTTTTACATAGCAGTAGTCTCTAACCATACCCTTTCTCTCCTCTGGAAAATGATTCAGTGTTGGCTGCTGTCCTGCAAGAAGCTTCTCGGTAAATATAGCCACTACACCAGCCTCACCGTGAGGAATCTGTCGAGGACCAAAAACGTTACTGTAACGGAGTATTGTATAGTCCAGACCAAATTGACTGTGGTAGTACTGGATGTAACGTTCGCTTGAGAATTTGGAAATGGCATAGGGAGACGCTGGTACAGGCGGATATTCTTCATCAGTAGGCACTTTTGTTGCCTCTCCATATATGGCTCCGCCCGTTGACGAAAAGATAAACTGCTTAATGCCATTATCCTTAGAAAGGCCTAGCAGCCTCAGGGTTCCCTTAATATTGATCTCAGCATCGAGCAAGGGCTCCTGAACTGAAAGAGGAACTGAAATCTGTGCAGCATGGTGATTCACAATTTCAGGCTTTTCTACCTTAAACACCTTCTCCACTTCCTCATCGCAAATATCTACCCTATAAAATTTTGCTCTTTTGTTCTTGTTCTCCATTTTGCCTGTTGACAGATTATCTACAATGACAACCTCATATCCTTCGTTGACATAGGCATCAACAACATGAGAAGCAATAAAACCACACCCTCCAGTAACCAGAACTTTCATATTTCCTCCATTTAGATTCGAGCTCTTTATACCATAATCGCCGTTTTCAGTTAAACAATAAAGTGATTGGGCTCGCGCTGCCCCAATGCACAGCCCTTCAGTCAAATTCCTATTGACAATCGCGGCATTATATCTTATATCAAAACACATCGGCGGTGTAGCTCAGACGGTTAGAGCATGCGGCTCATATCCGCAGTGTCCGGGGTTCAACTCCCTGCACCGCCATTATTTTGTCTGTTGGTTTTACTTGCACAGTCTGGGGGATGAAGGTTCGCGGGTTCCAGGATTCAGGTTTCGATTCATGCCAATTTCATAGGCAAATATAATATATAAATTGGTAAGCGATTAAGTGCCATTGCCTGTCATTCTTTTCAATGTAAATTCCACACCGGAAGAATAGAAAAAGAGAAAACAACGAAAGGAGTATAAAGACATACCATGCAACATATACTGAATACAGAAAAAAAATTTTTTGCCATCCGGAGGCCCTTAGTTGTCTTCATGGCACTTACTGTTTTTGTTATTCTTGCCACGTGGAGCCCTGGCCTCTGGGCTGCCCAGGAAAGGTCACCCCGAAAGGCTGCACCTGCTCAAAGCACAGGCGCTGCCGCTGCTCCTTCAAAAAGTTTGTTGATAAATGATGCCAACATCAATTCAGCTCTTAAACGAGCCGATGACATGATGAAAAAAGGAGAAGTCGACGGACCCCTTAAAATCCTTACAGGTGTTTATAACTATTCAAAAGACGTTTTATTAACTGTAAAATTTTTTCAGGGCCATTATGAGAAAATCGTGAATGACCCGACTACTTCACAAAGTGAAAAAGAAGAAATATACATCAAACTGAAACGGATGAACCAGTTGTTGCCCAAATATAACACTATCAGGGAAGTGACAACATACAATGTGGGTTATCTCTACGCAAAAAAAGGTGATACTGAGAAAGCACGCAAGTTTTTGACTGAGGTTCTTGAGCTGACCCCTTTTTCTACCAAGAAAGATTCCATATCCATGAAGGCAAAAACACTTCTCCTTGATATCTACGGGCTGGAAGGCGAATTCTAAGTGGAAGAAAAAAAGGCAATAGTCCAGGAAGTCATCAACATCCTGGGCATTGCACCTCTGATTAGCAGTGTTATAATTGAAAATGAAGATTCTCCCTGGAGTGAAAAGGCGCACATTAAATGGAAGAAGGACCACCTGGATGTTAAGGCATTTGTCTGGGATGACCCAACCTATCTCTACGGTCGAATTTATCGTCTTTTCCTCTATATAGTTGACGTTCTCAACCCTATCTTTGAATACAAACCGCGAATATCGCCCGATGAGCAACAAGAACCCACAGTTCGTGAAAGGTACAATCAGATATGGAGTATCTATGTGGATAGTCGTATGGAACGGCTGGAAATAGAAAACTTTTTCGACAAGACTTTGAGAAAAAACATTTTTATCGACTCAGAAAAAAACCTTTCATCAACTGCCGCTGATACAATCTTCGATGCCTTGTGGGAGAAAGAATCATACACCTATCCAGAAATCATAGAATATGCGTATGACCTCAAAAAACTTAAATTAAAGACACCTATTGTGAAAGTAGACACCTTCAACAAGCACATAACAGATCTTCTGCATGGCTCGTCGGTGAGCAGACACCTTGAAAATATTCCATCTTCAGAATTCAGAGAAACGGTAAACGATATAATCAGTTTTGCAGCCTATCACTGTAAGGATGCTTTCATTCTATCGAAATATTACGGTATCTGCATATTGTATAATCGCCAGGTTTTTCTGGAATTGATACCTACAGGGAAAGATTCGCTCTATTTGACCATATTTGATGGTCAGACAAACACCTTTTCAACACTGACCGTTACAAAGGAAACCGATACGAGTTCAATACAAGAGCTTATCAAAGAAAAATACGCCTTGATAGCAAAACAGGATGAACGGCTGTAAACCGGTGGACCATAGAGCATGGGGCAAAGGGCAGAACCAGACAGGCTATTCGCGCCGAAGACGTTTCAGGGCAAGTCCAAAGCTATATTCGTAAAGATGAAGACCTTTGCTCACTGCAGTGATTGTGCCGTCCCCGCACCCTATCTCCTGACACATATACTCTTTGAGAAGTTGAATAGCTGCAAGGTTTGAAGGAAATCCAGCCCACAAGTCCCAGCTCCGGAAGTAAAGCACAAAGTGTAGTTTATCCTCCATGAGGCGTGTGTCGATCAGCCTCAGACAGGGTGGATCATCAAGGGTAATGTCAGAAGGCATGCCAATCTCCATGATAGCCTGATTAGTGCCGAATTTCTGTTTCCGATAGATCCCTATGACCTCCTGAACAGGATTGATATCAAAGGAGTACTCCAGCCCCTTAATGCATACTTTTGGGTTTGTGAGCCTCTCGCCATAGGTATAAAGCTCGTTTTCAGCTTTTTTATCAGTCATAAGGTATTGCAAATATTCTTCCACATATTCCATACTTGTCGGTGAAGGTATTCCAAGTTCTGTTGGGATGTCCGGGATAAGTGGCTCGGTTCCTGGGTATTTTATATGCACCATCACCAGGTCAAATTCCCGCCGCTTGTTGCCCTCAAAAGAACCCTTATCGATCACATACTCATGTATACCCTCATTCTCGAATATTCGATAAATACACTGAAACCATGCATCAGGTAGATCGCGAGCTTCAATAAAAACCGGTCTCATTCAACCTCCTTGCCCAGGAATCATATTTTCTGAAACCATTACCGGAACCCGATTTATAGTGAATGAGTTTACCAAATAAATTGAAAAAGGGCACCAAAAAGATTACATTTAAAAGAGGAGGTAATTATGTTTGTAAAACAAATGCAGGTTGGTGGTTTTGCGGTTTTTGCCTATCTCGTTGCATGCAAGATAACGAATGAGGCTCTTGTCATTGACCCGGCAGCAGAAGAAGACAGAATATTCAAAGAAGCAGAAAGCAGGGGATACACCATAAAGTACATCGTCAATACCCATTCTCACATAGATCATATAATGGGAAACAGGCGCATGAAAGAACTTACAGGCGCTGATATTATTATCCACGAGAAAGAGGCAGGCGCCCTCGTTCAGCAATCGCCCGATATGATGCTGATGTTCCATGCCAAACCATCTCCTCCAGCAGACATTACTGTCAGAGATGGAGATTTCATCACAATCGGAAAGACATCATTAAAGGTGCTCAATACCCCCGGGCACTCACCGGGAAGCATCTGTCTGTATCACAATGGAATGGTGTTTACCGGAGACACACTGTTTGTCGGCGGTGTTGGGAGGACTGATCTTGGAGGCGGTTCATTGCAACAACTCGTTTCTTCTATACGAAACAAGCTCTTCGTACTACCTGACGATACGATAGTCGCCCCAGGTCATAATTATGGTGATACACCCAAGAGCACAATAGGAAGAGAAAAGTTATACAATCCGTATGTTGGTGAAAGAGCTGTGTATTAAGAAGTTCTTTGCCCTGGCGATTGTCTCGGCTTTTCTTTTTATTTCATGCCAGACTGTAACTACTGCCCCGGCTATAATCAGGAAGGGCGATCCAAAAATCGCCCTTGTACTGGGGGGAGGCTCTGCCAAAGGTTTTGCCCATGTGGGAGTTATACGTGCCTTGGAGCAGGAAAAAATACCGATCCACATGATCGTGGGTACAAGTGTGGGCAGCCTTATCGGTGCCATTTATGCATCCAACCCTGACAGCTTCGAGCTTGAATGGAAAGCCTTCAAAATTGAAAGGAACGACGTACTCGACCCGTCACTTATTTATTCAAAGTTCGGGCCTGTGCAGGGGGTACGGCTCGAAAACTTCGTTGACCAGACTGTAAAAACAAAAAGAATTGAGGATACAAGGATACCATTCTACCCAATTGCAACTGATCTCAACACAGGTGAAACCATTGTCCTCGAAAAAGGTTCTGTCGCAAAAGCAGTTCGGGCTTCCTCAGCTATACCGGGGATTTTCGTTCCCGTCACATTTGATAACAGGGTGCTCGTCGATGGAGGCGTTACAAACAACATTGCCTGCGATGTGGCAAAGAGCAAGGGTGCAGATATTGTAATCGCCGTGAATATCAGTAGAGACATAAGAGAAGCTAATATAAACTCGCTCATTGATATAGTCGGGCAATCAGCAGCAATCATGATGCATGAAGCGAGTAAAAACAAATTACAGCATGCTGACATAGTGATTGAGCCAAACACAAAAGGTGTTGGCATGTTTGACTTCACCCAGAAAAAATTTCTCATGGATGAAGGAATAAAAGCTGCAAAACAGGCTATACCAAAAATCAGAGACCTGATAGCACGGTACAAGTCCGGTACACCCTCTTAAGAAATATTCAGGCCAGAGTATTTTGAGTATATTGACAGTCCGCACACGATAGGTGCCTTTTTGGTAAGAACCCCAGATAACCCAATCACTTCTCCGGAAAACTCTAATCTATAGCTCCTGCATTTCCTGTCCAACTTTCAAACAAAGGCATTGCTGCCATGGACTTCCTATGCACAGTGGAACTTGATAAGATAGACCCAATGGGTAACGCCGCCAACTTTGCTGCACCAGCAGATCGCCCTTCTTCGCTCACAGACCGTGAGGAATATTAATGTTACACCAAAGGGCACAGGATATGCCTTTGTGGATGTCATGCGTGACATGGGTGTGCTACCCCCAGTGATATGCCTCAGCAGATCCTGTGGAAGGTTCACAGCCTGCAGAAAAAGCCTGATGTAAACAGGTAATCGATTGACAGACATGCCTAGAAACAGGAAAGAGGCAACAGGACAGGCAGGAAAAACAGAAATAGAAACAAAGCCTGCCATGAGCTGCTTTTCTTATCCCTATCGTCCACCGTCTGTCGTCTATCGTATATCTCCTATCTCCTATAACCTTATCCTGTTGATCAGCACATCCTCAATACGCTCTTTTCCCAGAAGAACCATAATGAGCCGGTCAACCCCGATTGAGACACCGGTACAAGGTCCTTTGATGCCATTCAAGGCATCTATGAACCCCCCATCAATTACAAAAGTCTGTTTTCCTGATGCTTTTCTTTCCAGATTATCCTGCTCAAACCGCTTCCTCTGCTCAGACACATCAAGGAGCTCGGAATAACCATTTGCTATTTCCAGGCCCTTTATGTAAAGTTCAAACCGCTCTACCCTGTTTTCATCCTTTCTTTTTGCCATCGTTGACACGGACAGTGGCCAGTCCATGATAAAATAAGGAACATTCTGAGGTATTTTGGGCTCAACTTCTTGGATGAAGAGCTTAAAAAAAAGGTCATTCCATGCATCTCTTTCATCAATGCCTGGAAAACCAAGTGATTCCATGGATGCAAACAATTCATCCCGTGTGAGCCCAAAGGGATTGATATGTGTCATTGTCATGAAAAGTTCAGACAGTTCATATATCTTCCAGGGCCGCGCGAAAACTTCCCTGTTGTCTATGGTAAGCATGCCGGCAACACAGGATATGAGTTCCTCCACTTCTTCCATTGCATCAAGGTATGTTCCCTCCCTATACCACTCGAGCATGGTGAATTCCGTATTATGAATATCTGCCTGCTCTTCAACTCTATAAACCTTGCATATCTGAAATATTCTCTTGTGCCCGTGCAGAAGTATTTTCTTCATCCCCATTTCCGGTGAGGTGTGAAGGAAGAATGGTCCCCTGTCATTAATAAAGACTTTCAGGGCCTCAATGTTCGGATCAGGGGCAACGGTCGTCATTAAATTCGGGGTTTCAACCTCCAGATAATTCCTTTCGTAGAAAAAGCCTCTCAATGCCTTAATCAATTTGTGACGGAACTGGAGTAAAGCAAGCTGAGGGTTTAGGGTTGACTGTTGGGATTTGTTGCACATCATTAGACCTCGGATATGAGTGTTATATTACCCCCTTTTTTATATCATACAATGCTTTCTCGTGTAACAAGTCTGTTTTATCCTAAAATTGATTGACTGCCCTGATAGTTCGGGTAGAATATACAGATATACGCAGGGAAAGAAAAATAAACGCATAATGCCGGGGGTATGTGAATGGTTAAACGTCAGTTATTTTGGTCTCTTCTCTTTGCTTTGTTCTCTATCGCCTGTTGGACTGTTATTGCTGATGCTGCAACCATAAAGTTTTTTTCTCCGGAAGGAACCGCCAAAAAAGTAGACCAGGTAAAGGTTCGATTTTCCGATCAAATGGTGGCCTTTGGTGATCCCCAACTTACAGGCCCCTTTGATATCAGCTGTTCTGAAAAGGGCACAGGGCGATGGATAGACGGCAAGAACTGGTCCTATGATTTCGATAGAGATCTTCCTTCTGGTGTTTCCTGTGTTTTCAGGTTGAAAAAAGGGCTCAAGTCACTTGCAGGCAAGTCTATTGTCGGCCAGACAAGCTTTCGATTCAACACAGGGGGCCCATCCGTCATTACAGCTCAGCCGTACGAGGGTGACGAATACATTGATGAACAGCAACGGTTTGTCTTCTTCCTCGATGGTGATCCTGACGATACATCGCTTACACAAAACGTCTACTGTTCCATCGAAGGGATCAAAGAAAGGGTTGGCATTCGACTTTTGACCGGTTCTGAAAAAAATGACTTTCTTAAATCCATTGGTCATGACAAGGATCATGCACCTGTTACAGTGTTTGATTGCAGACAACAGTTCCCTTCACAAGCACGAATCGACATAATTTGGGGCAAAGGTGTTAAATCAAAGACCGGCATTGCCACGACAAAAGATCAAAAGATTTCCTACAAGACCCGCACTCCGTTTTCTGTGACCTTCCGCTGCATGAAAGAAGATCCAAAAGCAAACTGTATGCCCCTCTCCCCCATGAACCTCGAATTTTCCTCTCCTGTTCCGTGGAACTTTGTCAGGGACATTACTCTCAAAAACGAGAAGGGACAGCAGTGGAAACCATCAAAAATAGAGTATTCTCATGCAATTGCATACCTTGTTTCTTCGGTGAAAAAGCCTGAAACAGATGAAAAAAGAAAGGATCTTACAGTCCAATCCATTTCCTTTGAAGGCCCATTCCCTGAAAATACGCCTTTTACAATAGACATCCCCAGGGGGCTCAAGGACGACACAGGGAGACGACTTACGAACGAAAAGAAATTTCCTCTCAAGGTGATGACCCACAGCTATCCTCCATTAGCAAAATTTTCAGGGCATTTCGGTATTATTGAACATACAGATGAAACATCCCTGCCTGTGACAGTAAGGAATATTGAAGAGACAATTCAGGCATGGGCATATCAGACCGGTCTCCCGGAGAAGGGAGCAACAGATCAGTCTAAAACAGGCCATGGGAAATATCTGAACTTGACACAGGAGGTAAAGGGGAAAGTCAGAGACCTTGGGGCAGACAACGAAGAGGTTATAATTGAATGGCTGAAACGTCTTCGCTTCACAGACAGGAGGAAGTCTGTATTTAAGGGCACAGGGCAGGAGGCTACATTCACTGTTCCAAAACCTGGACCCTCAAAAGAGTTTGAGGTGATCGGCATTCCTCTTAAGGATAAAGGTTTTTATGTTGTTGAGCTTGAGAGCAAGCTCCTGGGTGAACGGCTTCTCGGGAAACCCCAACCAATCCATATACCCACGTCAGTATTGGTTTCTAACATGGTTGCCCATTTCAAATGGGGAAGGGAATCATCTTTAGTATGGGTAACTTCCCTTGATAAGGCCCAACCAGTTGACGCTGCTCATGTGAAACTGAGGGATTGTTCTGGAAATGTCATCTGGCGAGGGAAAACAGATAGAGATGGCATTGCAAAGATTGGTAGGGCCTTGCCATCAAAGGACAAGCTCACCAAATGCCCCGTGGAAAGAAAAGATAACCAGGATAACTGGACCAATTTTGAAGATTCCCAGCTTTTGAGCGGTATCACTTCAGGCATATTCGTGTTTGCGAGTAAAGGCAACGATTTGACCTTTACCCATTCAAGCTGGACCGGAGGTATAGATCCCTGGAGATTCAATCTGCCTACAAGATACGATAATGGTGATAAAGGAAACACGATTACCCATACGGTTTTTGATCGACAGCTTTTTCGGTCCGGCGAAACAGTAAGTATGAAGCATTTTATCCGGGAGCAGGACATGACACATGGCATCACCTTTCCCACAGGAAAAGAGCTCCCTGACATGCTGATCATCCAGCATGTGGGCACTGATCAGGAATACTCATTTCCGTTGCAGTGGACAGCAAAGGGAACAGCAGAAACAACATGGAAAATCCCAGAGAACGCAAAACTGGGAACTTACCGGACATTCTTGCTCCAAAAAGGGGATAAAAGTGTACGCCAAAAGGTAGAATGGAATACAGGCTCCTTTGAGGTGCAGGAGTTCCGTATTCCTTTGATGCGAGCTTCTGTCAAGGGTCCAAAAGAACCTGTGATTAATGCGAAAGATGTTGACGTGGATATTTCACTCACCTATCTCTCTGGGGGAGGTGCTTCGTTCGCACCGGTAAAGCTCAGATCAGAGATACGGCCACGCTTCATAAACTTCGAGGACTACAGCGAATATATGTTCTCAAACGGATACGCAAAAAAAAGCCTGACAAAACCTTTGCCCGTCCATGAAGAAGATGGTCCTCAAGAAGATTCTTTTGTTTCCCCGGGGAGAAACGGTCGCAGTGATGGTCAGGAGATAAAATTGAAGACACACGACCTTACACTCGATGCTACAGGTTCTGCCCGGTTAAATCTGTCGGATATTCCTGAAATTGATACACCACGGGACATTCTTTCCGAACTGGAATTCAAGGACCCTAACGGGGAGACGCAAACCGTCTCATCCCGTATTGGTCTCTACCCTTCCCGGATACACGCCGGGATTACTATTGTTAAGTCAGGCCGCATTGAAGACCCTCTTGTTTACAAAGTCATAGCCGTTGATCTAAATGGAAAACCCGTACCGGGCGCCGAAACAGTTGTTTCCCTTCTTAAGAAAAACATTTACACCCACCGGCGCCGTGTGGCTGGTGGATTCTATTCTTATAAAAGCACAACGGAGCTTGTTGAAGCTGGTTTCCATTGTCAGGGAAAGACAGATGCACAGGGCATCCTCACCTGTGAGGGCAAACCGCCTGTGGAAGGAGAAATTATCCTCCAGGCTGAAGTCCGCGACAGTGCCGGCAATATCTCCACAGCCTACACAGAGACTTCCATCTACGGCAGGGAAGACAGATGGTTCGAGATGGGCGATGATGACCGCATTGATCTCGTTCCTGAGAAAAAACAATATGAACCAGGAGAAAAGGCACGCTTTCAGGTAAAAATGCCTTTTAGGGAAGCCACAGCTCTCATTACCATTGAGCGGGAGGGTGTCATTGACACCAGTATCCAACGATTAACCCGAAACAACCCCGTGATAGAGGTTCCTGTAAAAAATTCCTACGCACCAAACATATTCATATCAGCATTTATAGTCAGGGGCAGAGTGGCAGATGCAAAACCATCGGCAATGTTCGATCCTGGTAAGCCTGCATACAAGATGGGTATCACAGAGCTTCGCGTAGGCTGGCAGAAACACGAACTCAAAGTGAAGATTACTACTGATAAGAAAACATACCCGGTCAGACAGGTTGTTGATGTAAAAATCAAGGTCACCACTGCTTTTGGGAAATCTCCACCAGAGGCAGGCGAAGTGACAATTGCCGCAGTTGACGAAGGCCTCCTTGAACTCAAGGGTAATGAGAGCTGGAAGTTACTCGAAGCTATGATGGCACGAAGACCATACGAGATCAACACCTCCACTGCCCAGATGATGGTGGTTGGGAAACGTCATTTTGGCCGTAAATCCCTCTCCTATGGCGGCGGGGGCGGCAAGCAGACAACACGTGAACTTTTTGATACACTCCTTTTGTGGAAATCGTCAGTTCCACTCAACGACAACGGCGAAGCAACAGTAAAGATCCCTCTCAACGACTCCCTAACATCCTTCAGGATCGTTGCCATAGCATCAGCAGGTGCATCCTTTTTTGGAACAGGCTCTGCCACGGTTAATACTACCCAAGACCTGATGGTCATTTCAGGCATCCCACCCTTAGCTCGGGAAGGGGATCGCTTCTTTGCCCGCTTTACCATAAGGAACACATCGGACCGTCTTATGGACATAAGGGCATTACTCTCCACTACAGACCTGAAAGAGAGAAAAGATCTCAAACCGCTTGATATGAAATTGCCTGCAGGTGAATCGAGGGAGATTGGTTGGGATGTAACAGTTCCTGCAGGAACAGAGAAACTTCTCTATGAAGCCAGGGCTATGGATAAAATAGAGAATGTAACCGATACTGTGAAAATCACCCAGAAGGTCGCCCCTACAGTACCCCTCAGAACATTCCAGGCAACATTGGCACAACTGAAAGAGCAGCACAGGATTGCTGTCCAGTTTCCACCTGATGCTGTCCCTTCGAGGGGCGGCATCAGGGTATCAATAAAACCTAAGCTTGCTGAGGGGTTAGGCAGTGTGACAGAATACATGAAGGACTACTCCTATACATGTTTTGAACAGAAGGTATCCAGGGCAATCGCGCTGCGTGATAAGAAAATTTGGGGCAGCCTTATGAACGACCTCCCCTCTTACCTTGATCAGGACGGGTTGATAAAATACTTCCCTGTTCGTTTCATTTCGGGGACTGATACACTCACTGCTTACATCCTCTCTATTGCCCATGAGGCCGGCTACCAGATACCAAAAATACCGAAAGAAAAAATGTTGGAAGGGCTTAAGGGTTTTGTACAGGGGCGTGTGGTTAGATGGTCAAACCTTCCTACTGCTGATCTTTCTATACGGAAACTATCAGCTTTGGAAGCACTTTCACGGTACGATGAGGCCCAGGCAAACCTGCTTGAGTCGGTGACTATCGAACCGGATCTATGGCCCACTTCCGCAGTCATTGACTGGATCGGCATTCTCTCCAGGGTAACCGATATTCCTGATAGGTTGGGTAAAATGAAAAAGGCGCAATCCATACTCCGGTCCCGTCTCATCCTCCAGGGAACGGCGATGAATTTCTCAACAGAACGATCAGACTATTGCTGGTGGCTTATGGTATCTACCGATACCAATGCTATCAAGACCCTGCTTACTGCCCTTCAGTTTGATAGTTGGAATGTAGATAGTCCAGGTATTGCTCGCGGTGTTGTGGGCCGTCTCAGGCATGGTCGCTGGAATACAACAGTAGCCAATGCCTGGGGTATTATTGCTATGGACAAGTTCTCAAAGAAATTTGAATCTCTCCCTGTAGGGGGTATAACCTGGTCGACACTTGTTAACAAAACCGTTGCAACAGATTGGGTCAAGACCCCGAATGGCAATGAGTCATTCTTTTCCTGGCCCCAAAAGAATGAAGAAATCTTCATTAAACATGAGGGAACCGGAAAACCATGGGTCACCATTCAGTCTATAGCTGCGATTCCATTGAAAGAATCTCTTGCCTCAGGTTTTAAGATAAAAAAAACTATTACCCCCATTGAACAGAAAGCAGCCGGGAAGTGGACAAGGGGAGACGTGGTACGGGTGAACCTGGAGATTGATTCACAAAGCGACATGACATGGGTCGTGGTGAACGATCCGATCCCAGCGGGTTCAACCATACTGGGAGGTGGTCTCGGAAGAGATTCATCCATATTGACAAAACAAGAAACAGGGAAAGGACTGGTACAGGAGGTTTTCCGTGAACGATCGTTCGAATCCATGAGAGCCTATTTCGAGTATATTGCCAGAGGAAAGTTTACCATAGAATACACAATGCGACTCAACAATGAAGGCGCGTTCAATCTCCCCCAGACGAGGGTAGAGGCGCTCTATCAGCCTGAAATGTTTGGAGAGCTTCCAAATGCAAAAATGGTGGTTCACCCACAATAACAGAAGTATAAGAAGAAAATCTACTATTAAGATGAGGATTGTCCTGGCTGCCCTCGTCCTTATTATTGCACCGGGCCTGCTGTGGGTTCTCATCGACATTTACAGAAGCGCCAACGGCAGACCATGTGCAAGCTTTGAAGAGATAAAACAAAAGTACGCGGTATCAGACGCTGCACTTCTGGACCGTAATGGAGAAGTGATCCACACCCTGCGGGTAGATGTCCATGGGAGGCGACTCGACTGGACAGATCTCGGTCAGGTATCTCCCTCCATGGTTCGGGCCACTTTACGTGTTGAGGACAAAAGGTTTTACAGTCACGGCGGAATAGACTGGCTTGCCCTTGTTTCAGCTACATTCAGCAACCTGACACATAAGAACTTGCGAGGAGCCAGCACAATCACCATGCAGCTCACCTCCATCCTTGACAGGAAGCTCAGGCCCCGCAATGGAAGCAGAAGAGGGATTTTGCAAAAATGGAACCAGTTAAAGGCTGCTGTGTCTTTAGACAATCACTGGACCAAGGATCAAATCCTTGAAGCGTATCTGAACCTCATCACCTACCGCGGTGAACTCTCAGGAATCTGTGCTGCCTCGCGAGGCCTTTTCAACAAAGAACCGAGTGGTTTGGATGAGGCAGAATCACTTATTCTGGCCTCACTCATCACATCCCCCAATGCTTCAGTAGAGGAAGTTGCAAAGCGTGCATGCCGCTTTGCCTCGCCCGTTTCCCGCAACAGTATCCGGGACATGGCGTATAAAACCCTTGGTCGGACCTACCACATACGCAGGGATGCCTCTATTGCACCCCATGTAGCCAGATTACTCCTGACGAACGGGAAAAAGGAGAGCAAATGCACCCTGGACGGCAACCTGCAACGATACGTGCACGCTTCCTTGAACGAGGCTGTGCGTTTTCTTGAAAATCAAAATGTTTCTGATGGAACAGCATTGGTGGTAGAAAATAAAACAGGGGACATACTTGCATATGTCGGCAATAGCGGAACATCCCCTACAACCCTGTATGTAGACGGTATTACAGCGTACCGCCAGGCAGGGTCAACTTTAAAACCCTTTCTGTATGAACTTGCCCTCGAGAAAAAACTACTTACACCGTCTTCAATTCTTGAAGATTCTCCCCTCGAAATAGTCACCCCTACAGGTCTTTACGTGCCCCACAATTACGACAACATCTTCAGAGGGCCTGTAAGTGTTCGCACAGCTCTTTCTTCATCAATGAATATCCCAGCCGTGAGAGTCCTTGGCCTCGTCGGCGTTACAGATTTTGTGGAACGCTTGCAGGAACTTGGTTTTAAGGGCATTTCTCAGGCACCCGAATTCTACGGATACTCGATAGCCCTGGGCTCAGCAGACATAACCCTCTATGAACTTGTCAATGCTTATCGGACCCTCGCCAATAATGGAAGATTCAGCAATATGAGGCTGGTATTTGATGGGAACCGGCATCACGCACAAAATATTCTTGACAAAAAAGCAACTTTTCTTATCTCCCACATCCTTTCAGACAGACAGGCTCGAAGCACCACCTTCGGCCTTGAAAACCACCTGTCAACACGTTTCTGGACAGCCGTTAAAACAGGGACCAGCAAGGATATGCGCGACAACTGGTGTGTTGGTTATTCTGACAGGTACACAGTCGGTGTCTGGATTGGTAACTTCTCAGGAGAGCCTATGAGGAACGTCACAGGCATCACAGGAGCCGCACCTGTTTGGTTGGGCATCATGAATTATCTTCATCGCGGTTTTGCCTCAAAACCACCTCAACCCCCAGGGGGAGTACAATCGGCCCAACTCACTTTTGAAGATTCTATTGAACCGCCACGAACAGAATGGTTTATAGCAGGTACCGAACCTGCCGGCATGGTATTGGTCAACAGAGTTCACGCGAAGCCACGAATCACCTACCCTACCCAGGAAACGCTGATTGCCATTGACCCTGAGATACCTCAACATCTTCAACGTGTTCCCTTCAGATTCGAACCACAATCTCGTCGCTTCACGTGGACATTAAACAAAGAGAAAATCGGGACCAATGACTCCGTCTACCTATGGACACCAAAACTGGGCGTCCACAAACTCGCCATTACTGATGAAGACGGCCATATCCTCGATTCCGTTACGTTCCTCGTTCGGTAAAAATCATGTGGATACGGATCAAGTATTAACGTTTCTTCGATGTTGACGTCCCTGGCCTACCCGGTGTTGTCTTTCCCTTTTGCCAGGCTGTAAGACGGATCGAGTCTGCTATTTGGACAAATTTCTCTGCAAGCGGTTGTAATCGTTGGCAGGGCTTGTGAACGCTGCCATGAACATTTGTCCTTCTCTTGCGGTAATCAGCATCAGGCTCCTTTCCATCTCGCCGTCACGGCCTGTTGAGCTTTCAATTAATACAGATTCAGGTGGAAAACCACCAAGTTTTGCCGCCTCTCGTAGGATGACACGTAACCCAGGATTATCGCTTTGATAGAAGCGGATTGTCTGGTCTGCAGCATCCCTGGCGTTTTGGAAATTCGTTTTCCGATAACCGGCTGCAAAGCCAAGAAGGACATACACATTCGTGCCATCGGCATCCCTAGTCACACGTTTACCATCCGCCGCTGCGAAGTAACTCATGCCGGATGGAAATGTGCCCATGCTCCAGTTGGCTGGGATGTCAAGTATGGAACCTATGCCTTCCTGAGTCTTCATACTCGAACTGGGAGCTGTCAATGATGCCGTCAAACCAAGAAACATAACTGTGCTTACTGCGATAGAAACAAGTATTGTAATGAGAAATAGTTTTGTTTTCATAATAGAGCATAAATGTCACACGAAAATCATAGTATCAATATAAAATAGATTTTATCTTTGCCTATTTCACCGGTTTTAGTTCCTGCCAGGTCACGTTGGAACCGATATTCGGATTATAGCTCGGGCTGTCAGTAACGATATACTCGCCCAGGTTGTTTGAGAAGGCTCTCCCATAGCCGGTGGGCAACTCTACTTCTTTGCCAGCATAAGGGTCATTATACCGCTCTACACCCCTAATGTGATCAGTAAAATTCTGAACAATTCTGTCGTTTGCCTGCTGCCGACGTTCCCAATCCTTCATCTGTCCTTCCCTCATTTCACTGCCAGCCCGTGCAACCATTTCTCCGATGCGACCAACATCCTTAATGCCTTTGATGATTTTTTGAACCATCATCTCTTTTACGTTGGCTACTTTGGCAAACCACCGTGGATTAACCCTCAAAGAATAAACCATGGTCTGAAAAACTTTGGACTGGGAATCAAGTTCGTTTTTCCGGGCTTTAAAAGAAAACACATAATCAATATACCAGTAGTTGATAAAATACCCGGGACCAAGCGCTGAACCTGGCAGGTCAGTAACAAACTGGCTGACAGCAGCATAGATTTCTTCTTCCATCGGCCTGCCGTTTTCCTGATATTCTATCCTCATCTTACCACCGTTTGCAAAACTGCGGACCCCTTGTACAGGTTGTCCTTTAGCTATATTTGCTAATTCAGGAACATCGCTTGCCTTTATCATTTTCATTCCACTCACACCTTTTCTGGCATAAGGAATGACTATCTTTGTAAATGCTGTCTGCAAGTCAACGGGTCTCATTACCAGGGTGTTAAATCGTAATGACCCTGGTGGGTTGGTACTGAGAAACAAGCGATTATTGGTCCAGAAATACGCCTGGGTGGGAAACAGATTAAACTCACCGCTTCCATTCGGATTCCAGAAACGAAAACGGGCCTGAGCAGGCAATGCAGGATTTGCAGACCATGCAATCTGCCCTTGGGCCTGCCAGCCTTTTGGGATAAGAAGACGGAAGGCCTCCATACCCGTCATTGGGTCAGTATATCTATATGTTACAAAAAACTGTGCATTCCCTATTGGTTGCGTGTCACCCTTTACTTGGGTACCTTGCCTGATTTTTGTTTCTGCAGAGACTTCATTTGCAGCGATGGGAGACATCTTCTTGTCGTCGCACCCCACCAGACCAACAATGCTCACAAGACAAATGATTATGGCGCCTGTAACAATATTTTTCATATTACCCATTGTCTTATTCATAAGGTCTTTACACATCTCTTCTATTATGTAGTAAAAAGACATTATTCAGTTTACATGTGCATCGCCCGGGCTGAAAATCTTAATTCGATAATAGCGACTCGCGACAAATGTGTCAAGCGAAATTTTTTCAATGATAATAAACTTTAAATAAAGTAAGGCTTTCAACATGTTCTATTATTGAAGCAGTTTGGATTGATTTTTCGCAGTTTAATCAGTATACTTCTGCCATGGAGAGGTGACCGAGTCGGCCGAAGGTGCTCGCCTGCTAAGCGAGTGTTCCGCTATAAACGGGACCCAGGGTTCAAATCCCTGCCTCTCCGCCATGTGAATTCCATAAATTCAATAAGTTATTCTGCTTTCGATACTTTCACACGCTTTTTTATTCCCATTACCCCTATTATGGTGATAACAACTTCGTAATCATCAGGGGTGCACAAATATGGAACAACCGTATCTCATTATTTTTGGTATCATGATTCAACACACACATAAACCTGTCTCTGACAATTTTGCATTATTATTGATAGCAAATATGGTAGCACGCACCTGCAAACTCACACTATCCCGGTTTTGCTTTACTCCACTACTACTACAAAAAAACTTCACCACAATAATTCAAACAAATATTATTTTTTTTCGGTATATCTTTATTGTTGCTCTTATCAACTCAACATCATCCAGACCGGCACGCTGGAGGAGAAAGAGAAGTTCTGCTCCTTTTCTGGCAATTTTAATGATTTCCTCAAACTCACCATCCCGTCCTGCATCATAATACTCTCGTCTAAACCGCGCAATTTTTGATAAAGACCGATTAAATCTCAGAGTCTCCTTTTTTCTTACTTCCTGACAGTTTTCACAAGAACAATCTCCGTGTCTTTGAACCATCCCAAGGAGCTTGTTAATTCTGTCATAGGGGAATCCCTCTTTTGACACCAATACCCTTAAGGCTTTTACGATATTGACAAAATCCAGTGCCTTTTTTCTGTCTCTTATTTCTTCCGGAACGATTTGTTCTGGCCCTACCATTTCTTCACCTCTTGTTTTTTTGAACGATCACCATTCACTGTATGATAAGGTCCTTTGTCATCTTTGATTTTTCTCTCTATCTTATCTTAAATGTTTGTCTTTTAAACTCTCCCAGAAATATTCATAATTGATACTATACTCTGCAATTGATGTAAAGTAAGCTTTATCAAACCTTATTTATGGGAGGAGAGCTAATGTGGGTCACGGTTTTTTGTCTCAGTGATCGGTTTTGGGCAACACCCCTTTTTCACATCTTCGTAATTACAAATTGAAAACAAGTATGCTTACTTTTGGTTCTTTGTTTGCGTATGTTACCCACAGGTTATATGTTCAATTTCAGGAAGTTATAATCTGGACTGGTATTTTGCACGGTTTCCTTACCTGACAATAATTGACAAACCCATGTATTTGCCGTACCTATTGAGCAGTGGTCACTCAGCAAATCCATTTATCCTTCTCAAGATAGGGTCATCTGCTGAAAGAATATTGGTTGTTTGGGTCTCGTCATCAAAAATCAAAACTGCCAGTCCATGCTCAAGCTTATACCTGACCTGTTCGAATTTTGCTTCTGGAGATACTTCTCTTTCACCATAATCAGTGCCCTCCCTTGAAACAAATTCCTGAATAACGCCGCGCAGGGCTTCAGGGCTGAGCCTGTTGACTGGAATTATGTGAACAGACATTTAAGATAGTCCAACCAGATGACCAGTAAACAGGGGATTGTGGCACTCATCTCCCCCTGGCCCGTGCGATAGCTGCATACAAATCTCACGCCCAAAAATGCCCGAGTTTTGCCAAAGGAATACTCAACGATCATCTTATCTCCTGAAAGCATAATTTTCAAAATATTTTCGATAAAGCCCTCTGCAAGCAGTCAGCAGAAGAATACATGTATACCATTGACGATCTCTTCAAAACCAATATATTCTTCCGTAAGGGTGCTGCTTACCGGCAATCAGCGATTCCCACTGGATGCGCCACGCCTCTTTAGCCAAAGACTCAGAATCGTTATTGTGCAGAAAAACGCGAAGAACGCCATTACAAGGAAGCTTATCTGATAAGACCCGGTCAAATCTCGGCCCAGACCCGCAGCCTGCGGGCCAACAAACATTCCTACATTGTTGAGCATGGACAGAATTCCGTAGCCTAAACCGAGGCGCTGGAAGCTTACCACATCGGCTGCAAGAGAGAAAACAGATACAGGAATGAGAGCGCTTGCAACACCGACACAGAGCAGAAAAAGGCTGAAAGCTCCTCCAATACCAGGAATCAGGGCAATGAAAACAGCCATTCCCAGTCCGCCCGCTGCGATAAACAACTCTTTCTGACCAATTTTATCAATAATAAGGCCTACGATAGGGCTCAGACACATGGAAGCGATCATTACCAGGCTGGTGGAAAAACCAGCATGATCGAGCGTCATTCCCCTGCTGACAAGAAAATCAGGGGCAAAGGTGAAAAGAGAGATAATGGATGCATTGAACAAGGCCCATGAAAAACCAACAAAAAATATGGAAGTGCCAATTCCTTCACGGTTCTGATCCTTCTTTCCCTGGTTTTCCAATCTATCTTTATGATCTGGTTGTCGATAAAAAACCGCAAATATGACAAAGATAATGGCGGTAAAGAAGACTGTGGCCCAGACAGCAACTCTCCAGCCCCAAACTCCTGCCATATGGGAGAGGCCGTTTAAGGAGATGATAGTGCCGATTGGCATTGCGGTATTGTAGATCCCCATGGCAATACCCATATGACGGTCCGAGAACCATTGGGCGATAGCCTGGGGAATGGTGATTACCAGACTCGATGCACCTATTCCTGCAAGGATTCTCCCCACTAGAAGCATCTCGAATGATGGGCCGTTCGCAACAAGAAAGCTCCCTAATAGTGCAAGCAAAAATGAAAAGATACCGACCGGTTTGACGCCATAACGATCGGCAACCATGCCTGCAGGCAACGAAACCAAAATGCCGGGGAGCGCGAAAAGACTCATGAGAAGACCAGCCTGGTAATGGGAAAGTTTGAATTGGGAAATCACCAAGCTCATAATGGGCGGGATCGATTGGAAAATCAGTGCATATGACAACATACAAAGGCATAGCTGCGCGAGAATCACCCAGCGCATCATAACCGCTTCCTGTCTCATCAATCCCTTCCTTTCCCTCGGTTACACATCACTGAATTTACGGTGGACACGCCAGACTATCCAGTCCCCAAGGTGAGGATAGTTTAGACGTGGACCTATTCCAGTCATAGCAGTTGTTATGTGTCACCATATTAATGGTTTTTTCTCATATGATATACCTGTGCATATAGAGATTATCAATCAAAAAATATTCATTACTGTCACTGATAATTCAGCATGAATAATAGTGTTACGTGTTTTTTGCTGATATTACTGAATGAAAGCATAATATGTGAGGAAGTTGAAACGATTTTGATCAATCGTTACTATCCTTTTTCTCATCTTTTTCAATACCCCGGTCCCCGGGGCGGCAGCTGCTGGATAGTCAGGTAGATATCCCAAACCGTGGAAGGATATATTTCTGCAGAACAAACCAGGCAGCAACAATCACGATTAAAAGCAAGATATTTTTCATAGCATTACCTCCGATTTACCAATCAATATAATCACAAAAAAATAAACTGTCCCCATATGGTTGTTTGCTGTCATTTAAAAAAGTCTTTTGTGAGCGCCATTACTCATTTTTTCTGTCTGTTCATCCCCCATAATCGGAAGAGTAGACTCATGGACAACCTGCAACTTATCGTATAAAGTCTCCGTCTTTTTTAAGAAACCTTGCCTTCCTATAGCATTTCATCATTTCTTTCCTGTGTTATCGATTGTCGGAGCTTTGAAACCTTTTAAGATGTTTGAACCAGCATTTCCACATTTTATACCACACGATCATATCCACCTTATTCATCGTTTTTTGGCATCCAGGTGCCCCACTCGATTTAAATGCTGGATTGTCTTACATCTTATTTTTTCTTATAATATTCTTTCCGCCTCCACTTTACCCACGTTCATTCACAATGATTCCTCGTTTTGCCACTCCTGTGGTGAACCAATCATCTTCTCTGAATTGTACAGGCCCCAATTCGAGGCTCTTTCTTTCAATGGCTTTGGATATCTGTGGTATGTCCATAAGGACACGGGTGACCTCCGGACCCTGATGGGAGTGGTCTGAATCTGCATAAACCTCAATTCCAAGAAGTATCCTTTCATTGTGATTTGTCATTGTTACCCGATAGTTCAGAAGCCAGGGTACTGAAAAAAGGGCCTCATCCATTTCAGGAAGCGTAATTGTTTGGCCCATACCCAAAAACACTCTGCCATCCCACCTTCCTCTGACGCGTTCCATCCTTCTCAAAACCGTCCCGCAGGGACAAGGTTCACGTATGAACCGGGCTATATCCCCTGTTCTATACCGGATCAGTGGCATACCTTTACGTGTCAGCGTTGTGAATACAATTTCCCCTGACGATCCATCATCAATGATCTCTCCTGTCTCAGGGTTAATCACCTCAAAATAAAGATCTGCTTCACGCAGGTGGTACCCATTATGAGCATCACACTCAACGCCTCCCCCAAGACCCATCTCGGTCATTCCATAATGATTAAATACTGAGCAGCCCCAGATTTCTTCGAGGCTTTTAATGATTGATTGGGGAACATAATCAGTGCTTAAAAGAACGTTCTTGATCATTCCTTTTTTCAAAACAGCCCCATCCCTGCTCCTTGCAAGGGCAAGGACCTGGGTGGGGATTCCCACGAGAGAGTCGATCTCAAGACTAACAATTTTATCTATTGCAGTTTTTATGTCTCGTACCGGTCCATGGGCAAAACTATCAACCTTTATCCGTTTGAGCCCCCTTGCCAGCAAT
>ENA-UPTA01001946-UPTA01001946.1-activated-sludge-metagenome-genome-assembly--contig:-NODE-1946-length-22079-cov-10.553169_pt1 | contig 22079 bp, 13 predicted proteins | sample MGYA00238184_ERZ773361 | MGnify/ENA primary metagenome ERZ773361 (study PRJEB29100, sample SAMN05720205) | activated sludge metagenome | isolation source: anaerobic digester from wastewater... | reverse complement strand
CCCCCCTTCCCGTCGCGGGCGATGCCGTCGCCGCTCCGCTCGGGGTACTTCGCCGAGTCGACGAAGAAGCCCTTCTCGACCGCCGCGAAGTAGCCGCCCACCTCGAGGACTTCCTCGAGGAACGCGACGGCGCGTTCCTTCAGGTCGCGCACCATCTCGCCCAGCGGCCCGTCGTGCTTCAGGGCCACGAGCTCCTTGATGCCGTCGAGGGCGGCCCAGGTCTGCTTGACGGTCTGGACGCCGCGGATGTTGTTGTAGTGCCACGGCACGTTCCGCCCCTCGTCGGGGGTGATCGTGCTCTGGATGTCGGCGCGGGTCAGCATCGAGATGAGCGTGTCGACCGTGTGGGTCCGCACCGCCTCCTCGATGTCGGCCTCGATGTAGCGGGTGTTCTGCTGCGCCCGCATCTTGTAGTCGCTGAAGAAGTCGCGGAGCGCGACGGCGTACGGGAGGTCGTACCAGAGCTTCGGCGCAGGCGGGGAGTTCGGCGGGACGGTGGAGAGGCCGATGAGGTCCTTCTCCATCCCGACGCCGACCGAGAACGCGCAGTTGATCCCGTGCTGAACCATCAGCTCGGGCATGACGAGCCAGCCCGCCTTGGCGGTGGCGTTCGCGTTGTGGGCGCCGTCGATCTGGAAGATCCGCGCCCCGGCCATGACCTTCTTCGCCTCCGCCGCGTCGACGAAGGAGCGGTACATGTTCACGTTCCGGTAGAGGACGTTGTACTGCGGGTCCTGGTGGGCCCCGTTGATCCCCTCCTCGGCGAAGAGGACGGCGACCTCGGGCCCGGCGACGCCGGAGACGTAGGAATGGAAGTTGATCGGGCGCCCGACCTCCTTCTCGATCTCGTCGCACGCCTTGCGGCTCGCCCGGATCTGCTTGCGAGTGATCGGGACGCCCCCGATCCCCTCGGGCGTCCCCTCGAGGAGGCCGTCGATGTGGCTCTGGCCGGTCGTCCGGATGACCATGATGTGGTCGGCGCCGTGCCAGGCGGCCATCCGCATCCGGCGGAGGTCGTCCTCGAAGCGGCCCGAGGCGATCTCGGTCGTCACGACGCAGCTCGGCTGCGGGTCGATGTTGTCGAAGTACTTGCTCGCCGGGAGGCCGATCGACCTCTCGAGGGGCTTCGACATGTCGCGGAAGTGGAACGGCCCCATGTCGACGCCGCCCTGCGGCACGTCGCGCCAGGTCCAGCCCTTCCGCGGCGGGTGGTAGCCCTCGAGCCCCTCGAGGATCTTCTCGACGTCGAGCTTCTGGTTCGGAGGAGTCGGCTTCGTCATCGCTTCCTCACGCGGCTCCGAAGAGCCCCTGCAGGACGGAGGCGTCGTCGAGGATCGCCTGCGCCGCGCCGCGGAGGTTCTTCCCCGACTTCTGCGAGAGCTTCAGGACGACGTGCCCCGCTCCCTTGCCGAGGAGGCCGGCGTCGGAGATCCGCTGGACGACGCCCTGGGTCGTGACGGAGTCGATCCCCATCCGAAGGAGAACGGCGCGCTCGATCGAAGGGCTCGTGTGCCCCTTCGCGAGGTCGAGGATCGGCGCGATGACCTCGTTCGTCAGCTTCCAGAAACGTTCCCTGAGCTCCTCGTCGCTCAGCTTCGCGAGGGCGGCGCGGCGCTCCTCGAATCGGGCGATCCTGTCGTCGGTCATCTCGTCGTCTCCAGGGGCGGGCGCGGCCCGCCGGGTCGTCCGCCCCGGCGCGGCGCCGGGGCGAGGTGTCAGGCGAGGTCTTCGGCGGCCCGGCGGACCCAGGCCGCGTCCTTCTTGACGTCGGCGGCGAGGAAGGCGACGTCGGCGTCGCTCCACTTCTCCGCCGGGTAGAGCTTCGCGGCGTTCTTCAGGTACGAGCGGCGGAGCTTGTCCATGTCCTGGACGCGGCCCCTCACCATCTCGAGCGAGGCGGGGAGGACGATCGTCTTCCCCGGGACGTTCTCCGCCGGGTCGCCGACCCGCACCTCGATCCCGTTCTCGCGGGCGAAGGAGAGCTGGCGGTTGTGGTGCTTCCCGGCGCCGGTGTACTCGGTCTCCTGGACGACGACGACCTGGTCGCGCTTCATCTGGCGGGCGAGGGTCACGGCGGCCGTCAGGCTCGTGTTCCCCGCGGGGCCGCGCTCGAGCCCCTCCAGCTTCGTCATCAGCTCGGTGACGTAGAAGACCTCCCCCTGGCTGACGAGCTGGTACTCGTCCATGTAGCGCAGGCTCCGCGCCGCGTTCCGCGGCACGTCGACCCGGTCGGGCCAGGTGGCGAACGGGACGCCGAAGCCGGTGTGCCCCGTCGTGAAGCTCTTCCGGTTGAAGTCGCGGTCGGAGGCCATGTGGAGGCCGGCGAGGTCGACGGAGCAGGCGACGATCCGCGTCCCCGTGCAGCCTTCCGCGAGGAGGCCGCGCGCCGTGCCGGTGAGGTTCCCGCCGCCCGCGTGCGTGACGACGACGGCGTCGGGGTCGCGGTGATAGCGCTCGCGGACCTGCCGGGCGATCTCGACGCCGAGCGTCTCGACGCCCCGGATGCCGAACGGCGTGTAGAGGCTCGCGTTGAAGAACCCGGTCTCCTCGAGCGTCTTCAGGAGGATGAAGAAGAGCTCCGGCCCGACCGAGAGGCGCTGCACCTCGGCGCCGTACGCCTCGCAGGCGCGCGACTTCTCGACGATCTCCGGCTGGCCGACGCCGCGGCTGTCGAAGACCTCCTGCAGGATGATGCACTTCAGGTCGCGCATCGCCGCCTGGCTCGCGACGCCGGCGCCGTAGTTGCCGCTCGTCGCCGCGATGACCCCCTCGTAGCCCCGCTTCTTCGCCTCGTACGCGCTGATCGAGGCGCGCCGCGCCTTGAAGGAGCCGGAGGCGTTCGCCGCCTCGTCCTTCACGAGGATCCGCGCCCCCTTGCCGGGAGCCGCGGTCGAGCGGACCGCTTCGGTCAGGCGCGTCAGCTCGTAGAGAGGCGTGCTGCCGACCTTCGTCTCCGCCTGGATGCGGGCGATGTCGTCGAGCGAATAGCCGGTCTCGGCCATCATCCGCTCGTAGTCGAAGGCGACGGGGGACGAGACGTAGGTGTCGTAGTCGATCCCGAGGCTCGCCTTCATGACCTCGTTCTTCCGGGAGAGGACGGCGGCGTAGCTCGTATCGCGCATCTCAGCCCTCCCGGAGACCGATGTGGAGCAGCTCCGGCACCGTCGCGCCGAAGCTGTGGTCGTAGGACGGGTTGACCGCCCGGAGGACGCCGCGGTGCGTCCGGCCGATCAAACTCTTCACAGCGACCTCCTGCCCGATCTCGGCCTCCTCCGTGAGGAACCCCGAGAGCCGCAGGACGTAAGGGGTCTTCGCCGTGTCTTCGGGAAGGCCGGGGGCCCGCTCCTCGGGTTTCAGGACGACCGACTCGATCTCCACCCAGGTCCCCTTCGCGACGTTCATCGGCTGCCTCCCGCCGCGCGCGGCGCGGCCGGAGAGGGCCGGGTGCCCGGCCCTCTCCCCATCGGCTCGTGGACGGTCAGACCCGGCGGCGGTACGCGCTCTCGCCCATGAGGGCGGCGGGCACCGGCAGGTCGCACATGCTCTTCAGGCCCGGCGTCGCCGCGACGACGTGCGGGATCATGTTCACGGCGACGCCCATCGTCGCGATGCCGCCGGCGATCTCGGGGCCGGTCGACATGTGGATCTCGGGCTTGCCGAAGATGTTGATGTAGTCGCCCGTCCCCTGCCCCTCGAGGTGCGGGTGGATCTGCTGCGGGTGGATCAGCTTCACGACCGGCTTGTCGTTCGCGTAGCCGACGGCGACGTGCGCGCAGCCGGCGACCATCCCCGGCTGCACCTTCACGTGCGGCGTCTCGCGGTAGACCTTGCTGACGATCGGCTCGCGGCTCTCCTCGATCCGGGTGACGCCGAGGCCGAGCGCCTCGCTGATCATCCGGATGCTCTCGGGGAAGCCGACGTGCCCGACGATCGAGCCGTCGGCCACGCCCTTCGCGAAGCCCTCGGGGGTCGTCCCGACGCCCTGCGTCTTCATGACGGTCGGGCCGTAGGGGCTGAGGTCGTTCACGCGGCTCGCCTCGATCCGCTCCACCTTGTGGCAGACGCCGGAAAGGGCGACGACGAGGAGGTCGAGGACGAAACCGGGGTTGACGCCCGTGCCGAGGATCGAGACGCCGTTCGCCTTCGCGAGCGCGTCGAGCTCGGCGGCGAGCGCGGGGCTCTGCGCCTCGGGGGCCGACATCTCCTCGGCGATCGAGATGCAGTTGATCCCGGCCGAGAGGATCCTCTTCAGGTCGGGCATCTGCTCCTTCGTCCAGGAGGTCGTCGCGATGACGACGAGGTCGACCTTCGCCTTGTCGAGGACGCTCGCCGGATCGCTCGTCACGGCGACGCCGAGCTTCCGGCCGGCGCCGAGGACCTCGCCGAGGTCCTTCCCGACGTAGTCGGGCCTCATGTCGATGCCGCCGACGAGCTCGAGGCCGTCCTTCTCGAGCATCAGGCGTGCCATGCCGCTTCCCATGGCGCCGAGGCCCCACTGGACCACACGGAACTTCTTCATTGGAATCCTCCTGCCAGACCGCCCGTTCGAACCGCCCGGCGGGGAGCCGCAGGCAGGAACAGTGGCGCCGTCCGACCGTGGATTCTACCGGGAATCCGCGCGTCGAGGCCGCTTCGATCCAGCCAACGCGCAGACCGGCATCGGTCTTGGACGGTCCGCGGCGTTCGAGTCCGAGGTCGTTTCGTGAGCCCGTCGCAGCGATTCGTCGGGTGGCGGTCTCGCCGCGGCACGACCGACGCCTCGCCGGCCTCCCGTTGAGATCGAGGCGCTAAACTGAGTCGGATGTTCGCTCGCCTGTGGATTCCGGCCGCGACCGGCCTCGGTTCCGCCCTCCTCTTCCAGGTCCAGCCTCTCGTCGCGAAGTGGTTCCTGCCGTGGTTCGGCGGCGGAGCATCGGTCTGGACGGCGTGCATGCTCTTCTTCCAGGTCGTCCTCGTGGGGGGCTATCTCTACGCGCACGGCCTGACGTTGCGGCTCGGACGCCGGGGGCAGGCTGCGCTGCATCTCGGGCTCCTCCTCGTCGCAGTCACCGGCCTCGCGGCCGCGGCCCTCTCCTGGCCCTCTCCGCTCACCCCCGGACCATCCTGGAGGCCCGGGCTCGAGGCCCCTCCGCTCCCGAGCCTCCTCGGCCTGCTCGCCCTCTCGACGGGGGTGCCCTTCCTGACGCTCGCCACGACCGGCCCCCTCCTCCAGGCGTGGTTCGTGCGCCTCGCCCCCGGCCGTTCGCCGTATCCGCTCTACGCCGTGTCGAACGCGGGATCGCTCGTGGGGCTGCTCTCCTACCCGCTGCTCGTCGAACCACGCCTCGACGTGCCGGCGCAGGCGTGGCTCTGGACAGGCGGCTTCGCGGTGTACGTTCTCCTCGTGGCGGCGACCGCCGTCGCCCAGTCCCGAGCCGGCTCGCTCGCGCCGGAGACGGTCCGACCGAGCTCGGACGCGAGCGCGCCGGATTCCGCAGGGCGCGGGGGCTCCGGCCCCGCCTGGTGGATCGCCTACGCGGCGACCGCCTCGCTCGCCCTCCTGGCCGTCACGAACCGACTCACGCTCGAGGTGGCGCCGGTGCCGTTCCTCTGGGTCGTGCCGCTCGCGATCTACCTCGTGACGTTCATCGCCTGCTTCGGCCGATCGCGGCGCTACCGGAAGAACGTCTGGGGTCTGCTTCTCCTGGGCAGCGCGGCCTCGACGGCGCTCGCGCTGCTTCATGGGTCGGGCCTTCCGCTCCCGCTTCAGATCGGGACGCTCCTCATCCTCCTCCTCTCCCTCTGCATGGTCTGCCACGGCGAGCTCGCCTCGAGCGCTCCGCACCCGTCGCGCCTGACCGCGTTCTACCTCTCGATCTCCGTCGGAGGAGCGCTCGGCGGCATCCTGGCGGCGGTCGTGGCGCCGGCCCTCTTCCAGGGCCTCTGGGAGCTTCCGATCGCCGCCTACCTCGGAGTCGTCCTCCTCCTCGCCTCCTACTTCCGTGAGGCGTCGCCGCGGTTCTTCGGTACACCGGCTCGGCGCCGCGCGACGCTCGCGGCCTCCGCCCTCGTCTTCGCGGTACTCGGGACCGGGCTCGGATGGACGGTCTTCTCCGAGCGATCCGGAACGATCCTCTCCTCACGCAATTTCTACGGCTGGTTCGTCGTTGACCAGGTGGAGGTCCCGAATCGACCCGGCGAGCACTACCTGCGCCTCGTGCATGGCGGGATCGTCCACGGCGCGCAGCTCGACGTGCCCCACCTGCGCCGTCTCCCGACCGCGTACTTCGGCCCGAACAGCGGCGTCGGGCGCGCGATCCGGAGCGCAGTGAAGGAAGGGGAGGACGAGTCGCGGGGGATTCGGGTCGGGGTCGTCGGCTTCGGGGTCGGGACTCTCGGGGCCTGGGCGCGACCGCAGGACACCTACCGCTTCTACGAGATCAACCCGGACGTCATCGCCCTCTCGACCGGCCCCAGGCCTGTCTTCACGTATCTCTCGGATCCGGGCGGGAAGAAGGAGATCACGCTGGGAGACGCCCGGCTCTCCATGGAGCGGGAGGCCGCGCAGAACTACGACGTCCTCGTGCTCGACGCCTTCTCGAGCGACGCGATCCCGGTCCACCTCCTGACGCTCGAGGCCTTTCGGCTCTATCGCAGCCACCTCGCCGGTCCGCGGTCGATCCTCGCCGTCCACGTGTCGAACGACCATCTCGACCTCGAGCCGACGGTGCGGGCCCTCGCTCGCGCGACCGGCTTCTACGGCGTCACCGTCTGGGAGCGCGCCAAGGGGCTCGCTCTCACCTCGCAATGGCTCGTCCTCTCCCCGTCGCGCGAGCGGCTCCGGGTCCCCGAGCTCTCGCGTTCCGTGGAGCCCTGGGACGGTCCCGAACGACCAGTCCGTGTCTGGACCGACGCCTACAGCGACGTCCTCGGAACGTTCCGGCTTCTCGGAACGCGTCGGACGCCATCGAGGGAGGGGACGACGGGCCGATAGGGGCGTCGGCCACGCCGGCCGGGAGGCCGACGCACGGAACCCCGCCCCTCCCTCACGCCCGTCCCCGGCTCTCCCCGCCCCACGCCCCGCCCGCGACGAGGTGCGCGGCGCGGAGCGGCTCGGGGATCCGGCCGTGGAGGGCCGTCCGCGCGATCACCCCGGCGGCCTCGTCGAGGGAGAGTCCCGCGCGCTGGACGTAGACGCCCGCGCACGCCTCCATCGGCCCCGCGGCCTCGACGAGCGCCCACTTCCGCGCGCCACCCGGGACTCGCGACAGGAGGGCCTCGCGGATGGCGACGAGGCCGGGCCGCCTCCGCGCGACGACGAGGACCGGAAGGCCCGTGAGGCGACCGAGGGCGGCGAGGTCGACGACGTTGAATCCGGCGAGCGCGATCCCCTGGAGCATCACGAGCTGGAGCTGCGGCGCCCACTTCGACTCCGTCACGAGGCGCGCGAGGACTTCCGTCGCGTTCCGGCCGTCCTTCCGGACCGTCCCCGAAAGGACTCCTGTGAAGACCGGCCCGGAGAAGACGCAGCCGACGACGGGGACATCCCCGCGCGCGCCCCGCGGGAACGGGGCGTCGTCGAAGCCGACGACGTGGGAGATTGGCACGCCCCGATTCTGGCGGATCACCCCGCCCCGCGGACGCCTCCGGGGCTAAGCTTCCGAGGTCCACTCTCCCCCGGACCGGCCCGGAGGTCGTGATGAAGCCTTCGTTTTCGTCCGCGCTCGTGGGCGTTTGTCTCTTCCTTCTCGGCGGAAGCGCCTCGGCGGCCGCCCAGGCGAAGACGATCGTCCCGATCGTTCTCGACGTCACCTCCGGCGCGTCGCGGTTCACGACGGAGCTCTCCCTCGCGAACCCCGGGGCCTCCGCCGCGACCGTCGCGCTCCGCTACACCGCCTCGCTGGGCACCGCGCTCGGCTCGGGCACCGTCTCCGAGACGGTCCCGGCCGGAGGGCAGGTGCGGTATTCCGACGCGATCGCGACGCTCCGCTCGAAGGGGCTCGCGATCCCGACGACGGGCCCGCAGGGCGGGACGCTCGTCGTCGAGTCGCCCGGCGCCGCGATCGTCGCGACGGCGAGGACGACGACGCCGGTCGCCTCGCCGGCCGGACGGGCCGGTCTCGCCTACGTCGGCCTGGGGGCGACCGACGCGGCCGTCGGGAGCGCGTCGGTCTTCGGCCTCCGGACGAACGCCGCCGACCGCTCGAACGTCGCCGTCTTCTCGACGAGCGAGGAGGATGTGACGCTCCGGGTCACTGCGTTCGACGGCGAGAGCGGCGCGAGCGCCGTCGTCGACGCGGCGCGGACGCTCCCGCCGTACGGCTGGCACCAGTACGACGAGGTCCTCCGGACGGCCGGCTTCGCGAGCGGGTGGGTCGTCGTCGAACGCCTCGTGGGGGGGACCGGTTCCTTCTCGGCCTACGGCGTCGTGAACGACAACGGGACGAGCGACGGCTCCTTCGTCCCGCCGGCCCGGTTCGCCGCCTCGGGTTCGGCCCTCGTCCTGCCGGTCCTCGTCGAAGCGGGGGCGTTCCTCTCCGAGCTCGTCCTCGCGAACGGGGGGAGCGAGGACGCCACGTTCTCGCTCACCTACGTCGAATCCCTCTCGCCGGAGTCGGGCGCGGGCGGGACCGTGACGATCGACGTCCCGGCGGGCCGGCAGCGGATCTTCCCCGACGCGCTCGAGGAGCTCCGGCGGCGCGGCCTCGCGATCGGCCCGAAGGAACCCGGCCACGCGGGGTCGGTGCGGGTCGAGGTCTCGGGAGTCCCGCTCGACCAGGCCTTCGTTGCCGCCCGGACGGCCTCGCAGGCGCCCGGGCGCGGGCAGTTCGGGGTCTTCACGCCGGCCGTTCCCGCAGGCGCCGAAGCGGCCGCGGAAGCGATCGTCTACGGCCTCGGCGCCGACGCCCTGAACCGGACGAACGTCGCGGTCCTCCACTCGGGCGACGCCGGCTCCGGCCCGGTCACGCTCCGCCTCCAGGCGCACGACGGCGCCGCGGGCGGCGCGGCCGCCGGGAGCCCGCTCGACGTGACGCTCGAGGCCGGAGAGTGGGCGCAGCCGGACGGCTTCTTCGCCGCGTCGGGCGTCGCGAACGGCTTCGTCCGCGTGACGCGCCTCGCGGGAGACGCGCCCTGGATCGCCTATGGCGTCGTGAACGACGGCGGCGCGCCCGGCGAGCGGACCGGCGACGGCGCGTTCGTCCCCGCGGTCGTCCCCTCGCCGCCCGCGACGGAGGGCGCTCTCGTCGTCGACCACACCTGCACCGACCTCTCCCGCGTGCCGGCGCGGTACCTGGAGGCCGCGAAGGCGCAGCTGAAGATCGGCTACGGCCACACGTCTCACGGCAGCCAGGTCGTGACCGGGATGGAAGCGCTGGCGGCGGCCGGGTCGCTCCTCGACTTCGACTCCTCGTGGGGGTACCAGCCCGGCGTCTTCCTGAACGACTCGGCCTTCCCGGGGGCGAACGACCTCGGGAGCCCCGACCGGACCGCTTGGGCCGACGCGACCCGCGAGCTCCTGGGCCGGGCCGGGGGCTGCGACCGGAACGTCGTCGTCTGGTCGTGGTGCGGGCAGGCCGACACGGGCGACCCGGGAGACATCGAGACGTACCTCTCCCTGATGTCCGCGCTCGAAGCGGAGTTCCCCGACGTCCGGTTCGTCTACATGACGGGGCACCTCGTCGGGAGCGGCGCGGAGGGGGACCTCCACCAGCGGAACGAGCAGATCCGGAGGTACTGCCGGGAGAACGGCAAGGCCCTCTTCGACTTCGCCGACATCGAGAGCTTCGACCCCGGCGGGCTCGTCGACTTCATGCGGAAGTACGCGACGGACGGCTGCGAGTACGACCGGAACGGCGACGGCAACCCGTGGAGCGACGGGAACTGGGCCGAGGAGTGGATCGCCGCGCACCCGGCGCACGAGCTGACGCAGCTCGCCGCCTCCTGCGGCGACTGCGCCCACTCCGAGCGGCTCAACTGCGTCCTGAAGGCGCGCGCGTTCTGGTGGCTGCTGGCACGCCTCGCGGGGTGGGACGGGGTGAGCGGGTAGCGGTCGGGGCGCCGGGAACGGCGGGACCGCGCGGGCCTCGTCGCCGCGCGGCCCCGCCGGAGCTCAGTCGATCGGCTTGCCCGCCGTGAGCTTCTCGATCATGCCCTGCAGGCCCTTCCTGTTCGGGTCGTCGGGGGCCTGCGCGAGGGCCTTCTTCGCGGCGGTGAGGGCGTCCTTCAGCTTTCCCTGAGCCGAGTACGCGCGCGCCAGGCCGACCTCGACCGGCCACTGGCCCGGGTGCTTCTTCGCGTTCAGGAGGTAGACGGCAACGGCCTCGTCGGTCTTCTTCTGCGCCTGGAGGCCGCGCGCGTACATGTGGAGGTCGACGGCCGTCGCGCTCGGGTGGGCCATCGCCTTCTGCATCGTCGCCTTCGCGGCGTCGGCCATCCCGTTCGCCGCCTGCGCCTGCGAAAGCGTCGAGAGGGTCCGGAAATTCTCCTGCCCCGTGAAGCCCGGCGTGGCGGCGTGCTCGGCCCACTTCAGCGCCTCGGGGAGGTTCGTCTTCCGCTGGAGGCAGAACTGCGCGGCCTGCTCCCACGCCTGCCAGTCGAAGCCGGTCGCGTTGCGGAGCTGCTTCCGGATCTCGGCGAGGTAGAGACCGTCGACGTCGGAGACCTCGATCCGGACCGGGACCTCCAGCTCGTCCCACCGGAGGGCAACGGTCGACTCGGAGGGCTTCCGCTCGACGAAGTCGAACGTCATCCAGTGCGTGTACGGCGCCTTCCGCGGCTTCACCTTCACGCGCAGGGCGTCTTCCTTCGCGTCGTAGAAGTAGTGCCCCCAGCTCGTGGAGTTCTTCGAGAAGATGACCGTGAACTCCTCCGGTCCCGGGACCATGAAGAGGCCGTACGAGCCCGCCGCGAGCGGCTGCCCCTCGATCTTCACGTCGTGCGAGGTCCGGAAGACGGTGTTCTCGTTCGCGCCGGCCCGCCAGGGGCACTCCTCGCCGCAGGTGCCGAAGGCGTCCTTCGACATCCCCCACGGGACGAGGCCGCCCCAGATCTTCCCGCGCCGGTCCGTCCCGTCGGGAGCCGTCACCTTCGGGCTGTTGTACGTGACGTTCACCTCGACCGGACCGATCCACTGCGAGACCGAGGCCTTCTGGTTGCCGCCGCTCGGCGGGCCGGCGAGCCGCTGGGCGGCCGCCGGCGACGCGAGGGCGAGAGAAAGGGCGAGGGCCGGCGCAAGCCGGGACGTGCTACGGAGCATCGGGTCCTCCTTCGGCAAGGCCGGCGCCAGGCCCCGGGGCGGGGTCTGGACCGGCCGCTCTTCATGTGCGGGTGTCCGAGATACGCTTCCGGCGCCGCCGGGTTTCCGGCCCACGAGACGCCATGTTGCCGACGCTCCTCCTCGCCGCCTCGCTCGGCCTTCCGGGCGGGAATCTCCTGCTCGGCCGTCCGGCCGAGGGAATCGGCCTGACCGGAGCGCCGGCCGCGACCGACGGCCTGCTGGCGGCCGAGGGAGCCGCCGCCGCCCAGGCGGCCGATGTGGGACGGGCCGTCCGCCTGGCCGACCCGTCGGCCTACCTGGTCGTCGACCTGGGTGAGGTCCGCACCGTCGGAGCGCTCCTCCTGCAGGCGGACGCCGGGGACGACTACAGGGTCGAGGGCTCGACGGACGGCGAGAGCTGGAGCGGGCTCGTCCGGATCGAGGCCGGGGACGCCTCGGGCGGGTTGCGGACGCGCCGGGCGCCGGTCGTCCCGTCCCGGGAGGTCCGCTTCCTTCTCGTTCACGCCGAGGGCGGCGACGGTACGTACGCGGTCGGCGAGCTCGCGGCGTACGTACAGCCGCCGCCGTCGTGGTCCGAGCCTGCGACCTCGTCGACGTCCGCTCGGACGGGACCGACGGAGGGCGACCGGCTCGTCGTGCTTCGCGCGTTACTTGCCGGCGCCGCCGCGCTCCTCCTCGCCGCCGGGCTCCTCCTGCGCCGACAGGGACGCCCCGAAGCGTTCGCCCGCGTTCGCGACCGCGCCCTCCTGGCGCTGGGGCTCCTCTCGGCCGCCGCGTTCTTCGGATTCGGGAGGCTGCACGGGGGACGCCTCGTCCACGTCTGGGACAGCTTCCACTACGTCGTCGGCGTGAAGTACTTCCCCGAGCTCGGCTACACCGGACTCTACGAGGCGGCGCTCGCGGCCGAGCGCGCCGCCGGGCTCCTCCCTCCGGGAACGACGGTCCCGCTCCGGAACCTCACGACGAACGCGATCGAGACGACATCGGCCGACGACGCGTTCGCGCGCTGGCCTTCGCGCCTCGGCCCGCGCTGGGAGGCGTTCGTCACGGACGTCCTCTGGTTCCGCGCCGACTCCGGAGCGGAGACGTTCCGGCGAGTCCTCCTCGACCACGGCTACAACGCGACGCCCGCCTGGGGCGTCCTCGGCGGCTTCTTCGCGCGCCTCGCCGGCCCGGCGACCGACGGCTCCGTCCGGGCGCTCGCCCTCCTCGACCCGCTCCTCCTCCTCGGGGCGTGGCTGCTCGTATTTCGGGCGTTCGGCTTTCGCGCCGCCTGCGTCGCGCTCGTCTTCTGGGAGACGAACTTTCCGGCGCGCTTCGACTGGAACGGCGGCTCGTTCCTCCGGATGGACTGGCTCGCCGCCGCGATGTCGGGCGTCGCGCTCCTGAAGATGGGCCGCCCCCGGCTGGCCGGTGCGGCGCTCGGGCTCTCGACCCTCCTCCGGCTCTTCCCGGGGGCGCTCCTCCTCGGTCTCGGCGCCGCGGCCCTTTTCCGGCTCGCGCGCGAGCGGCGGCTCGAGACGATCCGCACAGAGCTGCGCGTCGCACAGGGCGCCCTCCTCGCCGCCGCCGTCGTCCTCCCCCTCTCGCTCCTCGCCGCGGGAGGCTTCACGTCCGTCCGCTGGAGCGCCTGGAGCGAGCTCGCCGCGAACAGCCGGAAGCACCTCGCGACCCCGCTGACGAACAACGTCGGCCTCGGGACCACCCTCACCTGGCGCGACGCGACGAGCGGCCGGGCGCTCGTCTTCCCGGACGCCGTCGAGCCCTGGAAGGGGTGGAAGGAAACGAAGAGCGCCGCGCTGCGCGAGGCCCGCCCTCTCCGCCTCGCCCTCTCCGCCGCCTTCCTCGCGGCATGCGCCTGGGCATTTCGCTCGCGCCCCCCGTGGGCGGCGGCGGCCGGGGGCGCAGGGCTCGTCTTCGTCCTCGCCGACCTGACCTGCTATTACGCCTCCGTCCTCCTCCTCCTCGCGCTCCTCCACGCCGAGCGCGAGGAGGCCGGGGTCGTCACGTCGCTGCTCGCGGCCGCGACCGGCGCGGTCCCGTTCCTCCTCACGTGGGACGACCAGCGCTACGCCCTCGTGGGCGCTCTCGTCCTCGGCGCGTTCGTCCTCCTCCTCGCGCTCCTCTCGCGTGAGGAGGAGCCGGGCACATCTCCTACTCCGCGAGCCGTTCGAAGACGTGCCGCGCGGGCATCGTGAACCCTCGCGCGCGGACCTCGTCGGAACGGTAGACGGCCCACTGCGGGAGGCTCCCGCCCCACGCCTTCGTCATCTGGTGGAGCTGCAGGGCGGAGTTGCCCGCGAAGAGCCAGACGACCCGCTCCGGGTTCCAGGGGTTCGGAAGGCAGAGGTAGAGGCCGTCGTCGGAGCGGCCGTACGTCTTCCCGCCGTACGCGAACCAGCCGGGCCCGAACGTCGCGGGGAGCTTCCCGGCGAGGCGCGCCGCGAGGGCGTTGTCGGACGGCGCGCCGAGGACGAAGAGGTCGCTCGCGGCGAGCTCCGTCTCGGTCAGCTCGGAGTCCTTCACGACGGGCGGCAGCTCCTCGCTGTAGGTGTCGGCGAGGAGCGTCTGGAAGCGGAGCGCGAGCGTGTGGTTCGCCTCGACCTGGCGGGTCGTCCCATAGACGACCTTCGCGTGGCGGAACTCGTCCGTGAAGCTGAGGAACGTGTAGGGGTTCTCGAGCGGGACCGGGAGGTCCCGCCCCGCGTCGAACTCGAGGCGCGTCGGCTTTTCGTCGACCGTGAAGGCGACCTCGGTGCGCGCCCCCTTCGCCTCGAACGGCTTCACGAGGCGACGGCCGCCCGCGTCGATCGCGACGCTCCCGAGGAAGTGGTACGGCCGCCCCTCCTGCGTCACCGTGAGCGTCACGCGCCAGCCCTTCCCGTCCTTTCGCGCCCTCGCCTCGACCTTCGGGTCGGGGAAGCCCTTCTCCTCGATCCACGGGGCGAGGAACGACGCGACGTCCCGCCCGGCTCCCTTCGAGAGCGTCGCGACGAGCTCCTCCGCCGTCACCTCGCGCCCCGCGTTCGCGGTGAAAGCCGCGTCCGTCGCCGCCCGGAACCTCTCGTTCCCGAGGAGGAGCCGGAGCTGGTGGAGCGCGAAGGTCCCCTTGATGCGCGGGATCTGGTACGGCGAGCGCCGCCCGTACTCGCGCGTCGCCTCCCGGATCGCGACGTCCCCCTCCTTCGCGGCGAACCAGGCGGCTCGGGCGTTCAGGCCGGCGAGCTCGTCGCGAACGGACGCGAACGCCCTCGCCGGCTCCTTCGGCAGCCCCTTGAGGAGCCGCCAGTAGGCGGCCGCGCCCGAGACGAGGCCGTTCGTCCCCTCGGTCTTCGGGAAGACGCTCCCCTTCCAGAGCTTCGTGGCGTCGTACGCGAGCCGCTCCTCGACGGCCGTCACGTCGAGTGCCGGCTCCTTCGGCGCGGCCGCGGCCTTCGGCTCCTTCGCCTTCGCCTCCTTCAGCTTCTCCGCGATGTACACGGGGCTGAAGACGGCGTAACCGAGCGTCAGGTGCGGGATCGCCCCCGGGTGGTCCGGCATCCGGCGATTCCCGGCCGCGGGGAACTTCTCGCGGAGCGTGACCTTGCCGTAGTGGGCCAGGAAGACGAGCTTCTCGGCCATCTCGGCGGTCGTTACCTTCCCGTCGCAGGCGTGCGGGCGGTTGATCGGCGAGGAGGCCCAGAGGTTCACGGCCTCCGTCGCGTCGATCCGCCCCTTCACCTCGTCGTACCACTTCCGGAAGGCGACGTCGCGGTCCCACGGGCCGTAGACCGGGTCGAACGGCGCGTCGTCCGGCTGGACGCCGTACTCCCTCTTCACGCCCGGGTCGCGGGCGTTGTTGTTCGCCCAGAGGAAGCCGGGCGTTCCGAACGGCGCCGGGTCCTCTCCGGTCCGCCAGAGCTTCGACTCCTTCGTCCCGAGGAGGAGGATGGCCACCTCGCCCGTCTTCACGTCGACGATCGGCCAGTCGTTCGTGTACATCCCGTTGTTCTTCTCGCGAAGGATCCGGGCGACGTCGTCGATCGAGGAGGCGTACTGAGCCGCCTTCCGGATTCGGTTCGACATCGGCGTCCCGTCGACGTTCCAGGGCGTCTGCGCGACGGTCGTCTCGCCGATCAGGATCCCCGCGGCGTTCATGTAGTAGTCGGTCCCGGAGTGGATCCCGCCGGGGTAGGTCTGGTAGACGAGGCGGTGCCCCTTCGACGGGACGACGTCGGCGATGACGTTGAAGTGGACGCCCGTGTAGCCCGCCCACATGAAGATCTGCCCGAAGACGGGGCGGCCGTCCTTCGTCGCCTCTCCCGTCGCGACGAACGAGGAGCACTTGTGCGCCCGCTCGGGGATCTTCGCCTCGTCCTCCGACGTCAGGAAGCTCCGCCCGGTGAGCGGGTGGGGCGTCGACCGGAGGGCCGACTTCGCGTAGTCGAGGTCGATCGAGGAGTTCATCGTGACGACGTCGAGGAAGTCGACGGGCCTCCCGTCGACTTTCGCCCCCGCCTTCGCCGCGCCGTCGGCGATCCCCTTCATCTCGAGGAGGTACTCCTCGTCGTACTTGCGGAGGAAGACGGCGTCGGCGAAGAAGCGCATCTCGGCCCACGCGCCCGGCCCGTCCTTCGGGTTTTCCTGGATGCCGAGCTTCTTCACGTACTCGGCGAGCTCCTCGGCGACGAGCGAGCCATACTGGAAGCCTCGCTCGTACGGCTCCCCTTCAACGTGGACGTAGATCCACCCCTTCTCGTCGTAGCGGAAGGCCGGCCCGTGCCAGCGGACCGTCTCCATCGGGACGAGCTCGCGGACGTCGGTCACCTCCTCGAGCGTCACGTCGTCGAACCAGGCGGTCCCGGTCGCCGCGCCGTTCCGCCCGAGCTGGAGGCGGACGCGGTCCCTCGCCGTCGTCGCGACGAAGAGCGTCTCGACCTTCCCGAACGGTCGGGTCGCGCCGGCCGACGGGGAGTGATTCGTGAACGGGAACGACTCCATCGCGAGCGTCGCGGCGACCGGCGTCGGGTAGCGCCCCGTCGGGTCGGAGACGGCGTTCTCCGTCCGCACGAACGCCGAGAGGCGGTAGACGTGTCCCACCTCGAGGCGGACCTCGTCCGAGGCGACCGTGATCGACGCGGGGCTCGTCGCCGAGAGGCGCAGGCTCGCGGCGCCCGCGCGCTTCACCTCCGCGTCGCGCACGACGATCGCCGCGGGCGGGAGCGTGCCGACGACGCTCCACGAGGCGGCGCGGGAGGCCGCGGCCTGCTCGAAGCCGCCGTTCGACAGAGGCACGGGCGCGGCGGGTGAGGACACGGCCGCGAGGAGCAGGGCGGCGGCGATCAGGGCGTCGAAACTCGTCGATCGAGCGTTCACGGTTCCTCCCTCGGTGGAGCCCGGGCCGCGGGATCGTACCGTCCCGGGCGAGGTGGCGGGACCGAGCGGCCGGACGGCCCATCGAGCGACCGATCGGGGCCCGGTTCGGTCCGAGTCGCGTCCTGCCGCTGGCCGCCCTCGTTCTGCCTCCTGTGAAGGCTCGCGTGACGCGCGTCACACCTCCGTCGTCCCACGCGATCCGCGCCGAGATCCGGGGGCGTAGTCGTCGCGTCCCCGGAAAACGCCGCCGACAGGAGATTGAACATGAAGAGCGTCACCGCAGCAGCGGCACTTGCTGCCCTCGTCTCCGCCACCCCGCTCGCCCACGCCTCCGAGCCGACGGTCGTCTGGTATCCGTCCGTCGTGAATACGGAAGGCCTCAACGGCGCCCGGTACTACTCCGTCCTGAGCGTCTGGAACCCGTCCCCCGCCGAGATCACGCTCACGGTGGACGGATTCGTCTCGAACAGCTCGGGCCTCGCCGCCCCGACGGCGACCGTGACGGCCACCGTCCCGGGCGCGACGCACGCCACCATCCCGAACGTCCTCGCCTCGCTCTTCGGCGGCCTCGAGGGGCTCGCGGCCGCGCGCATCACCGCGAGCGGTCCGGCGACGTTCTTCCACTCCGTCGTCAACGACCAGACGGCGGCGGGTAACGGCCGGACCCTCCTGAAGGTCGACAACGCCCGGGGCGAGAACGTCCTCGCGGGCGGCACCCTTCTCCAGCTCTCGAACGCGAGCGCCGAGGACCGCGCGAAGGGCCTCGGCAAGCGGACGAACGTCGGCTACTTCAACCCGAGCTTCGACACGAAGAGCGTCCGTTTCCGCGCCTGGACGCCGAACGCGACGCTGATCGGGGAGGAAGTCCGATCGATCCCGGCCTGGAGCCAGGTGCAGCAGCCGGTCTTCGAGCTCATCCCGCCGACCACGGCCGGCGATTCCGCGCACGAGGACTTCCTCGTGACGTTCGAGGTGGAGGGAGGCGGCCTCCTCGTCTACTCGATCGTCGTCGACAACAAGACGAACGACGGCGTCTTCCAGGCCGCCGAGTGACTCGCTCCCGGCCCTGAGCCGGCTCCTCGCGAGAAGGGCCGGGGCGGAAGCCCCGGCCCTTCGTCGTTTCGGCGTGGCGCGCCGCGCAGCGTTCCCGCGCGGAGAGGGAGGCGCCGAAGGCGCCGGGGGGAGGACCCGGCGGACCGGGTCCTCCCCGTTCGCGTCAGTACGGCCGGCCGAGGAAGACGTAGAGCGTCGTGTTGCCGCCGTAGCCGACGCCGAAGCCGGCGTAAATCGGCCCGAGGACCGTGTCGGCCCCGACGAAGAGGCCCCCGGCGGGGCGGATCCCGTCGAACCCCACATCCTCGCGCCGGGCCCAGACGCGGCCGGCCTCGAAGGCGCCGCCGAGGTAGACGCCGCGCCCGACCCGGGTCGGCAGGCTCGCGATGCGCCTCTGGACGACGGCGGCGGCGTAGGCGGCCCGCTCGCCGGTCGCCTCCTCGCGAGAGAGAGCCGCGAGGCGCGTGAAGTCGGAGAGCGAGAAGAGGAGGTAGAACGGCGGGTGGCTCCCCATCGTGTCCTCCCACCCGCCCGTCAGGTGAAGGGCCGTCCGTCTCCCGACGGAGATGGCCTGGGTGCCCCTCAGGATCAGCCGGTTGAAGGAGCTCTCGGACCCCAGGTCGGGGCGATACGCCTCCACGGCGGCGATCGCCAGCGTCCCGCGCCGCGGAAACGACAGGTCGTCGAGCGTGTCGACGGAGGCCTGCGCGAAGAGGCCGCCGACGTCAAGCTCGAGATCGTCGATCGGCACGTTCGTCACGAGGGGCTCCCCGCGGCCCGCGCCGCGAAAGACCCCGGCGCGCACCTGCCCCCAGGAGCCGAGCGAGAGCCCGGCGTCGACGGAGCCCTGCAGGAGCGTGATCCGTCCTTCGCCGACGAGGCCGTCCGGCGTGGAGACGCGGGCCAGGGTCCGGACGAACGAGCCGTCCACGCTGAAGAACGTCCGGCCCCGGAAGTCGAGCGGCTGGTAGTACTCCACGTTCAGCCCGGGCACGGTGCCCAGCTCGAGCGTCGCCTTCACCTCGCCGCCGCGGGAGTTCAGCTGCATCGCGTGGAGCGTCCCGCGAAGGGCGACGGTCGCGTCCCCGTCGAAGTCCGCCTCGAACCCGCTCCCGACCCGGACGAACGTCGGCCCCCACGACTTCGGCCGCGCGTCGATGACCAGGACGTGCCGTCCCTCGTCGCGGAGGATCCGGAACTCCACCGTCTCGAAGACGCCCATCTCGTAGATGCGATCGAGGTCCCTCCGGAGCGTCCCGACGTCGAGCGGCTTCCCCGGCCGGCTCTCGAGACGCGCCCGGACCTGTCTCGGGTCGACGCCGACGCTCACGGTCTGGATCTCGTCGACGATGATCCGGTCGACCCTTCGGCCGCGGATCCGTTCGCGATGGGCGCGGTACTCCTCCTCCGGGACCGAGAGCGCCGAGAGGACCTTCGCGAGCCGGCGCGCCTCCTCCTCGCCGCGCGCGACGATCTCGGCCGCGCGGGAGAAGCCCATCGAGGGGATGTCGCCGACGCGCGGCGTCAGGACGACGTTCGCGCGAGGAGCGGACACCGAGACGTTCCGCACGACCGGCAGGCTCGTCATCCGGCTGAGGACGCCTCCGAACGACTTCAGCTTCTCCATGTCGAACTTGTCGCTCGAGACGTCCACGGCGATGACGACGTCGGCGCCCAGGTCCCGGGCCTCTCCGACCGGGAGGTTGTCCACGAGGCCACCGTCGACGAGGAGGCGATCGCCCCGCGGGACGGGTGAGAAGACTCCGGGGATCGACATGCTCGCCCGGATCGCCTCGGCGAGGCTCCCGCCCGCGAGGACGACCTTCTCCCCGGTCGCGATGTCCGTCGCGATGCACCGGAAGGGGATCGGCAGGTCGTCGAACTCCTCGATACCCACCGTTCCGAGCGTCAGGGACTTCAGGAGGAATCCCAGCTTCTGTCCGGCGATGAGCCCCGAGGGGAAGGCGAGTCCCCGCGTCGTCAGGCCCATCTCGAGGTCGACGTAGCTCGGCATTTCGTCCTGTTTCCTCCGGAACGAGAGCCGGTCGCGCGACGGGCGATCGTCGAGGATGTCCTCCCAGTCGATCGTCCCCATCAGCCATTCCATCTCGGGCGGCGACATCCCGGCCGCGTAGAGACCCCCGACGATCGAGCCCATGCTCGTCCCCGTCACGACGTCGACCGGTATCCGCAGCTCGTGGAGGACTTTCAGGACGCCGACGTGGGCGAGCCCGTGCGCCGAGCCCCCCGACAGGACGAGGCCGACGGTCGGCCTTTCGGCCGCGCTCTCGACCGGTTGCGCCCGGGCGGGCGGCGCGGAGAGGACACCGACCAGAGCGATCGCTCCCCAGGCGGTCCGGGACATCGGCGCATCATAAGTCGTGCGTGGGAACGGGCGAACGAGCGACACTACCGTCGAACCTTCGCCTCCAAATCACCCCTTCAGGAGGAACCCGGATGCCCAGACACCCCTCGTCCCTCGCCCTGGTGGCACTGCTTCTCGTCGCGCCGGTCGCCGGCGCGGCCCCGCCGTCGAACGACACCTGCGCCGCCGCGATCACGATCTCCGGCCTCGAGCTCCCGTTCACCCAGCAGCTCGAAACCGTCCAGGCGACCGAGGCCGGCGACCCTCCGATGCCGTGCGCGACCGCGTCCCCGGGGAAGTCGGTCTGGTTCAAGTTCGAGCCCGCCACCTCCGACGCGTACGTCTTCGAGACGGGGGGCAGCGCGCCCGCCGACTACCAGCCGGTCCTCGGCCTCTACACCGGCGGCTGCGCGGGCCTCACCCCGGTCGCGGGCGCGTGCGCTCGCGGGCGGCTCACCTCGTACCTCGAGGAGGGCATGACCTACTACCTGATGGTGGCAGGTGATGCCGTCGTCGTGGACCCGTCCATCCGGATCGCCCTCGACGGAGTCGACCTCTGCCCCGGCGGACCCGGACCGGGCGGCGGCGGCTGTGGCGGAGCGATCTCCGTTCGCGTCGGAGACGCGCTTTCGGCCCGCGCCTACAACGAGAGGAACGACTCTCTCCTGCTCATCGGAGGCTTCAGCTGGGACCTCGGCCAGAACGCCTCCCCCGCCGGCTCGACGAGCCCGTCCGTCGCCTTCCAGTACACCGCGCCGGTCGCCTCGACGACCGTCGCCCTGACCTGGACGCCGCCCGGCCAGAGCCCGATCACCCGCCAGCTCCCCATCTCCGTCGGCGCCGCGGAAAACCTCGTGGCGACCTCGGACGGGCCGGAGGCCCCGGCCTTCCAGGCCGCCGGCGAGACGGCCACGCTCCCTTCGCCGGGCGGAATCCTGCGGCTCTCGGTCCAGCGGGACGCCCCGGATTGGCGATTCAACAGCCTGATCCCCTCGGTGGCGAGTACGAAGAACGCCGCCGGCGTCCCCTTCGTTTCCGACCTCTCCCTCACGAACCTCGAGTCGACCGAAACGCTCGTCGGCCTCGAGCTCTGGACCGCGGCGGGCCGCCGGGAAGCCTCCCCGATCCGCCTCGCGCCGAAGGGCTCGAGGACGGTTTCCGACGTCGTGAAGTCGGCCTTCGGCCTCGAGCAGACCTTCGGGACGCTCTACATCTCCTCGACCGGGGCGATCGTCGCCGGGGCACGGACCTGGGCGCCCTTCGCCGGCGGGACGACCGGCCAGTTCGCCCTCGCCGGCGACGTCCGCACGAGCGCCTCCCCGGCCCTCCTCCGAACGGGCGAGGTCGGCGTCCTTCCCGGCGTCCGACAGGACTCCGCGTTCCGGACGAACATCGGCGTCTACAACGTGAGCGACAAGGAGTGCGTCGTCGAGCTCGAGGCCAGGGACGAGGACGGTCAGACCGTCGGATCGAAGCTCGCCCTCACTCTCCCTCCGACCCGCTACGCGCAGGAGCCGCTCGCGCGTCTCACGACCAACCTTCCCTCGGGCTCCGTCACCCTCACGAACGGCACCTCCGGCTGCTACGTCGGCGGTGTCGCCTACGTCATCGACAACGTCACCCAGGACCCCTTCGCGGTCTCGCAGCGCAAGAAGCCGTGAACGGAAGCCTCCGGGGGCGCGCCAGGCGCGCGCCCCCGGGGGCTCAGCTCCCCGCCCGGCCGAAGCGGAAGCGCTGGAGCGGCTTTTCCGGCTTCTCGATCTCGACCGTCAGCGTCTCCGCGTCGCGGCGATACGAGATGCGGAGCAGCCCATCCCCTTCCATCCCCTCGAAGACGGCGCGCCCCGCCCCCTTCTCGACGAGCGGCAGGACGAGGGGGCGATCCTTCTCCTCCCACGCAACGCCCTTCGCGTCGAAGTGACGGATCCGGAGGACGACCCGCCGCTCCTCTTCCATCAGCGTCAGCAGCTCGAAGAGCTTCGCGCGTCCGGACCGCGAGAGGCGCCAGGCTCCGACCATCGAGTCGCCCGAGGGCGCCGACCACCACTC
>ENA-UPTA01001942-UPTA01001942.1-activated-sludge-metagenome-genome-assembly--contig:-NODE-1942-length-22100-cov-44.319029_pt1 | contig 22100 bp, 15 predicted proteins | sample MGYA00238184_ERZ773361 | MGnify/ENA primary metagenome ERZ773361 (study PRJEB29100, sample SAMN05720205) | activated sludge metagenome | isolation source: anaerobic digester from wastewater... | reverse complement strand
AGATGGAAAAATTTTCAGCCTATTCTTTTAACCGGGCTCATAGCGCCTCTTATGCTCTGATAGCTTATGAAGCCGTTTATCTTAAAGCCCATTACCCTCTGGTCTATATGACGGCGGTGCTCAATGCCGGCGGCGGCTATTATCAGCTTCCGGAATACATAGAAGAAGCTAAGAGGCTGGGCTTAACCATCCTCGGACCCGATGTCAACCGCAGCGGTTATCGCTTTGGGGTCGAAGGGAAGGCGATTAGAGTTGGCCTTGATTCCATTAAAAATCTAACCACCAGAAGCCTGGAAAAAATCATCAGCGAGCGGGAGAGGGATGGCGTCTATTTGTCGGTGGAAGATTTTCTCGGACGGACAAAACCAGGCCAGAGCGACCTTTTGGCTCTAATTCAGGCTGGAGCTCTGGATTCACTTGAGCCAAACCGCAGCCAGCAGGTTCTCCACTATTTTCATGGTGTCTCCGAAGTGGAGGTAGCTGACATCAATGAGGAGGAGAAGAAAAAGCTTCAGCTGGAGAAACTGGGCTTTCTGCCAGTTGGCGACCCGCTCGAGCTGCTGAATGGCCGGCGGCCGCCGCTGCGTGTTGCTCACCTCCGGGAATTCTCCGCTCAGACTGTCGAACTGGCTGTGCGGGTAGTAGATGCCCGGGAAATCAGAAGCTCGCGCGGACTGACTTATTTTTATCTCTTTGAAGATGAGAGCGGGCAGGTTGAAGGCGTAGGTCAGAGGAAAGCCCTGGCTTTTGGCTCACCTCCGGTGTGCTTTCTGCGGGCAGAAGTCCGGCTTCAGACCGACGGCTGCCCCCGCCTTGTAAACTGCGCCTTCTTCCATAGCTTTTAAGCCCGGGAAAGAAACTCAGGAGAATTTCAGGAAGATGAGATGAGCTGATAAAGATAACAGATACATCTATTCCTGCGCCTTTAGTTAGCAATTTTGCGAACTATCTTATACACTAGCTGAATAAATGGAAAAAATCATGAACATCAAATCTAAACTAATGATTTCCTTTATAACTATACTTTTGGCTGCCAGTTGTTCCAGTCAGAAATCAGAGATAATGTCATTAGCTGCCTCCAGCCAGCCACTTTTTACCATTGGCGATGAGGGATCCGGTCATTATTATACCTGGATTGGCTATTTGGCCGGTGAAAATGGTCTTATTTTTGCCTGGGATAAAGTAAGAAGTGAGCAGATAGATGCCTATGATAAAAATGGGAATTTCTTATTCTCCTTTGGTAGAAAAGGCCAGGGTCCGGGTGAATTTCAGGCTATCGGCTGTGTGGCAGTTGATCCCGATGGCGATATCTGGGTAAGCTCAAGTTTTGGCCGGCCTCTGGAAATATTTACAGCGGATGGCCATTTTAAAAATGAACTACCTCTTCCAGAGGATATATCTGGCTTGGCCATTGATAAAATGGTCTTTGACGGCGAAGGGAATCTTTATCTTTTAGGCGGCAACCAGAATGGTGAATTCCTCATCCATAAATATGATAGACAGAAAAATTATAGCCAGTTGATTTATAAGCAAAACGGAGACCAGAGGAAAGCCGTCGTTTTTATCCCGGATTTTGCTCTGGATGAGGCCGGGAATATTTATATCACTGATAGTTACAACTATCTCGTCTATAAGTATTCTAAAGATGGAAAGCTGGTTAAGACCTTCAAAGGGAAGAAAATAAAGAAGGAGCCTATTACTGACCATGATTTTAATGTCTTTGACAATGACATGAAGATCATACGTTTTCCTGATTATAAAGTTATATTACGGGAGCTAAAAGGCCGTTCGCAATATTTTCCGGCCATTTTTGGTTTGAACATCGATAGAGGAAGGATATATGTTTGGACTGGCCAGCGTGATGCTAAAAAGAGATACATTGTAGATGTCTATGATCTGAATTTTAACCAGCTCGGCGAGGCCTGTTATTTCAATTTTATTAAACACAATCTGGCTCAGATAATTGATGGCAGGCTATATATAGCCTATATTGAAAATTACGATCTTGAGGTCATGAATCAGCTGGGCCGGTTGTGCCTTTCCAATACAGCTGATAGGTTGAATGTTTATCAAGTAAATGGGGTCGGGCCAGCGGATATCATTTATAATCAATAGGATAGAAGCTTAAAACATTTCTGCACTGGCGCTGGAGATTGCTTACCATTAACTCTAAGCTGGAGGCCGCGGCCGCGTGTTGCTCGCCTCCGGAAATTACCCGCTCAGACTGTCGAACTGGCTGTCCGGGTGATAGAAGCCTGGGAAATCAGAACCTCGCGCGGCCTGACTTATTTTTATCTCTTTGAAGATGAAAGAGAAGGATAAGAATTTGGTTTTTCTGTTGGTAATGATTTTTGCTTAATCTCATCAAATTTCCGCCCTCTAAGCGACTTTATCATTAATACTACAGACAAATAACACGTCCCGTCAACAAAAAATCTACAAAAAAGAGAAAAAATACCAGAAAATCAGCCTAATAGTGCCACACCAAGAACAGAGATTCTCCTTGCCCCTGAACAAGGGGATTAGAGTTTCACATATATTCTAATGGTTCCTCAGCCACCATAGAGAGCTGAGATTGAGGAGGCGGGGGCCGGACAGCCTTAAAGGTTAGATTGAGATGTTTGATGATCTTGTCTATGACTTTATGATCTTCAATAAAGGAAACAATTCGCATGGTTCCCCCGCATTGGGGACAGATGAGAGGATCGATCTCATAGACCTTCTTTATCATCTCAGCCCAACCTTTAGAGGGTATAAAGGGATCTTCATCTTCAATAATAAGGGGACACAAAGGATCGGATTCTTTTTTTATCTTTCCTCTGTGGGCATTAGCATAGAGGCCGTAATAGCGGACCATAACCTGTCCTTCATCAGGAAGGTGAGAGGTCACCCGGGCAATAAACTCCAGATAATCCATAGATTCTCTCTCAGAGCTGTGTTTTCCGTATTGATAGAGGACTTGCCCCCATGCAGGGATAATCTTTTTAAAGAGACATTTTGCAACACCTGAAGCCCGGTCGACCCCATTTTATAAGACTTATTGCCATTCCTAAGTTCTAAAATGCAATCCATTTTATCTCCTCTGAGCAAATAATTTTTCAGTTACTACCTTTTCATTTCAGATCTATGAACCAAAAGTTAATCCTTTCTCCTTATAGCCTTTTGCTCTTCTATTTTTTGTTATTTTTTCTTAAGCCTTTCAATCTTAAAGTTTATCTACTTGGTATTTGCGTGCCTGAGCAACTCAGTACTTGAATAAATAGTTGTAGATAACGCTGCCCTGATACATGAGAAAAAACGAAGCTACAATTACCACCTCAACAAGCTGAGCTTTTTTGCCCATCAGGTTAAAGGTCTGACAAAACTTCACACTGGCCGGCCCAAAGAAGAGCAATAGAAATATTATGGAGGTAATGATTCCAGGGAGCCAGATCGCCCAGGAAGGTATGGAGCCAAAACTGACGATATTGGCAATATCGCCTCTCGGCACAATTCCACGAATAATCGTGTAATTAAACCAGCCGCCAATGCTGAAAAAGGCCAGGCTGTATAAGAAAAACAATAAGGTTCTGTGCCCGGTCGTGCTTGGCCAGCGGAATCTTAATAGAAAAATAAGCGATAAGCAGGCAAAAAGAAAGTTGACCACAGGACCGGCGGCAGCAATGGTCACCCCCTGCCAGGCCGGAAGTTCCGCCACCTGGTCGTAATTAACCTTTTCATCTATACCAAACAGAAATGGTGTATAGTGTATATCAAAAGGGTGGGATTTAACTCCGAAAACAGTAGCAGTCAAACTGTGTCCCCACTCATGGCCTAAGGTATTGGTGTACATAGCAATAGTGGCAATGATAAAAAAGTCAAATAGCAACTCGCCCCAGAAAATTTTCCTGCTCAATTTAGATTACCCTCCTGCTTTCGTTATATTATTCTTTTCTTAAAAAGCTATTTTAGATAGCCTTTTTGCTGCTCTTTACTGGCCAAGCCCTTCGTTCCTGCCTGTGGTGATCAAAAAACAATTAATTCGCCTACCCTGTTTCATCCTTTGCGGGCAATCATAATTCAAGACAAACTTGGATGTCAACCTGGCGAATTGCCTCACTTAAAATCTACACGAAACTGATTCGTTGCGTCACGAGAAACTCAACACGAAAACGTTTTGCCTTCTGGCAGGTCAGGGATTGAATTTAAATTCAGGTATCGGATGCTTGTCGGGTTAGTAAATGGGGTCTAGTAAATGGGGTCGGGCCAGCGGATATCATTTATAATCAATAGGATAGAGGCTTAAAAGATGCTGAACTGGCGCTGGAGATTGCTTGCAGTTAGTTCTAAGCCGGCGGCCGCCGCTTCGGATTTCTCACCTCCGGGAATTCTCCACTCAGACTGTCGAACTGGCTGTCCGGGTAGTAGATGCCCGGGAAATCAGAAGCTCGCGCGGCCTGACTTATCATTATCTTATTATCCCATTAGGCTTGCCCGCACGTTCCGGGTTATTCGTTCTATTATTTTTAATCCTTGCCAGGCCATTGATACCAAACCTCGCTACTCCTCGTCCTACCCTGGATATTAGGTGATAGCCTGAATAAGGTCTGTATTTGACAATCCGAATTTGACAAATAGCCATTTCTAACTTAAATATAAACGCAGCGAGGGGAAAAATGGTGTTCGAACGAGCATTTGGGCAACCAAGGGCAAGAATCTGGTATAGTCCATCTAAAACAGCAGCCAGGATATCTCTGAGTGCTCCCGAAAGAAATTAAATGAAGCCTTATCGATCGGGATGGAGAATTGCCTCTGGATAAATAGAGAAGAAAATAAATTTTTGAGGGACTTAAATGAGAGATAAAAACAGATGGTTAAAAAATTTAATGCTAATTTTCTTGATTAGTTTTTTATCTGCTTGTGCCTCTCATACCTATTTCTATCAAGCTGAATCGATTCCCAAGAAAGCCAGTGTTATAAAAGATATAAAATTTTATAAGCAGGAGAAAAATGAGTGGTGCGGGCCAGCGGTTTTGCAGATGGTGCTTCATTTTTATGGGATAGAGGAAAAACAGGAGATAATTGCTGCCGGAGTTTTTGACGAAAAGGAAAAAGTGGTAAAGCTCTCTGAGATGGTTTTTTATCCTCAATCAAAAGGGCTGAAGTCATATTCGTTTAAGGGCAATTTGAATGATTTAAAGGAGCTAATCTCAAGAGGACTCCCGGTGGTCGTTTTCCAGAAAGCATCCAAAGAAATTAATAAAGGGCATTACCGACTGTTAGTTGGCTATTATCAAGACTGGATAATGTTAGCTGATCCCCTTTTAGGGAATAACATTTTTGTTAAGGAAAAAGATTTTTTAGAGTTGTGGACCTTAGGAGGGGAAGAAAATTGGTCAATGATTGCCTTAAAAGATGACTCTGGTCTGGAAAGCAAGTATAAGGATAATGAAGTGTATTTCCGGGACCTGGCAACCGCTTTCTTCAGGAGGGGTAAATATCAGGAGTCAGAGCATTATTGGAAAGAAGCTCTTTCTAAATCAGAAAACACCAGATATCTTTATGCCTTAGCTTTTACTCATCTTAAAGCCGGGCAAATTGATGAGGCTGAGAACTATGCTAAGCTGGTTTTAGAAAAAGAACCAAACAGCCCCTATTGTCTTTATATCATTGGCAAGATAGAGAACAAGAAGGTTACAGAACTTAATCCAATTGAAGATACTGAATCCAGCGGAGGAGCACTTACTAAAAGTGACATAAGAGCTATAAAGAAGAAAAAGGAAGAAGAAGGAATGGACCCAGGCTTATTTATGTTGCCTTTTATCACAGGCCAATCTAAATAAGACAGCCATTTTAAAAGGTTGCTAACTGAGGAGGGGAAAAATGAGAAAAAAAGAATTCAGACGCAGATGGACTAATTATGTGCCAGTTTTTGCTGTAGCTCTGGTTTTAGTTTGTTCTGTATTGGCTTTTTCCGTAGCAGATAAGACCGATATCAGGCTAGCTGATAAAGCTGATGTACAGATAATTGAGAACAAAGTTAAGCCCTCTGGCTCCGAGAGGCTGATTTTAACCAGCTTTTTAAGATTGATACGCTGCTAATGGCTTCACCCTTGGGTGGCGGCAAGATTAATCCCTTTGCCATCGCTTATGATTATTGCCTGGATGGTCATGGAAATATTATTTATGCCCGGAGTTCGTCTTATGAAATTAAATATTTCAATTCCGAAGGCCAGCTAATCAAAATAGTGCGAAAAGAATATCGACCGCAGTCCATAAGTCAGAAAGATAAGGAAGAGATACTCAAGCAGATACCGGAGACACCAGGAATGAATTTGAAAGAGATGGTAGTTTTTCCGGATAACTATCCTGCTTTCTCTGGTTTCTTTATTGATGAGCAGAACCGGCTCTATGTCAGGACATATGAGAAAGGTAAGAGCAAGGATTCATATCTGGTGGATATTTTTAGCCCTGAGGGAAAACTCATTACGCGCTGTGAGATGGCAGGCGAAGCCTTTCTTGCAAAAAAGGGCAAAATATACACTATCGAGAAGGACGAAGAAGGTTATCAGTATATCTGCCGTTATCAAGCAACCTGGAAGAAATAATAATTGCTGGAGCCGGTTTCCCTGCTATGAGGGATGGGAGCTTATATATTTAAATGTGGATCTGTCCCGCGCTATTAGTTCATAATCAATCAGATAGAGGCTTAAAGAATAAAGGCCTGGAAAGATAAGGCGATAACATCAGACAAGGTAGTAATATGATAAAAGAAATATAAGAAATGAAGCGAAAGAAGAATACCAGGTGGAGCCGGTGGTGGCTGGCGGTTCTCAGCCTCACTGGTTTGATGTGCCCCAGTTTACTGGCGTCTGCTTCAATAGAGCGGGCAACGGCAGTCGAAGGAGGAGGCTATTTTCCGGTAGCGATCAGGTTAGCAACCGGTGAGATTCTGGCTGTGGTAAGGGGTGGGGGCACTCACCTTAGCCGGGCCGGGCGCCTCGATCTGGTCGTGTCTGATGATAGCGGCCGTACCTGGTCCAAACCCTGGACGGTTGTTGACGGTCCAGAAGATGACCGTAACCCGGCACTTGGTCAACTGGCTGATGGCACAATTCTTCTGGCCTATGCTGTTCTCAGCGGATATGAGGCTGAGGGGCAAAGACTTCCTGAAGACGTCTCGAAGTGGGTTTTCGATGGCGTTTATGTCATCCGTTCAAAAGACAAGGGAAAAACCTGGACGAAACCTGAACTGAGTCAAGAGATTCATGCATTTTATGCTGGCCGAGGGGCCGTCTCACCCTATGGAAAGATTATCCAGCTCAAGGATGGCACGGTCATCATGGCAGTCTATTTTGATTTTTTTGACGGCCGCGGAAATCAGAGCTACCTCTTCCGTTCCAGAGATGGCGGGAAAACCTGGGGAGAGCCTTCTCTTGTTGGCGAACATTTCAATGAAACCGCGGTGCTGGCCCTGCCCGACGGCAGTTTACTGGCGGCTATGCGTTCGGAGAAAGGTGGGTATTTAGCTGTGACCCGTTCCGAAGACAGTGGTAAGCACTGGTCGCCACCCTTCCAGATAACCGAGGGCATGGAGCATCCTGCCGATCTTATTCAGCTCAAAAATGGACAGATTCTCTTGAGCTATGGGAAGCGTAATTCGCCGATGGGAGTTAGGGCTATCTTGAGCCTGGACGGCGGGAAAACCTGGGAGCGGGACAAAAAGATTATAATTTCCGCCTCAGCACCAAATACTGATTGCGGGTATCCAAGTTCGGTTGAAGTGGATAGAGGCCAGATTGTCACCCTTTATTACCAGGTTGATGATCCGAAAAATGCTCCGCAGAGCACTAAATGCCTGGCTGCCCGGTGGAAGATCCCCGATTCCTAAATGGGGTCGGGCCAGCGGATATCGTTCATAATCAATAAGATAGAGGCTTAAAAGATGCTGAACAGTCCAGGAGATAGCTTATCATTAGCTCTAAGCTGAAGGCCGCTTCTGCCAATCGCGCACCTCAGGGAATTATCCGGTTAGGTGGTCGAGCTGGCTGTCCGGGTAGTAGATGCCCGGGAAATCAGAAGCTCGCGCGGACTGACTTATTTTTATCTCTTTGAAGATGAGAGCGGGCAGGTTGAAGGCGTAGGTCAGAGGAAAGCCCTGGCTTTTGGCTCACCTCCGGTGTGCTTTCTTCGGGCTGAAGTGCGGCTTCAGTCTGATGGTTGTCCTCGCCTTATAAACTGCGCCTTTTCTGGATTTTTTGAACCGAAAGAGAAAATACAGGGTATTAATCCTGTGGCACAAATTATTTGACAGCAGCGAAAATAAGTCGTTTTATTATCTTTAAGATTGAGGCACCTTCAGGCCTCGTCTAAAAATCCTTTTTGGAAAGGAGAAAACTTATTGGAAGCTTATTCAGCGAGTGTAAGGCAATTATCTAAATTAAAATATGTAACTCTGGTCTTTACGGCATTGCTAGGCCTTTTAATTTTATGGCCGTTATCAGCTCCAGCTCAGGAACTCCCTGAGTGGCCAGAAGTGGAAAGTGCTCGCCTGGTAGCTCACCAGGTGACCGGGCCGGCCAGTGAACGGCTCAACTTTATCATCATGGCTGATGGATACCAGGCTCAGGAGATGAATAAATTCCGGCAGGATGTGGACAGAAACCTGGCCGTTATGTGGACCATGGAGCCTTTCCGGACCTATCGTTATTACATCAACGTTTATCTTCTGGAGATTGTCTCCAAGGATTCAGGCATCCGTCGTGATCCGGGTGAAGATGCCCCGCCAGAAGTCAGGGACGCCAAAAATACCGCCCTCAGGCTCTGGTACCAGGATGGTCTTACCAATCCTCTGGCCCGAGGAGTGACCTATGGCCCTGCTCCTCTCAACTCTCCACCAGGAACCAGGACTGGCGCCCAGCAACGTACCTGGTACCTTAAAAATTATGTTGAGCCACAATTGGGCCTACCAGTTGAATCTCAAAATATTCAAACCCTGGCTATTGCCAACACCTTCACCTATGGCGGAATTGGTGGTTTTCATGCGACGACCACCGGCGGCTCACCGCAGGGTCCTCTTGTTTCCATCCATGAGCTGGGCCACTCACTTGGCCTTATAGCCGATGATTATCCCTATGTCGAGCGGAATGTCTGGAGGGGATGCTGGCAAGGTGGTGAACCGGACTCCTTCAGCCACACTATTTACACCAGTACAGAAAAGATGATCGCCGACCAGCACAAATGGTGGCGCTGGATCGGTGAGGATAGCGCCTCGTCGGGCAGTCCCATTGGCCTTTATGAAGGTGGTAACACTTACCCGTGCGGTATCCGTCGAGCCAGTGAGTACAGCATGATGCGCTGGACAGGCTACCACTTTGATGTTGTCCAACGTGAGCAGATGACCATCCGGATAGCCGGAAGGCGTGATGCTAATCGTATGTCACTCGACCATACTCCTGAAGGCGAGGTTGGTCCTAAAGACATTATCTGGGTCGAGACTATGCATCCTCGGTATCATGAGCTAAATATTACCTGGCGAGTAAATGGCCAGGTAATAGAAAACCACAACAGCTCTAACCTGGAGCTTTCTAAATTTAATCTTAAAAATGGTGACATCATTGAAGTTACGGTTTCAGACCCGACTGATTTTGTCCGCGACCCAAAATGGATAAATGGACCCAGGCTAACCCAGACCCGCCGGTTTACAGTTGGTAAATCTCTGCCTTTAAAAGAAGTAGATGTGAAGTTTACGAGATCAACGCCAACTGTTCGACCGGTGAGCGGACAGGAAGTCGTCTTTGTGGAGACCACTCACCCCGCGGACCGGGTGCTGACTGTAACCTGGAGTCTTGATGGTCGGGTTATCCCAAACCCCTATAACACTCGCTGCCTTAACCTCAGCCAGCTCAATCTGCCCGAAGGAACATTCAAGCTGACAGCTACACTGGTCGATCCTGATAATCCCGCTGGTAAGAGGGATGCTCTCACCTGGTCAGTTGATAACGTTCTTCCGACAGCCCCACGGAAGCTTTCCAAACCGCTGACCACCATTGCCGGTCAGGTCGAACATAATGTCTATTTTAATGAATTCGAAATGCTCCTTGAACCACAGGATGATCTGGCCGGTTATGACCAGCCCCTTTATGTAGCTGCAGAATTCCAGCTGAATAGAGGTGGTTGGTACAATTATTTTGGCTTTCCAGAGAAACCCTGGGGCACACCATTTAAATTTACCCACTCAGGGATAGATGTCAAAGGATTGACCTATGGCAATCTTGGTACTGGCGGACACGCCAAGGTTCCCTGGGAGCAGCTCTATCTTGACCACGAGATCTTTGGAACCTTCTGGCCCGGCTTTGGCACTCATACCATCGAACATCGGGCTATTGACCCAGCTGGCAACATTGGTGCTCCCGACATATTTAAAGCCACAGTTCTGCCTGGAAAATCGCCTGAAGCCACCAATATCGTGACCGGCCAGCATCAAGGAACGCTGGTTGTTGAAAAAGGTGTAACCCGGATTGATGGGGCAACTATCAATGGGGGAGTGGTGGTTAAACCGGGCGCTTCGCTGGTTGTGTCTGATGGTTCAAAAATCGAGGGTGATTTGCAGGCTGACAGAGCGGCAGTTATTCACATCTTTGGAGCAACTGTTAGCGGAAAGGCTTCGATCTCCGGGACCGATGATGATGTAATCATAGCTGGCTCAAAATTTCATAAAAACCTGACTGTTTCTGCCAATAAATGTCAGGTGGTGAAATTCCTGAGCGGCAAGCTGCACCAATATGGCGTCGCTCTGGTTGGCAACGTAATCACAGGTGATCTGATTTGTCTGGACAATAATCCGGGTGTGACTGACTTTGGAGCGCCTAACAACGTCGGCGGAGCGAAGAAAGGTCAAGCCGCCGGCTTATAGGTATCCTAATGGGGTCGGGCCAGCGCATTTCGTTTATAATCAATAGGATAGCCGCTCGAATAGATTGTGGACTTGAAAAGTTTGGTTTTTTGTCTTTTTAAGGCAGGACCGGGCGATTCAAGAGAGTGGCCAAAAAACCAGGCTGGCATTTTCTTATTGGCGTGCATCCTTCAGGTCTAATACCAACCTGAAAGAAAACACTGCTATCGCCGCCTTCGCTGCTCTGCCTGACAAATTTAAAGTAGCTCGCCACTAAATCAGGATTTCTTCTGGTATATCACGCAGGTTGAAATTGGAAGCCATGCTCCGGCAATAAGCACCGGCCATCAAGATGGCCAGAATTTGTCCCTGCTCCGGACAGGGCATCAGCCGTTCCACCCCAAAAACGTCACCTGTTTCACACAGATGCCCGGCCACGGTTATTTTGTCTTTCTTTCCGCTTTTAATCCGGCTGGCATTGACAATTTCGTGATAGGCTTCTTCATATATAGCTGGTCGCGGTACACTGTTGTAAGTGCCGGCGTTAACGCAGGCAAATAAATTCCCGTAGTTCTTTTTCAAGTATTCGACTTTGACCAGCAAGACGCCAGCTTCGGCCACCAGGTATTTCCCCGGCTCAACGATGATAGCTTTCAGCCCGAGCCCGGAGTTTTCTACTCGGTCAACAATATAGGTAGCATATTCTTTTAGCGGGAAAAGCCTCTGCTCTGAACTGTATTTGGGCCCAAAGCCACCGCCAAAATCCAGAAATTCTAAATTAAAACCAGCCCTTTTTAGTTCCCTGGCTTTTCTTATCATCCGGTCTACAGCTTTAACCGCTACCGGAAAATCTTCTTCGCTCCAGCCTGAGCCGAGGTGCTGGTGAAGGCCAACGGGCAGAAATTTTAAGGCCTGAAGCTTTTCAAATGTCTCTAAAACTCTCGAATCTTCTACTCCGAATTTAATAGGTGTCCCTTCGGGACTGCGTTTGCCAGCCGTCACTGTCTTACTGGAAAAGCCCCGTCCTAACCCGGGATTCCAGCGAACCGAAACTCTGACCGGGTTTTTAATCTGCCGGCGCTTTCTGGCTGCTTGCAGCAGTTCTATCTGTTCATAGGCATCAATATTGATGGTTACCCCGGGATGGGCTAGCACCCGCTCAAAATCCTCCTGACTGATAGAAGTGCCGGTAAACATAATCCTGTCTTCAGAGAAGCCAGCTTGAATAGCTTTTTCGACCTCAGCTGGGGAAACGGCATCAATCGCAGCACCTTCTTTTATCAGCATTTTGAGCAGGCCGGGATGAGAATTGGCTTTCATAGCGTAAGCAATTTTCACTGCAATTCCGCTTGGAGCTGGCGCGAAAGCCTGCCTCAAATGTTTAAAATTAGTGACAGCTTTTTTCAGACTATAAACATAAAGGGGAGTACCGTATTTCCTGGCCAGTTGTTCGGCCGAAAAATTTTCTAAATAAAGTTTGTTTTGTTTGACCTGTAAGAATTCATTTTTCCACCAGTTCATTTTATTATTCCTTTTTTTAGAGATTAAAAATAAAAAGCTAAAAATATAATCCTGACCATTTTTATCCCGGCTATTATTGTCAATTATTATTTCCGGGATAGGTCTTAACTTTAATAATATCACCTCCTTTCTTCTCATTCTGGGTTCGATCCTCGAAAATATTTTTCTGCCCTTTTCCCAGGTTTTCAGTCAGTTCTTTTAACACCGGATATTTTTCTAACAAAGTCGTGGGGATATTAAATTTTTCTCCCGTCAGCATATTTTTTATCTGAAGAGCATTGGCCAGTGCCTGACCTCGATAATGATTGTTGGTGATAACAAAAACGCGATCACTTCCTTCAGCCAGCTTCTTAATCCGGCTGACCCAGTCTTCCAGCTCACTTTTTGAGTAGAGATAATTATAGCGATCATCGCGCCCGGCACCTTCCCTGAACCAGTCCTGGTAGTTTCGGCCATGAAGTCGCACATAAGAGAAATCAGGATTAGTCACAACAGCTGAAGGCTTGATCGAACGCTGGAAGATAGGTTGATCAATATTGCAAAAAGCAACTTTTTTCTCTTTAAGAAAATTATAAAATTCAGGCCGATCCCAGGAAGAATGTCTCACTTCCAGGGCTAAGGGAAATTCCGAAAAAAGACCGAAGAGTTTTTCCAGATATTCGCGGTTTTCTTCAGAATTAATAAAAGACCATGGAAATTGAATCAAAATGGCCGCCAGCCTGCGACTGGTAGCCAGGGGAACAATACCTCTTTTAAACTCGTCTGCCAGCTGGACAGAAATATTTTCCCTCTTATGGGTGAAAGTTTGAAGTAGCTTTACGGTAAATAAAAAATCTGGATAGAACTGAACCCGCCTCAACCAGGAATAAGCCATTGAGACTGAGGCCGGCCGATAAAAAGTGGAGTTTATTTCCACCAGATCAATCAAGCTGGCCAGATAACTCAGCGGGTGAAAACCACGTTCTTTAACTTCCGGATAGACAATACCTTCCCAATCCTCATAACTCCACCCAGCGGTGCCGACGTAATACTTTTTCATGTTATTTTTTAATTTTAGTCCGTTTTCCCGACGGCTTCAACTCGACTAATAAAAACCGACTGTTATATGACAGTAAATATCGAACTGGCGATTATGTTATAATCAGGCCATGCTGGACCTAAGATTGATTCAGGACAATTTTGAAGAAGTTAAGAAGAAACTCGCCGATCGTGGGCAACCTCAGGTTCTATCTGACCTGGAGGAGGTCTATCGGTTGTTAGCTCAGATTAAGGAGCTGGCCAGGGAAGTTCAGTCAGGCCGGGAAAAAAGAAACAGGATCTCTGATGAAGTTAAGAAGATAAAAATGGCTGGACAGGACCCTTCTAGTTTGATTGAGGAATCACGGCGAGTTGGCGATGAAATTGCCCGTCTGGAAAAAAAATCCAAAGAAATAGAGGAGACACTGAAAGCTTTACTTCTTCGCCTGCCCAATATTCCTCATGATTCTGTTCCTGTAGGAAAAACTGCAGAGGATAATGTGGTGGTTAGAGTCGTCGGGCAGCCGCCAGCTTTTGACTTTGAGCCCAGACCACACTGGGATATTGGCACCGGTCTCGGGATACTGGACTTTGAGCGAGCAGCCAAAATCGCCGGCTCTCGTTTTGCTCTCTATTTTGGAATGGGAGCCAGACTGGAAAGAGCTCTGATCAGTTTTATGCTTGATCTCCAGACGAAAGAGAGGGGTTTTAAAGAGGTCTTACCGCCATTTATTGCCAATGAGGCGAGCTTAATGGGCACGGGTAATCTGCCAAAATTTGCTGAAGACCTCTTCAAACTTGAGGGCTATGACTGGTATCTTATTCCGACAGCCGAGGTGCCATTAACCAATATCTACCGGGGAGAAATTATTGAAGGCAAGAAACTGCCGGAGCGATTGGTTGCTTATACTCCCTGCTTCCGCAGTGAAGCTGGTTCCTATGGTAAGGATATCAGAGGTCTGGTCCGCCAGCATCAATTCAATAAAGTGGAAATGATGATTTTTTCCTTGCCTGAAAAGTCACTTGACGAGCTGGAATATATGACTTCCTGCGCCGAGGAAGTTTTAAAGCGTCTTGGTCTGGCCTACCGGGTGGTAGCACTCTGCACGGGAGACATGGGTTTTGCCAGCGGTAAAACCTATGACCTCGAAGTCTGGATGCCAGCCAGAAATGGATATATGGAAATTTCTTCCTGTTCTGACTGTTTTGATTTCCAGGCCCGCCGGGCCCAGATTAAGTTTAAAAGAGACCAGAAAGCCCGGCCTGAATTTGTTCACACTCTCAATGGTTCAGGGCTGGCAGTTGGCCGGACAGTCAGCGCCATCCTGGAAAATTATCAACAGAAAGACGGCTCGGTGCTGATACCTCCAGCCATTCGTCCTTATCTGGACGGACTCGAAGCTATTACTGGCTAAAGGGGCGGGGGACGAACCTGAATTCTTTTTTAAGATCAGGGTAATCTTGAGATCCCTCAAAAAAGAATCTGGCCAGATTCTCTGTTCACCTCCTAATGAAGGTCGCTCCGATTTTTTCCTGAGGCTCGTAATTTTATAAGACTAAAACCGGCTCGAGTAAATATATAGCCTGGTATAGCCTGAGGTGACCCCCGACGTCTTGATTAGCCAGAACTTTCTTTATGACCGTAACTGGATGCCGAGAGGGGAGATAACAGACCCGGGACACTTGTCATCTCCGATGTCTCGGGTTAAAATAACTTTTTCCCGGAGGGATGGCCGAGTGGTTTAAGGCGGCGGTCTTGAAAACCGCTTTCCGGTTTCCGGAACGGGGGTTCGAATCCCTCTCCCTCCGCCAGTTTATAATTCCCGCCGCAATCCCGAATTAACCAAAAAGAGCTCGCCGTTTTCCTTTAGAAAAACTCTTATCTAATCTCAAAGCGGTTTTAACTACCTGAAGCCAGAGAAATTAAAGCCCGCAGGAGTTTAAAGCCTTCAAGGTAATCCTGGGTGGCAAAAGATAATGTTCTGGGTGCCATTCTCTTTACTCCAGGAACTAACAGGCCAGCCTCGGCCTGGTTGCTGTTATGGAAATTGACTTCAAACTGATAAGGCGGCTTGAGCTGGTAAGGTTCGAATTTATCCAGAGAAGAAATGGCCTTTTTGGCACCTTCTTTGAGGTCAGATAGAACTTTTTCTCTGGGAAAATTTCTGGCAGCAAAACGTCCAATGGCTTCTTTGACCGGCAAAGCCGTCAGGTTGGTACCCAGAATTTCTTTGGCCTGGCGGCAGGTTTCGCTGTCTCCAGTCAGCATGATTATCGGCACCTGATAATAACCGGCAATGGCCGCATTAATACCCAGTTCGGGCATTTCTATTCCATTGATTTTAATCGAATAAATCACTGCGCCCGAAATGGTGTGATCCAGAATAGCCGGAGCAGAGCCTGCCCGGGCATGGTAGCCGACAAAAATACAGGCCTGGAAACTGGAATCAATTCCTTCCATCATGGACAGCGGCTTGGGTGAGCCAGAAATAAGACTGGCTCTCGGATCAAGTTCACTGGCGATGATATTTCTCATGCTGCCATGTGAATCGTTGACTACCACTTCGGTCGCCCCGGCTTCCAAGAGACCGGAGATGACAGCATTGGTGTCCTCTGCCATCCACTTTCTGGCCAGCTGATACTCGGGGGATTCGGCTGAACATTGGTTTCCATGAACCACTCCCCAGATGCCTTCCATATCAACGGAGATGAAAACCTTAAGCGGTTTTTTGGCTGGAGCGGTAGTCTTCCCTTGAGCCTGAACCGAAATTACCAGACACATGATTAAAAGCAAACTTAATAAACAGATTCTAAGAGTGTTTATTTGCCCTTTACTCATTGTTCCTCCTTCTGGCTTGATATCTTTAAAAGGGTCATGCGAATTATATTTTGAAGGCCAATTCTGCCTTAAAAACAGATAAAACCCTGGTCTCTTAAACTTTAAGTAGAGACCTTGCCCCGCTCCTTTTTTTCGTAACCTTCTTCTATGATCTCTTCGAGCAGACGGCAGCTATCCTCAATAAAACCAGTGCAATATTTATCGAACAAGTCGTGTTCAGAAGCCAGCTGTCTACCGTGGGATGTCTTTAAACTGCAGCCAATAAGGTCAGAACAATTAATTGACCCGTGAAGTTCGGTAAACTTCTGACAGAATTTCTGGGCAAGGGAATAAGTCAGTTCTTTAGCGGCCATATCTTTAGCCTGGCTGCGGCCAAAATGAAGACTTATCACCAGCAGGGCGCCAGTCACGGCTCCACAGGTGAGTCCCATATGAGATATCCCTCCGCCCAGTACCTGCGATAATTTCAATGCCTTTTCTTCCGGCAGGCCTTGCTCAACAGCATACGGGGTGAAAACTGACTGCGAGCAGCTGAAACCCTCATCAAAAAGCTTTCTGGCTCTCTCTTTTTTATCTGACATTTGTTTCTCCCGGCAGTTAAATTTTGATAACCTATTAAGGGCAAAAACCCCGGGCAATACTGTTTATATTTTACTTAACAGTCAGCTCTGGGGTCAACTTATTTAATTGATCTGAATCTTAGCCCAGCAAGCGGCACAGCGGGGATAATCGCCAGGATTATAACCGTTTCATTATGAAGATCGGCAGCAGCAACGAATAATAGTGAAACCGGTTATTATGAAATGGACGCGACTGCCTGAATTAACCTGCATCCCTGGCTAAAACCGTATTTATTCAGTTTTTTTTAAAGCAAAAAAATGCTAAAATACTGATGCTTCCGACTGCGGAGAGGTGCTGGAGTGGCCGATCAGGGTCGCCTGCTAAGCGATTGTACCAGTGAAAGCTGGTACCGCGGGTTCGAATCCCGCCCTCTCCGCCATCATTATTAAGCCTTGAGGCTATTGCCTATTGAATAAAACCCCGTTTCTTCAGCAAGGGCTCGATTTTAGCTTCCCGACCGCGAAATTTGATATACTGCTGCAGAAAATCGACCGTCCCATATTTCTCCAGAATTTCCTGCCTGAATTTGAGAGCTGTTTTCTGATCGAACAGACCGCGTTCTTTGAAGGCTTCAAAAGCATCGCTGTCCAGCATTTCTGCCCAGATGTAGACATAATAACCAGCGGCATAACCACCAGAGAAAATATGCTGAAAATAGGTGCTTCGGTAGCGGGGAGCAATGGCCTCAATTAACCCGATTTTATTCAGCACCTGGCGCTCAAAATCATTGACTTCATAGTCTTCTTTAAAAATGGTTTTATGCCAGTAAAGATCAAGGAGAGAAGCAGCTAATAGTTCAGTTGAGGCAAAGCCCTGGTTAAAGAGTGAGCTATTATTGATTTTTCTTATTAACTCATCAGGGATAACTTCGCCGGTAGCATAATGTTTAGCATAAAGCTTGAGCAACTCGGGTTCAAAAGCCCAATTTTCCATTATCTGTGAGGGAAGCTCGACTCCATCCCGAGGGACAAAGCGATTATTGTATTTGCCCATGGCAAGAAGCGAAGCCAGGGCGTGCCCGAACTCGTGAAAACAGGTTTCGACTTCATCCAGTGAGAGAAGGGCTGGAATATCGCCTGTTGGCCGGGTGAAATTGCAGGTAATGGTGACCAGAGGCGCCACCCGCTTGCCATTCTCATAGCTTTGGCGCCGCAGCCCGCCTGTCCAGGCGCCGCTTCTCTTCGTTGGACGAGGGAAGAAATCAAAATAAAGAATACCCAGATGCTGGCCGTTTTTTTCTTTGACTTCAAAGGCCATCACTTCTGGGTGGTAGACAGGAATATCGTTTCTTTTCTCAAATTTCAGGCCATAGAGCCGGCCGGCCAGGGTGAAAATTCCGTTCAAGACGTTATCGATCGAGAAATAAGGCCGTATTTCATTGTCTTCCAGATTATATTTTTTCTTGCGCAGTTTTTCGGCATAATACCACCAGTCCCAGCCAGCAATCTTCAGGCCAGCGCCTTCTTCATCGGCTATCTGCTGCATTTCAGCCTGCTCGGCTTTGGCTTTTTCCAAGGCATATTGCCAGAGATCCATAAGGAATGACTCCACTCTTTCTGGAGTTTTAGCCATGTTAACGTCTATTGAATAGTGAGCATAAGTTGGGAAGCCGAGCAGATTGGCTCTCTCCGTCCGCAGGGCAACGATTTTCTTAATTATTTCTTTATTGTCATACTCATTGTATCTGTCCCCACGGCTGAGGTAAGCTTTATACAATCGCTCCCGTAGCTCTCTGTTATGGGCATACTGAAGGAAAGGTGTCATGCTGGGAACATGAGTGGTGAAAACCCACTTGCCTTCCAGACCGGCTCTTTTTGCTGCTTCGGCCGCGGCCGCTACCACTTCTGGTGGCAAACCGGCCAGGTGTTTTGGATTCTCTATGACGATTTTAATGCTGTTTGTTTCCTGCAGGAGATTATTGCCGAATTTTAAGGAAAGCATAGAAAGCTCTCGGTCAATTTCGCGCAGCTGGCTCTTGGCCTCTGGCTGGAGAAGTGCTCCAGCCCGGACAAAATCCTGATATATTTTTTCCAGCAGGAATTTCTCTTCTTGACCAAGCTTTAGCTGGTCTTTGCGCTCATAAACACTTTTAATACGAGCAAAAAGACGATCGTTGAGATAAATACTGGAACGATGCTGGGTGGTCAGCGGGGTGGCTTCCAGGGCTATTTTCTGAAGCTCGGGAGAGGTATTAGCACCTTGCAGAGTGCCGAAAACTGCCATTACCCGACTGAGCAGCTTACCTGTCCGATCGAAAGCCAGAATAGTATTCTCAAAAGTCGGCGGCTGGGGATTGTTGACAATAGCTTCAATTTCAGCCTGCTGCGCCTCTATGCCTTTCTTTATTGCCGGCAGAAAATGCTCATTTTTAATCAGGTCAAAAGGAGGCGTGCCAAAGGGTGTCTTGAAATCAGACAGAAGGGGATTGGTCTCTTCCTGAGCAGCTAGATAACATGGAAGAATTAAAGTAAAGGCCAGACCAATCAGAATGAAAAAGGTTAACAGGCAAACTGGCTTTTGAGAAAACTTCTTGACTGGCATGGTTTATCTCCTTTTTTATTTATTTACAAAAATTATAAATTCTATTTATCTAAAAAAGTCAAGACCAAAACTGACCAAGCCAGCCCTGATGATGAGTTTCTCTTTAGTCTGGAGCCCATGGAGATAAGGCTATCCCGATAAACAGGCAATAAAATTTACTTGATAAGACAAAAGTTAATTGACAAGGTTTAACCTGGTTTTATACATTGGAGCTAGTCCTCCTCAAAGGAGATATTAAATGAAAAATGGCCTGGGAAGGGCGAGGTCAAAAAGTCATTTTCTTAGCTTTCTAAGCTATCTGGTTCTGGCGGCTATGATGGTCTGGTCTCCGGGCTTTTTTGGCTGTAGCCGGCAGGAGATTAAGACTGATGCCCTGTCTACAACCAGAAAAGAACTGCTCAGTCCTCCGGCCGAATACCGGCCAGTACCTCTCTGGGTCTGGAATGACCTGATGAACGTCGAAGTCATCAAAGAGCAACTGGCTGACTTTAAAGACAAAGGCTTTGGCGGGGTCTTTGTTCATCCTCGTCCTGGTTTAATTACACCTTATCTTTCAGAAGAATGGCTATCACTTTTTAAAGAGGCGGTCAAAACTGGCCGAGAACTTGGACTTAAGGTCTGGATTTATGACGAAAATTCTTATCCTTCCGGCTTTGCTGGAGGACTGGTTCCGGCCGCTTTGCCCGAGGTGGCTCGCTCTGGACTTCGAGCTATCAGACAAAACCTGCCGGATTTAGCCCAGGCAGCCGAACCATTTTGCCTTCTTCAGGAAAATGGTGACAGTTTTCTTGATATAACAGACAGGGTCAGGGCCGGCGAGAAGGGTTGGCCCGAAGGAAATTACTGGCTGATGGAGGTGGTCAAAGAAAAGCCGTCGCCCTGGTATGCCGGTTTTACCTATGTTGATTTAATGCGGCCTGGGGTAACCGAAGCTTTTCTCCATTTGACTCATGATGCCTATAAGCGCGTCTGCGGAGATGAGTTTGGTCAGACTATTCCTGGCTCCTTTCAAGATGAAGCTGAGATTGGGCCGGCCGGTGGTTCATGGGCGGTCAATTATACACCTGCCTTGCTGACTGAATTTCTGAAGCGCCGTGGTTATAATTTAAAAACAGAACTGCCTTCGCTTCTGATTGAAAAAGGCGATTTTCGTCGGGTAAGGCATGATTTTTATCTTACCTGTCTTGAGCTATTTATAGAAAACTGGGCTAAGCCCTACAGCCAGTACTGTGAAGCAAATAATCTTATTTTTACCGGCCACTACTGGGAACATGACTGGCCAGTGCCACGAAACAATCCAGATAGCCTGGCCCTCAATGCCTATGCTCACCAGCCCGGTATTGATATCCTGATGAATAACTGGTCAAGGTCGCCCCAGGCTCAGTTTGGTAACTCGCGCGCGGTAAGAGAAATAAGAAGTCTGGCCAATCAACTTGGACGGCAGCGGACTCTGTCCGAAACCTATGGGGCCAGCGGCTGGGACCTGACTTTTTTTGATCAGAAAAGAATTGGTGACTGGGAGTATGCTCTTGGTGTTAATTTTCTCAACCAGCACTTATCTTATGTGACCATGGCCGGTGCCAGGAAAAGAGATCATCCGCTATCTTTTTCCTATCACGAACCGTGGTGGCCTGCTTACCGGCTGATGAATGATTATTTTGCGCGGCTGTCAATGGTCATGAGCCGTGGCGAGCAGATTAACCAAATTCTGGTCATTGAGCCCACTACCTCGGCCTGGATGTATTATTCGCCGGCTAAAAAAAATGAGAAGTTTGATAAAATTGCGGTTGATTTTCAAAATTTTGTGCACCATCTCGAACGAGAACAAATTGAATATGATCTGCTGAGCGAGTTTGTTTTAAGAGATCATGGCCAGTATCAGGGTAAGAAACTCAGGGTGGGTCAGAGAGACTACGGCCTGATCGTTCTTCCACCTGGCCTGGAGAATCTTGAAAAAAGGACGGTAGAACTTTTAAAGGGTTTCTTGACCAGCGGAGGAAAAGTCATTTCGTGGGGAGAAAAAGAGCTGCTGGTGGACGGGAAACCTTCTTCGCTTCCAGCCGAGTTCATGTCTTCAGGTAATTTTGAACAGTTGGAATCAACTTTGCTGGCTGGAGAAAATTTGAAGGCTGTCTTTTCAGCCTACCTTAAGCCAGCCATTGAGTTCAGCCAGCTAAGCGGTGAGGATCTGCTTTTCCACCAGCGCCGCCAGTATAAGGACGGGCAGATTCTGTTTCTGGCCAATATCAGCCCGATTGAACCCGCTTCCGGTCAAATAAAACTCAAAGGCTACAGCCTGGAGAAGTGGGACTTAATGAGCGGGCAGACCAGCTATCTTCAGGCCGGGCGGAAAAGAGGCTGGCTTAATTTTGAGTTTAATCTTAAGCCCGGGGAAAGCCTGCTCCTGGCCATCTATAACCGAAAGCAATCAGGGGAGACTTCTGCTTCAAACAAAAATTACGATAAAGAGACAATTGAGGAAGAAATAAGGCTTAAACCTCAATCAATAAGAAGAATGGACGCAAATGTTTTAGCCATCGATTATTGTGACCTAATCCTGCCTGGCCGAACAGGCCGGGATCTTTATTTTTATGAAGCCCAGAAAAGGGCTTTTAATTTCCACGGTTTCGAGGGCAATCCCTGGGATTCGGCAGTTCAGTTTCAGGATAGTCTCCTCGCCCGGAATCA
>ENA-UPTA01001939-UPTA01001939.1-activated-sludge-metagenome-genome-assembly--contig:-NODE-1939-length-22148-cov-8.013353_pt1 | contig 22148 bp, 21 predicted proteins | sample MGYA00238184_ERZ773361 | MGnify/ENA primary metagenome ERZ773361 (study PRJEB29100, sample SAMN05720205) | activated sludge metagenome | isolation source: anaerobic digester from wastewater... | reverse complement strand
CCGGCTTCCTCGACGAGCTCGGCCCCGAGAACCTGTTCGAGGACCTGGAGGACGCCCTGGCGTCGATCGCGATGCCGGCGCGGCTGTCGCCCGGCGCGTGATCGCGCCGCACCGGGCGCCGTCGGTCAGTTCGCGTTGACGGTGGCCGGATCGGGGGTGGTGCTGGTGCCCCGCACCCGCCCGTCGTCGTCGAAGTGGGCGTTGAAGAACTCGGTCTTCCCCTGGCCGGCCGCGTGCTTCCAGCTCCAGACCTCCTCCTTCTTCAGCTTGAAGAACGCCGTCTCGGTGGGCTTGCCGAGCAGCCGCCGCACGTCGTCGCGCGGCATGCCCGGCTTCACCTGGGCGAAGTTCTCGGCGGTCAGGATGTTGCGCATGCCCCGGTAGCGGCCCTGGGCGTCGATCTCGACGACGAAGGTCTCGACGCCGGCGGGCCCGCGCGGATACTCCAGCCGCTGGCCGCCGTCGCGCTCCTCCCAGATCATCTCCGGGCGTCCCATCACCCGGCGCACGTCGTCGACGGTGGACTCGCCCACCTTGAGCTCCTTCTGCGCCAGATACTCGCAGCCGCCCAGCAGGGTGATCGCGACGCCCGCGGCGGCGAACAGGGATCGAACGGACATCGGGCGCTCCTGTGCGGTGATCGATTCCGGGCGGCCGGCCCGGATCGCTTAAAATGCGGGCGGAGGATTTCCGACCATGTACGAATCAGACATCACTGTATTCCTGCGCGAGCTCAAGCAGGCCAAGCCCCACCTCGAAGCCGAGCAGCGCAAGGGCCGGGCGATCTGGTGGGATCACCCGCAGGATCTGGACACGCGCCGCCGCAACGACGCCTCCAGGGTACCGCAAGCGCCCTACGTGTATCAGACAAAGGGCTGAGCGCCGTGCCGCATCCCCCGCCGGGCCTGCCCGAGTCCGGACTGGCGGGCGCGGTGGTCGACGACGCCGACACGCCGCCGGGGGGCATCGGCGAGCAGCTCGAGCTGAAGGTCGTGGCCCGCCTGTACGGCGAGCCGGTGCTGCAGCTTCCCACCGACCTGTACATCCCGCCCGACGCCCTCGAGATCTTCCTCGAGGCCTTCGAAGGGCCGCTCGACCTGCTGCTCTATCTGATCCGCAAGCAGAACTTCAACATCCTCGACATCCCGATGGCCGAGGTGACGCGCCAGTACCTCGGCTACGTCGAGCAGGTGCGCAGCCACAGCCTCGAGCTCGCCGGCGAATACCTGCTGATGGCGGCGCTGCTGATCGACATCAAGTCGCGCATGCTGCTGCCGGTGCGCAAGGCCGACACCGGCGAGGAGGTCGACGACCCGCGCGCCGAGCTCGCGCGCAGGCTGCTCGAGTACGAGCGCATCAAGTTCGGCGCCCAGCAGCTCGACCGCATCCCCCAGATCGGCCGCGATTTCCACGCGGCGCAGGTGCACCTGGAGCAGACGCTGGCCACCCGCCTGCCCGAAGTCACGGTGCCCGACCTGCGCGCCGCCTGGGCCGACGTGATGCGCCGCACGCGCCTGACGCAGCACCACCGGATCAGCCGCGAGGAGCTGTCGGTGCGCGACTACATGACCAAGGTGCTGCGCGCGCTGCAGCACCGCCGCTTCGCCGAGTTCCAGGACCTGTTCGAGCCGGCCGAGGGCCCTGCGGTGGCCGTCGTCACGTTCGTGGCGCTGCTGGAGCTGTCGCGCGAGTCGCTGGTGGAGATCACCCAGGCCGAGGCATACGCACCGATCTACGTGCGGCTCGCCTACACCCCCAGCTGACGGCCGACGCCATGCCCCCGGTCGTCCTGCGCAACGCGCCGCTGCGGGCGCTCAACAGCTTCGGCATCGACGCGCGTGCCGCCCTGCTGGTGCGCGTCGACGACGCGGCCGATTTCCCCGCGGCACTCGAGGCCGGCAGCCGCGCGCCGAGCCTTCGTGTGCTGGGCGGCGGCAGCAACGTGCTGTTCGTCGGCGACTTCGACGGCGCACTGATCCAGGTCGCCACGCGCGGCCGGCGCGTCGTCGGGCCCCCGGGGCCGGTCACCTGCGTCGAAGCCGAAGCGGGCGAGCCCTGGGACGCCTTCGTGCGCTGGACTCTGGCGCAGGGGCTGATCGGTCTCGAGAACCTCAGCATGATCCCCGGCTGCGTCGGGGCCAGCCCCATCCAGAACATCGGCGCCTACGGCGTCGAGATGCGCGAGGTCTTCGACAGTCTCGACGCGCTCTGCCTGGCCGACGGGCGTCAGCGCACCTTCGGGGCGGCGGAGTGCCGCTTCGGCTACCGCGACAGCGTCTTCAAGCAGGCCGAGGCCGGCCGGTGGCTGATCACGCGGGTGCGGTTCCGGCTGGCGCGCGAGGCCGCCCTGCACACCGACTACGGCGACCTGCGCGCCGAACTGGACCGCGCCGGGGTCGTCCGGCCCGACGCGGCGGCGGTGGCCTCCGCGGTCCGGGCGATCCGGTCGCGCAAGCTGCCGGATCCCGCCGTGATCGGCAATGCCGGCAGCTTCTTCAAGAACCCGGTGCTGCCGGGGGCCGAGGCGCACGCCGTCATCGCCCGCGCACCGCAGATGCCCGCCTGGCCCGGCGATCACGGTACGGTCAAGCTCTCGGCGGCCTGGATGATCGACCGCTGCGGCTGGAAGGGCGCCCGCGAAGGCGACGCGGGTGTCCACGCCGCCCATGCCCTCGTGCTGGTCAACCACGGGCACGCGACGGGCGCCCAGATCCTGGCGCTGGCCGAGCGCATCCGCGCGTCGGTGATGGAGACCTTCGGCGTCGCGCTCGAACCGGAACCGTCGATCATCGTCGGCGGCTCGCTATAATCGAGGGTTTACCAGCCCAAGAACCCCAGCCCCAAACCCTCAGCGGACACGCACATGGACGACGAACAACAGAACGACCAAACCGGCCTCGTGGCCTGGATCCTCGGCATCGCAGTGACGATCGCGATCGTCGTGTCGGTGGTGATCGGCACGCTGTCGGCGCTGAACGCCGGCGGCGGCACGAAGGCCGGCACCGCGGCGCCGGCTGCGGCAGCGGCGGCCAGCGGCACGGCGGTCCTGTACTTCGACACCGGCAAGGCCGACCTCCCCGCCGACGCCAGCGCACTGCTGGCACCGCTGGTGCAGGCGGCGGCCGGCGGCAAGCGTCTGGTGGTGTCGGGCTTCCACGACACGACCGGCAGCGCCCAGGCCAACGAGGAACTGGCCAAGCAGCGCGCCTTCGCCGTGCGCGACGCCCTGAAGGCCGCCGGTGTGGCGGAAGACCGCATCGAACTGAGCAAGCCGCAGGAGACCAGCGGCGGCACCGAGGGGCGCGAGTCGCGCCGCGTCGAGGTCAGCGCCCAGTGATGCCGTGCGGCGCGCTCACGCGCGCCGCCGGAAGTACCAGGTCGACGCGTCGGAGGCCGCCGCGTCGAACGCGTACCCCTCGGCATCGAAGGCCTGCAGCTTGCGCGGGTCTTCGATCCTGTGCTCGACCGCATGGCGGGCCATCAGACCCCGCGCGCGCTTGGCCGAGAAGCTGATCACCTTCCACTGGCCGCTCTTCCACTCCTGAAACACCGGCTGCACCACGGGTACGGACAGCGCCGAGCGATCGACGGCCCTGAAATACTCCTCCGACGCCAGGTTCACCAGCACCCGATGCCGATGGCCGTCGAGCGCCGCCTCGAGCGCATGCGCAACGCGCGCCCCCCAGAACGCATACAGCGACGGGCCCCGGCCGGTGTCGAAGCGGGTGCCCATCTCCAGGCGATAGGGCTGCATCAGGTCCAGCGGGCGCAGCACCCCATACAGGCCCGACAGGATCCGCACACGCGATTGCGCCCAGCGCAGTGCCGCCGGCTTGAGCGTTCGGGCGTCGAGACCTCCGTACACGTCGCCGTCGAACGCCAGCACCGCCTGACGGGCATTGCCGGCATCGAACGGCCGATGCCACTGTGCGAAGCGGGCCACGTTGAGGGCGGCGAGCGGATCGCTGATCGACATCAGCGCGGCGAGCTGCGACGGGCCGTAGGTGCGCATCCGCTCGACCAGGCGCTCGGCATCGTCGAGCATGTCGGGCAGCGTGGCATCCTTCAGGCGGATCGGGGATTCGTAGTCGAGCGACTTGGCGGGTGACAGTACGATCAGCATGAGACGGTGAAGGCATCGATGGAGCGCTCGCATTCTACGGAAACCCGACCGGCGGTCATCGACACCAACGTGTGGCTCGATCTGCTGGTCTTCGAGGACCCGTCGGCGATCCCGCTGCGCGCTGCGATGCAGGCCCGGGCGCTGCAGTCGGTGCACGCCCGCGCGATGCGGGACGAGCTCGAGGACGTGCTGCGACGCCCGGCGATCTCGGCGCACGCCCTCAGGGTGCACGGCCGCGCCGGGCGCGCCGCCGGCGACATCGACGTCGCCGGCTGCCTGGCACGATTCGACGCGATGAGCATCGAGCATCCGGCGGCGCCCGACTGCGGCCTTGCCTGCCGCGACCCCGACGATCAGAAGTTCCTCGACCTGGCCGTCGCGCTGCGCTGTCCGTGGCTCCTGAGCAAGGACCGCGCGCTGCTGGACCTGGCGCGCAGCGCGCGCCGCCGCTTCGGGCTCGCGATCGTTGCACCGCGCACCGTCGGCGACGGTGCGTGGCCCGCCCCCGGCGCGAACCTATAATCCGGCCCAGCACACCCTCCGGCGCCGCGCAGCGCCCGGGAAAACGCCTTCCGGCCGCCACCACCGCCCAGCCCACGCGATGACCACCTCACCCGCCTCCTCCGCCCCGCGCCCCGCGTCGCCCCCCCTGGTGTCCAAGCTGCCGCGGGTCGGCACCACGATCTTCACGGTGATGTCCGCACTGGCGACCGAGCACCGCTCGGTAAACCTCGGCCAGGGCTTCCCCGATTTCGACTGCGACCCGCGGCTGCTCGATGCGGTGAACGACGCCATGCGGCAGGGCCACAACCAGTACCCGCCGATGGCCGGCGTCCCGGCGCTGCGCCAGGCCGTCGCCGCCAAGATCGAGCGCATCCACGGCGCGCGCTACGACGCCGACAGCGAGATCACGATCACCGCCGGCGCCACCCAGGCGATCTTCACCGCCCTGCTGGCGATCGTGCGGCCCGGCGACGAGGTCATCGTGATCGAACCGGTGTACGACAGCTACCTGCCCAACATCGCCCTGACCGGCGGCGTGGCGGTCAAGGTGCCGATGACCGACGACTTCCGCGTGCCCTGGGACCGCGTGCGCGCGGTGGTCGGCCCGCGCACGCGGGCGATCATGGTGAACTCGCCGCACAACCCGAGCGGCACGATCCTGCGCGACGACGACATGCGTCAGCTGCAGGACATCGCCGTGCGCCACGACCTCTTCGTGATCTCGGACGAGGTCTACGAGCACATGGTGTTCGACGGCGAAGCCCATCAGTCGGCGTGCCGCTATCCGGCGCTCGCCGCGCGCAGCTTCCTGATCTCGTCGTTCGGCAAGACCTTCCACGTCACCGGCTGGAAGGTCGCGTACTGCGCGGCGCCGGCACCGATGACGGTCGAGTTCCGCAAGGTGCACCAGTTCAACGTGTTCACCGTGAACACGCCGATGCAGGTCGGCCTCGCGCGCTTCATGGACGACCCCGAACCCTATCTGGGCCTGTCGGCCTTCTACCAGCGCAAGCGCGACCTCTTCCGCGACGGCCTGGCGTCCACCCGCTTCCGCCTGCTGCCCTGCGAGGGCACCTACTTCCAGCTCGCCGACTATTCGGCCATCTCGGATCAGGACGAGTCGGGCTTCGCGAAGTGGCTGACCACCGAGATCGGCGTCACGGCGATTCCGCTGTCGGCGTTCTACGAGGATCCGGTCGACCGACGCATCGTGCGCTTCTGCTTCGCCAAGAAGGACGACACGCTGCGGGGTGCGCTCGACCGTCTGGCGCGGCTGTGACGCCGTGGAGGCACGCATCGGCCCGAGCACCGGCGGCCCGAGCACAGGCCCGCGCTCTAGCCTGAGCACAGGCCCGCGCATTGGCCCGAGCACCACGCCCGCGATGCGGCGCCGCGTCTGCACGGCCGCCCTGCGGGCCGCACTGATCGCCACGGCGGCGCTCGCCGGTGCGTGCGGCAGTCTGCCTCCGGCCGGACTGGTCGCGCCGCGGCTGAGCGTGCGCAGCCTGGCGGTCACGCACGTCGGCGCGGACGAGATCCGGCTGCGGGTCGACGTGGACGCCGACAACCCGAATGCGCGCGAGATCCCGCTGGCCGACCTCAGACTCGAGCTCGCACTGCTCGGCCGGCCCGCCGCCTCGGCGCGCGCCGTGGAACCGGTGGTCACGCTCCCCCCGTCGGCGACACGCACCGTCACGCTCGACGTCACCGTGCCCGGACGACAGGCCGGCGAGCTCCTGCTGCGGGCCGCGCGTTCCGGCGAACTGCGCGCGCTGCCCTATCGGCTCGACGGTTCGGCCCGGTGGGGCGCGGACGGGATGCCGCTGCCGTTCCAGCGCTCGGGCACGGTCGACCTGATGCGGCGGCTGCGGCGCGACGACGGTCCGCAGCCGGCCGATCGCCCTCAGCCAGGGGATCGACGGCAGCCAGCCGATCGACCGCGGCCGGGCGAAGGCGCCGGGCGCGCGGACGCGGCGCGCGGCGCGGGCTGACGCGATGGATCGCTTCAAGCAGATCGAGACCTTCGTGTCGGTCGCCACGCGTGGCAGCCTGACCGCGGCCGCGCAGGCCGAAGGCGTGGCGCCCGCGATCATCGGACGCCGGATCGACGCGCTCGAGGAGCGTCTCGGCGTGAAGCTGCTCGTGCGCACGACACGCAAGCTGACCCTCAGCTTCGAAGGCAACGCCTTCCTCGAAGACTGCCAGCGCATCCTCAACGACATGCACAACGCCGAGGCCTCGGTGTCGCTCGGCGGCGTGAAGGCCAGCGGACACGTGCGCGTGACGGCGCCGGCCGGCTTCGGACGCCGCCACGTGGCGCCCCTGATGCCAGCCTTCCTCGACGCGAACCGCGACGTGTCGATCTCGCTCGACCTCTCCGACCGGCTCGCGGACATCGTCAACGAGGGCATCGACGTGGCGATCCGCATCGGACAGCTCGACGACTCGAGCCTCGTGGGCGTGCGGCTGGCCGACAACCAGCGCGTGGTGGTGGCCAGCCCCGCCTACCTCGCGGCGCGCGGCACGCCCCGCACCCCGGCCGACCTGGCGACGCACGCGTGCCTCACCTTCGGCACCTACGGCAACCAGGCCCGCGGCTGGCTGTTCACGATCGACGGTCGGACCGAGGCCGTGCGCGTGTCCGGCGCGATGGAGTGCAACGACGGCGCCGTGCTGCACGACTGGGCACTGGCCGGACGCGGTCTGGCATGGCGCTCGATGTGGGAGGTCAGCGAGGACCTGCGCACCGGGCGTCTGGTGACGGTGCTCGACGCGTTCGCCGCCCCCGACAACGCGATCCACGCGGTGTTCGCCCAGCGCCGGCATCTGCCGCTGCGCGTGCGCATGTTCATCGACTTCCTCAAGGCCACCTACGGCGACCCGGCGTACTGGCGCGGACCGGCACCGCGCTGACCCGGCCCGAAACAAAAAAAGCGGCCCGCAGGCCGCTTTCCAACCGGTCACACGACGCGGTTCACTTCAGGTGCTTGCCCACCAGCTTGGTCATCTCGAACATGTTGACCTGCGCCTTGCCGAACACTTCCTTGAGCTTCGCATCGGCGTTGATCAGACGCTTGTTCACGCTGTCCTGGAGCTTGCCCTTCTTGATGTAGTCCCACAGGCGCTTGACGACTTCGGTGCGCGGCACCGGCTTGTCGCCGATGATCGCGGCCAGCGCGGCGCTCGGGGTCAGTTCCTTCATGAAGGCCGCATTCGGCTTGCGGGGCGCTGCCTTCTTGGCGGGGGCCTTCGCGGCAGGCTTCTTCGCAGCAGCCTTCTTCGCGGGGGCTTTCGCCGGCGCCTTGGCGGCCGGCGCCTTGGCGGCCGCCTTCTTCGCCGGCGCCTTGGCTGCCGCCGGCTTCGCTGCGGCCGCTTTCTTCGCAGGAGCTTTCGCTGCTGCCGGCTTCTTGGCAGGCTTCTTAGCGCCGCCTTTGGCTGTTGCCATCGTCATGCCTCCGTCAGAGTATTGGGTTCAACGATCCGTTGATGGAAACCCGGCGCAACACGCGGATTTTCGCAAGCGAAAGAATGACGCTTCTTCGACGCCGCGCCAATAGGGACGCGCGAAAAACGCGCGGTCGTCCCGACCGAATGTTGCTTTTTGTTTGCGAGCGGCAGGCACGGTGCCGCGCCGGCGGCGTCCACGTACGGGAAAGCCCCGTGGATCGGGGATCCGCCGTGGCGCCGCGCGGCTGCGCGCGCAGGCTCGGAGACGCTCAGGCAGCCGCGGCGGCGCCTTCGCGCTGTGCGCGCTTGCGCTCGTGCTCCTTCAGGAAGCGCTTGCGCAGACGGATGCTTTTGGGCGTGATCTCGACCAGCTCGTCGTCGGCGATGAACTCGACGGCCTTCTCCAGCGTGAGCTGGATCGGCGGGGTCAGCACGATGTGCTCGTCCTTGCCCGACGCCCGCACGTTGGTGAGCTTCTTCTCCTTCACCGGATTCACGACCAGGTCGTTGTCCCGGCTGTGGATGCCGATGATCATGCCCTCGTACAGCGGGTCGTTGGGCTTGACGAACATGCGGCCGCGCTCCTGCAGCTTCCACAGCGCATAGGCGACGGCGTCGCCGTCGTCCTGGGAGATCAGCACGCCGTTGCGACGATCCTCGATGTCACCCGCCCACGGCGCGTACTCGTCGAACACGTGGCTCATGATGCCGGTGCCGCGCGTCAGGTTCAGGAATTCGTTGTGGAACCCGATCAGGCCGCGTGCGGGCACGCGGTAGTCGAGACGCACGCGCCCCTTGCCGTCCGGCTCCATGTTCTGCAGCTCGCCCTTGCGGCGGCCCAGCAGCTCCATCACGGCGCCCTGGTGCGTGTCCTCCAGGTCCATCGACAGGATCTCGTACGGCTCCTGCTTCTCGCCGTCGACCACGCGCACCTTCGGTTTCGGACGGGAGACGGCCAGCTCGTAGCCTTCGCGGCGCATGTTCTCGAGCAGGATCGTCAGGTGCAGCTCGCCCCGGCCCGACACGATGAAGGTGTCGGAGTCGGAGGTGAACTCGACGCGCAGGGCCACGTTCGACTTGAGCTCGCGCTCGAGACGCTCGCGGATCTGCCGGCTGGTGACGAACTTGCCCTCGCGGCCCGCCATCGGCGACGTGTTGACCAGGAAGTCCATGGTCATCGTCGGCTCGTCGACCGACAGCAGCGGCATGGCGGCCGGCTGCTGCACGTCGCACACCGTCGAGCCGATGTTCAGTTCCTCGATGCCGTTGATCGCGATGATGTCGCCGGCCTCGGCCTCGTCGACCACCACGCGTTCGAGCCCCTTGAACCGCAGGACCTGGTTGACCTTGGCGTTGAACGGCTGCACGCCGGACTCGGCCGGGTCGCCGAACAGCACCGTGACGGTCTGACCGCTGCGCACACGGCCGCGCGTCACGCGGCCGATGCCGATCTTGCCGACGTAGCTGGAGTAGTCGAGCGCCGAGATCTGCAGCTGCAGCGGGCCGTCGACGTCGTCGGCGCGGGCCGGCACGTGGCGCAGGATGGCCGCGAACAGCGGCGCCATCGACAGGCCTTCGGAGGCCGCGTCACCCGGACCGTCGACGCCGTCCTCGGGCAGGTCGTCCAGCTTGTCGAGCGCGAAGCCGTTGACCGCCGAGGCGTAGACCACCGGGAAGTCGAGCTGCTCCTCGCTGGCACCGAGCTTGTCGAACAGGTCGAACGTCTGGTTGACGACCCAGTCGGGCCGCGCGCCCGGGCGGTCGATCTTGTTCACCACGACGATCGGCTTGAGTCCGAGGGCGAGCGCCTTGCGCGTGACGAAGCGGGTCTGGGGCATCGGTCCCTCGACCGCATCCACCAGCAGCAGCACGCCGTCGACCATCGACAGCGCACGCTCCACCTCGCCGCCGAAGTCGGCGTGCCCGGGGGTGTCGACGATGTTGATCCGGGTGCCCTCGTACTCGACCGCGCAGTTCTTGGCGAGGATGGTGATCCCGCGCTCGCGTTCGAGGTCGTTGCTGTCCATGACGCGTTCGCTGACCTGCTGGTTCACGCGGAAGGTTCCGGACTGCCGCAGCAGCTGGTCGACGAGCGTGGTCTTGCCGTGGTCGACGTGCGCGATGATGGCGATGTTGCGGATCGGTGAAGTCATGGCTGGAGGTCGCTTTGGAGGGGTGAAGAGGCCGCACTCGGCGGCGGCTCGGATACGGTACCGATCAGACGTTGCGGGACGAGGAGGCCGTCTTCGAGCACGGCCGTCCCGAGCAGGCGGCCGGCCCGATAGACACGGACACGCGTGCCCGTGGCGCAGGCGGCGCGCGACGCCGCCGCGCCGTTCAGGCGCAGGCGCTGACCCTGCAGGAACCGGCGCGCCAGCGCCTCGTCGAGTTCGACGACGGCAAGATCGGCGAGCATGAAGTCGGCCGGCAGCAGACTGCCCGCGCGGTCGGGAGCAGACATGGCGTCGAGCCGCTCGATCGTGACCGCGTCGTCGAGCCCGAAGGCTCCGACCCGCTCGCGCCGCAGGCCCGACAGGTGCGCACCGCACCCCAGCACCCGGCCGATGTCCTCGGCCAGCGTCCGGATGTAGGTGCCCTTGCTGCAGCGGACGCGGAGCACGGCGCGCACCGACCCGGGAGCGGCGGGAGCGGCGGGGGCGGCGGAGCCGGCAGGGGCGGCGGGGCCGGCCGGCAGGCCGCCCGTCGATGCCTGCGTGACGGCGTCGTCGGACGACAGCGACACCAGGTCGATCGCATGGATCGTGACGCGCCGGGCGGCACGCTCCAGCGTGATGCCGGCGCGTGCGTACTCGTACAGCGGCCGGCCGTCGCGCTTGAGCGCCGAGTGCATCGGCGGCACCTGGTCGATCTCGCCCACGAAGCCGGCGACCACGGTGCGCAGGCGCGCCTCGTCGAACGCCACCGGCGCGCGCTCGAGCACCTCGCCTTCGGCGTCGGCCGTCGAGGTCGTGACACCGAAGGTCAGCTCGGCAAGGTAGGTCTTGTCGGCGTCGAGTGCGTCGTTGACGAACTTCGTCGCCTCGCCGAGCGCGATCGGCAGCAGGCCGGTCGCCATCGGGTCGAGGGTGCCGCCGTGACCGGCCTTGCGGGCGTTCATCAGCCGACGCACCCGCATGAGCGCGTCGTTCGACGTGATGCCGGCGGGCTTGTCGAGCAGCAGTACGCCGTCGACGATGTTGCGGGATTGCCTGTTCATCGATTCCTGCCCGGTATGGCGGTGGGCGGACACTACGTGGGCACGGAGCGGCTGCCCGGGTCGTACGGACCCGGCCTCAGTCGTCTGCGCGGTGGCGGGTCGCTTCGTCGATCAGCTGCGACATCGAGATGCCGCGTTCGGTCGACCGGTCGTGCACGAAGCGGATCTCCGGCGTGGTGTGGATGCGCACGCGGCGACCGAGCTGCGAGCGCAGGAACCCGGCGGCGCGCCGCAGGCCCTCGGTCGTGCGGGCGAGCGTCTCGTCGTCGCTCGGAAGGACCGTGAAGTACACGGTTGCGTATGCGTAATCCGGGGTGATCTCCACCCCGGTCAGCGTGACCATGCCGACGCGCGGATCCTTGAGCTCGGCGCGGATCATCTCCGCGAGCTCGTGATGGATCTGCTCGGCGACACGGACGCTTCGACCTCCCGCAGGAGACCGCTTGTGACGGCTCGTCATGACTGCTCCTGCGTGCCTCGTGCGCCTGCCGACCGCCGCATGGCGATCAGAGGGTGCGCGCGAACTCCTTGATCTCGAACACCTCGAGCTGGTCGCCTTCCTTGATGTCGTTGTAGCCCCGCAGGGTGAGACCGCACTCGAAGCCTTCCTTGACCTCGCGCACGTCGTCCTTGTAGCGCTTCAGCGAATCGAGCTCGCCCGTCCAGATCACGGTGTTGTCGCGCAGCAGGCGGACCTGCGCGCCACGCCGCACCGTGCCCTCGAGCACCATGCAACCCGCGATGTTGCCGACCTTCGACACGTGGATGACCTGCCGGATCTCGACCAGGCCGATCTGCTCCTCGCGCTTCTCGGGCGCGAGCAGCCCCGTCATCGCCGCCTTCACCTCGTCGACCGCGTCGTAGATGATGTTGTAGTAGCGGATGTCGATGCCGTTGGTCTCGGCCAGGCGCTTGGCCTGCTGGTCGGCCCGCACGTTGAAGCCGATCACCACCGCCTTGGAGGCGGTGGCGAGGTTCACGTCGCTCTCGGTGATGCCGCCCACCGCGGCGTGCACCACCTGCACCTTGACCTCGGACGTGGTGAGCTTCTGCAGGGCATGCGTGAGCGCCTCCTGCGAGCCCTGCACGTCGGCCTTGACGATCAGGGACAGCACCTTGGCCGCGCCCTCGCCCATCTGATCGAAGATGTTCTCGAGCTTCGCCGCCTGCTGGCGGGCCAGCTTCACGTCGCGGAACTTGCCCTGGCGGAACAGCGCGATCTCGCGCGCCTTGCGCTCGTCGCCCAGCACGATCACCTCTTCGCCGGCCTGAGGCACCTCGGACAGGCCCTGGATCTCGACCGGGATCGACGGGCCGGCCTCGGTCACCGGCTTGGCGTTCTCGTCGAGCATCGCACGCACGCGGCCGAACACCGAGCCGGCCAGCAGCACGTCGCCCTTGCGCAGGGTGCCGGACTGCACCAGCACCGTCGCGACCGGGCCGCGGCCCTTGTCCAGGCGGGCTTCGATGACCAGCCCCTTGGCCGAACCGTCCTTGGGCGCCTTCAGCTCGAGCACCTCGGCCTGGAGCAGCACGTTCTCGAGCAGGTCGTCGATGCCCTGGCCCGTCTTGGCCGACACCGGCACGATCGGCACGTCGCCGCCGTACTCCTCGGGCACGACCTCGTGCGAGACCAGTTCCTGCTTCACGCGATCGGGGTTGGCCTCGCTCTTGTCGATCTTGTTCATCGCCACGACCATCGGCACCTTGGCCGCCTTCGCGTGGTGGATGGCCTCGATCGTCTGGGGCATCACGCCGTCGTCGGCCGCCACCACCAGGATGACGATGTCCGTCGCTGCGGCACCACGCGCCCGCATCGCGGTGAACGCCTCGTGACCCGGGGTGTCGAGGAAGGTGACGACGCCGCGCGGCGTGGTCACGTGGTATGCACCGATGTGCTGCGTGATGCCGCCGGCCTCGCCCGCGGCCACCTTGGCGCGGCGGATGTAGTCCAGCAGCGAGGTCTTGCCGTGGTCGACGTGACCCATCACCGTGACGACCGGCGGGCGCGGCAGCACCTCGAGGTCGGTGGGCGCGGCTTCCTCGAGGAACGCCTCGGGATCGTCGAGCTTGGCAGCGACCGCCTGGTGACCGAGCTCCTCGACCACGATCATCGCGGTCTCCTGGTCGAGCACCTGGTTGATCGTGACCATCTGGCCCAGCTGCATCAGCTTCTTGATGACCTCGGTCGCCTTCAGGGACATCTTGTGGGCGAGATCGGCCACCGAGATCGTCTCGGGGACGTGCACTTCACGCACCACCGGCTCGTTGGACATCGGACCGGACGGCGCCTCGTCGCGATGGTCGCGGTGACGCCCGCCCTTGGAGCCGCTGCGCCACCCGCTGGCGCCGCCCGAGTCGCCACGCGTCTTGAGCGCGCGGCGCTTGGCGCCCTCCTCGTGCCAGGACGAGGACAGCTTCTCGGACTTGACGTGCTTCTTGTCCTTCGAGTCGTCCGCCGGCGCCGGCGCGTCCGGCTTGGCGTCGGTCTTGGGCTTGTGCAGTGTGCCCGTCGGCGCAGCCTTGGCACCGGCTGCCGGCGCCGCAGGCTTGGCCGCGACCGGCGGCGGGGGCGGGGGCGGGGGCGCGACCTTGGGCTGCGGCTTGCGCTGCATGCTCATCATGCGGTTCATCTCGGCGACTTCGCGCTCGACCGCACGACGTGCCATGGCCCGGGCCTCGGCCTGCTCCTGCGCCTTGCGCGCGGCCTCGGTGGCGACGCGCGCCTCTTCCTCGGCGCGGGCGCGGGTGCCCGATTCCTGCTCTTCCTGCTGGCGGGTGATCGCCGAGGCGCGCTCCTGCTCGCGGCGCGCCTCCTCCTCGCGGGCGGCGGCCTCGGCGGCCGCCTCGAGTTCGCGCTGGCGCTCGCGCTCGAGCTGCTCTTCGCGCGCACGCAGTTCGGCCGCCTGGCGCTCGAGCTCGAGGCGCTCCTGCTCCTCGCGCAGACGCTGCTGCTCGGCTTCGGCGGCGGCCGCGGCGGCGCGTTCGGCTTCAGTGTCGATCTCGACGACGGCGCCCGGCTGCCCTTCGGCGATCGCCTCGGACGGGTCGCGCTTCACGAACACGCGCTTCTTGCGCACCTCGACCTGGATCGTGCGCGCCTTGCCCGTGCCGTCCGCCTGCTTGATCTCGGACGTCTGCTTGCGCGTCAGCGTGATCTTCTTCTTGGACGCGTCCTCGCCACCGTGCGCACGGCGCAGGGCGGCCAGCAGCTGCTCCTTGTCGGTCTCGGTCAGGGGATCGTCAGGAGACTTCTTGTTCACGCCGGCAGCACGCAGCTGCTCGAGCAGAACCTCGGCCGGCATCTTCAGCTCCGCCGCAAACCTGGAAACATTCGTACTTGACATCGTCATCCTTCCGCTCCGCCCCGACCTTCCCTCACGCGTCCATCACGCCCACGACCGTCGCGACTACGTTGCCGACTCGCCGGCGAACCAGTGCGCACGCGCCTTCAGGATCAGGTCCTTGGCACGCGCCTCGTCGACTCCGGTCGCTTCCATCAGCTCGTCGACCGCCAGTTCGCCCAGGTCGTCGCGCGTGAAGACCTTGGCGTCGGCCAGCTTGGCCGCCAGTTCGCGATCCATGCCTTCGAGGGTCAGCAGATCCTCGGAGGTCTGTTCGATCTTCTCCTCGGTCGCGATCGCCTCGGTCAGCAGCACGTTGCGCGCCCGGGTCCGCAGCTCGTTGACCGTGTCCTCGTCGAAGGACTCGATCTCGAGCATCTCGTTGATCGGCACGTAGGCGACTTCCTCGACGCTGGTGAAGCCCTCGTCGATCAGGATGTCGGCGACTTCCTCGTCGACGTCCAGCTTGCGCATGAACAGGTCGCGCACCGACGTGCGCTCGTTCGCCGACTTCTGCTGCGACTCCTCGGCCGTCATGATGTTGATCTGCCAGCCGGTGAGCTCGGACGCCAGGCGCACGTTGCGCCCGCCCGTGCCGATCGCCAGCGCGAGGTTGTCCTCGTCGACCACGACGTCCATGCTGTGCTTGTCCTCGTCGACGACGATGGAGCTGACGTTCGCCGGCGCCAGCGCGCCGATCACGAACTGCGCGGGGTCTTCCGACCACAGCACGATGTCCACGCGCTCGCCGGCGAGTTCGCCGGTGACCGCCTGCACGCGCGAGCCGCGCACGCCCACGCAGGTGCCGATCGGGTCGATGCGGCGGTCCTGGGTGTAGACGGCGATCTTCGCGCGCACGCCCGGATCGCGGGCCGCGGCCTTGATCTCGAGCAGCCCCTGCTCGATCTCGGGCACTTCCATCGCGAACAGGTGCTTGATGAACTCCGGCGACGTGCGCGACAGGATCAGCTGCGGCCCGCGGCCTTCGCGGTTGATGCGCAGGACGTAGGCACGCACGCGGTCGCCCACGCGCAGGTTCTCCTTCGGGACCATCTGGTCGCGCGGCAGGCGGGCTTCCACCTTGCCGGACTCGACCACCGCGCCTTCGCGGTCCATGCGCTTGATCGTGCCGGAGAGGATCGCCTCGCCGCGCTGCAGGAAGTCGTCGATGATCTGGTCACGCTCGGCGTCGCGGATGCGCTGCAGGATCACCTGCTTGGCGGCCTGCGCGCCGATGCGGCCGAGGTCGACCGGCTCGAGCTCTTCCTCGACGAAATCGCCGACCTGGATGTCGGGAATCTGCTTGACGGCCTCGGACAGGATGATCTGCAGGTCGTGGTCCTCGAGCTCGCCGTCGGGCACCACCTGCCAGCGGCGGAAGGCCTCGTAATCGCCCGTCATGCGGTCGATCGGCACGCGCACGTCCACCTCTTCCTTGAAGCGCTTCTTGGTGGCCGAAGCCAGCGCGCTCTCGAGCGCCTGGAAGACGACCTCGCGCGCCACGTTCTTCTCGCGCGCCAGCGCGTCGACCAGCAACAGAATTTCCCGGCTCATCGCCAAGCCTCCTAGAACTTCACGTTCGGTACGAGTCGCGCCCGATCGACCTCATCGAGCGCGAACACCAGTTTCCTGAGCGCCGCCGTGCCCTGCCCGTCGGCGGGCGCCGCCGCGCCCGAACCCGCTGCGGACTTGGCCACCGGCTTGCCCCTGGCCTTGCCGCGCGCCGGCGACCTGCCGCCCGGACGCCGCGCCGCCTGCAGTGCCGCCTGGCGCTGCGCGTCGTCGATCAGCTCGAGTCCGAAGCGACCTTCGGGCTCGACCGTCAGCACCCCGTCGAAATTGCGACGCCCCTCGAAGGGACGCTTCAGACGCACGGTGACTTCCGCCCCCGCGAACCGCACGAAATCGGCCGGCTTGCGCAAGGGTCGATCGAGACCGGGCGAGGACACCTCGAGCCGGCTGTAGTCGACGTCCTCGACGGCCATCACGTGGGACAGCTGTCGGCTGACGCGCTCGCAATCCTCGATCTGGATGCCGGCCGGGGCATCGATGAACACGCGCAGCAGGCCGTTCTGAGCCATCTCGAGCTCGACGAGCTCGTAGCCCATGGACTCCAGGGTCCGTTCGACGATCACCTGCAACGCTTCCAATCGACTGCGCCTCTCCACACGCCAAGGTCGGCAGCCACTCCTGCAACCAAAGCTGAATCCGAAGTTACCGATTTCGACCGATCCGACCGCATCGGGGCACGCCCCGCGTCCAGACGAAACCACGGCCGAAACGCCTTCGGCGCTTCGGAACTCCAAAAAAAAATGGGCTGTGCCAGCCCATTTCTTAGAGCACGCCCGGCAGTAGTGGCTGCACGGGCGCTTGGAATCGCAGGATTATAACGTTCTATTGGCCGCTTGGCGAGCGTTTCCTGCCGCGACCTTTCGCGCCGCCACGGTTTCCGCCCGGCGGTCGGCCCGATTTGCCCGCGCCCCCAGGGCCGCCGGGGCCACCGCCGCCCGGTCCGCCGCGCGGACCGCGGAAGCCTCCGGGCACGGGCGGCAGCCCGAATGCCGCCGCGGCCGCGCCCCGGCCACGTGCCACCCGCCCGGCGCGCGCACCCGGTCCGCGGGCGCCCGCCTTGGCCTGTCCGGGATCGCCCTTGCGCACCTGACGCGTGATGCCTTCGAGATGGGCGTTGGCCGACTTCGGCTGCCACTCGTCATCGTCCTCGTGCGGCAGTCGCTTCTCCGGAACGGTGAGCCCGTCCGAGAACGAGGGCGGCGGCTGCGCTTCGAGTTCGTCGTCGTAGTCGGCGTCGTCCGGATCGAAGTCGTTGTCGGCGGCATCCCTCGGGGCGGCGACGGGCCGGCCCGCGGGGCGGCCGGCGGCCTCCGCGGCCGGCCCCTTGCCGGACGGCGCAGCACGCTTGAGCGCGGCGTTCAGGGACGACACCTCGCCTTCGGTCAGCTCGACCCACCGCCCGCGCGACAGGTTGCGCGGCAAGGCGATCGGGCCGAACCGGATGCGCACCAGGCGACTGACCGTCAGGCCGACCGCGTCGAAGATCCGCCGGACCTCCCGGTTGCGGCCCTCGGCGATCACGACCCGGTACCAGTGGTTGGCGCCGTCACCGCCCGCGTCCTCGACGCGCAGGAAGGCGGCCGGACCGTCCTCCAGCGGCACACCCTCGAGCAGCTTCCTGGCCAGTTCGTCGTCGATCCGGCCCAGGATGCGCACCGCGTACTCGCGTTCCCACCCGTAGCGCGGATGCATCAGGCGGTTGGCGAGTTCGCCCGATGTCGTGAACACGAGCAGCCCCTCGGTGTTGAAGTCGAGGCGGCCGACCGACACCCAGCGCGCGCCCTTCAGGCGCGGCAGGCGCTCGAACACGGTGGCGCGCTGACCGGGGTCGTCCCGGCTGGTGATCTCGCCGGCGGGCTTGTGGTAGAGCAGCACGCGCGCCGGCTGGGGCACGGCCCGGCGCGCGAGCGCCCGGCCATTGACGCGGATCTGATCGTTGGCGCCGATGCGCTGCCCGATGTGGGCCGGCAGGCCGTTGACGGTCACCCGGCCGGCGACGATCAGTTCTTCCATGTCGCGCCGCGAGCCCAGACCGGCATCGGCCAGCACCTTGTGCAGCTTGGGGGCGTCGTCGCCGAGCGCGGCCGCGCCGGACCGGTCGCCACCACGTCCGCGACCGCTGTCGAGGCCGACGACCGCCTTCTCGGCGAAGATCGGCACCGGCTCCTGGGCTGCGGCATCGGACGGCGCAGCGGCGCCGGCACCCGGCGGCTGCCCCTGGGCGCCAGGCGCACCTGCCGCGCCCGGCGCGCCGGACGTGCCGCGCGGCCCGCGCCGACGCGGCCCCGATCGCGTGTTGCGACGGCGGCCCTGACCGGTGCGCGGCGGCCTGCCGCCGCCCTCGGTGACCGCCCCGCCCTCGCCGGGCGCCGCGGGTTTGGTCGTCACGGGGGTATCAGGATCGTTGCTCAAGCTGGTTTCCTTCCGTCTCCGCGCCGGCGGCAGGCGCCGCGGGCGTGCCGGGGCCCGCATCCGGCCCGGCGATGAATGCATTGGCTGCGGGTTCCGTCGTCTCTTCCGATGCGGCGTCGGTCATGACTGCCGCCGTCGGTTCGGCCGCAGGTTCGGCCGCAGGTTCGGCCGTGAGGTCAGCCGCAGGTTCGGCCACGAGGTCGGCCGTCGGTTCGGCCGTCGGTTCGGCCGCAGGTCCGGCCGTCGGTTCTGCCGCAGGCCCGGCCGTCGGCTCCGCCGGGGGTTCGGCCCCTTCTTCCGCCGTCGCCCCCGGCGCAGGGCCGGCGAGGTCGATCAGCCGCTGCTCGATCGCATCGGCGGGTGTCGCCCCTGCCTCGTCAAGCGACGGCAGTTCGCTGAGGGAACGCAGCCCCAGGTCGTCGAGGAACTGGCGCGTGGTGGCCAGCAGCGACGGCCGGCCGATCACGTCCTTGTGGCCGACGACCTCGATCCAGCCTCGATCCTCGAGCGTCTTGACGACCTGCGACGACACGGTCACACCGCGGATCTCCTCGATGTCGCCCCGCGTGACCGGCTGCCGATAGGCGATGATCGCCAGCGTCTCGAGCACGGCGCGCGAATAGCGGGGCGGCTTCTCCGGGTGCAGCCGCGCGAGGAACTCGGCGACCTGCGGCGTGGACTGGAATCGCCAGCCCCCTGCGAGCGCCACCAGCGCCACCCCCCGCCCCTGCCAGTCGACGCGCAGGTCGTCGAGCAGCGCGCGCACGGTGTCGGCGCCGATCTCGTCATCGAACAGACGCCGCAGGTCGGCCAGCGACAGCGGCTGGGCCGCGCACAGCAGCGCCGCCTCGATCACGACCTTGGCCTGTGCCGTGTCCATCCTAGGACCGAATCCGGGAGTAAGCGTTCAATTGTGTTCAGGAGCGGCGCCTTGCGAACGCACCGCGAGCAATCGTCGAAACCGGCACCCCGCGGAGGCCGAGCGCGTCAGGGACGGGACGCAGGGATCGGGCTGGGGGGCTGCCACGGGAGACGCCCGGCTTTGCCTGGGTGTCTCGGGCCGCCGGAACGCGGGAAGCGCGGGCGGCAGGCGCGGCGCCGGACGGCGCAGCACGAAGATCGTAACACAGGCATCCCGCCGCGGGCGCGGCCAGGCCGCGCGGATGTCGCTTCAGGCCGACGCCGGGCGACGGGCGGCGAACGACGCACGCAGTCCGTCGAACAGCGGCTTCACGTAGAGCATCGCCGCCTCGTCGGCGTCCACGCCGGGCACCCACAGCGGCAGCTCGGTCGCGGCGTCGATCATGCCCGCCACCACCTGCGCGGCGATCGAAGGATCCATCGGCCGGATCGAGCCGTCGACCATGCCGTCGACCACGACGTGACCGAAGCGCTCCGCCAGGCGCGCGAGCGTGCGCGACGTGTCGCGGCGCAGGTGTTCGGGCAGCGCGCTGCGCGCCGTGAACCGCAGCAGCGGTCCGGCGGCAGACACCTGATGGCCGACCAGTGCGCAGCACAGCCCGCCCAGCCGCTGCCAGCCCGTTCCCGTGCCCGCCGCGGCGCGGTCCTGGGCCCCCCGGATGACGTCGAAGGTGCGCGCGAAGCAGGCGGCGATCAGGTCGTCCTTGTGCTCGTGGTGGTGATAGAAGGAACCCTTGGTGACGTTGAGCAGCGCGGAGATGCGCTCGACGGACGCCCCCCGGTACCCCTGCTCGTTGACCAGGATCGTCGCGGCGCGCAGAAAGGCGTCCGCGCTCGCCCCGGCGTCGGCTGCGGCCCCGTCCGGCGCGTCGTCCCCGTCGGCCCCGTCGGACGCGACCGACCAGCGCGTCAGCGACGACCAGGCGGCAGCGCCCCCCATCCCGCCGAGCAGGAGGTCCGACAGGCATCCCGCCACCCGCGGATAGTCGGCCGGCTCGTACCGGCGGATCCATGCGCGGGTGAAGAACACCACCGACAGCAGCAGGTGCGCCAGCGCGCTGTGGGCGCGACGCTGCGGGCGCGACGCCCCCTCCACGGCGACCAGCCCGCGGATGCCGCGGTACATCGACCCGTACGCCTCGAACACGCGCCCGCGCTGCGGCTCGGTCAGGGCGCGCACGTCGTGGAAACGCACCAGTTCCGAGCGGCGACCGGACTCGATGTCCGCGAGCATGCCCACGTAGCCGCGCACGAAGGCCTCCACCCGCTCGGCGCGCCCGTGCCGGCGCGCCGCCACCGCGCACACCGCGTCGACCGCATCGATGGCGCGCAGCAGGCATGCGGCGGCGAGATCCTCCTTGCGCCGGAAATAGTAGGTGACGCTGTTGGTGACGAGCCCAACGCCGCGGGCGACGTCGGACAGCGTCGCCCCTTTCAACCCCTGCTGATTGAACAGGCGCGCAGCCGCATCGAGGATCGCTTCGCGCTTGGCCTCGTTGCGACGCGTGCGCCCCGAGGGCGTCACCCGCGCTCCGCGGGATGCAGGTGGCAGGCGACCGCGCGCACGCCGCCCTGGCCGGCCAGCACGGGGTCGACCCGCTTGCACACGTCGGTGGCATGCGGGCAGCGCGGATGGAAGCGGCAGCCGCTGGGGGGATTCAGCGCACTCGGCACTTCGCCCGTCACGACCATGCGCACGCGGCGGGCTTCCACCTCGGGGTCGGCCACCGGCACGGCCGACATCAGCGCCTGCGTATACGGATGCAGCGGGTTGCGGTACAGGTCGTCGCGGGTGGCGATCTCGACGATGCGCCCCAGGTACATCACCGCGATGCGGTCGCTGACGTGACGGACCACGGCCAGGTCGTGCGCGATGAAGATGTACGACAGCCCCATCCGCTTCTGCAGTTCGACGAACAGGTTCACCACCTGCGCCTGGATCGACACGTCGAGCGCCGACACGGGTTCGTCGCAGACGATCAGGCTGGGCTCCAGGGCGAGCGCGCGTGCGATCCCGATGCGCTGGCGCTGCCCGCCGGAGAACTCGTGCGGATACCGCTCGGCCATGTCGGGCAGCAGGCCCACCATGGCGAGCAGCGCGGCGACCCGGGCGCGGTACGCGTCGCGGTCGGTATCCAGCCCGTGGATCACCAGCGGTTCGCCGACGATGTCGCGCACCCGCATGCGCGGGTTCAGCGAGCCGTAGGGATCCTGATAGACCATCTGCATGCGCCTGCGCAGCCGGCGCATGCGGTTGGCATCGTGACCGGCGATGTCCTCGCCTTCGAACACGATGCGCCCCCCGGTGGGCTGCAGCATGCGGATCACCGCCAGGCCGGTGGTGGACTTGCCGCAGCCGCTCTCGCCGACCAGGCCCAGCGTCTCGCCCCGGGCGAGCGTGAAGGAGACCCCGTCGACGGCCTTCACCGACCCGACCTGCTTGCGCATGACGACGCCGCTGGTGACCGGGAAATGCACGCTGAGGTTCTCGACGCTCAGCAGCGTGTCGTCGGCGCCGGCGGCCGCACGGGTCGATTCAGTCGAGTTCATCGGCAAAGCACGCTTTCAGATGCCTGTCCGCGACGGGCAGCAACTCGGGACGCTCGGA
>ENA-UPTA01001938-UPTA01001938.1-activated-sludge-metagenome-genome-assembly--contig:-NODE-1938-length-22150-cov-6.392623_pt1 | contig 22150 bp, 16 predicted proteins | sample MGYA00238184_ERZ773361 | MGnify/ENA primary metagenome ERZ773361 (study PRJEB29100, sample SAMN05720205) | activated sludge metagenome | isolation source: anaerobic digester from wastewater... | reverse complement strand
AAGAATTCCTTCATGTACTGCGCGGCGGCCTGCTTGAAGACCAGCACGCCGTTGTCGGCATAGCCGCGGTTGGCGGGGACATCCGCTTCGCGCTTGAGGGCATCGCGAATGGCCTGCGGAGCCATGCGGTCAGGCTCGCCGACGCCGAAGTCCAGCATTTCGACATCCGGGCGCGCGGCGCGGGCCGCGGCCTTGGCGCGCTTGATCTTTTCAAACTTGTAAATCTCGTTGGACTGGCCGAATTTCTCCCCGCCGATCCGTTCCGCAAAAAGTTTCTGCAAGTTCATTTCAACTCCTGAATGTTAGCCGCAAAGAGGCACAAAATGCACAAGACGCGGAAGATATTCAATCCCTTTTCGACTTCATTGCCGCCCAATAGGGCCGGCAAGGCTGAAGCCGTTTAGGCTGAAGGCTGTAGGGAAAGATCAATTCTATTTAGATGCGGAAAATCGAAAACACAGGGGGTTTGGATTTCCCGGCAGCATGTGTCCGTTTCATGGCCTTTCCTTCAGTCTACAGCCTAAATTCCTTCAGCCCGAGCATCCTGCGGGAGGCTCTTATTTCCCCACAGCCATCAGCAGGAAGACCATGACGAAGAGGGCGACGGTTTCGATGACACCGAGGACCATCAGGTAGTTGCCGAAGCCCTGGCCGGTTTCGCCCAGCGCATCGGATCCGGCCGCGCCGGCCTTGCCCTGATACCAGGCCGAGGCGCCCATCGCCAGCCCGCCGAACACGCCGGCGGACACCAGCAGCGGCCAGCTCTGCGGCGCTGAGGCGGCGATCTGCATGATCTTGTTCATCAGAATCATGCCGTAAATCGTCTGCGAGAGCGGCGCGCCAACAAAGGTCACCAGCGTAAACGGAGCGGCCTTGCCCTGCGCGTAGCATTTTTTCCACGCGCCGATCGCCGCCGGCCCGGCGGCTCCCGCGCCCAGTGCAGATCCCACTGCGGCGAGACACAATGCCGCGGCGCCGCCAAATTTTCCCCAGGCTGTCATCAATAGTTCGTCCATGATACTTCCCTTTCTCCCGTTGCTGCGCGGGATTAACCCGCTGATTTCATTTATTCAAATCCTTTTCACACTGTTTGCAGAACGGACGGTACGGCCGGCCCGACCACTGCACCCCCATATGCGATGAAAATTCAAGCGTGTTCAGGCGCACGCCATGCACCAGAATGCCGAGCCCGCACAGCGCAATGTTGAGCGCATGACCGAGGAACAGCAGAACAGCCGCCACCAGACCGCTCAGGAGTCCGCCGAACATCGGCGTCAGCATCTGGTTGAAGGCGTTGGCCACCGCAAAGGAGGCGGTTCCGACAGCGAACAGGCGCAGGTAGGACACCACATCGGTGAAGTTGGCAATGATGTCCAGCGGAAGCATCGCATGACCGAACCATTCGCTTTTCAGCTGCTTCACGGGGGTCTTGAACAATACGATCAGGAGGACGCCCGCGATCATGAGAGGCGCAGCCCACGACGGGAAAGTTTTACCAAGAACGAACATGCCGGCCGTGAAGAACATTCCCCAGGTCGTGCAGGTCCAGCCGATGTGGGCCAGCGCCTGCGGCGTCCTGCGCAGCAGCCACGCATTCCACAGATGGGCCAGGGAGAGATGAACCGCTCCAATGATAAAGCAAAGCTGCATCACATTCGTGTCGTCCTCAAGCCACGGGATTCTTGCCTCCCACAGCATGTGCTTCGGCATCCCGAACACCGTCCGGGTCAGCAGCCCCCAGACAATGGTTGCCGCGCTCATGATATAGAGCAGTGTAAACGGATAGGCCGGGGCCTTCGGCATTTTTTTCCGCGCGAAACGCGTCAGCCAGACAAACAGCAGTCCGTAACCGGCATCACCGACAAGCATCGCGAAGAAAATGCTGAGGAAAATCAGAAACGGCACGCTGATATCCACCTCGTGATAGCCGGGCAGGATGCCCGTCATGTCAAAGATGGCCTTGATGGGTTTTATCCATCCGGGGTTCTCAATCTTGGTGGGCACCGGATCATCTGCGGAAGGCTCCGAAATCACCAGGCCCCAGCCCTTTTCCGCGGACGCCGCTTCAATCATGGACACGGATGAGGCCGGACAGTAACCCTGCAGATAGGCGATTGCCTTTTCAGCGCCCATGCCGGCGCGGGCTTCGGCATAGCGCACATGATCCCGCGCGTCCTGCACCATCCGGGCCACTGCGGGATGGTCACCGCCAAAGGCCGAAATTTCTTCATCTATGCCGGCCAGACGTTTTTCCGCGACGGCGGTTTCCGCCTCAATTTCGCTGAGCGACCGGGACGACGGGACAAACTCCACCGCGTTCAAGCTGAAATCGCCGCGGCCGATAACAGCAAAATGAACACCCTCTTTCGTGGAGGACAGCACCTGCAAGGCGCAGTCCGGAGGCGCCTGCATGTCTGCTCCCGGGGGCGCCTGGTACAGCTTCACATGAATTCCTTTGCCGGCCAGTTTCCGGATGGATTCAGGATCGAATGAACCATACGGCTCCACCCGAATCCTCTCGTGCTTCAAATGAGCCAGATTCTCCCGGATATCCTTCTGCTCGTGTATCAGCGCCCACAAAGCGGTCACAACCTGTTCGGCTGTTTTACCGGACAGAGCCTGCTGAGGATGCGGCGGCAGGATTTCGAGGGCGCGCTCGACATACGCCAGCCGGGCGCGCGCCTTCTCGACCTCTTCGCCCTCCGGAAGCTGAAGATGGCTCAAATGCACTGTGCCGAGGGCGCGCAGGGCCTCCAGTGTTTCGTCCCGGGCATGGTCAAGGCAGAGCACCGTGACTTTTTTCATGGGGACGATCATGCCGCCACCTCCTTCGGCGCCTTGCCCTTGGCGATCTTGGCGCGGGCCACGGCGGCGGTCTGCTGATCGCCGAGGAAAATGCGGATCACGCGGATATGCTCGCGGCATTCCGGTATCTTGACCTTTTCGAAAAGATTCACGCGCTGGGTGGTCGTGCGCAGTTCCTCCTTCAGGAGCTGGTACTGCCGTTCCATAACCGCCTGCTCGACGCTGAGGCGGGTCAGTTGCTCCACCGCCGCGAGGGCATCGTCCACCCACAGCGGCGATTCAAAGAGATCCGGCACCTGACGGCTGAAATCCACGCCCTCCAGCACCGGGATGTTGACGCCGGCGATGTTTCCTTCGCTGATCCTGATATCTGTCACGGTCAGGCAGGACTGGAAATCGAATGGCTCACTGAAAAGCCGGACCCATGAGGCCATATCACTGCGCAGAGCTTCGACTTCCCCTGTTTTCGCCGAAAGCTTCTGGTCCAGTGTGCGCATTTCGGTCTGCAGCTGCTGTTTCTTGAGCAGCAGGGTGGGAAGATACCGTTCGAACCTCCGCAGCGCGTCGCGCTGCGCCTTCAGTTCGTTTTTGGTATGTTTAATCTTCGCCATTCGCGCTTATTCCTTCGCCGACGCCTTCTTGTCCTTCGGCCAGAACTGCTCGGTCAGCGCCGACGGAATTCCTGTTTCGGCCGGCTCAAAGCAGTCGGCCAGAATCTGCCAGCCGAGGTCCAGCGCCGCCTCCAGCGGGATATTGACCGACAGGGACATCAGTTCATTCTCAAAACGCTCACCGTACTTGAGAAGCTTTTCGTCCCATGCGCTCATGCGAAAGCCCATGGCCTGCTTTTCGAGGGTCTCCTTGAAACCGGCATAAAGCTGGATCATCGTGTTCATGATCGTGCGGTGATCCTTGCGCGTCTTGCTGTTGACCAGCTGTTTCAGGCGGCTCAGCGACCCGAAGGGCTCAATGCGGTTGTTGCGCAGGTAAAACTGGCCTTCCGTGATGTATCCGGTGTTGTCCGGAACCGGATGCGTGACGTCGTCGCCCGGCATGGTGGTCGCGGCCAGAATCGTGATGGAGCCGGCGGAATCAAAGTCCACCGCCTTTTCATAACGGGCCGCGAGCTGGCTGTAGAGGTCGCCCGGATAGCCCCGGTTGGAGGGAATCTGCTCCATTGTGATGGCAATTTCCTTCATCGAGTCGGCAAAGTTCGTCATGTCGGTCAGCAGCACCAGCACGCGCTTGTTCTGCAGCGCGTACTGCTCGGCCACCGCCAGACAGATGTCCGGCACCATCAGGCATTCCACCGTCGGATCGGCCGCGGTATGAATAAACAGGACCGAGCGTGAAAGCGCCCCATGCTCCTCCAGCGTGTCGCGGAAGAAAAGATATTCGTCGTGCTTGAGGCCCATGCCGCCCAGAATAATCACATCCACCTCAGCCTGCAGGGCGATGCGCGCCAGCAGCGGGTTGTAGGGCTCGCCCGCAACTGAAAATATCGGGAGTTTCTGCGACTCAACGAGCGTGTTGAACACGTCAATCATGGGGATCCCCGTGCGAACCATATTGCGGGGAATAATGCGCTTGGCCGGATTCACGGACGGACCGCCGATCGGGATCATGTTCTCGGAGATGGAGGGGCCGCGGTCGCGGGGTTCGCCGCTGCCGGTGAAAACACGGCCCAGCAGCGCCTCGGAAAAGGCGGTCTGCATGCTGTGGCCGAGGAAGCGCACGCGCGCGTCGGTCGGGATGCCCCGGCCGCCGGCAAACACCTGCAGCGAAACCCGCTCCCCGTTCATGCGGATGACCTGAGCAAGAGAGTCCCCGTTCTTCCAGGTCACGCGGGCCAGTTCGCGGTAGGTCACCCCGGCAGCCTTCACCATGATGACGTTGCCGGCAATCTCTTCAATTCGGTGGTAGACTTTATGCATATTCCTTCACCTCTGCGATCATCTTCTCGATGCGCTCTTCCAATGCCCTGAACTCTTCTGATTCCATGTCCTGCCTGTTCCAGTCCTTGGTCACCTGCGTCAGGTTCTGGAAAAACCTGCGCGCGGCTTCCTTGTCCGCGAAGGACATCTTCGTCCGCATGATCTTAGCGATGACGCCAAAGACATACTTCTGCCGTTCGGCTGAAGTTGCGCCGTCAATCTCATGATAGGCGTCCTGCTGAAGATAAACGGCGTCAAGATATTCGCTTTTCAGATAAAGCTGGAAGTCGTCGATGGAGGTGCCCTCCTCGCCGACCACCTTCATCATCTGGTTGACCTCGCTTCCCTCGCGAAGCACGCGCCGGGCGAACTCGAGATCCTTTTCATCCACCACGCTGAAATATTTGCTCCAGCTGTCAAGCGGGTCAATGGCGGGATAGCGGCGGGCATCCGAACGTTCGCGGGAGAGTCCGTGAAACGCGCCAACCACCTTGAGCGTGCTCTGCGTGACGGGCTCCTCGAAATTCCCTCCGGCGGGACTGACGGTTCCTCCAATGGTCACGGACCCGTTTTTCCCGCTGTTCAGCCGGACAATGCCGCCGCGCTCGTAAAACGAGGCAATCACGGATTCCAGATACGCCGGGAAGGCTTCCTCGCCCGGTATTTCCTCCAGGCGGCCGGACACTTCGCGGAGGGCCTGCGCCCAGCGCGACGTGGAGTCGGCCAGCAGCAGCACATGCAGCCCCATCTGGCGGTAATATTCAGCAATGGTCACGGCCGTATACACCGAAGCCTCGCGCGCGGCCACCGGCATGGAACTGGTGTTGCAGATGATGAGCGTGCGCTCCATGAGGCTCTTGCCCGTCCGGGGGTCGGTCAGCTCAGGGAACTCGCGCAGGGTTTCCACCACCTCGCCGGCGCGCTCGCCGCAGGCCGCTATGATCACCACATCCACATCGGCATAGCGGCTGGTGATCTGCTGCAGCACGGTCTTGCCGGCGCCGAAGGGCCCGGGGATGCAGTAGGTGCCGCCGCGCGCCACGGGGAAGAAAGTGTCCACAATGCGGACCTTCGTCACCAGCGGCTCGGTCGGACGAAGGCGTTCGGCATACTGCCGGATCGGGATCTTCACCGGCCAGCGCTGATACATCTTCACTTCCACCAACTGCCCCTCCGCATCCTTCAGACGGGCTATCACTTTTTCAACATCGTATTCCCCGGCGGCGGAAATTTCCTCCACGGTGAGTTTCCCCTTCAGGTGGAAGGGAACCATAATGGCGTGTTCAAAAATACCTTCAGGCACCGTGCCCAGGGCATCTGCGGGAGAAACGGTTGCGCCCTTTTTCACGGCGGGCGTGAACGCCCACTTCTTCGCGCGGTCGAGCGCCTGGAGATACATTCCCCGCTTCAGGAAAAACCCGGCCTCCGCGGCCAGCGCCGGAAGCGGATTCTGAAGTCCGTCGTAGACCTGCGACAGCAGTCCGGGCCCCAGTTCCACCGAAAGCAGTTCACCCGTGAACTGGACATCATCGCCGACCATCAGGCCGGTCGTGTCCTCGAACACCTGCAGTTCGGCGCGGCTGCCGCGAATGCGGATGACTTCGCTTTTCAGCTTCTCGCCCTTGACATGCGCGTAGCCCACCTCGTTCTGGATGACCGGCGAAGAAAACTCCACCGTCAGCAGGTTGCCGTTCACGCCCACAATTTTCCCGATGTTTTCACTCATGGTGTTCTCCACCTGTTTGCTTCTTCGTTAAATCTGCCGCGGCGCCCATTTTCTGCAGGGTCTCATTGGCCGTCAGTCCGGTCAGCAGTTCAGCCAGCCGGGACTGCCCTTTCTCTTCCGTCATCTCCGCCCATCGCCCGGCCAGTTTCAGGCGCGCCGCAAACGACAGCACAGCCGGCAGTCCGAAAGAATCTCTCAGCGCCAGATCCTCCAGCACCTGCCAGCGGTGACGGTCCAGCACGCGTTCGCGCTCCAGCGGTCCAGTTTTCGCCCAGGCGTCCGTCACCGCCTTTTCAACGGCCACGCTGAAACCAGGATGGTCGCGGAGCCAGGATGAAGCCTCGATTTTCCGGTGGCCCGCGCGCACGCGGGCCAGCGCATTGCGAAGCTGTGTTTCAACCGCCGCATATTCCCGGCAAAAAACCGAGCGGCCATCGGCTATGCGGTCCTCCAGCACGCAGTCGAGTTCAGAAAGATCCTTCTCCTCCAGCACGGACACGCACATCGCACGAAATTCCTCAGCAGAAAAAGGAGGGGGCGCCTCCATTTCTATGCCGGGCAGGCTGGCTGTAAGATAGTAGTAAGGCACTGACTGCTCTCCCGCCCCTTATTTTCCGGAGGACTGGCCGGCCACGCGGTGTACGATCTCGGCCAGATGGGGCCGCAGGAAGTTTGACACGGCATCCGCAATGGCGTTGTAGGTAAACTCGTGGTACGCGGTTCCGTTCACATAACAGATCTTGAAGCCCTTGAAGATGTCGTTCACGCCCTTCAGTTCCACCCCCTTGCGCATGAGTTCGCTGTGGCGCTCCGCGCAGTATTTAAGGAGTTTTTCCTGATCCTCTTTGCCGAGAAGCACACTGATGTCGCTTTCATCCGGCCGCTCGGCGCTGGCCGCGGCCAGCTTGACCAGCATCTGCTCCAGCACTTCAATCGTCATGGCCTCTTTCACGTCAGCCGTCACCACATCGCTGATGATGTTTTCGACGCCCTTGCCCACCGTGATGAGCAGGTCGCGGGCCGCCTGCTCGAGGGTCTTGATGCTCCGGGCCGTAAAGGCTTCTGCATCGCGGTCTGCTTTTTCAAGGGTCTTTCTGGATGTTTCCTCAGCCTCTCTGACAATGGCTGCGGCCTCCTTTTTGGCTTTTGCGACGATCTCCGCCGCCTGTTTTTCCGCCGCGTCAACGGCTTCCTTCTGGAACCGGTCTATCAGATGCTGAAGTTCTTCTGCCATGGTCATTCTCCAAAATACGGTTTATTTTCCATGTATGGGCCCTCATAATAACGACCCGAAATTATAATTCAACAAAACTTGCGGAAAAGTGCCTATCGAATCTTCAGCAGGCTCTGCCAGCCGCTCGAAAAAGAGGCGGCCGGGCGGTAGATCCGGCTGTAGGTGTCGGCCGGGGAGGTGGTGCTGAACACGTCCGGATCAATGCTTTTCGCGATCTTCAGAATGGCGGATCTGTCCTTGCGCAGGCACACCAGGAAAAGTTCCCGGACCGGGCCGTGCTTCCCCATGCCCTCATAAACGGTCATGCCGTAGCCGGCCCTGCGGATGGCCTCCACCATGGCTTCGCCATGCTCATAGCTGATGAGTCGCAGAGCGATGTGCCCCGAAGCAATCCGCCGCTCAATCTTGATGCCCACCACGCTGCCCGCGGCAAAGCCCAGCGCATAGAAAAAGCCCAGAATCGGCTGCTCATTAATGTAATGCATCACCGCGCTGATGATGGTGATCCAAATGCCGACCTCGAAAAATCCCAGAAAAAACGCCGTCCATGTCCGCCCCTGCACCACACTGATAATACGGAGTGTGCCGAGCGAAACATCCATAATACGGGCGAGAAATATCACCGTGCCGAGCATCAGAATGTTCCAGTCAAAACTCATAGTCCGGCCATAGTACCTCAATCCCGCAGGAAGTAAACAACCGACAGCGCGCGGCCGCCGGTTCGAGGCCCGCAGATCAGTTGAATTCAAACACAAGACCGCACCACTGCCCATCACCGTCGCGAATGACCTCGCGGCCGCCGAGCCGCTGATATATCTCCGCGACCCCGTCGCATTCCCATTCGAGAATTCCCGATAGAACCAGCAGGCGGGAGGCGGTCTGCGCCAGCACCGGGGCCGCCCGGGTCAGCACGCCGGAGATGATGTTGGCGCATATAAACTCGTATCGGCCCCCGTCCCATCCCGAAAGAATGTCATGCGCCTCAATAGTAACGAGGCTTGTGACTCCGTTGCGCTCGAGATTCTCGCGGGCGCTGGCCACGCTCAGGGCGTCATTCTCCAGCGCCATAATGCGCGGACAGCCGAGCTTCGCCGCGGCAATGGAAAGAATGCCGCTTCCGGCACCGACATCCAGAAAGCTTTCCGGAACGCGTTTCGCGAAGAGCTCATCAATCATTTCCAGGCAGAAGCGCGTTGTGAAATTATCTCCCGTTCCGAAGCTGAGGCCCGGTTCCAGCCGGATGACGGCTCGGCCGCCCGTATCGCCGTTCTGCTCCCAGTCGGGAACAATCAGGAGCGACCGGCCGATTTCCCGGCGGATGAAATGATGACGCCAGAAATTCTGCCAGTCCCTGGCTTCGAGCAGCCGGACGGCCGTCGCGCGCACCGGGAAGGCTTCGGCGGTTTCCACGGCGGCTTCCCGCGCGGCAGAGGCGTCAGGGAAGTATGTTTCGATCCACTGACCGCGGGCGCCGGCGCGCTCCAGCAGGACCGGTTCCAGCCCATACCGGTCGCGGATCCACTCCTGCAGGGCTTCTGCGTGTTCCTCGGGGAGTTCAACCGTCAGGACATGCCAGGCATGGTCAGCGTTTTGCTTCATCGCCAATGCCCGGAATGACAGATTTCAGCATGTTGAAGAGCTCCTTCGGAAGATTGTCGGGCCGCCAGACCGGCTGCTCCAGCGGACCGCTCAGGTGAAACTCCAGCAGTTTGGTCACCGGGAAGGTCAGCCAGTCCAGCAGGGCGGCCAGCCGGCCCTCGCGGAGCATTCGCACACGCACTTTGAAATCCAGATTGTTTGTAAAATGATAGCGGCCGGAGCCCTGCACGCTGATGATATGTCCCAGAAGCCGCGCGTTCTGCGTGCGAATGGAATTGCCGCCAATCTTGAAGTCCGCGGTAAGATCGTTCTTTGATACAATTCCGAAATTCGGATACAGCGCGGACAGAATCTTCGCCAGTCCTCCGAACAGCGGAATGCGGAGCAGACGGCTCTCGGAGATATGAATGTCTCCCCGTCCGCGCATCCGCAGGAGCATCTGTTCGCCGGTCTCTCCGGCGACTGCCAGCATGAAATCGAGCCTGCCCTCATAGGGGTGATCCGCTCCCACCCGGCGATACGCCTGCATCAGTCTTCCAAAATCCGCGCCGGCCAGGGAGAGAGCCACTTCATAGCGCCAGAGGGGAGAATCCGCGAGCGACTCCACGACCGCGCGCGACATTTCCAGCCGGCCGCCGTACAGAACCCCCTGCAGATTTCTGACTTCAAAACGGCGGCCTTTCGCAAGCAGATCAAAGGCGCAGCTTTCCACGGCCACGTGCTGATAGGTCATGTTGGAAGCCACCACATGCGCCTCAAGGTTCATGTTGGTCAGCGTTTCATAGTCAATGCTTCCCTTCGCCGAGATGCGGGTATATCCGTCAAAGCGGAACGGGCGGGACAGCCGTTCAAGGGTTGGGCCCATAATGCGAAGGGTGGCGGCGGGATCAAAAGTGCTCTCCACGTCCACATCCACGATATCGTTCCGGAAATCAAAAGCAATCCGGCCGCGGCAGGCGCGGCTGCCGCGACGCGCGGTGACCGGATCCAGAATGAGCACCCCGTTGGTCATGACCAGTTTGGATTCCACGGAGGTGAAATAGGTCCCGCGAAAACTGAAATTCCTGCCCCGAACAGAGCCCTCAACCTGCAGGGGCGCTCCGTCGTCGCCGCGCTGGCCGGAGAACGTGAAAGAAGTCTGCGGAAGATTCTCGCGGAAAAACAGACCGCTGATAACGCGCGCCTTGCCGGTGCTTACGAGGGGGCACATCCAGCCGGGATCGAAGCCGGTGTTCATCCGGCCGCTGTAGGTTTGCGATTCCAGGTCATAGCGGGCATATCCCGTCAGGGGGCCGCTCCGGCTCTCCAGCCCTACGGAAGCCTGCAGATTGGTTACCGCAAGCACCTGATGTTCGCGGCTGAACTCCAGCGACGTTGAGGCCACCGGCAGGCCGAGCAGGCGGGAATCCTTCAGTGCCAGCGAGCCGTGAAAAACATCAAGCAGCTCGCCGACCGGTGCAGGCCCGGCATCGGCGGTGAATTCGAGGGCTTCGCCGGGAAGGATTTCGAGTGAGTCCAGAGTCTGCCGCAGCGAGACCGGGGCCAGCGCCAGAAGCACATACGGAGGCAGGTCGCTGAACAGTTTGCAGGCGGCGGTGCCGTCGGTTAGATCGAGGAATCCGGCTGCCCGCACAGCCTGCTGTCCGGAGGCGACCGACAGGCGCGCAAGCGTGAAGCGGCCATCCTTGAGAGCCGCCTGCATCCGCCAGCCTTCCAGATTGACGCCCCGGAGGGTGAGTCCGCCGCCGCGTGCCTCGATTTTCAACTCGTTGGCATTCAGATCATCCGGATGAAGAACCAGCATGATCTGCGCGGAAGATCCCTGCGCGAACTGGACGGCCTTCAGGTCCTCGAGCAGGACGCGAAGCGCCGGGGTTTTCTCCGTTTTGTCCGACGGCGGGAAAATCTGACGCCATGCCTGAATCAGCGCGCCGTCCAGATTGGCCTGGGGCCGCGCAATGAAACCTTCTCCTGTTATTTTCAGCCCGCCGTAATCGGCGAAAAGATCCCGGATCTGCAGGCCCTCGTCCTCCAGCCGCACGGATGCGTGGATGCCGGACAGGCCCTCGCCCGTTCCCAGGCGCGCATTGCGGATGGCGAAACCGCGCACGCCATGACGTCCCCGGAACCAGGCGGCGGGACGCAGATTGACGGTGGCCTCTTCCGCCCGCACCACCGGCTCGGGGTCGAGCGCGCCGGCAAAATAGAGAAGGTCGTCCATCACGATGCCTTCCAGCAATTCCCAGCGAACGCGCGCGACCTCCACGCGCACGCCGCGGGCGGCCAGTTCGCGGACCACGCGGTTCTTCACCGCGTCCGGGAGTCCGACCCGGTTCATATAGAGGCCCGCCGCCAGCAGCAGAAGCACGATCAGAAGGAAGCAGCGGAAGCAGCGCTTAAGCGCGTGCACCGGCCGCGATAAAGTGCGGCCCGCCTGACGGCCGGTGGTCACGGGGTTTCTCCCGCAGGAGGCACGCTGAAGAGCGTGGCGGGAAATGCCGCGTCCCTGATCTCGCGGTCCAGTGTGAAAATAATGTCCTGTCCCTTGATCATGGCATAGAAGCCCCCGTCCTCCGACTCGTTTCCAAGCATCAGTGTTTTGCTGATTCCGTCCTGCCCCGCAAGGCCAATTGTGAGTTCATCGGCGGGCGGCGCCAGTCCGTAACGGTTCAAATCGGCCGGGTCCTCCGCCACAAACCGGCCGGCCACAAGACGGCTGACGCTGACAAGCACTTTCTGCACGGCCAGTTCATCCGGCTTGTCCTGGCGTGGACGGACGGGAGCGAACTTCCCGGTGACAGAATCCATCTGAAGCGTTTCTTCCCGCCCCGCCCCTTTGAGGGTGATGCTGCGGATCCGCGCGGGGTCGGTCGTCAGCACTTCCCGGTTGCGGTAAAAAAGGCGGTCCAGACTGATGCGTTCAATGACCTCCGACGGGATCCGGTAAAGCGGTTTCTCTGTCACAGCCCTGACCCAGACGCGGCCGTCCTCCGGCGGCAGACTTCCGACCAGAAGCTCGAAGGCGCTTTCGGGCCGGTCGGGATTCTTCAGGAAACTGACACGCATTTTTTCCGGAGCCAGGCCGAAGACGGCCAGGTTGGTCCCCGCCGCATCATTGAACTCCACGATCTCGGCGGAAGCCCATGCATTCAGCAGGGCTCCGACGCGTTCGGGGTCGGCGGCAACCGGCTGAAGTCCGCCGACCATCCAGCGGCCGGCGGCGCTGCGGCTTAAAACAATGGAATCGGAACCCGAGCCCATGCGAATGCCGTTGATTTCATGAGGCGCAAGGGGCAGAAGTCGCCGTTCGCGCCAGTCCGCCTCTTTTACGCGGAGCAGGTCGGCCAGCGCGGCGGGCACAGCATACACCGCCCGGCCGGCGGCGCGGCGGGCATAGATCAGTCTCGGATTCTCGGCCGTGGCGCGCCCGAGGATCAGGGTGCTTCCGCTGTCGTCCCCGTTGAAGGTGAGTGTAATCTGCAGCTGGGAGTCGGTCAGCCCGTATGCGCTGGCATCGCCGGTCTCGCTGGCCGTGAAATCCGAGATCTCATATTTGAACAGCGCATCAAGCCACTCGTAGATTCGATTGCGGTCGGCCCGGCCCGTGACCGGCTGGCGGAGAAGCCAGCGGCCCTCCTTGTCACGCTCCACCTGCAGAAAACCCTCTTCGCGATGAACCGCGATCTGCCGGACTTTGGAGCGTTCTTCATGGAACAGGCGGCGCGAACGCAGCAGGTCGGCATCAGCGGGCAGCACATCCAGCACGCCGCCGTCGGCCGTGAAAACCTCCGCGTGCCCCTCCACAGCCGCGTACAGCGCATTCCCCAGCGGCGTGGATGCGCCCAGCAGATAGACTGACGTTCGTCCGGCATCCGTCACAGCGATGCGAACGCGCGGCCGGTCCAGACCGAAATCTTCCGGATGCAGATTGCGGGCGGCAAGCTGTGCGGGCGTGATGGTTTCTCCGCGGCTCACGGTCGAAAGCCGGTAGAGCAGTTCATCCACCGCGCCGCCGTCTGCGGGCTCCTCGGCCGGCTTCTTCATGGTCCAGCCCGATTTTTCGCGGCGGCATTCGAAACTGACGCCATCGCTGCTCACTTCGATCGCCGTGACCGAATCCGGATTGAAATAAAAGGCACGGCCGGCATGATCCATGCGGGTCCGGGTGCTGTCCGTATTCCGTTCAAACAAAACAATAAAGAGTCCGACCAGAACAACCGTCATCAGCAGAACAAGGGTGGATTTGCCGTTCATGCGCCGCGACGCCTCCGAAGCCAAACCAGCAGGCCGGCCAGCGCCACCGCCAGGGGCAGGCCGGGCACAAGAATCCAGAACAGCTCCCGCAAATCATGCCGATTAAGGATCAGACGGCTTTCCACGATGGTCTTCGGGGCAATCGCGAGCAGCTCCTCGCGCTCCAGCACCCAGTTAAGCGCGCTCATGAAAAAATCCAGGCCGCCGCCCGCCATCGCGCCGTTGCAGACAAAATCGGAATCGCCGAAAACCACGGCACGGGTGGGCCGGATGCGGACATCCAGCGCGGGCGCGGCGCCCCTCTCCATGGCCACGGCGACGGGGACGGGGCCGCGGCGGTCCTCCAGCGGATCAAACTGAAACAGGCCGTCCCCGGGGCGGGTTTCGGCCCAGCCGTCGGCCGAGCAGGAGGCCAGACTCACCACGCGGGGCTTGTCGGACGGATCGCCCGCGCCGCCGGTACCGGCGGCTGGCGACACGGAGCGCGGCTGATAAAAAATGGTCGTAAGCCCTTTCATCTGTGCGGTGATGGGATGTTCGCCGTACTCGGTAATGAAGAGATCATCACCGGTCAGTGTGCGCGCAGGATCGGTCACCACGTCATTTCCAACACGGATGCCCCACTCCTCAAGAAGCGGGGCCAGGCCGGTGCGCACATCCTTGTCGAGCATCAGAATCAGCCGTCCGTTATGAGCCAGATGGGTTCCGATCAGATCAATCTCCGGCTGGGCGAAGCGTCTTGCGGGCCCCGCAATGACCAGCGCATCGGTGTCCTCGGGCAGAGCGGTCATCTCGCCGAACCGGACCGTTTTCACGGTGATGTTGTCGCGGCGGATCATGCGCGCCAGCGAGGAATAGCCCCGGCGCTGGTCAAAATCCTCCACCGAACGTTCGCCGTGCCCTTCCAGAAAATACACGACCGGACTGTGGGACTGGGAGATATCCTGGATAGCGGACGAAAAGGCCTGCTCGCCCTTGAAGGCGACGGCTTCGGGAATGCGGCCCTCCTCCATGCCCGGATAGGAGAATTCCACCATGTCATCCAGCCCGACATACTTGCTGCGCGCGCCGCTGTCGAACACCACCACGTTGGCTTCGCCGACCTGGTATTTCTGCGCCAGCTCCTCGGTCCGCGCGAGATCGCGGGCGGGATCCACATATTCAGCGCGGATGCGCGAAGAGGCATACTCATACTCGCGCAGCAGGTTTTCGACATCGGTATAGACCTGATGCTCCGGCTGGAAGAACACGATCACGCGGATGTCGTTGGTGAGGCTGCCGAGCAGGTCCAGCGTGCGCTGGGAAAGGGAGTAATAGCGGGTGCGCGTCCAGTCCATGCGGCGGTAGTGACGAATCGAAAGATAGTTCGCCATCACCGCAAGAACCAGCGCCAGCAGGATGGCGGCCAGGGCGTTGAGCCGCGCCGCCGTCCGGAGCAGGCGCTGCCGGCGCAGGCCGCCGCGGGCATCCCGCGGGCCGTCAGGTCTGGGACTGTCGTTCACTTCCATTTTTTCATTTCCAGGATCTTAACCGTTGTGAAGAGAAGAAATGCGGCGCCGGTCAGATACAGCACGGCCGGGCGCGTGTCCACCATGCCGCGCGAGAAATCCATCATGTGCATCACGGCCGAAAAGTTTCGTCCGGCATCGCGCACCGTTTCCGAGCGCGAGATGTACGGCATGAACCCCGCAAAAAAGGCCAGCGTCACCATCGCAAACGCGGACATGGCCGCCACGATCTGGTTGCGCGTCAGCGCGGACATCAGCAGGCCGGCGCTGAGATAGAAAGCCCCCAGCAGCAGCGCGCCGAGATAGCCGGCGGCCAGCGGGCCGAGGTCCACGCTCATCAGCGGATCGTAGCGCCGCAGCACATAGACATAGGCCAGTGTCGGCATCCACATGATGAAATAGAAAGACAGGGCCCCGGCGTATTTGGCCAGCACCACCTGCGCCTCCGTGACCGGGGCGGTCATGAGGAGCTCTATGGTGCCGGAACGGTTTTCCTCCGCCAGAAGCCGCATGGTGATCAGCGGGATCAGGATCAGCAGGGTGATCCAGAAGAAGATGGATCCGAAGAGCTCGTTCATCACGGTCGCGCCAACGACGCCGTGCGCAAGGATGTTCAGCAGCATCCAGAAGGTGTAGCCCATCACCGCGAGAAAGAACATCATCATCACATAGGCAATGGGCGAAAGAAAATACGCGGCCAGTTCTCGTTTCCACAGGATCAGGAAGGTTCTCATGGCGGAAGACCTCCCTCGGCGTCGCAGGTCAGGCGCACAAACACATCCTCAAGCGTCGGCCGGCCGGTGGTCAGTTCGCGCAGGCCCCAGCCGCTGCGGACGACCAGTTCGCTCAGGTCGGCGCGGAGGTCCGCGCCCGGCTCCACCGCGAGCTGGTATTTTGTCCATTCCCCCGCGCGCATCACCTGCACCTGCTTCACGGCCGGCAGGGCGCTGAGCTTTGCGGCGACGGTGTCCTGCGGGCCGCGGATGTCGGCGATCAGCGGCGCGCCGGCCAGCATCATTTTGCGCAGGCTGGAAGGCGAATCGGACGCCACCAGTCTGCCGCCGCTGATGATGAGCACGCGGCGGCAGGTCATTTCGACTTCGTGGAGAATGTGCGTGGAAAGCACAATGGTGTGCTTCTCCGCAAGGTCCCGGATCAGGGTGCGCACCTGCCGGATCTGGTTGGGATCAAGGCCGATCGTGGGCTCGTCCAGAATCAGAAGTTCCGGCTCCGCGATCAGCGCATCGGCCAGGCCCACGCGCTGGCGGTAGCCCTTGGAAAGATATCCGATCACGCGGCGGCCTTCGTTTTCCAGCCCGCACTGCGCCTTGACCTGGTTCAGCCGGGCCCGGCAGCGGCGGCCGGAAAGCCCCTTGAGCCGCGCGCGGAAACCCAGATATTCGTCCACGCGCATTTCTGGATAGAGCGGGACATTTTCCGGCAGGTAACCGATGCGGCTGCGGATTTCGCGCGAATGGGTCATGACATTCAGTCCGTCCACCTCGACTTCGCCTCCGGTCGGAGCGAGGAATCCGGTGATGATCCGCATGGTGGTGGTTTTGCCGGCGCCGTTCGGGCCGAGGAACCCGAGCACCTCGCCGCGGGCCACATCAAAGGAAAGGTCATCCACCGCCAGCTTGCGGCCGAACCGCCGGGTTAAATGTTTCACTTTGATCATTATCAGTTCAAAACTGCTCTCGTTAAGGAAAAGGAAAGCTTATCAGGCTTATTTGCTCCGGCAAGTCTTCTTTATGAAACGGCCAGCACCAAACCAGAGAGCGCCGGGGTGCCCGGAAGGCTGTCCGGCCCGACGCGCAGTCTAAATCTTCTTCCCGATATAAAAGGCATATCCGTAGAAATCTTTGTATTTGTAATAGAGTTCCGCTTCATGACGCTGATTTTCCACCAGATCCCCGGCCATTTTATTTCCAGCATGTTTCCTCAGGAATTCCTGCTGAAGCGGAACCTGCGGAACATAAAAATTTTCGGTCCAGCAGCTTTCAGGCAGAATAAACGCGGCGACCGGAATGTAGCCGGCCTTCTGCATCTGCCCGACTTTGTTTGAGATGGTGTCTATTTCCGGATAGGCATCCTTCCAGAATTCATCTATTTCGGCAGGCCTCTCTTCGGTGAACCAGGAGGCCTCTGAAACGGCAATGAAACCGCCTTTTTTCAGAAACCTGCGCCATTCGTTCAGGCCCCGTTCGAATCCGATGTTGTAAATGGCCCCTTCAGACCAGATCAGGTCCAGCTCTTCGTCCCGGAAAGGGAGTTTGTCCATTGATCCAACCATACCGCTGACCCTGTCCTGAAGATTCAGTTTACGGCTGGCGGCATTGAAGATGTCTATAAAGTCGGCAAACAGATCAATCCCCGTGATCCGTCCCGGAGCATGACCGGCCAGCACCATCGTCTGCCCGCCGGTCCCGCAGCCCAGATCGGCAATCCTTGACTCGCCGGTGAGGTTGTCCACGAAGCTCAAAGCCCTGAGAGTCACATCAGGACTGCCGGGCCCCTGCCGCTCCATGCCCGCAAAGTAATCGCAGATCAGCTTGAAATCGAAATCATGAATCGTTTTGTCCGTCTCGCTCATGGCATCTCCCTGCTTGTCCCGTAAAAGGTTTCTTCTTGTTGATCACAGACGGCATCCTCCGCTGCGGCCCACACTGAGATTGTTCATCTGGCCTGAACGCTGAGCGTGGAACGCTGGGAAACCATGAAGGCGCCCTGCTCTTCGAGCTTGACCGCAACCAGGCCGACCGGGTCGCCGGTCTTCACGTTCTGAAGCGCGGCGCCGGCATCATCAAGGGTCCGGATTTCCGTGCGGTTGATGCGCGAGATCCAGCTGCCCGGCCTGAGCCCCGCCTGCGCGGCCGGCCCGCCCTCTTCAACGCGCTCGACGGGGAGGCCCATCGGATAGGGGCTTTGCTGCGCTCCGGGATCGCCGAAAACAAGTCCCAGCCGGCGCGCGGACAGGTCGCGTCCCGACGGCTTGGGCCGGTCCTCGAAGGCAAGCTCCACATCCAGCGATTTCTCCGCGCGCGCGACGGTCAGGCGCACGAAGTCGCCCAGTTCCTTCCGCAGGAGCGCCTTGTTGAATTCATATTTCGTGCGCACGGGGCGGCCGTCCACGGCGGAGATCACGTCGCCCGCGAGCAGTCCTCCTGCGGCCGCCGGAGTTTTTTCGTACACCTCTGAGATCGTCAGTCCGTCCCCCAGATCAAAGCCCAGCCAGATGTTCTTGAGACGCTCGGGCGAGAGCCACTCGCCCAGCAGCGCGCGGACCCGCTTGACGGGAATGGCAAAGCCGATGTTCTGCGCCTCCTGATAGACGGCCACGTTCACGCCGATGAGTTCACCGTCGAGGTTGAGCAGGGGCCCTCCGGAACTTCCGGGATTCACGGCCGCATCGGTCTGCAGGATATCGCTGTACAGCTCCCTGCCCTTGTACTGCGCGGTGCGGTTCATCGCCGAAAGCACCCCCACTGAGACCGTATGCGTGAGGCCAAACGGATTGCCCAGCACAATCACGGTCTCGCCCAGCAGCAGGTCGTCATCATCGGCGAATTCCAGCGCGGTGAGCGGCCGCAGGGGATCAATCTTGATCAGCGCGAGGTCGGCGACCTCGTCGCCCGCGACAATGCGCGCGTCGTAGCGGGTTTCATCGGACAGGATCACCGCAATGCGCGAAGCCCGTTCCAGGACATGGTAATTGGTCAGAATATAGCCCCAGGGGTCCAGAATGATGCCGGAGCCGAGCGAATGACCAATGCGGTAGCCCGGAAGCGGCGGCGGCCCGAAAAAATCGCTGAAAAACCGGTCCAGCAGATCCCCTCGCAGACTTAAAAAAGGATCGGTGTAGCGCACCTGCACCAGCTTCTCAGTTCCGATGTTCACCACGCCCGGAACCGCCTTGGCCACGGCCTTCACCACCGGCGAAAAGCGCGGACTGTCCGGTTCAAGACCATGCCCGGAAAAAATCGTTAAAAAAATGAAAAAAAGGCCAAAAATCGGAATTTTCACGCATTTTTGGCAAAAAAACGACTTTTTTTGCGTTTTTTGATCATTTTTTACCGTTTTTGAGCGTTTTTTGATCATTTTGGACCGTTTTTGAGCGTTTTTTCTTGATTTTTTAGCAATTTTCTGCTTCTCTGGTCAAGCCCGTCAGCGGACAGGCCAGAGCGCGTACCGCGTACCGCTGGAGGGTCCCTTAAAAAGATACATGTCCCCCTCTTTGCGCACGGACACTTCCGACCAGCTTTCGCCGTCCTCGTTCTGCACGCGGCATTCCACTTTCTCCGCGCCGCCGAACCAGTCGGCGCTGATGCCCGTTCTGCGCCCGCCGGAGGTGTCAAACACCTCGATGGCGCCGGGCTTGTTCGGGGCATCCGCGCGGCGTATGACAATGCTCGCGGACGACAAATGGTTCTCAAAAGCCTGTTCGCGGCCGCGGCCGTCATAAAAAACAAAATCCGGCGTCCGGACAAAATCCAGGCGCTGACCGTCCGCCAGCACGGAGGCGGAAAGAAAATCGGGCGCGGCGGCCAGCCATCCGGCCGGCGGGAGCGTCCATTCCGTTCCGCCGATCCTGACCGGCCAGTTTTTCCGGGGCGATCCGTTCACCCACAGTTCGAAACCGGAGGGATACTGGAAATACATCTGCGAGTGCTCCAGCATGCCGCGCGCGAGGGCCTCGGAAGCGGTCAGGAGCCTGCGGCCGTCCCACCACGCGATCCTGCGCGGAGCCATGCCCGCATAGAACGGCTGAAGAGCCCTCATGGAATAAAAAATCCTCGCCATCCGCTGCGGATCGTTCCAGCCGAACGGCAGTTCTCCAAGCTGTCCATGGGCCAGCCATGCCGCCATCCATTCGTCAAGCAGGCGGTCGTCGGGCGGCTGGTTCGCGCGGAAGGGCATGCCGGGGCCGAACCACAGACTGAGCGGCTGGAGCGCCATCAGCTTGAACAGCGGGAAATAACTGTCGCCGGGCTCGCGGTTCCATGCGCGCGCGCCGGTAATGAAGGCATCGGCCATCCCCGCATAGAGCGGCGAGGTTTCATCCGGCGCGACAGCCGGCACGGGCGCGCCGCGCAGCACCGTCGCCAGCGCGGCGTGGGCCGCGGTGAATCTTCCCGCGCCGGCCGCGCGCGCGTCGCAGTCCGTATGATGCCACGGCGGCGCATCCGCGATGCCGTCCGCGACCACCGCGCCCGGCGCGTAGTTGGAAACCGCCGCGCGCAGGACGGCTCCGGCCGTTTCAGGCGCCCGCGAAGGCTTCAGCGCATAGGCGGATGCGCCCAGCCGCAGCCATGCGCCGTCCGGACCGGCGCTGACCGCCGCCGGATTCCAGTTCCGGTTGAGCGGCGAAAGTTCCGTGCTGTGCGTGTAGAGCGCCATCAGCGCGCCGGCTTCGCGCGCGGTGTCGGAATATTTCTTCAGCCTCTCGTCGCCGCCCCGGTGCGGATTGGCCTTCGTGCGCAGGCCGCCGCTCCCCCAGCCGTCGGTCCAGACCGCGCGGTCGGTGGCCATGATGATGTTGCTCATGCCGTAGCGGCAGAGGCCCTGCAGGAACTGATGCACATCCCGATAATCCAGCTCGCCCGGAACCCGCAGCAGCAGGCGGTCGGAAAGCGGCTTCATGTCCTCCGCGCGTGCGTGCCGCACCCGCGGGAGCACGTCTTCAATGCGGTCCGAAACCGTCAGGACAATTCTTTCCTTAAAATCATTCCGCACGCCGGCGGTGGTCGGCAGATAGCGGGCGCCGCCCGCCAGGCTGTCGCCTTCGGCCGCGGGCGAAGTCATTTCCGAAGCCGCCGACCGGTACCAGTCCGGCCAGATGCTCAGGAAAAAGAAATCGCGGTTTTCGCCGCCGATCATGGCCACGGAGGGCGGCACCGGCAGGCCGAACGAAAGGAACGGGGACGGCAGCAGGTCCACGCGATCGAATCCGTCAAGATGTCCGGCGGAAAAACCCTCGGCGCGGCCGCCGGGGCAGCGCGCGTCCAAGGACAGGCTGAAATTGGTCAGGGCCAGCCGCAGCGAGAGCCCGCTTTCATACTCGGCATAGACCTCAGCGCCCTCCTGCCGGAGCACGCGCACGCGGCTGTCAGCAGGCAGGCCCTGAACAGCGGCCTCCGCCATCAGCAGGCCGCAGGGCTTCCCGTTGCGCCACAGGCTGAGCCCCGCAAGGCCCAGCGCGGCTTCAAAGCGGTATTCGGCCTCAAACCCGTCCTTTCGGCAGGCCAGCCGGTACACCCCGGGCGCGACGAGTTCCGTGCGATGCACAATCCCGGTGGCGGGCGGACGCGGGAGCACCGAAGCATCCGCCGCGATGCCCGTTTCCAGCGCGGGGGCGGCCACCGGCTGGCGGGGCGCGAGGAAAAAAGACAGCGAATCGAAATAGATCTGCAGCGGTTCACGACCGCCCGCGCAGGTGACGGCCAGCCCGGCAAACTCGTATGGGAAGCGCAGTCCCTTGAGCGCGTCGGCGCCGAACCTGCGCTGCACCAGAAACCAGCCCTGCGGCCAGTCCAGCGCCGCCAGCGGGACCACGCGCTCCATCCCCCGGGCATCGCGCAGCACCAGATCCACGCGGGAAGTCGCGGCGGCCGCGCCCTCCTCGGGCACCCGGTGAATCCAGAGCGAAACCGAATCAAAATCCTCCGGGATCGGCACCGGCGACGGCGGACGGATCAGGAACCGGCGCTCGTCCTCGGCGCGCTCGCAGCGGAACTCCGCCGTGTATTTCCCCCAGAGCTGCTTCTCATAGGTCCGCTCGAACTTCGCCTTCAGGCCCTGCGGCGCCACCACCGTCCAGCCCTCCAGCCCCTCGAAATCCACCAGCGGCGCATGCGCCTCGTCCGGATTGTACCAGGTGAACTCGTACGGACGGTTGTCCAGAAAGCGGGCTGTGGCGATCTTGGCCAGCTCCTCTTCGGGAAGCGCGTCGGTCTCGGGCATCTCCACCGTCTTCGGCGTCGCGCATCCGGCGGCCAGGATAAGAAAAATCGCCGGCAGCCACGAACCGGAAAAGATCTTCCCGCCCCCTGCCGGCTTGCCCCTATGAACCAGAGGCTTCTCGCCCCCTGCC
>ENA-UPTA01001935-UPTA01001935.1-activated-sludge-metagenome-genome-assembly--contig:-NODE-1935-length-22176-cov-6.682022_pt1 | contig 22176 bp, 17 predicted proteins | sample MGYA00238184_ERZ773361 | MGnify/ENA primary metagenome ERZ773361 (study PRJEB29100, sample SAMN05720205) | activated sludge metagenome | isolation source: anaerobic digester from wastewater... | reverse complement strand
CATATAACCTGTAGTACCCTTTGTCGGTTATGTCATATCTGCTTTGCATAAGCTTGATCTGAGGCTGCCATTTACCTGATGCAGTCAGCTTATCGGATGAAGGCATTTTGAAAAAATCATCTGTGTCAGCATGAAAAACATATAGCTGTTCGGAAATCTCTTTTTCCATCCTCATGGTCTGTTCTGTCTTTAGAGCTCTCTGATCTGCAACACTGCCTATGCCTCCAATCTGATAAACCAGATCGGATTTTGCCGGTCCGGATACACAGAAATCTGCGATTAGTGATTTCTTTCCGATTTTTGCCGCAGATTCCCAGAATCTTTCAGCCATTAGGTAATCCCCGTGATAAGCTGATACGAACTTATCAGGATACGAACCTTCAAGCAGTATGTTCTCATCGGTTATTCCATGAATATGCGGACTTGCACCTGTCTGTATAGTAGCCCAGCATGTAGCGGAGATTGAAGGATATGCAGGTCGGCAGTCGGTAAGGACGCATCCTTCATTAAAAGCTTTCTTAAGATTCGGCAGTTTTCCTCTGCCTATCTGGTCTTTGATATATGAAGTGACTCCTCCGTCCACTCCTAGCATAAACAGTTCAGGTTTTTTCATCGCCTTGGTACCCCCTATCATTATTTACTTTATTATACCTTAATCATACTTGAGAAAGGTAACCAATATGTAAAACCTGTTTTGTGCAAATTAGCCGAATAAGGCTTTTTGATGTTGATTTTTATACCTGCTAATATATAATTCATATATTAGTAATCTTTCAGTTGAAAGGAAGAACCAGATGATAAGATTAGGTGTAAACTCAGTACTTTTCAAGCATTACACATTTGGACATGCTGCTGAAGCTATTGCCAAATGCGGCTATGACGGTGTGGAGATATCTGCCATACCAGGAATGTGCGAGCATCTTCAGGTAGAGAACTGGAGAGCTCAAAAAAAAGAAATCAAATCAATCTTGGAAGCGACAGGTTTAACAATTTTAGCATCAGAAGTCGCATCCAGAGACAAAAAACGAATGAAGAAAGCTCTTGAAGCGGCAGAATATTTTAATATCCCTGTTTTAAATGTCGGCCCTGGAGGTAAGACCGGTAGCGAAGAAGATTTGATTGAGACTGCAAAAAGCTTGTCGGAACTTGCAAAAATGGCAGAAAAATATGGTGTCACAATCTGCTGTAAAGCACATGTCGGAGCATCGATGTACAACACAGAAACTACCTTAAGGATTATGGGAATGATTGACAGCCCTAACTTCGGGGTTGACATGGACCCATCCCATATATATCGGGCTTCGGAACTGCCTGAAGATGCAATAGCTGCAGTACTTCCAAGAATGAGACATATACATATCCGTGACTGCAAAGGAAAAGGACCAAGTCCGGGAATCCCTGCATTACAAGCTTGCGGCAAAGGAGATATAAATCTTTTCGGATATATATCCCAGATGGTAAAAGCCGGTTATGATGGTCCGGTTAATCTTGAAGTTATCGGAGCTGAGCAGGATATGGTCGAAGCGACACGAATAGCAGCTGAAAGCTATGGATATATGAATGCATGCCTTAAGATGCTTAATGCCAGATAACGGGATATGAACTGATATTGAAAATGTATTAAAATTTATAAGGAGAAATAACAATGGCAAAAAAACCCAATCTACTATTTTTCGGAATAGACAGCTTAAGAAGAGACCATATGAGTCTTTACGGTTATAACAGGCTTACAACCCCGAATATTGACAAGTACTTAAAAAATGGAACAGTATACAGCAACTGTTTCTCATCACACATCCCAACTACACCTGGGTATGCCAATATGCTTACCGGTTTCGATTGTTTCGGTACTGATATAGTTGCATTACGCCACAAAGGCGATATTGCACCAAATGTAAAAACATTAGCAGAAATTCTTTCTGAAAACGGATATGCAACGACAAATGTAGGGTTCAAGAATGTTTCAGGAAGAGGATTTGACACTTACATTGATTATGAGGGCTGGAAAGCTGATGCCGGTGATGGAAGAGCACACAAAGCAGAAAATCTTAATGACGTCGCCCTGCCAGAACTCGAAAGGCTCGCTTCACAGGAAAAGCCATTCTTCCTTTTCTTAAGACATATGGATCCTCATTCTCCTTATCTTCCACCCAAACCATATGATAAAATGTTTTATCAGATGAATGAATTTGATCCTGATAACCACTCATTAGATCCTGTAATGGCGTTTAAACCTTTCTGCGACTATTTCGCAACATGGTTCCCAGAAGGATGCACAGATAAAGACTACATAATTTCCCAGTATGATTCTGCAATTGCATATATGGATACATGCATCCAGGTTATACTGCAGAAGCTAAAAGACCTCGGTCTGGAAAATGATACTCTTGTTGTATTCACATCAGACCATGGCGAGACTCTTCATGATCATGACTGCTATTATGATCACCACAGCCTGTATGACCCGACTCTTGTTGTTCCTCTTGCTTTCAGATTTCCAGGCAGAATACCACAAGGAGCAAGAGTTGATGATACATGCAGACTGCAGGATGTAACCCCGACTGTGTTGGATATTCTGGGTATTGACACTGGTATAAATTTCGACGGGCGAAGCCTTCTTCCATTAGCAATGGGAACTCCAATGCCTAAAATAGATGAATTTTATATCACTGAATGCACATGGATGAGAAAACATGGCTGGAGGACTCCTAAGTGGAAATATATAAAAGCATTGGAACCGGATTTCCATTTCAAACCCGAAGTAGAGCTTTATGATTTAGAGAACGATCCTCTGGAATATACTAATATTGCAGAATTAAGACAAGACATAGTAATGATGCTTGATAAAAAGATGAATGATTTCATTCAAGGACGCGAGAAAGAAGTTGGAAGAACTAATCCTATGCACAACAATCCAAATTGGCATGGCCTTAATATCGGAAGAGGATTTTTGTCTTCAGAAGAAGCTTACAACTCCCTGCACATAGGCTCACCGGGAGCTGCAGCAAAATTGCAGCAGAAATAAGGAGGCATGCGATGTTAAGAGCAGCCGTGATAGGCATGGGTCCTATCGGCAACAATCATGCGACAGCTTACAAAAACTGCAAACAGGCTGAACTTATAGCAGTATGCGATATAAGAAAAGATCGTGCTGATTCATCAAAAGCCAAGTATAATGTGCCGGCATACTATAATGCAGAAGATATGCTAAAAAAGGAGAAACCGGATATTGTCAGTGTTTCAACCGGAGGATTCGAATACAGTTCAGATCACTACCTTCCTACAATGCAAGCGCTTAATGCAGGATGCCATGTACTGACAGAGAAACCAATCTCCAATAACTTAAAGCACGGGCAGGAGATGGTTGACTTAGCAAAGAAGCTTGACAGATGCTTTGCGGTTGATTTGAATCACAGATTTACACCTGCAGCCCGTGTGGCAAAGAAATGGCAAAATGACGGGTTGATAGGTGATCTGCTCTTCTTGAATATGGCATTATGGATAGGAAGATTCCAGCCACACTTTGACACAGAATTTTACCATCTCAAAGCTCTTAATCCGCATTCATGTGATATATTGAGGTATTTCGGCGGTGATGTCGATCAGGTACACTGTTATGCGATGAAAGCTCCGGGAAGAGATATATGGTCGACAGCTTCAATTAATATGAAATTTGCAAATGGAGCAGTAGGTCATCTGACAAGTTCATATGACATTGAAAGAGGACATCCTATGGAAAGGTGCGAAGTCGCTGGAACAATGGGAAGATTGATTTTTGAGGATATGTGGAGGGAAGCAACTCTCTTCCCTGCCGGAAATTATGAGAAAAGAGTATATACTAACCCTGTATTCGGGGGATTTAGGGATTTTTATGACACATTCGAGGACAGGATACACACATTCGTCCGTGAAGTAGCTTCGAATGTAAGGCCTGAGGATATCGACGGGTCAGGAAGAGACGGTCTGGAATCCAGCCGTATAATACATGCGGCTATACAGTCGCTAAAGACTAACAAACCGGTTATTGTAGCAGGTGTTACAGAATAGGAGAGAAAAATGGCAATAAAAATTGGAATAGTAGGAATGGGCGGAATCGGCAATACACATGCTAAATGCTACATGTCAGATCCGCTGGCAAAACTTGTCGCAGTCTGCGATGTTATAAAGGAAAAAGCTGATAAAGCGGCAAATAACTATAATGTAGAAGCTTTCTATTCTCTTAAGGATATGATGAAAGCTCATCCTGAATTAGACGTGATTGATGTCACTACATCAGGATTCGATAATGGTTCATGGCACTATGAACCGGCTATGCAGGCTTTAGATGAAGGTTTCAATGTTTTTGTTGAAAAACCAATATCAAACAACCATGATGAAGCACGTGAAATGGTAATTACCGCGCAAAAGAAGAAGCTTTACTTGGGATGCAATCTGAATCACGGTTTTACCGGTCCGGCTGACAAAGCAAGAGAACTCATTTCCCAAGGGAAAATAGGCGAACCAGTGTACATCCTTCATAAAGTCGGGTTTAACGGAAGCGATATGACATATAAAGCTCCTGCAGCAGGCGGCCCGATGAAGAGATTCGAAGGTCCTTACTCTCATGCATATGCATTCCTTTCTCACCCATTCTCACTTATGAGAAGTTTCGGAGGAGATATTACCCATGTACAGGCTTTCTTTGATAAGCCAGGAATACGCCATAGTGCAAATGACCTTATGTGGTCCATAAACGGTATTAATGTTAAATATCAGAACGGTTCCATCGGATATCTGCTTTCACAAAGAGGAGATGCCATATTCGGCCTTGGCGGATGGTGGAGTTTTGAGATGGCAGGTACAAAAGGAACATTCTGCATAGAAAACTGCGTTGAAAAGCTGTATTACTGGGATGGTTCACAACCTGCTTCAATGGGTACAATGCAGCCTGAGATTTTCGATTTCGGGACTAAAGATTTCGGAACGACATTTAATAACAGGCTTCATGCATTCCTTGAGGATATGACAAATAAGATTCCCCCAGAGCACATTCGGGGTTCAGGAAGAGATGCCCTTGCGACACTGGAGTATACAGTTGCTGCTATTGAGTCCTTTGAAGAAGGCGGAGCGCTTATTCGTCCCCGTGCATTACCTCCTTTACATGGAACTCCAGGTTTTGTCGTATAATGAAAAAACCTAATATTCTGCTTTTCTTGGCAGATCAGCACCGTTATGACTGTGTAGGCTGCTCGAATAAAAGAGCAGTCTACACTCCTAATATTGACAAATTAGCAGAAAGAGGGATTGTTTTTGATAATGCTTACTGTCCTACTCCTGTGTGCGCTCCTGCAAGACAGTCTTTCATGAGCAGTAAACGTGCAGAATCAATTGGAGCTTTATGGAACTTCGGATTTGTAAATACCAATACTGTCCAGCCATCTGACTGGACTATTTCCAAAAGCCTTAAAGATGCAGGATACGAAAATATTTTCGTTGGAGCATGGGATGTATCAAGAACTGCACCCGAACAATACGGTTTTGACAAGACACATCTTTCAAAAGAGTATAACAGATATATTTCTGAAAGATATCCTGACATAAAGTACAATAACAGCTGGTTCGGGGAGATGAATCCAATACCTTACTCAGACAGCCGCCCGAAATATTATTCCGACAGGGTATGTGAAGAGCTTGACAGATTAAAAAATGAGAGCAGACCATGGTTCATATGGGTAGATGGAGTAGACCCGCACCTGCCCTGCAGACCGAGTAAGGAATTTTATAATATGTATAATCCTTCAGATATTCCACCTTTTGGAGGATTTGAAGAGTACTTCAAAAACAAGCCATACATACAAAAACAGCAGATACTTAACTGGAGACTGGAAAACAAATCATGGGAGGACTGGGAAGAGACGGTCAGGTGTTATTACGCCATGATTACTCAGATTGACCATTCATTCGGCCTTATTATAGACAAACTGAAAGAATCTGGTATGTTTGATGACACTTTAGTCATATACACATCTGACCATGGCGATATGTGCGGTTCCCACAGGATGATAGACAAACACTATGTGATGTATGATGATGTTTTAAGGGTTCCTATGATTATTAGCTATCCGAACTTTACAGATAATTCTTTTACGAAACACAGATACAACACTTACGTATACAATGCACTTGATATTCCAAATACAATATGCGATATCTGCGGATTATTCCCAAATCCCGACACACATGGAAGATCATTAGCAGATATTTTAAAAGGTAATGATCCAGACAAGGAACTGTTCCCGGATTATACGGTATCTTGCTCAAATGGCCAGCAGTTCGGAAGCTTTACACAAAGAAGCATACGCACAGATAAATACAAGTATATCTGGAACCTTACTGATATTGATGAATTTTATGATCTTACAGCTGACCCTTATGAGCTTGAAAACAGAATAAACGAAAGTTCATGCAAAAGCGTGATATCTGACCTGAGAAAGCTAATGAAAAAGGAACTAGCAAGATGCCAAGATCCTTTTGTAAAAGGCGGTTGGCTCAACCGCACATTAGATGAAGATATTAAGCTGTGAAATAAACTGGTCTTTACAAAGTAGAGAGATAATTAAATTACTATTCAAAATAAAATACCTGTCGCATTAGAGGCTGCGCCTTAGTGACTGGATCCATTTCCATAACCATGACATCCTTCATATACTCATTCCATTTGTCCACTATAGGACTCTCAGACTGTACTTTCGCTGCATATTCGACTCCGAACTCACACTCATAATATCCGAACAAATCATTATTATTGTACCAGATAGTATAGTTCTTAATTCCTGCCTTTTTTAACAGTTCTGATAATTCCGGCCAGATTGCATCATGTCTTTTAATATACTCATCCAGCATTCCTTCTTTTACTTTGGCTCTCCATGCATATCTTTCCATAAATCCCTCAATTATGTTCTTAATTGCTCAAGTATGTCTTTTAGGACTTCGTCCGCTATGCCGTTTGGCACCTGGCAGGTAGCTGCATTCATATGCCCTCCTCCGCCATGTTTTTTACATATCAAGGACAGGTCCTTTTCAGAACTTCTGTTAATAATTGACTTTCCCACAGTAAATACCGTATTTCTCTTTTTCAGTCCCCACATCTCATGTATGGATACTGTAGCTTCTGGAAACAAAGTATAAACATAGAACCTGTTACCTGCATATATGGGGTCCTGATTCTTTAAGTGAAGTATTACCACATCATCAATCACTTCTGCGCAGTCTTTAAGCTGGTCATGAAAAAGCTTCTCATGTTTTCTATACATATCAACTCTTTCCTGTACATCAGGCTGTAAAAGCACCTCATCAATAGTATGGGTCGAGCAGTAATCAATAAGCATCATCATAAGTTCATAATTGGATATCCTGAAATTCTTAAATCTGCCAAGTCCGGTCCTTGCATCCATTAAATAGCTTAATAGCACCCATCCTTCAGGATTAATAATATCTTCCTTTGTATATTGTGCTGAATCGGATTTATCAACAGCAATTAAGATGTCTTTTGATATCTTAAGCTTATCTTCCCCGCCGAAATGATCGTACACGACCCTTGCTGTGGAAGCTGCATCAGGCTTGTTTATGTAGTTAATATATTTCATTTCTTTTTCCGAGATGTGATGATCGAACGCCAGATGAACTCCTGGCTGGTATGGGACATTGGTCGTAATATCTTTGTCAGTAACATCAACCATACCATCTTGCATATCCTTGGGATGCACAAAAAGTATCTCTTCGAGCATGTCAAGCTCTTTAAGAATCATAGCGCATACTAATCCGTCAAAATCCGATCTCGTTATTAACCTGTATCTGCTCACAAACTACCTCCGATGAATTACCAATACAGTAATTCTAATTGCTATCATGTAAAAATTCAAGTGCCTGATTTTACTTTTTTAAAGCAAATCCCTGAGCGCCGAAATATCTCAGGATTCCTTCATTATCCATCTCATAATATACATATGTCAGATATACCCTGATATCATTTGTAACATCAAATACCATGTCAGATTTATCGGTACCTTCCTTTATGTTCATTATCCATTCAGTGACATCATAAATGGTCTCATTTATCTCTATTTCGAATTCCTGACTGCTTATCTGGTCTACATAGTAGTAGTAGCTGTATCCTGATATATCAAGTGTATCATAACTATTATTCTTGCTCAGATGTATCAGTCTATATGCATCAATATTGCCGTAATCATCAAATTTATCAAATCCGAAAAGAGCGTAGAATGAGTCCTGCTCATTAATATATGAAGGTGCTTTTTCTTCATATATAAGATAACTGTGACAACTGGATATTATTTTTTTATCTTCATCTGAAATATCCTTATTCGGTTTCACCTGGCCATCTGATAGCATGTTATTTCTTACTAATACCTTCTCGAGTCTGTGTGTCTGTTCATATACCGGTACATCAATCACATTTAAGGGTCCGAATGTGGAAATGAATACAAGTATTGCAAATCCGGTTATAACATGTTTTACATATCTGCCCTGCTTGACAAGAGTCAGTATTATAAAAGATAATGCTGTTATATTCATCAATATAGATATCCATCTGGCTGTAGTCAGACCGTAAGCGTTCACTCTTATGTATATTGCGATAACCTGTGATGCGAGTATAGGGAAAAGGAACCACCCTCCGAATCTTCTGAAGAATCTCACGGCTTTGTTATCATAACTTCCAAGGGTAAGATAAAAGAAAATAAAGAATAAAGAAGCGAGCGATACAAAAATATTTATTTGATTCTGAGGCATTTCCATTGTTATGAGGATCTTAACTAAATAAGCATACAGGACTGCAAGCAACAAAGTATAAATCGGAAAGCCGACATATAGCACTAAAACCTTGAATATCTTTGGCAATGTTATCTTGTCGGTCTTTTCAGGCAGCATTGCAATGAAAAGGTTATAGCAGATTATTATATAGGCCAGAAGAGCTGTAATAATAATCCATTTATCAAAATCCGTCAGGCTTACTACTAAAAAATCAAATGCCAGTATGCACAGGCTTATACCGCCGAAAAACAGTGAAGCGACTATTACAGTAAAGAATCCTGATTTGATAATCTGGGGAAAAACCAAGTCCTTGTTTTCTGCATCAAACATCATGTACAGCGATATAAGAAGAAAACACAATATCAGACCAAGATACCCCATAAAAATATAGTCTGATTCGAAAATGTCCCCAATAAAAAAATAGCATGGAACTGCAGTCACTGCTGCGATAATTCTCTGAACTGTATCCGCTTTCTTAGAATAACCGTATTTGATGCTCATAATCTGAAGCATTACAGAAACTATAACTGCAAAGCCCACAGAAAAAGTTACAAGCATAATCGTGTCTTCTGTGAAGTCAAATATGACCTGCAATGTTATAAGTATAAATAAAACAATGCTTCCATAAAAAGACACTACGAATTTCGACATAGCTTCTTTCACATTTTTCAATATTAATTCTATAATCTTCATAACATCACCCCCGCTTAATACTATTTTTTTAGAGCAGAGACCGGAAAATCCTCTTTTTGTTTGAAATTTACTGTAATGCTGCTCTTTTTAATTAATTTGACTTTTTTAAAATCTAAAAGTTTCCTCTTCATGCCGTCTTCATATCTTAATACTGAATAGAATGTATCAGTATCACTGTTATTTATCAACCTGACAGTATAATCATCAATCCACTCTTCTTTTATATCAGCATAAGTCAGACCGTGCCCAAAGCGATATACAGGTTTTCCTTCAAAGAATCTATAGGTTCTTCCTTTCATAGAATAATCTGAAAAATCAGGAAGATCTGAAGTGCTTTTATAGAAAGTAACAGGAAGCCTCCCACTCGGAGATTTATTTCCGAATACTATATCCGCTAAGGCTTTGCCTCCTAAAGCTCCTGGGTAAAAACACTGTATTACTGCATCAGCATTCTCTTCTGCATGCGAAAGGTCTACACAGCTGCCAGAAATATTTATAAAAACAATAGGTTTCCCAAGCTTTTTAATCTCATCAAATAGTTCTTGCTGTATCAAAGGCATTTCAATGGACTCTCTGTCCCCTTTAAATCCTCTGGATAAGGATTCCTCCCCTTCTATAGAAGGATTGATACCCATGCACATAATTACAATATCGCTTTGCATAGCAGAAATTATAGCTTCCCTCATAGGATGCTCTGAATATCTCCATGTTGATTCATCTTCAGTAACATGGCATCCTCTTGCATATATGACTTTTCCTCTGCATACTGATCTGATTCCGCGTAAAAATGTATAATAATCATCCGCTGTACCGTTGTAGTTAGCCAGAAGAACTGATAAATCATCCGCATTAGGACCAATAACTGCGACATTCGCTTTTTTATCCAGAGGAAGAATTTTTTCATTCTTCAATAAAACAACACTTTGATGCGCTATTTCAAGATTTAATTTCCTGTGTTTCTTACAGCATACTACTGAATATGGTATGTCATTATATCTGCATTCCTTATCAAACATGCCTAATCTGAACCGGCTATAAAATAGTCTTACCACCGATTTCGTAATATCCTCTTCTGAAAGAAGATTTTCGCACACTGCAACTTTCAACCATTTATATGTATCGCCGCAGTTCAAATCGCATCCGCTTTTTACCGCTAAAGCAGCGCTTTGTGCTTCATTTTCTGTTACTTTATGGTGTTTATGAAAATCGCATATTGCTCCACAATCAGATACGACATATCCTTTAAATCCAAACTGATTCCTTAAAACCTTTTCCAGAAGGAAAGGACTTCCGCAGCATGGTTCTCCATATACCCTGTTATATGCTCCCATAACTGCTGAAGGGTCAGCATTAGCTATACAGTATTCAAAAGCATATAGATATGTCTCATAGAGATCCTTTTCAGATACCTCAGCATTGAAACTGTGCCGCATGGCTTCTGGACCGCTGTGAACAGCATAATGCTTTAGTGTGCAGTCAGTTTTTCTGTATTTCTTATTTTTACCCTGCATGCCTTTAATATAGGCGGTACCCATTCTGGCAGTGAGCAGAGGATCTTCTCCATATGTCTCATGACCTCTTCCCCATCTGGGATCACGAAAAATATTTATATTAGGCGACCAGCATGTAAGCCCCTGATATATTTCTGTTCCGTTAAATTTACTGTACTGATTGTATTTAGCCCTTACCTCATCTGATATAGCTGTTCCGATTTTTTCCATGAGTTTTTCATTAAAGGATGCAGCTATAGCTATGGACTGGGGGAATACAGTCGCTGTCCCGCTTCTTGCTACTCCGTGCAGCGCTTCGTTCCACCAATTATATGCAGGTATTCCAAGTCTTTCTATTGCAGGTGACTCGTACTGCATCTGTGATACTTTTTCTGCTAAAGTCATTTTGCTTACAAGCTTTGCAGCTCTTTTCTTAAAATCCATTTATTTCTCCTGCCATCAAATGAATATACATACATCATATCTTTCTCATCTTAATTATTATATATACTATATCCACAATAAAAAGAGTAATAGCAACAGTTACCGTTATCATCACAGAAGGATATGCCAAATTAAAACCTGTATCTGAAACATGCTTTATAATTATACCTGCATATGCCCAGATAAGGACTAATGCATATGGTATATCCCTGTTTATGTATGCAGTTAATCCCCCTATCAGAAGTCCTGTAAGAATTATTACAATTGTCCAGAATATTTCAGATAAACCAAACCTCTCCCATCCAATGTCAACTAGAAAAGCAGTTACATTTGCTATTGTCGCAACAGTTATCCAGCCAAAATATATGGAAAAAGGCAGTTTTATAAAAATTTTATCCTTAACTGTCAAATCAGCTTTAATTAAAATAGTGTTTATAGAAGCAAGGGATACCAGTATAATCAACATTAAGACAAGGCTTAATGCTAAAGCCTTGTAATGCCAGGCAAATATCCATGCGGCATTTGCGATGGAGGATATTACAAAAAAGGTACCGGTTTTATTGTATAAAGGAGTATCAAGCACTGCTTTTTTTTGAAAAATACCAAACTGGTAAAGGCTGTAAAGAGCTAAAAGCAGATATATAACTCCCCATATGGAAAAAGTGATTCCTGCAGGTGCAAACAGGTTTGGGTATGAATCCGACACCTCACCTGTGGAAATGCCATTAAATGGAAGGATATTAGCAAATGCATTAACCGCTACCATAACTACAAATGATGTAACGACAGTTATTTTGAATGCAAAAGGGTACTTTTTAGTATTTGTCTCCATGTTATATTCCTCTCTTTAAGTATATTTTATATCAAAATAGATTATTAATATACTTTTTTTATTAATACTGATATATTTATCATGTACGAAGCTGTTTATGGTGACTTTGTCACTTTTTTTCATGGACCAAGTGATATCATATATTTGACAAATTATTAACAGGAGGAATGCATATGGCAAATAAAGTAGTAATAATCGGAGGTGTAGCAGGCGGAGCAAGCGCGGCAACACGATTAAGACGTCTTGACGAACAGGCGCAGATAACCATTATCGAAAAAGGTGAATATATATCATATGCTAATTGCGGACTTCCATACCACATTGGAAATGTTATTAAACAAAGAAGCTCACTATTGCTGCTGACTCCTGAAGTTATGAAACAGAAATATAATATTGATGTTTTTATAAAACAGGAAGTAACGAGTATTGATAGAGCTAACAAGAAGGTTACTGTAAAAAAATCTGATAATAGCGAATATCAGCTGGATTACGACAAGCTTATAATCTCAACTGGCTCTTCACCTATTAAACCTCCTATTCCGGGAATAGACTCTTCTAGAATAATGACCTTATGGTCTGTACCTGATACTGACAGGATTAAGGCATATATTTCTGATAAAAATGTAAAATCCGCTGTTGTAGTGGGTGGAGGATTTATCGGTTTGGAAATGGCTGAAAACCTTAAAGCAATTGGTTTGAAAGTTACAATTGTGGAGATGCTTAATCAAGTAATGACTCCTCTTGATTATGAAATGGCTCAGCTTATTCATGAAAATATAGAACAGAGCGGCATCCGTCTTATTCTGAATAACGGAGTTGCTTCATTTTCAGAAAAAGGAACCGGAGTTACTGTTTGTCTTAAAAACAATGAGGAGTTGTATGCTGATCTGGTTCTGTTATCAATCGGTGTACGGCCTAATTCCGAACTTGGCAAAAATGCAGGCCTTCCTTTAAATGCAAAAGGCGGTATTGTGACAGATGAGCACATGAGGACCGCAGATGAAGATATCTATGCTGTAGGCGATGTTATTGAGGTAGAAGACTTCATAGACAAGACCAAAACCATGATTCCTTTAGCCGGACCGGCAAATAAACAAGGCAGAATCGCAGCAGATAATATTGCAGGCTTAAATTCATCCTATGCTGGAACCCAGGGTACATCAATCGTCCGTATATTTGACCTGATTGCAGCTAATACCGGATACAATGAAAAATATATGTTAAAGAAAGGCTTTATAAAAGGCAAGGATTATGAGACTGTAATAATTACCCAGAATTCACATGCAGGTTATTATCCTGGAGCACTGCCTTTAACATTGAAGCTGATATTTGCCAAAGACGGCTCAAAGATATACGGAGCGCAGATTGTCGGCCGTGACGGAGTTGATAAGAGGATAGATACAATTGCGACAGCCATGAGGCTCAATGCAAATGTTTATGACCTGAAAGACCTGGAATTTGCTTATGCTCCGCCTTTTTCCTCTGCAAAAGACCCAGTTAACATGGCTGGATTCGTAGCAGAAAATCTGTTAAAGGGACTGGTAAGATTTGCCGAATGGGACAGTATAGAGAAGGATAAGGATATGCTTATTCTTGATATACGTGAAGATGCGGAAAGAATGGCTTTCACATTACCCAATACCGTAAATATCCCTCTTGGACAGTTGCGTAACAGGATAGATGAACTGGACAAGGATAAGCATATACTGATTTTCTGCACTATCGGAGTCAGATCATATAATGCATCAAGATTACTAACAGAAAAAGGATTTACAAAAGTATCAGTTTATCCTGCAGGAACACGTTTCTATATTTCTACACATTACAAGGAGTTTCAAATGGAAGATCATGCATCATATTTTGTATCAGACAGCGGTCGTCAAGGAGACGACAAAGCCATGGCATCAATAAGCCTGGACTGTTCAGGCCTTCAATGCCCAGGACCGATAATGAAAGTTTTTGAAACATTAAAGACTATGGCACCTGGACAGACTCTTGAAGTCACTGCATCAGATCCTGGCTTTTCCAGGGACATATCTGCATGGTGCAGACGTACTGGAAATACTTTAGTCTCAAACGACAAGGTCGGCTCCACATATGTGGCAGTAGTGAAAAAAGGCGGAGGGTCAGTATCGGTTCCTGCCCAGGTAGGTAACGATGGAAAAACCATAATTGTTTTTGATGGCGATCTGGACAAGGTAATCGCTTCGTTCATAATTGCTAACGGAGCTGCAGCAATGGGAAGGCGTGTTACAATGTTCTTCACGTTCTGGGGTCTGAATGTACTTAGAAAAACAAAAAAACAGAAAGTAAAGAAATCCTTCTTAGAAGCCATGTTCGGAATGATGATGCCAAGAGGAATCAGTAAACTAAAGCTTTCCAAGATGAATATGGGAGGTATGGGTACTGCTTTAATGAAGAAGATAATGCGCGACAAGAATGTTGATTCGCTTGAAGACCTTGTAAAGAAGGCAATGAAAGCAGGAGTCAAGATAGTAGCCTGCACTATGAGTATGGATGTAATGGGTATTAAGGAAGAAGAATTGATTGATGGCGTTGAACTTGGCGGTGTTGGCGCATATCTTGCTGACGCTGAGGAATCTAATGTAAATTTGTTCATATAGAATATCTGAACGACTCCAATAACTGATTATGAGCTGATTGCGGATTTTATGCACTCAGCTCTTTTTTTACCTGCATATCTTTAACATCTGTATGGTATAATCGGTACATGGTCTTATTTCGTATGCATTATGGAGGTTCTGATGAATAAAATAAGCAGTTTATTTCCTGTTTGGGATCAGCTTACCGAGGAGCAGAAACAATTTTTAACTGATTCAGTTATAAAGAGAGATGTCCATAAAAATACTGTCCTGCACAGAGGAGATGAGGATTGTGACGGATTATATATTTTAGAGTCCGGACAGTTAAGGGCATATATAATTTCAGATGAAGGTAAAGAACTTACACTTTACAGGTTATTTGAGATGGATATGTGTCTTTTTTCCGCATCCTGCATGTTGTCCAACATACAGTTCGAGGTAATAATTGAAGCAGAGAAAGAAACCTCAATATGGATAATACCGGTTCTTGCATATCAGAAACTCATGAATACAAACACTGCTGTAGCAAATTATACAAACCAGCTTATGGCTTCAAGATTTACAGATGTCATGTGGTTAATGGATCAGGTCCTTTTCAAGAGCATGGATTCCCGTCTAGCTTCTTTTCTTCTGTATGAGAGCAATATAGAGGAAAGCAATGAACTTACAATAACTCATGAAAAAATAGCCAACCATATAGGAACAGCCAGAGAAGTTGTGACAAGGATGCTTAAATATTTCCAAGGGGAAAATATGGTCAGGCTTTCAAGAGGCAGTATAGTCATAACAGACAGAAGAAAATTATCCAGCTTATGAATCGAATATTATCAATAAAAGCCTATTTAATGCTTCTAAAGCTTTCTGCGTTTCAATACCTGCGTAATTAATAATAAATTTATGTTCAATGCCATTGTACATTCTGGAGTATTCCCTGTTATAACAGTAACTCGATAGAGCAGATACCCTTATTCCTTCACTTTCAGCTTTTTCTATAACATACTCATCTTTTTGGCCGGTTTTCACTTTCAAAAGAAAATGAAGTCCTGATTCGGATTCCAGTATCTCACACTTTGAAGAAAAGCTGCTTGTCCTTATACAGTTTATCAGCATATCCCTTTTAATACGGTAAATGTTTTTCATTCTGTTTATGTGTTTTTCAAAATAACCTCTTGAAATAAATAGAGCAAGCGTTTTTTGTTCCAAGGAAGCTACAGTGCTTGTGTAAAAGTACAATTCTTTTTTAAACTTTGCCATTAAGTCAGCAGGAAGAACCATATATGCTATCCTTATGGATGGTGATATGGTTTTGGAAAATGTATTTATGTATATTACTTTTCCTATATCATCTATGCTTTTTAGTGAAGGGATAGGTCTTCCAGACATTCTGAACTCCGAATCGTAATCATCTTCAATTATATATCTTTCTTTTTTTTCATATGCCCACCTTAGTAATTCATATCTTCTTGCCACAGGCATTACTATTCCTGTCGGGAAGTGATGTGAAGGAGTTATATGTACAATATCCGCATCTGTCTTTTCAAGTTTTTTTACATCAATCCCCTGATCATCCATCGGAATGTGTATGCATTTCGCTTTATTGCTTTCATATATGAGATAAGGTTTTGGATAACCGGGATCTTCAGCTGCATATATCTTGTCGTTTCCCAATAGCTGGATCAACAGATTGTATAAATACTCTGTTCCTGATCCGACTACTATTTCCTCTTTATCTGCATCCAGACCTCTAAAACAATACAAATGTTCAGAAATTGCTTTTCTTAATTCTAGAATACCTTCCAAAGGAACACTTTTAAGTATATCTTTACCGGAATCCTGCGATAAAGCTTCCCTTACGAGCCTGCTCCATACAGATATGGGAAATCCCTTTAATTCCACTGTATTTGACACGAAATCTGCATAATACCCTTTATGAGTAATTGCATTTTCCTTTAGTTCAGTTTTCTTGTGTACTAATGGATTTGCAGCTCTGAATATGTCTGTAACAAAATATCCTTTTTTCTCTACAGAATATATATATCCTTCTGCATACAGCTGTGCATATGCATTCTCCACTGTTATAACTGAAATCTGCATATGTCTTGCCATAAGCCTTTTTGATGGAAGCTTATCACCACTTTTTATCTTTCCTGTATAAATACTTTCTTTAATCATGGAGTATAACTGTTCGTATAATGGAGTTTTTACAGAAAGATCTAGGTTATATGTAAGCATCGCATCCTCAATCTGGTCTTATTATTTTCTATCATTTTGATTATATCATTATATTCAATTATATCATATCTTATAACTGCAATAAACAAGGGGGAGTAAAACTATGCCAAAAACCAGATATGAACTTAATAAAGAATTAGCGCAGATGCTCAAAGGCGGCGTAATTATGGATGTGACGGGGCCTGATCAGGCAAAAATCGCTGAAGAAGCAGGAGCATGTGCAGTAATGGCTCTTGAGAGGATTCCTGCAGATATACGTGCAGCAGGAGGCGTATCCAGAATGAGCGATCCAAAGATGATAAAAGGTATACAGAATGCAGTATCAATACCTGTTATGGCTAAATGCAGGATAGGCCATTTTGTGGAAGCCCAGATTCTTGAAGCAATCGAAATAGACTACATAGATGAATCTGAAGTCTTGTCCCCTGCTGATGATGTTTACCATATAGATAAAACTAAATTCAAAGTACCATTCGTTTGCGGAGCAAAAGACATATCCGAAGCATTAAGAAGGATAAGCGAAGGCGCATCAATGATAAGGACCAAAGGTGAACCGGGTACTGGAGATGTCATACAAGCCGTAAGGCATTTAAGAATGATTAACCGTTCAATATGCGCTATTGCATCTATGAAAGAAGATGAACTATTTGATGAAGCGAAAAAACTTATGGTACCATATGATTTATTAATGTATGTGCATAATAATAAAAAACTGCCTGTGGTAAATTTTGCTGCAGGAGGTGTGGCTACTCCTGCTGACGCGGCTCTTATGATGCAGCTTGGTGCAGAAGGCGTATTTGTAGGATCTGGCATATTCAAGTCAGGTGATCCTAAAAAACGAGCAAGAGCAATAGTCCAGGCAGTTACTAATTATAACGATGCTGAAAAAATAGCATGGCTTTCTGAGGATCTTGGAGAAGCGATGATCGGGATAAATGAACAGGAGATACAGCTATTAATGGCAGAAAGGGGTAAATAGATGCTTATAGGCGTGCTTGCTTTGCAAGGGTCATTTGCAGAGCATATAAAGATGCTTAATGATATGGGCATCAGAACAGTTGAGCTAAGGAACCATGAGGATCTTTTAAAGTATCCGATTGACGGACTTGTACTGCCCGGAGGTGAGAGTACAGTACAGGGAAAACTTTTAAGGGAGCTGGACATGATGGATTTCTTAAAGGAATCCATTCAAAAAGGTCTGCCTGTACTTGCTACATGTGCAGGACTCATACTGCTTGCAAAGGAAATAGCCAATGGTGAAAAACCGCATTTTGCCACCATGCCGGTCAGGATAAGAAGAAACGGGTTTGGAAGACAGGTAGCCAGTTTCCATGCAGATTCAGATTTTTCAGATATAGGGATAATACCCATGACTTTCATAAGGGCTCCTTATGTTGAAGCAATATCAGAAGGAGTGGAAATACTGGCATCTGTTAACGGGTTAATTGTCGCTGTCAGATATGAAAACCAGATAGGTTTATCCTTTCATCCTGAGCTTAACAATGATTACAGGATATACAGGATGTTCATAGATATTATTGAATCTAGAAACTTATGCGCAGCATCATATAAGATTGCAGTATCCTCGTTAGCATGGAAGCCCTGAATACAAGGTTCAATAAAATAATTTATTTTTTTATTGACACTTACCAATAGTTTATATATATTCAGTTTGTGGTAATGAACTTAATTAGATAGATAAAATTGGTTTTAAAAACATAGATAAGGGGGTAGAATCATGTTTTGTACAAATTGCGGTAAGCAGATACCGGACGGTTCAAAATTCTGCACTAACTGTGGCGCTTCGATGGGAAATAACCAGCCGCCTATACAGAATCAACAGCAATTCCAGCAGCTATACCAACAGCCATACCAGCAACCCTTTAATGCTCCTAATCCACCTCCATACAGGCCGAAAAAGAGTAAAGGCGGCGTTATCGCTGTAGTTGTTCTCCTTGTAATAGCATTAATTGCTGCAGGGATTTTCTTTGGTCCTAAAATAATTGATCTTTTCAAACCTTCTCAGACACCTGGCAGATCAGCATCAATCGGATTCACCCAGCAGAATGTGTCTATTGAAGCCACTGCAACTGTGGATAATAACGGAGGTATAGTATCATTACCCTCAAACAGCGCACTTGCGGGAAGTTATGTTACAGTTCCTGCTGCTGCAGTCGACCAGCAGGTAAATGTTTCTGTAGGCACAGTAACAGGAACATACACAAATGCCCCTGAGTCTATCTCCCAAACCGCCCTTCATCTGGATTTAGGCGGATATGAGGATCTTACCCAGCCGATACTTATCACATTCCAGTATGCAAAAAATGCTGTAGAAGCTGAGAGGATACCTGTTGGCCTGTATATAGACGAAACAGGCAAACTTAATCAGATGATGACTCACAGCATAGATAAAGAAGCTGGGCAGTTCACTGTAATGACATTCCATGCAAGCACCTTCACCTATTATATACTTGATGATATTGAATCATATCCAGACACATATGCAACCAACTTTTTGCCTAGCAAGGACGGATTTGCCGAAGTCAATACCGGTTCCAGCATATTCTCAGGCGGCGAGTGTTATGGCATGAGTACATTTGCTAAATGGTATTATCTCAACAAGAAGACATCAGCATCAGATGCATTATTTGACTTGTTCAGAACACCTCAGATGGGAGTATCACCAACAGGAGACATAATAACCCCACAGGATGTAATTGCAACTAAAGCATTCCAGTATACTACAAAGGAATCTTCAATTTTATGGGATACTGAAAGAATGTTTTCAAGTTATGTGGAAAAAGATGAAGAAGGCAACATTACTGGTTACAGGATGGATAACTCTGTTTCAGTACGTTGTATTATGGATGCGATTTATTTCTGGGAAGAACCAGTTGAAGTAGGCATTTACGGGACTGGAGGCCATTCAGTCCTTGCTTACGGATATGAAAAAACTGCAGATAAAATAACTATTAAAATATATGATCCCAACTTCCCTGGTGATAATGCTCAAAAGATAGTTTATGACATAGCAACAAAAACAATATCCACACCTGCATACCCTGCTGGTTTTCTTGATGGAAGGCTTACAACAACCGGTTATGGCACATTTACCAGCGTAAATGAATATGAAAAAATACTGGAAGATGCAAAAAATAACTTTGCTGGTACAATTGCAGACCTTGAAGTCACAGACCCTGTAAACGGATTAATAGTCGAAACAGGAACATATATCGTATCCGGTTCTTTGGACACATTGAATATGATGGGAGAACAGGTTGGAGATATGATAGAGATAATTTCCGATAAAGGACAAATATTCCGCCAGACCCTAACTAAGAATGGTACAAGTCCATCCAATTTCTCTGTTGAAGTACCTTTAAAGAGCGGAGAGAACAAATTCCTGATTAATGTCATATACAATGATGAAAGCGGAAATGAACATTTTATGTCTCATGATTTTTATGGTTGGTTAATAATTAACTCCACTGTTCCGACGAATGCGATTTATATAACCTTGACATGGGATGGACAACCGGACGTAGACCTGTATGTTACCAATCCAAATGGAGAGACGGCTTATTGGGAATCAAAAAACACATCTGACGGAGGTTTTCTGGATATTGATGACACTTCCAGTTACGGTCCGGAACACTACACATTGAAAGCATCAGATTCTGTGTTATGGGGCCAGGCATATACTGTACGCCTGCACTATTATGATGGAAATGGGCCAACAAGCTATAACGTTATAGTTACAGAAAACGAAGGTACAATATATGAAAGGACTTCATACTATAGCGGAGTCATATCAACTGACGGGTATGAGATAGATGATTATTACAATAACGATGCGCCTGGGAGCTCAGGTCCTGACTGGGTGGATATTTGCACAGTAGTGCCGCTTCGGGATGACAACTGATTAATATGAAATCAATGATAAGGAAAACAGATGAAAGAAATACTTAAAGCAATTTTAGCAGTAATCATAGCAGTAGCAGTCAGCCTAATATTCTTCATTGCAGCTAATGAGCTGTTTACATCAACTCCGATTGACATGACTCTGTCTGCCATATCCTGGCTGCTGTATGGAATATTTATAGTATTATCATTTGTAATGACCTACCTTACAAAAAAGAAACATAAACTGTTTGCTTGGTCATATATGATTGCATCACTGATAGGCCTTACAGTATTCCATATTATATTGATATCAGTTAAGTTCTTCTATTAGATACCTCTGACAAATAGCAGTCATAACCTGCACGCATCCAGAAAATTGCTGGGTGCGTGTTTTTTTCATCTACTGCTAAATCCTATTTACATACTAATCATTGACAAAAAGCTGTGTTGTAGTGTAAAATCACAAGGATATTATTACTTGGTAATAAATATGTTAGGATGGATCATATTGAATGGGGGAAATTCATTTAAATCAGTCTTTACAGAATAATTATTTACTGCTCATGTGAGCGGCACCAAGTTTTATGGAGGTAAGTATGGATATTTTTCAGAAATGTCATAAGTTCGAAACAGCAGATGAAATACGCAAAAAAGGCATATATCCGTTTTTTCATGCTCTTCAGTCAAAACAGGACACCGAAGTCATTATGGAAGGAAAACGTAGGATAATGCTCGGTTCTAACAACTATCTGGGACTCACTACAAACTCTGATGTCGTTAAAGCTGGATTGGAAGCCATAGAGAGATACGGGACAGGATGCTCCGGTTCAAGATTTCTAAATGGCACCTTACAGCTTCATTTAGAACTGGAAAACGAACTTGCTTCATTTCTTAATCAGGAATCAGCGCTTGTTTTCTCAACAGGTTTTCAGACAAATCTTGGAATCATATCAGCAATTTCAGGTCACAATGATTATCTTGTTTGCGATAAAGAAAACCATGCATCGATTTATGACGGATGCAGATTATCACATGGGACATTGCTAAGATACAGACATAACGATATGCGAGATTTGGAAAACCAGCTGAAAAAGATTCCTGAAACCTCAGGATCTCTCATTATCACTGATGGAGTATTTTCCATGGGTGGAGATATAGCTGACCTTCC
>ENA-UPTA01001933-UPTA01001933.1-activated-sludge-metagenome-genome-assembly--contig:-NODE-1933-length-22199-cov-7.121703_pt1 | contig 22199 bp, 19 predicted proteins | sample MGYA00238184_ERZ773361 | MGnify/ENA primary metagenome ERZ773361 (study PRJEB29100, sample SAMN05720205) | activated sludge metagenome | isolation source: anaerobic digester from wastewater... | reverse complement strand
AGTCTGCAGTGTATGAGGCAACCCACGGAACGGCCCCTGATCTGACGGGCAAAGGAATTGCCAATCCGACGGCATGTATTTTGTGCGGAGCCATGATGCTTAAGCGGCTCGGGGAAAGAGCGGCATCAGACAGGATATACAAATCTGTGGCAAAGGTACTGAAAGAGGGCAGATATGTAACCCCTGACCTGGGCGGAACCGCTGCTACCAACGAAATGGTGAAAGCGATAATAGACAATCTTTAAGAAGAATGCAAAGCATTCTTCGGGCACGAGGTACGAGGTTCGAGGCACGAGATTTGGGTAGGGATTCGAAGTTAAGAGAAAGCTAAGTACCGACGTGGGGAAGATATCTTTGACGAAACTTTCCACCCGACCTCGGAACGGGAATACCCCAGAGGAAAAGCCAGTCTCACGACGCTTTTCCCTCGCTAGGGAACCCTATGGTTCCCTTCGACGGATGCTCCGCATCCTGAGCACCCTCCTTTATCGGCAGGGTGCTTCGCCCCCTTGCATCCCCCGCTTTGGAAGGTAAGGAGGAAATACTTCCCCTACAGTCGGAGTACTTTACAAACACTTTTCTATTATCCGCTTAGCTCGCTCCATTCTTCATACAGGGAATCAAGCTTCTTCTTAAGCTGATTCTGTTCATCATGCAATTCCTGGCATTTTATATGATCTGTGAATACTTCCGGAAGTTTCATCAAATCATCGATTTCCGCTATACGTTTTTCGTGCTGCTCAATTTCTGTTTCAACAGCTTCAAGCCTCTTCTGCTGCCTTCGCAGATTTGATTTTTCTTCCTTCTGCTTCAGCCAATCATTCTTATTGACAGTGGCTGCCTCGGAATCCTCCGCCTCCCGGCAGGCTGTGCCGGCTTCCGTTTGCTTCTTTTTAAATAAGTAATAGGAGTAGTTGCCGTTGTACTGCAAGCAGCCCTCCTGCCTCAATTCAATTATCCTGGTGGCAACCTTGTTCAGAAAATACCTGTCATGGGAAACAAGCAGCACTGTCCCTGAGTAGTTCATCAGCGCATTTTCCAGTACTTCCTTTGATAAAATGTCCAAATGGTTGGTAGGCTCATCCATAAGCAGGAAATTGGTTTTGGACAGCATGAGCTTCAAAAGGGCGACCCTGCTTCTTTCACCGCCGCTGAGCCTGCTGATTTCCTTAAATACATCCTCTCCCTGGAACAGGAATGCAGCCAGTTTTGTACGCAGTTCTGTCTGGTTCATATGAGGGTATTCATCCCATATCTCATCAATTACCGTATTGTTGTAATTCAGGCTTTCCTGCTCCTGGTCATAGAAGCCTGCAATAACATTGGTCCCAAGTCTAACATGGCCGGAATCCGCCTTTAATGCGCCTGTTATTATCTTAAGGATGGTAGTTTTGCCAATTCCGTTAGGGCCCAGCAGCGCGGCCTTTTCGCCCCGTTTAATATCAAAGCTTACATTCTTGAAGAGCAGTGCATCAAAGGATTTCTCCAGGTCTTCCACAGCAAGGACATCATTTCCGCTTCTAAGAGACGGTTCAAATTTGAGCCCGATATTTTTTACAGAGGCATCGGGCTTCTCAATTCTTTCAATACGGCTGAGGGCTTTTTCCCTGCTTTCCGCCTGCCTTATGCTCTTCTCCCTGTTATATTGCCTGAATCTTGCTATTATTGCTTCCTGACGGGCGATTTCCTTTTGCTGCTCGGCATAATCCTTTAACTGCATCTCTCTGAGCTGCTGCTTTCTCTCAACGAATTTGGAATAATTGCCGTCATATTCTTTAAGGGTTTTGTTTTCGATTTCAAAGGTTCTGTCAGTCACCATGTCCAGGAAGTAGCGGTCGTGGGATACTATAAGCGCCGTACATTTAAGGTTCTTAAGGTATTCCTCCAGCCACTCCACAGACTCTATATCAAGATAATTGGTCGGTTCGTCCAAAAGCAGTATATTAAAATTCTGCAGTAGTATCTTACCCAGGGCAACCCTTGTTTTCTGCCCTCCGCTGAGTAAGGAAACAGGCTTGCCGTAATCCTCCTCCGAAAAGCCCAGCCCTTTAAGCACACCCTTTATTTGGCTTTTATAGCCAAAACCGTTGCTGTTTTTGTATTCTTCCTGCAAATCTGCATAGGACTTAAGCAGGGACTCTGCAATTTCCTTGTCAGCGGAGCTTCCCAGACCGCTGATTCTGAGTTCCAGGGAGTGAAGGTCCTTTTCCATTTGAATAAGCGGGGCAAAAACAGTCAGCAGCTCATCATATACTGTGCTATTGGATTCAAAGCTGAAATCCTGGGACATGTATCCGATGCTGGTATTCCTGCCGATGAATATTTCCCCGGACTCCATTTCGATGTCGCCGGCAATAATCTTGAGGAGGGTTGACTTTCCTGATCCATTTACGCCTACGATGCCGACTTTTTCATTCTCTTGCACTGTAAAGGTAACATCTTCAAGAATAACGTCTATTCCATAGCTTTTATTTATATTTTTACAAGAAAGAATTATCATAGAATAACCTCCGCCGGTGATATATCCATAGCACAATAATTATTCTATCAGAAGTGAACAGGATTTGTACATAGTTCAATATCATTCAAGAATGTGGTAATATCTGTAATTTCTTGACAACAATATCAGTATATAATAAAATAAATTTACCAAACAATAAAGTAAGTAATATAATATAATCTATTTATTAACTTCTTACCATATAGTTGATTCAATTTTAAAAGTTAGGGGTAGATAGTATGGAGAGATTCAGCAACATATCCATGGCAGTGGTCAGACGTCTTCCCAAGTATCACAGATATCTAGGAGATTTATTGCACCATGACATACGGAGAGTATCATCGCAGGAGCTTAGCAGGATAACAGGTTTTACCGCTTCCCAGATAAGACAGGACTTGAATTGCTTTGGAGGCTTCGGACAGCAGGGATATGGCTACAATGTGGAAGAATTGTATAATGAGCTTGGAAATATACTTGGACTGAGCAGAACATACAGAACTATTATAATAGGCGCAGGTAATGTAGGAAGAGCTATAGCAAATTACACATACTTTGAAGAAAGCGGCTTCATTTTGTATGGTATGTTTGACAATAGCCCCAAAAAAATAGGGGATGATGTAAAAGGTCACAAAGTTCTGCCCATTGATGAGGTAGAAGACTTCATTAAAGAAAATGAAATAGAGATAGCTATTCTATGCACACCCAAGGAAGGAACGCAGAAGATAGCAGATACACTGGTGAATTGTGGTATAAAGGGGATATGGAATTTTGCTCCTGTCGACCTTAAGCTAAACAGTGACGTCATAATTGAGAATGTTCACTTAAGCGAAAGCTTGTTTACAATATCATATCTGCTCAAAGAGCGGGAGGATCTTAAGAAGAAGAAAAAGTAGAAATGTACAGGTTATGCAAGATATATGCCTTAATCTGGTGCAGGTTTAGTGAATTTGCAGATTGAACGCCCAAAAGCTCGCAAATGTGTATTATTATATTTGCGGGTTTTTTGTTTTAAATTCTTCTAAATATGATAGAATAATACTTATATGAAAAACCATTCTAAAAGTGTTGGGGGTGTGGCCGTGGAAGTTTATGCACTTGTTGGTCAGAGCGGCACCGGGAAAAGCTACAAGGCATTTATAGTTGCAAAAGACAGGGACATAGGATATATAATAGACGATGGATTGCTGATAGGCGGTACGAGGGTTATAGCAGGCCAATCGGCAAAAAGGGAAAGGACCCGCATAGCATCGGTTAGAAGAGCGCTTTTCAATGACCCTGAACATAGGGAAAATGTTAAGAATGCTTTAAAAGAGATAAACCCGGAAAAACTTCTTATACTAGGTACATCCCTTAAAATGATCAGGGAAATATGCCAGGTGCTGGAGCTTCCCGAACTGCATGAGATACTGTATATAGAAGATGTATCCACGGAAAAGGAAATAGAGCTGGCCCAAAAATCACGCAGGGAGGACGGTAAACACGTAATTCCGGTGCCTACCTTCGAGGTTAAAAAGGACTTTTCAGGTTATTTTATTGATTCCCTTAAGATATTCAGCAAAAAGGGCAGGTTTTCCGGTATGGTGGAAAAGACGATTATAAGGCCTACCTTCAGTTATCTGGGTAAATATGAGCTTTCTAAAGCCGCACTTGTTCAGATAATCAGCATATGTGTATCAAAGGTGGAGAGAATAAACAAGATAATGAGAGTCAGAATAGAGAACAAGCCGGATGGGGTAATCATTGACCTTGATTTATCAATAAAGCTGATTACAAGAATTGACCTTATGATTGTGGAGCTTCAGAAAAAACTGGTGGAAGAGATAGAATACATGACAGGTATAAATGTATTAAGCATAAACGTAACAGTAAAGGCTATAACGACGTAACAGACGCCGGAGGCCAGATGCCGGAGGCCAGATTAGGGAAGGGCTTTGAACGCAGTGAAGAGTCCTAAGATTCTTTGCTTACACTTAGAATGACATGGGCAGGGCTGTGGGGACGCGGAGCGGGAATGAGGAGAATTGGCTATGAAGATTACTGAAGTTGAGAATGGCTTGATGCTTGAAGATGTAAAAGACTTCGATGCCGGGCACATATTTGAATGCGGGCAATGCTTCCGCTGGACAAAGGAAGAAGACGGAAGCTATACCGGAATTGCCTTCGGAAAGGTTCTTAATGTCAGATCCGATTATGAAAAGGGGATCGTGATTCTTGACAATACGAACCTTAAGGATTTTAAGGAAATCTGGTTTGACTATTTTGATTTGGGAAGGGATTATGGCGCAATAAAAAAAGAGCTGGCAAAGGACCCTGTGCTTGATATGGCAATAAAGCACGGAAAAGGTATAAGGATACTGAAGCAGGAGCCTTGGGAACTCCTGATTTCATACATCATATCTGCGAACAACAGCATACCGATGATATCAAGAAGCGTCGGCCTGCTGTCTGAAATGTACGGCAGGAAAGTTCAGTATAAAGGGAGGGCTTATTATGCCTTTCCAACCCCTTCAGAGCTGCAGGAGGCGGGTATGGAGGAATTATCCCTGTGCAGGGCAGGTTTCAGATGCAAATACATATATCAGGCTGTAAGAATGGTAAATATGAGGGATATAAGGCTGGAGGAGATTTCTTCCCTGGATATCCATAAAGCCAGGGAGGAGCTTATGAAGATTCCGGGAGTGGGCCCCAAGGTAGCGGACTGCATAATGCTTTTTTCCATGCAGAAATATGAAGCCTATCCTGTGGATGTGTGGGTAAAAAGGGTAACCGAGTACTTCTTCCTGGGAAGGGATGTCAAAATGAAGGAAATCGGGAACTTTGCGGCGGAGAAGTTCGGAGATTTGGCAGGCTTTGCACAGGAGTACCTTTTTTATTATGCCAGGCTGCAAAAAATCAATCCGGATAAGAACGTTTAACACAATAGGAGAATGATTCGGCGCGGGGACACGGGGACGCGGGGACACGGGGACGTTTCGCGTGTCCCACTGGAAGTGGGACAGGGGAAACGTCCCCGTGTCCCCATGTCCCCGCGTCGTATTATTCTTCCAATTATGAATTTGGGAGGGTCGTATATTGATTTTGTTAGGCACTATAGCAAATGCGGGAGCAATAATTATAGGCGGTATTGCGGGAAGCTTTTTCAGAAAAGGTATATCTGAGCGTTTCAGCAATATAATCATGTCGGTTCTGGGGCTTTTTACTCTGGTGCTCGGCATGATGTTTGCGGTTGATACGCAAAATGCATTGGTTGTAATATTCAGTCTCGTTATCGGGTCGGTAATCGGAGAATGGATCGATATAGAAAAGAGAATGAACGATTTAGGCGATTACGTCCAGGGCAAGCTTAATTCCGGAGAAGGAAGCTTTTCAAAAGGCTTTGTAACTGCCAGCCTTCTATTCTGCGTAGGAACAATGTCAATTATGGGATCGCTGCAGAGCGGATTAATGAATAATCACAATATACTGCTGACGAAGTCTATATTGGACGGAACGATATCTGTTGTTTTTGCATCAACTCTTGGAATAGGGGTTGTACTGTCGTCCCTGCCCGTTTTGGTGTATCAGGGCTCCATAGCTTTGCTTGCGTCATCCGTTGCCCCATACCTCAGTGAAGCAGTGATTACTGAAATGACAGCCGTAGGAGGAGTCCTGCTTGTGGGAATGGGCATAAATTTGCTGGAAACAAGGAAGCTGAAAGTCGGCAATATGCTGCCGGCGATATTCCTTCCGATAATACTGATGTTATTTATGAAGTAAAGCCGCGGGGCTGGAGATACGGGATACGATGGACCCTTATGCCTTGAAATATTAAGAAAATGGTATAAATACGGCGTAATGTTGAAATAATATAAGGCATTGGAGGAATATTATCATTATTTGCTGTTTTTGGCTTATTTGGGAGTTTGATAATATAATTTCCTTTAATTATTATATAAAGTGTAATTAGCACTCAGTCTAGGTGAGTGCTAATAATAAAAATACATAGTGTTTAAAGTAATTACTTTAAGGAGGAGTATGCATGAATATCAAACCCTTAGGCGACAGAATCATCATCAAAGTCATTGAAAATGAAGAAACAACCAAGAGCGGTATAGTGCTTCCGGGTACTGCAAAGGAAAAACCGATGCAGGGCGAAGTGCTTGCGGTAGGTTCCGGAGAAATGGTGGACGGCAAGAAAATTCCTCTGGAGTTAAAAGCAGGAGATAAGGTTATATACTCAAAATATGCCGGAACTGAAGTGAAGATGGATGGCAATGAGTATCTGATCATCAGACAGAGCGATGTTTTGGCAATAATTGAATAAATTAGGAGGGAATATAGATGGCAAAACAGATAAGATTTGCAGAGGATGCAAGACGGGCACTTGAAAGCGGTGTTAACCAGCTTGCGAATACAGTAAAAATAACATTAGGCCCAAAGGGCAGAAATGTAGTTCTGGATAAGAAATTCGGCTCACCGGTTATTACTAATGACGGTGTTACCATAGCGAAGGAAATAGAACTGGAAGATCCCTTTGAAAATATGGGAGCACAGCTTGTTAAGGAAGTTGCTACCAAGACAAATGATGTGGCAGGGGACGGTACTACTACAGCTACACTTCTTGCGCAGGCAATCATTAGAGAAGGGCTCAAGAACGTTGCAGCAGGAGCAAATCCGACGATAATAAAGAGAGGTATCAGCAAAGCGGTTGATACGGCAGTAGAAGAGCTTAAGAAGAATTCGAGGCCTATCGAGAGCAAAGAAGCTATTGCACAGGTTGCTTCCATTTCCGCTGCAGATGAGACAATAGGGGAACTTATTGCTGAAGCTATGGAAAAGGTAGGCAAGGATGGCGTTATTACTGTTGAAGAATCCAATACCTTCGGAACAACACTCGATGTGGTGGAAGGCATGCAGTTTGACAGAGGCTGCATCTCATTATATATGGTTACCGATACGGAGAAAATGGAAGCTGTACTGGACGATCCATATATACTCATTACCGACAAGAAGATTTCAAACGTACAGGAACTGCTGCCAATTCTTGAACAGATAGTTCAGCAAGGTAAGAAGCTTCTTATTATTGCTGAGGATGTTGAGGGAGAGGCCTTGTCAACATTGATTGTCAATAAGCTCAGAGGCACTTTCACCTGTGTGGCAGTAAAGGCTCCGGGCTTTGGAGACAGAAGAAAGGCAATGCTGGAAGATATTGCAGTACTCACAAATGGCCAGGTTATATCCGAAGAACTGGGCTTGGAGCTTAAAGAAACAAAACTGAGCCAGCTTGGAAGAGCAAGACAGGTCAAGGTTCAGAAAGAAAATACAATTATTGTTGACGGTGCCGGAGAACCAAAGGCAATCAAAGACAGAATCAAACAGCTTAAAGTACAGATAGAAGAGACCACTTCCGACTTCGACAGGGAAAAACTCCAGGAAAGGCTTGCAAAGCTTTCCGGCGGCGTTGCGGTAATCAAAGTCGGTGCTGCTACAGAGACAGAGCTTAAGGAAAGAAAGCACAGAATAGAGGACGCTCTTGCAGCAACAAGGGCGGCAGTTGAAGAAGGTATAGTAGCAGGGGGCGGAACTGCACTTGCAAATACAATACCTGCTGTAAACGCATTGATTGCCGGAGCGGACGGGGACGAAAAAACAGGCATCAGGATAGTCAAGAGGGCATTGGAAGAGCCTGTCAGACAGATTGCCGAGAATGCGGGACTTGAAGGCTCAGTGGTAATTGAAAAGGTTATGGCAAGCAAGCCCGGAATCGGTTTCGATGCTTTGAAAGAAGAATATACAGACATGATTCAGGCCGGAATAGTTGACCCGACAAAGGTTACAAGATCAGCACTTCAGAATGCGGCTTCCGTTGCAGCATTGCTGCTTACTACGGAAGGTGTGGTGGCAGACCTGCCTGAGAAGGAAAAGCCAATGATGCCAGGCGGCGGTATGGGCGGAGACATGATGTACTAAGATGAAATAGAGGACAGGGGGACGTTTCGCTTGTCCCGCTTTCAGCGGGACAGGAGAAACGTCCCCATGTCCTCTCATGACGGGGACATGGGGACGTTTCGCGTGTCCCACTTCCGGTGGGACAGGGGAAACGTCCCCGTGTCCCCGTCCCCATGTCCTCTTAATCACCGGGTTTTTTCATTAATTTTTCAAATTCATGCAGGGGAAGGGGTTTACTGAAATAGAACCCTTGCATGATGTCACAGCCCCTGTCTCTCAAAGTCTCATATTGCTCTTTAGTCTCAATTCCTTCTGCGGTTATGCAGAGCTTCAGATTCCTGCCCATTGCAAGTATGCTGGATACAATTGCTGAATTCTTTGGATTTTCATTTATGTCATGGATAAAGCTGCGGTCTATCTTCAAAGTGGTGATGGCAAAATTCTTGAGATAATTAAGAGAAGAATATCCCGTTCCAAAATCATCAAGAGCTATTCTTATGCCCATTTTCTTAAGCTTTTCCAATATACCCGTTATGTAATCGTAGTTTTTTACAGCAACGCTTTCTGTAATCTCAAGCTCCAGATATTCCGGCAAAAGTTTTGTTTCTTCAAGAATTTCGGATACCATATCGATGAAGTTCTCTTGTATAAGCTGTGCAGGAGATAAATTAACCGATACAAAAATTGGTTTGAAGCCTGAATCCTGCCAAAGCTTGTTCTGCATGCAAGCCGTGTAGAGAACCCATCTGCCTATAAGGGTTATCAATCCGTTAGCCTCAGAGATGGGGATGAATTCATTGGGGCCAATCATTCCCAGCTCAGGGTGATTCCATCTCAACAGAGCTTCACAGCCAATTATCTCTTGGGTGCGCGTATCCATCTGAGGTTGATAGTATATGGAAAACTCGCCGTTGTCCAATGCATGATGCATACTGCTGTCCAGGTTCATTTGTTCAACAAGCAGTTCGTTTATTGAAGGTTCGTAGAAATTAAAATTATCCCTGCCGTGTACCTTTGCTTTTTGCATTGCCGAAAATGCATTCTTAAACAGGCTGTCGCCGCTTTCTCCGTCTTTCGGATATATGGCAATTCCTACGCAGGCAGTAATATAAAATCTGTATTCATCTATGACCCAGGGCTGCCTGATAATATACCGGATTTCATCCGACAGCTTTATAACATCTTCCTTTTCTTTAAAATTCTTAAGCAATACTGCAAACATATCCTCTCCGATACGGGAAACTACATGGTTATTATCTTCAAGGCAGCTGACTTTTTCTGCCAGGCTTTTCAGAAGCTTGTCACCCACTGTATGGCCCAAAGCATTGTTAATGCTTTCAAACCTGTCTATGTCAAATATTATTAATGCAAGCATGGTATTATTACTGGCGGATTTCTTAATTTCCCTGCACAGTATTGCATCAAAATGCAGTTTATTGGGGAGCAGGGTTAGTGAATCATAATAGGTCAGCTTGCTTATGGTATCCATCATTTTATTAAAGCTTCTTGCGGCATCTCCGATTTCATCGTCGGTACTGATTTCCGACCTTACTGTAAGATCTCCGGCGGTTGCCCTTGTAAACACTTCTTTAAGCTTTATGATTGGAGTTGATATGCTTTTTGCAATGAAAAATCCGACTATTGAAGCTATTATAAGGCCTGCAAGCCCAATTAGTATAAGACGCGATGAAGTATATCTCATCGGGGTTTGCCAGTAGTTCACAGGTATTTTGATAATCAGCTTCCAACCGTCGGTATTGGGGATTATATGATAATAATTCATGCTGACAATACCTTCAAAGGAATATGTATTAGAGCCCCGGTCATTTGTGAGTATTTCTGCCGATGCTTCAGCTATGTCTCTACTGATGACATCTGATTCCTTTGTTATATTATGCCGGAGAATTAATTCTTCCCTGGGATGGGCAATGATTTGGCCTTCTTTGTCTACAATATATGAGTATGAGTTGGGATAGTTGTATTTAAGATTATCAATAATCCTTGAAAGCTTCATGAGATTTACTGCTCCTGCCATAACTCCTTTGATTTTTCCGTTATTGTCCAGTATAGGTGATGCAATAATCGCTTCCGGCTTTCCGGTAGATCTGGAGACAATCGGGTTGGACACTACTGTTTTGCCTTCCATGACATGCTTGAAATACTCACGGTCACTAACGTTTCCGACATTTCTTCTGAGAGTAGTATTGTAATCCCCGTTTGATTCTGCAACCATAAAATGGTCATATACATCAAGCTTCTCTTTGACTTCCTGCTTAAGGTAGAGTTCTATGTTATTCCAATCCATTGCTCTTATAACGGGAGAATTTGCATACATATTAATTTCCCGCATTCGTTCTCCCAGCCAGCTGCCTATGAATTCGGAGTACAGCTCTGCATTTTTTCTGCTGTTTTCGATGGTCATGTTTTCCAAAATGCTGCCGGTCAGTCTTTCCGACATTATTGTAAAAAGGAAAGATTCCAACATACATATGGTTAATATCATCACCAGTACTTTGAACATTATACTTTTACTGCTTATCTTGAACATCCTGCTGTCCTCCTTGATACAGTTGAAAAAATGGCGATAAAATACCATCCATGACAAATTATATCAAAAATTGGCATATTTATATAGTGTAAATAATGTTAATTATTTAGCATACTTACAATATTTTGATATTAGTCATGGAAGTTTTTTGCTAAATTATCGCACTGCCCTTATTAATTTCTTGAGTTTGTGCTAAAATATGAGATAACGAGGTGATTGTATGAACTCAAAGAATAAAAAGGAAGTCCAGGGTGTTGGGGAACTCACCCACATAAATGCTAAGGGCTATGCCAAGATGGTGGATGTGTCTGAAAAGGAAGAAAGTGTAAGAGAGGCAATTGCAAGAGGTTCTGTTTATATGAAACGGGAGACCTTGAAGGCTATTGCAGAGGGAAGGATAAGAAAGGGAGATGTCTTATCCGTAGCACAGGTAGGCGGTATAATGGGAGCCAAGTCTACACCGGATATAATACCTATGTGCCATAATGTCAGCATATATGGTGCAGATATTGAATTTCAGGCTGATTATGAAAATTCCAAAATTGATATTGAAGCGGTTGTAAAGACTGTCGGAGTTACGGGAGTTGAAATGGAAGCCTTGACGGCAGTATCCGTTGCGGCGCTGACTATATATGATATGTGCAAGGCCATTGATAAATTAATGGTGATAAGTGATATACACCTTGTGCATAAAAGGGGCGGCAAGTCGGGGGAATTCAATTTCAGCGGCAAGTTGAACGAAGACATCAATAATACGAAATGCTAGTGTAGGAGGTGGGATCCAATGGAGGGATTCAGTGTAGGAATCATAACAGTAAGCGATAAAGGTTCAAGGGGTGAAAGAGCAGATGCTTCAGGCCCTGCTATTGAGGAAATAATGAAGCAGATAGGAGGCCGTATAGAAAAATATGTTATTGTCCCTGATGAAATGCGGGATATTAAGGAAGCTATCATAGACATGTCCGATACGCTGGGATTGAATTTAATACTGACTACCGGAGGCACGGGCTTTTCAAAAAGAGACATAACTCCCGAAGCAACTCTTGAGGTAATTGAAAGGTATGTACCGGGGATACCCGAGGCAATGAGGGCGAAGAGCCTTCAGGCTACCCCGAAGGCAATGCTCTCCAGGGCACAGGCGGGCATAAGGAAGCAGTCCCTAATTATTAACCTTCCCGGCAGCCCAAAGGGTGTGAGAGAGAATCTTGAAGCAATAATACCCGCATTGAAGCATGGGATAGAGATATTGACGGGCCAGGCATCGGAGTGCGGCGGCAAATGAGGCGTTTATTTCAAGAATAAGCTTTCTATTAAGTCGACTGCTTCTTTTATCTCCGAGAAATCGAACTGGGGTACACCTTTGTTTAAAGGCGTATTTGTGATGATGGCAAATAAGTCTTCATCTTTTGACCATATTTCATTCGGGAACTCTTTCCTGTAAACTTCCAGTTTTGGTTTGCGCTCCTGCTTAAAACCTTCCGTTATGATTATATCTACATTGCTTATCTTGCTTATCACTTCGTCCAGGCTGTATTCTTTTTCAACCTTTTCAATCATCGCTAATTTTTTTGGAGATGAAATAACTACAAAATCTGAGCCTGCTTGTGCATGTTTCCAGGTGTCTTTACCCGGGTGGTCAATATCAAAGCCGTGAACATCATGTTTTATGGTGCAGATCCTGTACCCTCTGGATTTTAATTCCTTGATAATATCGCATAATACTGTGGTCTTGCCTACTTTAGAATTGTTTGCAACAACTGAAAACACCGGTATCATAATTCCGCCTCCAGATGGTTGATCAATTCAACAGTTACCCGGTCTCCTTTTTTATAAGGGCTTGATCCGCCGGGGATAAGCAGTAATGAGTTTTTCCCTGACAGGCTGGATAAAACTCCCGAGCTGTGTTTATCCGGAAGTACGGTATAATAGGCTCCTTCTTTTTTGTATGTGAAGGCCCTTAAATACCTGTCCTGCTCGCTGACTTTGTTAAAATCGCTTTCCAGTATGGATTCAACTTTCATATATTTGTGCTTTGGTTTTCCCATTAATCTTAATATTGCAGGCCCCACAAAAATTTCAAAGGTGATAAATGCTGCAGCCGGATTGCCGGATAATCCGAATAACAATTTATTCCCATGCTTTGCCGCTACTATTGGGGTTCCAGGCTTCATTCTTGTTTTCCAGAATAATATATCGGCTCCCGCTGCCTTGAAGGCTTCTTTGATTATATCGGCATCTCCGACAGAAGCTCCTCCGGTTGTGATTATCATATCAGCCCATTTGAGAGCAGAATCCAGTTTCTTCTTAACATCGTTTACCCTATCCATACAAATTCCGAGTATTTTGGCATTTCCGCCGTATTTTTTTACCTGTGCCGCTATTACATAGGAATTGCTGTTTCTTATCTTGCCGTCAGCCAATTCTTCATCAATTTCAAGAAGCTCGTCGCCGGTTGACAGTATTGCAATTGTAGGTTTGGAGTATACTTTAACATGGGTCTTTCCGTTTGAAGCCAGTACACCTATCTCTGCAGGCCCGATGGTTATGCCTTTGCGCAGTATCAGGTCTCCTGCCCGCATATCTTCCCCTGCTTTTACTATATTGGATTGGGGCTTGAGATATCTGAATATTTTAACTGTCTTATCGGTAAATTCAATATCTTCATATCGTATAACCACATCCGCGCCTTCCGGTATTTTGGCTCCGGTCATAATTCGGATTGCCTGCCCGTTACATATTTTTTTTCTGCTTACATATCCCGCTTGTACATAGTCTATTACTTCCAAGGTTACCGGAGAGTTTTCGGCTGCATTTACTGTGTCTTCCGATTTATAGGCATAGCCGTCCAGGGGTGATCTGTCAAAGGGAGGCATGTCGGTTTCGGATACAATGTCTTCGGCAAGGACATGATCCAAGCTGTCAAGAATGTACAGTTCGCTTTGCTTAATATCATTTTTTTCTTCCGATAATATTCTCTTTGCAGTCTCAACGGTTATATTTTCTAACATTTTTCCTCCTCAATGCTTCCCGAAATTGCAGTAAGGGAATTTACACACCTCACAGGATAGGCATTGTCCCCCGTACCCCATTCTGGTGATATCTTTTCTGATAATTTTTTCGCCTGCAAAGACTCTGGGAAGTAATAGGTCAAAGGCTGTAGTATGTGCAAACATTACACAGCCGGGAAGCCCAAACACAGGCGTACCGTCCAGGTAGGCAAACAGCAGCATTGCACCGGGTAAAACAGAAGTTCCGTAGGTTATAATATCTGCTCCGGTTGCTTTAATGGCGCCGGGAGTTTTGTCATCCGGATCCACTGACATGCCCCCCGTAACTATAATGAGTTCCGCACCTGCTTTTTTTGCATCCAATACGGCATTCTTTATTTCATCCAATTCATCGGTTACTATGGTTTTATTAAAAATTCCCGAACCGTAGTGTTTTACTTTCTTTTCAACAACCGGCCCGAATTCATCCTTGATCCTTCCTTTGTATACTTCAGAGCCGGTTACTATCAAAGCTGTCCTGAGATTTATGAAAGACTTGATTTTGAACATCGGATCCTTGCCTTTTACCATGTTCTCCACATGTTCAATTTTCTCTTTTTTTATTGAAAGGGGAATAATCCTGCATCCTCCCAGCAATGCATCCTTCTCCACACATATATTCTCTTGTATGGTAGCCAAACAGATATCTTCCGTATCATTAACCTGCTCCAGCAGATCCCTGTTTATTTTCAAAAGCCCTCTATACATTGATTTTAAACTGGTTTTTCCTTCAGAGGGTTCTGAAAAACTGATGCCGGGTCCTGCAAACAGTTTTCCCAACCTGAGAGCCGCATCATTTTCATGGAGTTCGTCCTCACCAAGTTCAAAAACATATACATGCTCCTTTCCTATTCGCAGAAGCCGTTCTATGTCATTTTCCGTTATTATATGTCCCTTCTTGAAGGCAGCTCCTTTGTACTCCCCGGGTATGATTTCGGTAATGTCATGTCCCAGTACCATTCCCACAGCGTTTTCTGTTTTTACTGTATTCAATATACCACCCCAACATTATTTTATTTTACGAATAAATTATATACAATTAACACAATGTTTTCAAATTTCAATGATCGGGAAAATACTTTTTAAATATAGTATTTATTGCTTCTTCACATTCATTATAAAACAGTTCGTATGCAGACACCAATTCTTCCGCCTCTATAGTAAGCAGGGAGATTCCTCCTCCTGCACCTCCCGTCTTACTGTACAGAAGCCGGAAGCCCAACCTGATTTCTATCTTTTTTATCAGATTATGTGCCTTGTTATAGGACATATTCATGGCCTTTGCAGCTCCTGCCAAAGATCCCTTTTCCTTTACGCCTTTAAGAAGCAAGTAAGAACCCGTCCCAAATATAACACCATTTTTGTCCAGCCATAATTTATATTTTATATTGTACATTACTTAAATCATTCCTTTCAGAATAAATTCACACTATTATTATAACACGAAGATATTACAAAATTTGCTTTACTTTTCATATTAATTACGTTATACTCATAATAGTATAACGAATGTTAAGGAGATGTCACTGGCGAAAAAGATGCAAAGCTCTTAGGAGACAGCATTATTTTGTTAAAAGAGGTAAAGTTTATACACTGAAAAATGAATATATAAAAGCATAGAAACACAGTATGGGCTGGAAGTCAGTGCAGCTCTATTTGTGTTTTTTGCTATTGATAAAAAGTTGACAATAGGTTTGAACTCTTATATAATTAATTTGTTACTTATATAACAATGATTCTGATATATTAATGCAGTATTATTATAATGTTGGAGGTGGTGAAATGGTTACATTTACCCTGAATGGGAAAGTAGTAACGGCTAAAGAGGGGACTACCATTTTGGATGCCGCGAAAGAAAACGGTGTAGATATCCCTCATTTATGCTATGATAAAAACCTTTCTGCATTTGGTGGATGTAGACTATGCGTGGTAGAGGTTCAGGGGGCAAAGGCCCTTGTAGCTTCATGTACCAATACCGTAAGTGAGGGTATGGTAATTCAGACAGAGTCTGAAACTGTAGTGAATGTTCGTAAGGATCTTCTTGATTTGCTTTTGGCAAGTCACCCTGAGGATTGCCTGACTTGTGAACAGGCTGGCAATTGCAAGCTTCAGGACTATGCATACAGATATGGAATTAAGAGGTCCTCCTATAAAGGAGAAAAAAAGAGCTATGATATTGAAAGCTTGAATCCGGTAATGGAAAGGGATCAAAGCAAATGTATCTTATGCGGAAAATGTGTCAGAGTATGCAGGGAAGTTCAGGTTACAGGCACTATAGACTTTATCAACAGAGGTTTTGAGACCAAGATAGCAACAGCATATGATGTCCCGATAAGTACTGAAAACTGTAGATTATGCGGTCAGTGCATCAGTGTATGCCCGACCGGTGCAATAATAAACAAACAGTTGAAGGGCACAAGACCGTGGGAAGTGAGCAAAGTACGTACTACATGCCCCTTCTGCGGTGTAGGATGCAATTTTGACCTGAATATAAAGGACGGAAAGGTGGTAGGGGTTACACCCAATCCAGATTCTCCGGTTAACGGAACCTCCATTTGCGTAAAAGGCAGATACCATATTGACATGATAAACAGCCCCGAAAGGCTTACAAAGCCTTTGGCAAAGAAAAACGGGGAATTTGTTGAAATAAGCTGGGATGAAGCATTACACACAGTAACAGAAAAGCTTAAGGAGACAAAGGAAAAATACGGCCCCGATGCAATAGCAGGCTTGAGTTCTGCACGCTGCACAAATGAAGAGAATTTCTTGTTCCAGAAAATGATGAGGGTGGCAGTGGGTACAAACAGTGTTGACCACTGCGCAAGGACCTGACATGCTCCGACAGTTGCAGGTCTTGCAGCTACATTAGGAAGCGGAGCCATGACAAACGCCATTTCCGAAGTTGAAGGAAATGAAGTATTGTTCATTATAGGTTCAAATGCTACAGAAGCTCATCCTATTATAGGGAATAAGATGAAGAGAGCCGCCAGGAACGGATCAAAGCTTATAGTCATAGATCCGCGCAGAACAGAGCTTGCGGAATATGCTACACTATGGCTGCCGTTGAATTCCGGAACGGATGTTGCGTTAATAAACGGATTGATGCACATAATCGTAAAAGAGGGATGGCATGATAAGGAATTCATTGAAACCCGCTGTGAGGGATTTGATGAATTACTCAAGGCAATAGAAAAATATACTCCGGAGTATGTGTCAAAGATAACGGGAATCTCTGAAGAATTGCTTTATGAAACAGCAAAGCTGTACACCAGCACAAAGAAAGCAGGTATATTCTACACATTAGGAATCACTGAGCATATAACCGGAACAGATAATGTTATGAGCCTGGCAAACCTGGCTATGCTTGTGGGACATCTCGGTATAGAAAATGCCGGCATTAATCCTATACGCGGACAGAATAACGTTCAGGGTGCTTGCGATATGGGAGCGCTGCCTAACGTATTCTCAGGGTATCAGAGTGTTACTGATGAAAAGGCTATCCAGTTCTTCGAGGATTTCTGGAAGTTCAAGCTCAATAGGAACACAGGCCTTAAGATACCCGAAATGTTTGACGGATCCCATGAAGGAAAAGTAAAAGCAATGTACATTATGGGAGAAGATCCGGTACTTACAGACCCTGATGCAAACCATGTAAGAAAGGCATTGGAAAAGCTTGACTTCTTAGTAGTTCAGGATATCTTCCTGTCCGAGACTGCCAAGCTTGCGGATATAGTACTTCCTGCGGCATGCTATGCTGAGAAGGAAGGAACATTTACCAATACCGAAAGAAGAGTACAAATGGTCAGAAAAGCAGTCGAAGCTCCCGGAGAAGCCAGACCGGATTGGGAGATAATCTGCGATGTGGCAAAGGGGCTTGGCGCCGGTGGATTTGACTACAAGGATGCCGAAGAGATATTCAAGGAGATAGCGGCAACTACACCCAGCTACAGAGGAATGACTTTTGCAAGACTGGATAAGAACGGATTGCAGTGGCCATGTCCTACTGAAGATCATCCGGGTACTCAATACCTCCATAAAGGTACATTCCCCAAAGGAAAGGCATTAATGAAGGCAATTGAATATAAAGTCCCGGCAGAAGCCGTAGATGAAGAGTATCCTATACTTCTCAGCACAGGCAGGATGCTGTATCATTACAATATTACCTCAAGATTTTCTGAAAAGCTGGATGCCATAAAACCTTACGAACTGGCTGAAATTAACCCGGCGGATGCTGAAAAGCTCGGACTTAAAGAAGAAGACTTCGTAAGGGTGACCTCCAGAAGAGGTTCTATAGTAACCAGAGTGACAATAACCAATAAAGTAAAACCCGGTATGATGTCCATGACATTCCATTACAGAGAATCTCCGGCAAACGAACTGACCAATTCGGCTTTTGACCCGGTAACCAAGACAGGAGAATACAAGGTATCTGCTGTTAAGGTGGAAAAGGTTAAAGATATGCAGGGGACAGCAGTATAATATAATTTAGTTTTCAAGGGATGATTTCCGTATTCGGAGTCATCCCTTTTTCATTGCATAAAAGCATCAGGTATTGTACAATAAGCGGTGAAAGCAAAGGCATAACTTATTTTTTGGGGGTATATAATGAGCTTGGTAAATACGGCTGTAATACTTGCAGGGGGTAAAAGCACCCGTATGGGTTTTGATAAGCAGCTTATAAGGGTTAAGGATATCTGTATAGTTGAACATTTGGTTGAAATGCTGAGCCCCGTGTTTAAAAACATAATTGTTGTAACGAACAAGCCTGAGCTGTATAAAGACAAGAATATAGCCATAGCTGAGGATGTATATAAAGGATATGGGCCTATTGGGGGAATTCATGCGGGGCTTTCCAAATCACAGAGCATGTATAATTATTTTATTGCCTGTGACATGCCTAATATTAATAAATGCTACATAGAATATATGATAAAGAGGTTGGAAGAGGATTCTTTTAAGAGTGATGCGGTAATCACGAAAAAAGCGGATTGGATAGAACCCTTTAATGCTTTTTACAGTAAAAAGCTTATACCCGCTATTGAAGATAATATTAAAAAGGGCAAGGTAAGAACAATGGAGCTTTTGGAAATCTCTAATGTTTTATATATTGATGAAGCTATTGCACGGGGTTTTAGCCCCGACTGGAGCATGTTCGCAAATTTGAACACCCGGGAAGATTTGAAAGGGCTTGTTTGACTGGCAAAGCAGCAATTATATGGAAAATAAATCCAAACAATGTTAAACCATTGACAATGTTGTTTGTGTTGTGTATCATATATTATAGATAAAACAATAACATAAACTTAATATACACATTTCTCCGAGTCCAAATTTCCTAAGGCATATGGCTATGGAATTTGGACCGATAGGGTACCGCTAGAAATGTCGGTGCCTCCCTTTTGGAAAGGAGCAGTGGTTAATGGGTATGCCCGTATTTGAGCATGCGTATTAATGTATCAAACTCCTTCCGGAACGGAAAGGAGTTTTTTTGTATAGAAAGTATTATTGCTCCGGCAAGCAGAGCTGCCTTTGCCGGAAAAAATTTAGCGGAGGTATAATACAATGGAAACGGTCAATATTACAATCGACGGTATTAAAACCCAGGTTCCCAAAGAATTCACAGTACTTGAAGCTGCAAAATCTCTGGATATCAATATACCTACCCTTTGCCATCTTAAAGGGATCAATGAGGTTGGAGCCTGCAGAATCTGTGTCGTTGAGGTAAAAGGAGCAAGAACACTTCAGGCTTCTTGCGTACTGCCTGTATCTGAGGGAATGGAGGTCAAAACATGTTCCCCTGCAGTTATGGAGGCAAGAAAAACAATACTGGATCTAATTCTCTCAAGACATGAAAGAGAATGTACTACTTGCTCAAGGAATCTGAACTGCGAGCTACAGAAGCTCTGTGATGAAATGGGAATAGACAAGGTTTCCTATGAAGGGGAGAAAATAGTATATGCTGTGGATCAAGCGTCTCCTTCCATAGTAAGAGATCAGAATAAATGCGTATTATGTGGAAGATGTATAGCCATATGCAGGGATATACAGCATACAGAGGCTATCAATTTTGCCAATAGAGGAATCAGAACGACAGTTACTGCACCTAATGGAAAAGCGCTTACAGAAGTGAATTGTATAAACTGCGGCCAGTGCATAAAGATCTGCCCTGTGGGCGCTCTAAGGGAGAAGGATGATACTCATAAGGTGTGGAGTGCTTTGGGTAATCCCGATTTGCATGTCGTTGTGCAGACTGCCCCGGCAGTCAGGGTCGGCCTCGGAGAAGAGTTCGGTATGCCGGTGGGGACAAATGTCGAAGGCAAGATGATAACAGCTCTTAAAAGATTGGGTTTTGACAAGGTGTTTGACACGGATTTTTCCGCAGACCTTACAATACTTGAAGAAGGTACCGAGTTGCTGAACAGGATTAAGAACGGAGGTAAGCTCCCTCTTATCACATCCTGTTCACCGGGTTGGATAAAATTCTGCGAACATAATTATCATGAGTTCCTGGACAATCTTTCCACTTGCAAGTCACCTCAGCAGATGATGGGTGCAGTAGCAAAATCCTACTACGCGGAGAAAGCAGGCATAGATCCGAAAAATATTTTTGTTGTATCGGTTATGCCGTGCACTGCCAAGAAATTTGAAGCAAACAGGGAAGAAATGGCTTTAGACGGATTGAAGGATGTTGATGTGGTTCTTACAACAAGAGAGCTTGCGAAGATGATAAAACAGGTTAGGATTAATTTTACGGCTTTGAGTGAAGGGAAATATGACAGTATATTGGGTGATTCAACAGGTGCCGCCGTAATCTTCGGAGCTACAGGAGGGGTTATGGAAGCGGCTCTGAGAACGGTTGCGGATATATTGACCGGGCAGGATCTCAAAAAGATCGATTATACACCCGTAAGGGGAATGGAAGGAATAAAAGAAGCGTCAGTGAACGTTGACGGAGTTGATATAAAAGTTGCGGTTGCCCATGGTACAGGGAACGCTGCTAAGCTTTTGGACAGCATAAAGGACGGTAAGGCCGAATATCATTTCATCGAAGTAATGGCTTGCCCCGGAGGATGCATCAACGGAGGAGGCCAGCCCATACTGTTGGATAAGGAAAAGACTGAGGAAGTTAAGAAGCTTAGAGCGCAAGGCTTGTATAAGATTGACAAGGAAGACAGGAGGTTCAGGAAATCCCATGAGAATCCTGAAGTGAAAAAGCTCTATGAAGATTATCTGGAGGAACCCAACAGCCATATATCCCATCGTTTGCTGCATACAAAGTATATTGAAAGGGACAGGGCTTAGGATAAATGAAAGGGAAGCTCAATCTGCTAACAAAGGCAGCAGTATTACTGGCTATAGCTATAGTATTCCAGCTTGTCAAAATGGGCCAGTATGTAACGGGAACAGGAATCAATGCGGTACTTATTACTGCAGTTGGAGTTTGCGGATTGCCCTGGGCGGCGGCAATCGGTATAATGACACCCATGCTGGCGGTGCTTCTTGGGGTGCAGCCGCCTCCGACAATTGTGCTGGTTCCGTTTATAATGGCGGGGAATACTGTATATGTTGTTTTGTTCAGACTATTAAGAAGATATAATGATTATATCGGTATAATTGCGGCAGCTTTGACAAAATACATTTTGCTTTATACAGCGGCAAATATAATAGTAGACAAGCTGCCTGCGCCCATAAGGCTCGCCTTCAGCTTTCCGCAGCTGATAACTGCAGCAGCGGGAGGAGCAATAGCATTAATAGTATTAAAAATTGTACAAAAAAAGTAGTGACGCCATGGCGTCCGGATAAGGCTGATTTTAGTGGATCCCGCTAAAATCAGCCTTTTATTTTTTATGTGGAAGGCAAGTAATAAAACCAAATAGGAGTAAGTATATTTATATATAAACGAATGGGGGATTCAAGGGGGAGTTCAATGAGAGATATTATGGCAGACAAGTTGACGAAAGCAGTAATAGGGCTAATGTTATTGGTGATGCTGCTGTTCGTATGCCTGGAGAAGCCTGCAGGGGCAAGAAAGGTTTTTTCGGGATTAAGTGAAACAGAGGACATGACCGATTCCATACATCAGATATTCCGAAACAGAAATAATGCGATAATAAACGGTGACCTTAAGCTGATTCAATCCCTGTATGACACAAGCACAAAGTACGGTACATGGGCA
>ENA-UPTA01001924-UPTA01001924.1-activated-sludge-metagenome-genome-assembly--contig:-NODE-1924-length-22249-cov-5.467874_pt1 | contig 22249 bp, 18 predicted proteins | sample MGYA00238184_ERZ773361 | MGnify/ENA primary metagenome ERZ773361 (study PRJEB29100, sample SAMN05720205) | activated sludge metagenome | isolation source: anaerobic digester from wastewater... | reverse complement strand
AACGCGCTGGATGACGGCAAGGGCAATGCGAATCTGCAGCTCGACTTGCAGGCGCGTGGAAGTTCGTCCATCATTCTCACCACCGCCGAAGATCTGGACATGGCCTGGCCGCCGGTTGTGGCCATTGACGGCTTGCAGCAGCGAACTGTGCGGCAGATGGCCACGCCGGGCGAACTGCTGGACAAGATCATTTCCGGCAAGCCGCTGGGTGTGATGCTTGACAGGGAGCAGGGGACCACAACCTACCGGATATTCGCGCCCCGTGCGCGCGAAGTTCATTTGTGCCTGTTTGACCTGCCGCAGTACGAAATTCACAAACCGGCCTACAAGAAGCTGAAACCGTCCGAACGGTATCCGCTCTGGAAAGACCCGGTCGACGGAGTCTGGGAGATCAGTCTGCTGGGTCTGGACGCCGGCCGGTGGTATTCCTTCAACGTGGACGGCCCGCGCGGCGAGGGCGAGGGATTCTATCCGCAGGGCCAGATCGGTGATCCGTATGCACGGGCCGCGGCGCACGCCGAAAACAACACGATTGTCATAGATCCCGAAGCTCCAAACGAATGGTTCACGGGTTGGAGCGATCAGGATTTTGTCACTCCGCAACTGCAGGACATCGTGATATACGAAGCGCATGTCCGCGATCTGACGGCGCATCCGTCGTCGGGGGTTCCGGGCCCGGTGCGCGGGTTGTACCAGGGCATCAGCGCGTCTTCCGGCACCGGCGCGGGGCTGGATCACATCCGAGACATGGGGTTTAATGCGATCGAGCTGCTGCCGGTCTCCGAATACAACAATGGCGAGCGCGACTACAACTGGGGCTATTCAACTGTCTTCTACTTCGCGCCCGAGGCGTCCTATGCCCAGGAGCCCCTGCAGGGCTCCCAGTATCATGAATTCAAGGCCCTGGTGAACGAACTGCACCGGCAGGGCTTCGCGGTGATCCTTGATGTGGTGTTTAACCATGTTGGATCGCCGAATATTTTCCATATGCTGGACAAAAAATATTTCTTCCGGCTGAACGCGGACTACAGCTACTGCAACTTCAGCGGGTGCGGAAACGATGTCCGCACGGAAGCCCCGATGATGCGGCGGCTTATAACGGACAACATCCGCTACTGGATGGAGGAGTTCCACGTGGACGGGTTCCGTTTCGATCTGGCGGAGCTGATTGACATGGACACCCTGAAGGCCATCCGCGAAACGGCCGTGTCCATCAACACAAATGCGATACTCATCTCCGAGCCGTGGAGCTTCCGCGGGGAGAACAAGTACGAGCTGAAGGGCACTGGCTGGTCGGCGTGGAACAACGATTTCCGGTATGCGGCCAAGGATTTTGCGACGGGCCGGCACAACCGGGACTGGCTCCAGAAGCAGATTATGGGATCGGTGGACACCTGGGCTGCGGATCCCCTGCAGCCGGTGAACTATCTGGAGAGTCACGACGACATGGCCCTCGCGGACGAGCTGTGCACGCGGCCCGACCGCAACGGACAAAACCTCCAGCCGGCCGACGTGGATGTGAACCGGCTGGCCGCCACGATTCTTTTTACGTCTCTGGGGGTTCCGATGATTGCGGAAGGCCAGGAGTTTTTGCGAAGCAAGAACGGCCACCACAACACCTATGACAAGGGCGACGGAATCAATGCCCTGAACTGGGACGACCGCGAGCGTCCGCCGGCAAAAGAGGCGATGGCGTATTATCGCGGGCTGAACCGGCTGCGGCTCTCTCCGCAGGGGGCGTCCTTCCGGGTGCGCAGCAGGCCGCCGGCGGATTATTATCAGTGGATTCTGCCGGATAATCCGCAGATGCTCGGCTATACGGTCAATGCAAAGCATGTCCATGACGGCGCAGCGTTCATGGTGCTGCTGAACGCATCTTCCAGCCACGGGACCTTCCCGGTGAACTTTCCCGCGGGGAACTGGAAGCAGATATCGGACGGGAAGCGGGTGGATATGGCCGGGCTTCCCGGCGCGCCGGTCATCCAGGGGCCGGTTTCGTCACCGATCCCAGTTCCCGGCCTGCACGCTGCCATCTTTATGGACAGTTTCTGACGGGGCTGCGCCCGCGGAGTCTGCGGTTTGTCATTGACGCTGTGCGGGTTATGGGGTTTATTTATCGCCATGATTCAAATCAGGACATCGTTTCGGGCAATTGACATTCCGGCCCAGGTGCTGGTCTGCCCCTGATTCCGGCCGCGAGCCGGGGTTTGCGCGCCCGCTCTGACCTATGATGCAGCACACGATCCATTTTGACAACGCTCGGGAGGCCGCCCAGCTCGGTGCGCTCCCTGCTGCCCTCGCGGCCCAGATTGAAGAGATCTTCCACGTCCGGTTGACCGCCCGTGACACCTGGCTGACCATCGAGGGTGAAAAGGCGGAAACGGAGCGCGCGGCGCGGTTTTACGAGGCCCTGCGCAAAGCCCGCAGCCGGGACATCTGGCTGGGCGAACCGGGCATTGCCTATGCCCTGCGCGCTTTTGCCGAAGGCTGCGAACGCGATTTGGAAACCCTCTATGATTTCCGCATAGCCGTCGGCCGCGGGAAGCCCATGGTGTCGCCGCGCACTTTCGGCCAGATGGCTTATTTGCGGTCCATCACCGAGAAGGACGTGGCTTTCGGCATCGGGCCGGCGGGAACCGGAAAGACCTACCTGGCGATGGCCATGGCGGTTTCCGCGCTGCTGAAAGAAGAAGTCAGCCGCATCATTCTGACGCGGCCGGCCATCGAAGCCGGCGAGGCGCTGGGATTCCTGCCCGGGGATTACCAGCAGAAGGTCTTTCCTTATTTAAGGCCCCTCTACGACGCGCTTTACGACATGGTGTCGCCCGAGGATATGGAGCGCTATGTCGAGCGCGGCATCATCGAGGTCGCTCCGCTGGCCTATATGCGCGGCCGCACGCTGAACCACGCCTTCGTGATCCTGGACGAGGCTCAAAACACCACCTCCGAACAGATGTTCATGTTCCTCACGCGGCTGGGCTTCGACTCCAAGTGCGTGGTGACCGGTGACCTCACGCAGATTGACCTTCCGACCAGCAAGGGTTCCGGACTGGTGGAGGCGCGGCGAATTCTGAAGGATGTTCCCGAAATCGGTTTCACGGAACTGAAGGACGCCGATGTGGTGCGCCACGCGCTGGTGCAGAAGGTGATCGCGGCCTACCGCGAGGGGCGCAGCCCCGAAAACGGACGGAAGAATATAAGCCGGGAAACATCCGGCAGGAGCACATAATGGCAGCTCTCATATCCAAGGCCAGAAGCATCAGATCCCGTCAGCGCGACAAGGAGGAACGCCGCAAAACGCCCCGGCATCCGTGGCCGGTCGCCAGCATTTTCCTGGTACTCTTCCTGTGGCTGACCACGCTGGCGGTTCTCCACATCGGCGGCCCTGTGACCCTTCCGCTGCTGGTGCCGGGCCAGAAGGCCGGTGAGGCTGTGATCAGCAAGGTTGATTTCATATGCGAGGATATTGATGAGACGGAGATGAGCCGCCAGCGTGCCGCGAATGCCGTGCTGCCGGTGTTCAAGGTGAGCTACGCCCCTTATGCCGACGCCATGCGGATCATGGACAAACTGTTCCGTCACACGGCGGAAATCCGCAGGGACGCCGACCAGTATCCTTCGCGCAAGGACAAGGAAGCCGCGGTTGGCAACGTTCTCGACCTGCTGGGGGTCACCGCGGATCCGGGCGCCTTGCTCAGGGCCGTGCCCGAAGGCCGCGAGCAGGAGGTGAAGAACCTCATCCGTGACGAACTGAAGAAGGTTTATTCTTTGGGCATTGTTTCCGCGTCTGATCGCGAGACGTCCTTCAAGGGGATTGTCCGGGGCGCTCACATTCAGATTCAGCAGGAGGACGGATCCCTGCAGAAAGTCGCGTTTGGGAATCTGGCGCTTCCCGCCGCCGCGCTGGAGGCTGCCGCCGCCCCGATCGAGGCCGCTCTGAACCTGGAGGCCGCGGATTCGTCCGCGGTCCGCGAGCTTCTCGGGCACTGCGTGGAGCCGTCTCTCGTGTATCTGGCGGATTTGACCAGAGAACTTCAGGAGCAGGCGGCCGCAGCTGTGCCGCCTGCCGAAACCGTCATTCGGACGGGAACCGTGCTCGTGAACGCCGGTGACGCCGTGAATGCGGCCATGGATGTGAAGCTTCGTGCCCATGCGCGCCGCCTCGAGGAGCTCACGACCCCTTACGAACGCATTATGAGACTGATCGCGGACGCCAGCCTGCTGGTGATTGGACTGATGATCATGACGGGCCTGCTGCAGGTGTTCAAGTCGAGGGTTCTGATGCGCAGGGACCATCTCCTGCTGGTGGTGATCCTGTGCCTGCTGGCCATCATTCCCGCGAAGGCCATGCTGCTGTTCTCGGGCATGGAGACCCTGGCGTCGCTCGCGGTGCTCCGGTATCTTGTTCCGGTGGCCCTCACTTCGCTGCTGGCCACCGTGCTGCTGGATGCCGGCGTGGGCATGGCCGCCGGTCTCTGGACCAGTGTGGCCGTGGCCCTTCTGTTCGACCGCAGTTTCGGCGTCATGATGCTCGGCCTGCTGGTGACGTCGGTCAGCGTCCAGACCGCGCAGAACGTGCACCGCCGCGCCAACATTTTCCGCGTCGGCCTGTGGGTGGGCCTGGCAGGTTCGCTGTTTGCCATCACCGCGCATCTGCTGCAGCGCTATCCGGCATCGCTGGCCCTCATGCAGGTGGGGGCCGCCCTGGCCGGCGGCATGCTGTGCGCGATCCTCGCGCTGCTGCTGATCCCGCTGTTTGAGGTGCTCTTCAACATCACCACCGATATCCGCCTGCTGGAGCTGACCGACCTGGGCAATCCGCTGCTGCAGCGGCTTTCGATCGAGGCTCCGGGAACCTATCACCACAGCATGATGGTGGCCAACCTTGCGCATGCCGCCGCGCAGGAAATCGGCGCGCGCGCGCTGCTGGTGCGTGTGGGCGCCTATTTCCACGACATCGGCAAGCTCACCAAACCGGAGTTCTTCGTGGAGAACCTCCGGATGCGCGAGAATCCGCACGACGACCTGGCTCCCAGCATGAGCACACTGGTGGTCACGTCGCATGTCAAGGAGGGCGTGGCCATGGCCAAGCGCCACAAGCTGCCGCAGGTTGTCATTGACGCCATCGAGCAGCATCACGGGACTTCCGTAGTCTCCTATTTCTATCATCGCGCGCGCACCCAGCAGGAGGCTGAACAGGAGGGCTCGGGGAGCGCCGCCGTCCGGGAAGCCGATTTCCGTTATGCCGGCCCGCGCCCCCTGTCCCGCGAAATGGGCATTCTCTCACTGGCCGACCCCGTGGAGGCCGCGTCGCGCTCCATGGAGAAGCCCACCGCCGCCCGGATCGAAAGCCTGGTGCGTGAAATCATCGAGGGCAAGCTTGCGGACGGGCAGCTCGACAACTGTGCCCTGACCATGGCGGATCTCGCGGCGATCCGCAAATCGTTCATTTTCACGCTGACCAACATGCTCCATGTGCGCGTGGCTTATCCGCAGGATGAAAACAGAAATAAACAACAGGCAGAAAAAAGTCCGGATGAACCTTCCGCGGCTCAGAAGGCTTCTGACGTGGCTGATGGACAGGGCACGGGAAATCAGCCCGGCTGAAGAGTGGGGGATGGTGTCGCTGACGCTGACGGACGACGCGGGCATCACCGCCGCCAACCGGGCGTATTTCGGGAAGGATGCCCCGACCGATGTGATCAGCTGCGCCTACGCGCCGGTTCCGGGCGAAGGGAGGCTGTTCACCGGCGAGGTGATCGTGAACGTTCAGCGGGCCCTCGGGGAGGGCGCGCGTCGCGGCGGCGCGGACGCGGAGCTTGCGCTCTACATCGCGCACGGATGCCAGCATCTGGCCGGCCGGGATGACGGCACGTCGGCTGAACGGGCTGCCATGCGCCGGTGTGAAAGCGCATGGCTCCGGCGCGCGGGTGAACTGGGATTGATCGGCAATTTAATGAAAAAGGGAACATGACGAATGGCGGATGACAAGGCCCTGCTGATTGTGATTTGCATCGCGGCGCTCGCGCTGGGCGCGCTCTTTGCCACGCTGCGTTCGGCTTTCACGCTCACCGTGCGCGCCGGGCTGCTGCGCCTCGCGGAACGGAAACTCGCGCTCAAGGACCGCCTTGCGGTCTGGGGCCCGCGCTGGAACCTGCTGCGCTCCGCGCTGCTGATTTTTTCCATGCTCATGGAAGTGCTGGCTATCGGCCTCGCGTGGTACATGCTCGGGGGAACGCCGGGGCAGCTGGTCACGGCGCTGGATTTTGCGGGCCTGTTCGTGATCCTGCTCCTTTTCACCTTCGCGCTCGAAGTGCTTCCGCTGGCCCTGTCCGAAAGCTATGCTGACCGCCTCACATTGATTTTCCTCCCTGTCACCATCTGGCTCGCCGTGGCTCTGTTCCCGCTGGTCTGGCCGCTGGCCCGGCTCGAGGAATACATCCGCGCCCGCCTGCTGCGGAGTTCCGATGAACATGATCACCCCACCACCGAGGATGCCATCCGCTCGCTGGTCAGCGCGCCCGGCGCGACCAGTCTTGACGAAGAGGAGCGCGACATCATCCGCAGCGTCTTCGAGTTCGGAGAGACTGTCACCCGCGAAATCATGACTCCGCGCGTGGATGTGGACGGCGTGGACGCGCAGGAAACCGTCCGCGAATGCGCCCGCATCATCACGGAATCGCACTATTCGCGGCTGCCGGTTTTCAGCGAGAGCCTCGACGATGTGCAGGGCATTGTGCATGTGAAGGATATTCTTCGCTCGCTGAGCGAGACCGACGGGAGCGCAAAGGTCCTGACGCTGGTCAAACCCGCGCCCTTTGTCCCCGAGACCATGCCGATCAACGACCTGTTGCAGCTCCTGCGCAGCCAGCAGGCGGCCATGGCCGTGGTCGTGGATGAATACGGCGGCATGGCCGGCCTTGTGACCATCGAGGACATCATCGAGGAACTCGTGGGCGACATCCAGGACGAGTACGACGACGAGGAAAAATACATCCGCCGCCTTTCCGACGGCACCGCCATCATCAACGCGCGCGTGCCCGTGTACGAGGCCAATGACGCTTTGGGAATCCACGTGCCCGAGAGTGATGAATACGATTCTGTCGGCGGTTATGTCTTTGCGGAACTCGGCCGCATTCCCCGGCCCGGCGAAATCGTGACGGGCCCCGGCTTCCGGCTCACCGTGCAGACGGCCGACGCCCGCACCCTTCAGACGATTCACGTCCAGAAAGTCGCCGCGCCCGAAGGCGGACCTGCGGCTTCATCCGGAACATGAGATACTGAAACCGCAAATCCAATCGAATGAACACGAAGGATTGTAGCCGAAAAAATTCCTGCTCTTCAATGTGACCTTCATCTTTCCACGCTCCTGCCGGTTCACCCGGCAGGGAGCGAAAGGTTTTCTTTGGCCGGATGCCCGCAGGGCGTGACCGTCTTCACCTGTGACGCAAGGTCACAGGGGTCGAATGCAGGGAACCGCTCTGTCGGATTCTCTGTTCCTTCGCCCATGTCCCGGCACGAGCGGAAGGTCCATGCCTGAAAAGAAAAGGTCTGCCCGCACATTTGCAGAGCCTGTCCGCCAAAGCCTGATATATCACATAATGATATATCGGTATCCGATATATCGGATACCGATATATTGTCCTGACGGTTCGTTACTTGGGGGATGATTACCTGACCACACGGCCGGAGCGGTTGAAACGGATGCCTTCCCTTTCCAGCAGCGCCCGTTTCATGGCCGGACCGCCCTGGTATTCACCGGGGAACCCGTCCGATCGGATGGTCCGGTGGCAGGGAATGATCAGCGGAAAGGGATTCGATGCCAGCGCGGTGCCGGCTGCCCTGGCTCCGTTAGGCAAACCCGCACCGGCGGCAAGGCTTTGATAGGAGGTCACCTGTCCGCGCGGAGTGCGGCATTGCGCGTGAAGGATCTTCTTCTGAAATGCGGAACAGGAATTCATGTCCGTGATTTCAAGCGGGATGGTGACCTCGCGGCCCTCCAGAATATCCCCGATGGATTTGCAGAGAGCTTCAACTTCGGCGCAGGTGCCTTGAGGGGCATTGGCCGCAGCCGGAGCGCCAGGCCGAGAGAGAATGACTCTCGAAACCTTCGGAATGCCGAACAGTACTTCCCAGATGATAACGACCGGCCCGAAGGGCGTTTTTGAAATGACCTTTGCCCGCATCATAAAAAAGTCCGAAAAACAGCCAAAAATGCTTAAAAATGACCAAAAAACGCTCAAAAATGGCCAAAAACAGCCAAAAAACGTGAAAAATGACTGTTATTTCGGTTCGGCCAGATAAATCATCGTGCGGCCTTCGTTGCGCGCGCGCCATGTGATTTTGCCGCCGGCGGTCTTGGGATCGCGGTCTTCGTATTCGTTGTCAGTCAGCATTTCGATGGCGGCGTCCATGGCGGGGAGGACAAATATTTCCGGGTCCCAGTTGTTGTGGTAGCCCATCCAGCAGGCCACGCCGTCGCCGATGTCCGGCTCCGCGTCGTCGTATTTGTTGTTTGTGAGCTGAATCACCTTTGAGCCGTTGTACAGATAGATCTCGAAGTCGTCCCCGTCGAATCCCTGCCAGATCACCTGCTTGCCGGCGGCGCGGACATGCGAGTCGTCCTCCATGTTCTCGCTGATCTTTTTGACGGCGCCGTCCTGCCAGACGAATACGTCGCTCTCGACAGAAGGAAATCCCTGCCACGCGATCAGGTCTTCGGTGATGACGGGCGAAACATCATCGTAATCATTGCTGGTGATCTGGGTGGTCAATTTCGAGTCGTGATCGTAGAGGAAGATTTCGTAATCGTTTCCGTCCCATCCGTACCAGGCCACGCGGTTCCCGCTGACCTGCGGCGCCATGTCGTAGAGTTCGTTGCTGGTGACCTGTGTGACTTCGCCGTTGTTCCAGACCATGATTTCCCAGCCGAGCGGCCACTGGCGGTCGGTCTGCCACGAGATGGTGGTGTCCGAGAGTGCGGGATAGGCGTTGTCGCGCCCGCCGGCTGTGAGTATTCCGAGTTCATTGCCGTTCCAGTAGGCTATCTGATCGCCGTGACCTTCTGCCTGGGGTTCAGGCCTGGCCGCCGGCGCCGCCGCAGCGGGGGCGTTGGTGCCTGCGGCTGCCGGCGCGACCGGAGGAATGTATTCCGAGCGCTTGCCGCCCGCGACCCAGGCTGCTTTGTTTCCGAACACCCTTGGCATCTGGTTGCCCGCAACCAGATCCGAGCCCTCGCTCAGCGTCTTGACGGTTCCGTTGTTGTAGCTGACGATTTCGGAGGTGGCTTCCTCGTTCTCGGTTTCCGCGGCAAGCGACTGCCACACGATCAAGCCGGTCGAGCTTATGACCGGGTCGCGGTTCACGCGCTCCTCATTCGCTATCTGCCGAATGTCGTACTCACCCCGTGCCGCATGAAATGCAAAACACAAGATGGCCGCCAATCTTATAAAATGGTGCCTCATCCTTATTTACTGCCGGTCGCCCAACACATTAAATTCCACAATTTGACCAGACTGAATAACAAAAAAAAGCCGGACAGGGCAACACATATCCTTGTGGAATTTTACGGATCCGTTCGATTCCCTGAAGCGTTGGCTTGTTTCCTGGCCGCGGGTCTGGCAGGATGGCGGGTCTATGACAGGAATTCAGACAGAGCAACTGGGCATTATCGCTGGGAAAGGGGTGTACCCCCGGATTCTGGCGGCATCCGCCAAGCAGCAGGGCGTGAAGCGCGTTTTCGCCGTCGCCTTCAAGGGTGAAACCGACCGCCGCATCGGCCAGGCGGCGGATGAAGTGCAATGGATTCACATTGGGCTCCTCGGGGCCATGCTGGAAGCCTTCAGGAAAAGCGGGGTCAAAAAGGCCGTGATGGCCGGACAGATCACGCCCACGCATCTGTTCAATCTGCGGATGGACCGCGCGATGCTCGACCTGCTGGGCCGCCTGAAGGAGCGCAATGCCGACACTATTTTCGGGGCGCTGGCCGAGGAGCTGGCAAAAATCGGGATTGAACTGATGCCGGCTTATCTTTTTATGGAAAGCTCCATGCCGTCTCCCGGCCTGCTCACAAAAAAGGCGCCGGACGACCGCGAGCGGAAGGATATTGAACTTGGACTGAAAGTCGCCAAGACGACCAGCGGTCTGGAAATCGGCCAGACCGTGGTGGTCAAGGAGGGAACCATTCTTGCCGTGGAGGCTTTCGAGGGAACCGACAAGGCCATACGCCGCGCCGGGCGCCTCGGGGGAAAAGGATCTGTGGTGGTGAAGGTGGCCAAGAAGGGTCATGACATGCGCTTCGATATCCCGGTCATTGGCATGCGCACCCTGAAATCGCTGAAAAAGGCCGGGGTGTCCGCGATGGCCCTTGAGGCCGGCCGCACGATCCTGCTCGAGCGCGAACGCGTGATTGCCGGGGCCGACCGTTTGGGAATATCCATGATCGCCGTGGCTGTGGATTGAAAGGATCGCAAAGTATGCCGGACAAAAAAATAAAAGTGGGCGTGATCGGTGTCGGAAGTCTCGGGCAGCATCACGCGCGGATCTATGCCGGTCTGCCGGGCGCGGAACTCGTCGGAGTGTATGACGCCAATTCCCAGACCGCCGCCGCCGTGGCGGAACGAAACAAAACCGTTGCCTTTGATTCTCTTGAAAAACTCGCGCAGAAAATCGAGGCCGCCAGCGTGGCGGTGCCCACCACGCTTCATCGCGATGTCGCCGCCGTCCTGCTGAATGCCGGGGTGCATCTGCTGATCGAAAAGCCCATTGCCGCGACCACCGCCGAGGCGGAGGAGATCGTCGCGCTTGCGCAGGAAAAGAATCTCATTCTGCAGGTGGGCCACATCGAGCGCTTCAACCCGGTGATGAAATTCCTCGAGGAGTCCGCTCCCATGCCCCGGTTCATCGAAGCCCACCGCCTTGCCTCCTATCCTCCGCCGCGCGAGGGCCTGCATCCGCGCGGCACCGAGGTCAGCGTGATCCTCGACCTGATGATTCACGACATTGAAATTATTCTCCATCTGGTGAACTCCCGTGTGAAGGAAATCCACGCCGTCGGCGTGCCGGTATTGAGCCCGACGGAGGACATCGCCAACGTCCGCCTGCTGTTCGAGAACGGATGCGTCGCCAACATCACCGCGAGCCGCATCAGCAGCGAGCGCATGCGCAAAATCCGCGTGTTTTCCGGCGATTCCTACATCTCGCTCGACTACCAGAACCAGGAGGGCAAGATGTTCCGCAAGGACAAAACCGGCATTGTCCCGGTCGAGGTTCCCATTGAAAAAGGCGATCAGCTCACGCTTGAACTGGAGTCGTTCATCGGATGCGTCGCGCGCCATGGCAGTCCCGTGGTGAGCGGCGACCATGCGGCCGAGGCGCTGAAGCTTGCCATGAAAATCATTTCGATGGTGCAAAAGGGCAGTTCATGAGCCGTTCGCTGCTGGTCATCGCAGGCGAAGTTTCCGGCGACATGCATGCCGCCCGTGTGGTGCGCGAACTGCAGAAGCGCGACCCGTCCATGAAATTCTGGGGTGCCGGCGGCAGCGGCCTCCGCGAGTGCGGCATGGAAATCCTGTATGACGTAAAGGACATGGCCGTCATGGGACTGGCCGAAGTCCTCCGCCGCTACGGCTTTTTCAAGCAAACCTTTGCGCATCTCCTGGACGAGGCCGTTCAGCGCAAACCCGATGCCGTTCTGCTGGTGGATTATCCGGGATTCAATCTGCGCTTCGCCGAGCAGGCGAAAAAAGCGGGCCTCAAAGTGATTTACTACATCTGCCCGCAGGTGTGGGCGTGGCACCGTTCGCGGATAAAAAAAATCGCGCAGATCGTGGATCATCTGCTGGTGATTTTTCCTTTTGAAGTGGACGTTTTCAAGGACACCGGTCTTCGTGTGGATTTTGTCGGCCATCCGCTGGCCGAGGCGGAGCAGGGGACGGCCGACGGCACTCCGTGGCAGGGTTCTCCGCGCCTCGCGCTTCTGCCGGGAAGCCGCCGGCAGGAAATACACCGCATTCTTCCGGCCATGCTGGGGGCGGTGGAACTGCTGAAGAAGGATCATCCGAATCTGTCCGTCGTGGTGGCCTGCCCCACGGAGCAGGTCGCGGGTTGGGTCAATGAATATTCCGGTAAGAGGAAAGCTCTTTTCACGGTGGTCACCGGCAAAACCCGGGCGGTGCTTCGCAGCGCGCGCGCGGCGCTGGTGAAGTCCGGCACCTCCACCATCGAGGCCGCGCTGGCCGGCTGCGCGATGGTGCTCGTCTATAAAACCTCCTGGCTGACCTACACGCTGGGCCGGTTGCTCGTGCGCGTTCCGCACATCGGCATGGTGAACATTGTAGCGGGCCGTCGGATTGTTCCGGAACTGATTCAGCAGCAGGCAACCCCGAAAGCCGTCGCGGCGGCCGTCAAGCCGCTGCTTTCTCATACAGCGGCATTTGATAAAATGAAACAGGAACTGTACGAAGTTGAGAAACTGATGGGAAAGGGCGGCGCAGCCGCCCGCGCGGCGGAAATGATCCTTTCCGACCTTGAAGAAGACGCAAGTTGTAAAAAATGAGAAATCGGCTTGCCTTGTGATGCAGAGGACTTTATGTTTCACCCCTGAATCTTAAAAGAGGGCTTTATGGCGCGTATACTTTTGGTGGATGACGAACCCAGCATTTTGAGCGTGTTGAGCACGCTCCTCCGGGCGGAAGGTTATGAAGTGGTTCCCGCCCTCGGCGGGGAGAAAGCCCTCGAAGAACTGAAGGGGAAACCCTTCGACCTCATGATTTCCGACATTCGCATGAGCCCCATTGACGGCATGCAGCTTCTCAAATCCGCGCGCAAGGACTGGCCGAAAATGGCCGTGCTGATGATCACCGCCTACGGCTCCGTCGAGACCGCCGTCGGCGCCATGAAGGTCGGCGCCTTTGACTACATCACCAAGCCCTTCAAGGTGGATGAGCTGCTCATCACTGTGCAGCGCGCGCTCGAATACAACAATGCGATGGCCGAGAACGTGACGCTCAAGCAGCAGCTTGAAGCCCGCTACCAGTTTGAAAACATCGTGGCCGAAAGCCCTGCCATGCGCAAGGTCTGCGAGATGATCGAGCGCGTCGCGCCGACCGATGCCACCGTCCGATCCAGGGCGAGAGCGGCACCGGCAAGGAACTCATCGCGAAGGCCATTCACTCTTACAGCAAGCGCAAGAACGGGCGCTTCGTCGCCGTCAACTGCGCAGCCATGCCGGAGCCCCTTCTGGAATCTGAAATGTTCGGCCATGTCAAGGGCGCCTTCACCGGCGCATCGTCCGACAAGGAAGGGCTCTTCGAAGTCGCCGGCGGCGGCACGCTGTTCCTCGATGAAATCGGATCCATGCCTTTCAGCATCCAGGGCAAGCTCCTGCGCGTGCTGCAGGAAAAGGAAATCCGCCGCGTCGGCGGAACCGTCACGATCCCTGTGGACGTGCGCGTGCTGGCGGCGTCGAACTACATGCTCGAAAGCCTGATGGAGGAGGGGAAGTTCCGCGAGGATCTTTACTATCGCCTCAGCGTCATTCCCATCGAGGTGGCCCCGCTGACCCAGCGCAAGGAGGACATCCTCCCGCTCGTCTACCACTTCCTCCGCACGGAAGTCGGCCCCGGCAAGCCGCTGCCCGAACTCGACAGCGATGCGCAGCTCATTCTCGAAAACTACACCTGGCCCGGAAACGTGCGCGAACTTGAGAACGCGATCCGCCACGCGGTGACCTTTGCCAAAGAGGGCAAGATCACTGCGGCCGACCTGCCTGCAAAAATTGCCGCAACCGTCCCGGCCGCCGCCGCTTCGGGCGGCGCAAGCCCTTCTGCGCAGTACAAGGGAAAATCCCTCAAGGCGTTCCTGCGCGTGAAGGAAAAAGAATACCTCTCGCAGGTGCTCGAAACCTCCGGCGGCGACAAGGAAGCAGCGGCCAAGGCCCTCAAGATCAGCCTGGCCACACTCTACCGCAAGCTTCCGGAAGAATGATTTTTTCCGCCAGTGGCGGACAAGTCCAATGGTTGGAACTTTTGCATGAAAAACTTCCAATGATTGGAACTTTTTTGGAGGAAACTTCCAATGGTTGGAACTTTTGACAAAGTACGCCTCGGCATCAGCACCTGCCTGCTCGGCGAAAAAGTCCGCTACGACGGACAGCACAAGCTCGACACCTTTTTGCGCGACACGCTCGGGCGCTTCGTGGAATATGTTCCGGTCTGCCCCGAGGTCGAATGCGGACTGCCGATCCCGCGCGAGGCGATGCGCCTCGAGGGCGATCCGGAAAATCCGCGCCTGATGACGCACAAGACCCGGCGCGATCTCACCGAAATGCAGCAGGCATGGGGGCGCAGGCGGCTGAAGGATCTGGAATCCGAAAACCTGGACGGATATATCTTCAAAAGCAAGTCGCCCAGCAGCGGACTTTTTCGCGTCAAGGTTTATCAGGAAAGCGGAATGCCGGTGAAGCAGGGCGTCGGCATCTGGGCGAAAATGTTCACGGAAAAATTCCCGCTTCTTCCGGTCGAGGAGGAGGGGCGGCTCAATGATCCGGTCCTGCGCGAAAATTTCATCGAGCGCATTTTTGTGATGCGCCGCTGGCGGGAGATGCTGGCCGAAAGCAATACGCGCGGCGGACTGGTGGATTTTCACACGCGCCACAAATATCTGATCCTCGCGCACAGCCCGAAGGCCTATGCCGACCTGGGCCGCATTGTGGCCGGGATGAAAGGCCTCAATCTTGCGGACGTTCAGAAAGAATATCTGGCGATCCTTATGCCCGCGCTTGAACTTGAGGCCACGGTCAAAAAGAATGTGAATGTCCTGCAGCACCTGGCCGGCTATTTCAAGAAGCAGCTTTCAGGCGACGAGAAAAAGGAAATGACGGAAGTGCTGGCCGAATACGCTCGCGGATCCATTCCGCTGATTGTTCCTGTCACCCTCATCCGTCATTACGTTCGAAAATACGGCGAGTCCTATCTTGCGGATCAGTGGTATTTGCATCCGCACCCGCTGGAACTCCAGCTTCGCAACCACGCGTAGGATCAATCCCCGCTCAGATTGTCTCTCAAACCGGCGGGATAGATTTTCTCGTCCTGCAGAACATCCTCATAAAAGACCTGCACGACATATCCGTAATAATCGGAGTTTATTTCGGCGGCCTCCAGCGCGCGTGACTGCATGTACGTTGCCTGCGCTTCGTAGAACCCGCCCGGAGACCAGATGCCCTTGCGCATGGGTATGCTGCCGGGAACATACGCCGATGCGGGCCTGATCTCGCGCGTCCGGCTGTCCTTTTCGTAGAAGTTCACACTCACGCTGACGTCGCCGCCCTCGATGGCTTTCTCGCTGGCATTCGGGCGCAGACGGATGCGGAAAATGCGCATCTCGTCGAACTCCGGTCCGGGACCGAATTCATCCTCCTCCACGGACTGGATTTCGATCCGTCCGGCCAGGGGGCGCTCCGGTTTTGAGATCGCCGCTATCCGGCGCGGAACGGTGATGACTCCCGGTTCGGCTGTTCTTTGCGCGATGCGGCTGCGCTCGGCCGCTGCTTCGGCATACTCGGGCTTTCCCTCCGCCCGCTTCATCAGTTCCGCCCATTGTTCGCCGGCCTGCTGCAGCATTCCGCGTTTTTCGTAAAGCCTCGCGCGCTCCTCATAGGCGGGCAGGAAATCCGGCGCCACGATTTCGATGCGCTCCAGCCTCTCCTCGGCCTCTTTGTAATTCATCTTCTCAATATCCGTGTGGGCCTCCCTGAGCATGTCCTGGGCAAGGCTTGTCAGCGGATCATCATCGGCCTTTGTTTCCGGCGGCTTTGGCTTTTTCTCTGCAGCTGTTTCCTTTATGACCGGGATCTTCACGGGCTCGGGCTGCGGCTCCGGCAGCGGTTCTTCTTCCATTTCCACAGGCTTGGCGGGTTCTTCAGCGACCGGTTCCGGTTTTTCAATCACAGGCCTGGCGTCTTCTTTCTCAACGGGCTTTATCTCTGCGGCCTGCTCCATTTCCTCTTCAGGCAGGCGGTCCGGCACGGGCTCCCATGAGGTTGCCGGCGCAGGTTCGGGTTTTGGCTCCGGTTCTGGCTCAGGCTCCGGCTCTGACTGCTCTTCTGGAATCGGCGCGGGCTCTTCCTTCACTTCCGCCCGGGCCACTTCAATTTTCTCTTCAACCTTCGGCGGCTCCTCGGGCGCTTCCGGTTTGGCTGCGGCAGCGGGCTTCTGAACGGCCTCAGGTGCCGCAGCGGCCAGCAGCTCGTTTCCGCCACGGTGCCTCCAGATGAACGTTGCAAATACAAGCCCGATCTCTATAACGACCACCGCCGCAACCGATATCAGGGTGATGCGGTGAAGCACGCTGGTGCGCCGGCCGGTTGTCCGGTGCAGCACCCGCGGATCCTCAAAACGGATTCTGGTCCGGCCCAGTTCAATCAGGTCGCCGCTGGCCAGGTGCGCTTCGCGGACATCCTTGCCGTTGATGGTGATTTTGTTGAGCGAACCGAGATCCCGGATGGATATGCCGCCGGGACCTTTCTCGATGATCGCGTGTTTCCACGAAACCTCGTCATCGGCGATCCGAACGTCGCAGGACGGATCGCGTCCGAGCGTCACGGTTCCTTCCTGAACCGAGACGCCGCGCTTTCTTCCGCCGGGCTCTTCAACAATGAGTCGGTACATAATCATGCCGCGCAGTTTCATAAACCCCGGGCCTCCCGACAAGCACAGAATGCGTTTGCGCGTTCTTTGCTTGACCCCGGAAACGATCTTCTGCACCATCCGCGCGCTATGAAAAAGGAACAGGCACAGGTTTTAATGGAGAAGCTGGTTTCGCTCTGCAAGCGTCGCGGCTTCATTTTTCAGAGTTCGGAAATCTACGGCGGCATCAACGGCTTCTGGGATTACGGACCGCTGGGCGTTGAGCTCAAGCGCAACATCCGCGACGCATGGTGGAAGGCCATGGTCCGCGACCGCGAGGATGTGGTCGGTCTTGACGCCTCCATCATCATGCACCCGCGCGTTTGGGAGGCCTCCGGGCATCTCACCGGATTCACTGATCCCATGGTGGACTGCAAAGCCTGCAAAAAGCGCTACCGCGCCGACCAGCTTTGCGAGGAGCTGGGGATCACCATAGAAACCGGCAGCCCCGGCGAGCACGGGTTCAAGCTTCCGGCGGGAACCAAATGCCCGGCCTGCGGTTCGACCGACCTGACGGAGCCTCGCGATTTCAACCTGATGTTCAAGACCTTCATTGGCCCGGTTGAAGATGCTTCCTCGGTGGCCTATCTGCGGCCCGAGACCGCGCAGGCGATTTTTGCGCAATTCAACAATGTGCTTTCCGTTTCGCGCCAGAAAGTTCCGTTCGGCATCGCCCAGATCGGCAAGGCCTTCCGCAACGAGATCAATCCGCGCAACTACACTTTCCGTTCGCGCGAATTCGAGCAGATGGAGCTGGAATTTTTCATCAAGCCCGGAACCGATGCCGAGTGGCATGAATACTGGGTGGCCGAACGCCTGCGCTGGTATGAAACCATCGGACTGCCCCCTGAAAGCCTGCACCGCGACATTCATCCGAAGGAAAAACTGGCCCACTACGCCAGTGCCTGCACCGATGTGGCCTACGAATTCCCGTTTGGCATCCAGGAACTGGAAGGCATCGCCGCCCGCGGCAATTTCGATTTGAGCCGCCATCAGGAATTCAGCGGAAAGTCCATGGAATACTTTGATCAGGAAACCAACGAGAAATATCTCCCGCACGTGGTCGAGCCTTCGGCCGGCGTGGACCGCATCGCGCTGGCGCTGCTGTGCAACGCCTACGAAGAGGAATGGATCCCGACCAAGGACACCGGCGGCGAAGTGCTCGAAGCCGACATCACGGCCGCGCGCCCGCCGGAAGGCTACGAAACCCGCACCGTCATGCGTTTTGCGCCGTGCATCGCGCCGGTCAAGACGGCGGTCTTCCCGCTGTTGAAGAACAAGCCCGAACTGGTGGCAAAAGCCCGCGAGGTCTTCGCCATCGCCAAGGAAAGCGGACCGGCCTTCTACGACGAGGGCGGCGCCATTGGCCGCCGCTATCGCCGGCAGGATGAAATCGGCACGCCCTTCGGCGTCACCATTGACTTCGATACGCTCAAGGATGAAACGGTCACGTTGCGCGACCGCGACACCATGAAGCAGGAGCGCGTGAAAATCTCCGAACTGCCCGCGCTTCTGAAATAGGTCAAAAAACGGCCCAAAATGGCCGAAAAACGCCTCAAAACCGTTAAAAACGGCCAAAAATCGTCAAAAATGGCCGCAAAACCTTACTTTTTTGTCCGCAGCAGATTGTCCTCGCCGCACGGTTCGATATAGCCGGTCAATCCATCGCATCGAGGATCGGTTTTGTCTGGCAGAAAAGAGCTCACGCTTCCGTCGGCAAACGCAGCGTTGAGTTTTCCTCCGTGCCGGAAATGAAACGGCGGCGGGGTGGGGGCGCCGGGAATGCAGGGCGCGAGCCAGTACCATTCCTCCAGCATCGGGTTTTTCGGTGAAGCCGGCGGCTGCCACGTGTTGATTTGCGCGCAGTCCGCCCACGTGATCGTGCCCGACGGATATTCCACCTCCTCGAACATTTTTACACCTGCTTTTTTCTGCTGGGGCGTTCCCAGAAGCATGAAAATGTTGAGGCCATATCCATAAGTGGCCATGCTGAATTTCTGTTTGAAATATCGCGCGGTTTTTCAGGGACGGGCAGACTGCAATTCCTCCCGCCTGCTCGAAATAGGGTGCGAGCCGCGCCTGTGCCATGTCAATCCTGCGCGAGCCCTCCGGACCGTTTCCTTTTTCCAGTCCGAAATACCAGAGCGTTCCCTCCGGCGTGTTCTCACGAAACGGGAAGAAAAGCCCTTTGTGGTCCATCAAATATGAAGTGTATGCCAACTGCATCTGGCGCAGATTCGACTGGCACACCGCCGACTTTCCGGCTTCCCGGCTGTGGCCCAGCGCCGGCAGAATCAGACCGATCAGAACCGCCAGTATTCCGATCACGGCTAGAAGCTCGATGATGGTGAAACCGCGTTTCATTATCTGGTGATTCTGTAAAAACGTACAGTGTCCGGCACACTGCTGGTGAAAGTTACGAATTCCGCCGCCGAGGTCACGCTGCCCGCAAGATCCCATCCGCTCCGCAAATCGGCGGAATATTCGATTCGATAAACGGTCCCGGACTCCGCAGCGAATGTTGTCTGGATATTCCCGCCGGAATGTTGCTGTGCATAAAATTCGCCCGGTGAAAAATACTGTTCAACGCGCACATCGTCGTGGAACCCGCGCCCGAAACCGTTTTCACCGCCCCAGTTCGATGACGGCCAGTTCTGCATCGCGATGCTGTCTGCGCGGAAGAATTTGTCGTCGGGCAGGGGGGCGGTGTCATAGTGCATGGCCACGCCATTCACGGAAAGAATCCCGGAGAAGTCCGGATTATGGTAGATCGTGCAAAAGGCCTTGCGGCGGGTTTCATTGGTGGCCGCTCCGCAGTAGACCAGTTCCACATAAAGGTTGGTTCCTTCCGGAAGCCAGAATCCTTCGCCCATGGCGGTTTGTGTCCAGTTGGTGCCGGTGGTGTAGTCTCCGGCAGTTCCGTCAATGTGCGCCCCTGTCGTGGCCGTGATGTTCGGGCCGCCCCAGGCGTTGTTGATGAAATAGGAAAACTCCACGAAGTCGCTGCCGTCCTTCAGCATATTCGAGTTGCCGGAAAAATTGTCAGACTGGGCGCGGTCCGGACCCATCGCCGCCATGCCGAAAAATCCGATGCTCGCGATCTGAAAAAGTTCAGTCGTGTCCGCAACCGTCCCGGTTGCCACATTCAGTACCGCGCGCAGGCGGAACGTGTCGTGGTCGGTGAGCATGCGGGGCAGGGGGTGACTGAAGGAGGAGGGCAGAATGATATAGGGGTCGGAAGTCCATGAGAACGCGTTGGATTGATCCCATTCCGCGCGGACAACGCCCTGTGTGCTGTCGTGATAAAAAAGCGGCTGGCCGCCGCCGTTGGTGATCCCGGAATAGACCCAGTCCGAAGTGAGACCGGAAAAATCGTCCTCGAACAATGTCACCCAGCCCGCCTGGGCAGAGACCGCCAGAAGCAGGAAACAAAAAACAAACCGCATGACTCATTCCTTTCACCCCATTGCGCGGGGGTTCGGGTTTTGTCATGGCAGCTCGTCTTCTGGCTTCCGGCTCCAATCAGTTTCCGCCTTCTCTCCGCCGTTGGCGGAAATGGCATTTGGAAACTGAACACCGGTTACAGCGGCGCGACCGCGCCCGATTTTCACGGGCTTCCGTTTGCCGCCATGACTTTCAGTTAACGGCGATGACCTTAGGGAAGACGGATGCCGGTGTCAAAGGGTTTTGACGACCCCCGCGACCAGGGCGGTCACTCCGTGACCGCCGCGGCGCGCAAGGGACTGCGCGCCCTACCGGATGGTTCCGGGCGGGCGGCCTTTGACTTCGCGCGTGCCGATGTGTTCGCCGCAAACCTTGCACCGGTAGCTGTGGATTTCGCCGCCGGTCACAACCAGCAGAAGCGTCTCCCGCACCGGCCGCAGTGCGCGGCACCGCGGGCAGGAAAGTTCGCTGGCCCTCAACTGTTCAAACTGTTTTTGCATGGCTCATCAATAAATCACTTGCTGGAGTATGCCGGACGCTTACAATGCGTCAATCGGTAAAAAGGAAGCAGATTGAAAGTTTGCGTGGACATACAGGCGGCGATTGCCCAGCGGGCCGGGGTGGGGCGCTACACCCGCATGCTCGTCGAGCACCTCGCTCCGCTGGCGGGCGCGGACGCGCTGTCGCTGTTCTATTTCGATTTCAAGCGCTGCGGCGTTCCCTTTCCGGTTCCCGGCGCAGAGCAGAAAGCCGTCCGGTGGTGCCCCGGCCGCATTATGCAGAAGGCGTGGAAGACCGCCGGGTGGCCGCCATTCGACTGGTTCGCCGGCCGCGCCGACCTTTATCATTTTCCCAATTTCATCCTGCCGCCCCTGACGAAAGGGAAAACGATCGTCACGATTCATGATGTCGCCTTCCTGCGCCATCCGGAAGCGGCCGAGAAGCGCAATCTCAAATATTTGAATAACCGGATCGCCGACACCGTGCGCCGCGCGGATGCGATCATCACGGACTCGCATTTCTCCGCGCGCGAAATCACGGAACTTCTGAAGGTCCCTCCGCAGAAACTTTTCCCCGTGCATCTTGGACTTTCGCCCGACATGAAACCGGCCGCGGCCGTGGATGTGGAAAATGTCCGCAACCTATATGGGCTTCAAATGCCCTTTATCCTGACGGTGGGCACGCTGGAGCCGAGGAAGAACATTCCGTTCCTCATTGATGTGTTTGAGCGGCTGACGGATTTCCCCGGCGATCTGGTGATCGCCGGCATGAAGGGATGGAGCTATGAACCCATCCTCGAACGGATGAGGACTTCAAAGTTTGCGGATCGCATTCATTATCTGGAATATGTTGAGGACGGAATGCTGAGCGCGCTGTATTCGGCGGCCGAATTGTTTGTGTTCCCGACGATTTATGAGGGCTTTGGATTTCCGCCGCTGGAGGCGATGGCCTGCGGCACGCCGGTGGTTTCGTCCAATGCCGGGCCTCTTCCCGAAGTGCTCGGGAATGCCGCCGTGCTGATGGACGGCTACAGCGCGGGCGAATGGGTTGAGGCGCTGGCCGATCTTCTCCGCGACAGGACAAAACAAGACCTCCTTTGCGCGAAGGGACGGGAACAGGCCGCAAAGTTCGACTGGAACAAAACCGCCGCGGAGACGTGGAGAATCTACAGAGCGCTGTGGCAGGAAGAAGCCACAGGTTAAAGAAAACAGGTGAAAGCGGCAGATCACAGGGCATGGAATATTGGAAAGTTGGAATGATGGGTAACAAGGAATGGCATTGGGGTATGACAAATGATGCGAATATTCCCCAATATTCCACCATTCCATCATTCCATCATTCCATTCTGTTCCCCGTGTAATCCGTGGTTAAAACTCTTAGATAATGGCTTGAAAATGAGAATCGGAATAGACGCCAGATGGATTTTTGAGAAGATCAGCGGGATCGGTTCCTACACCCAGGAGCTGATCGCGCACCTGCTGGAGGTGGACCAGCAGAACCAGTATGTCCTGATTTTCGGCAGCCGCGCCGTGATGGAGCGCACGGCCCGCCATGCCAGGCTGAACGAGCGCAGGAATGTCGAAACCGTTTTGTATGAGCATTCGCCTTTCTCGTGGCGT
>ENA-UPTA01001921-UPTA01001921.1-activated-sludge-metagenome-genome-assembly--contig:-NODE-1921-length-22278-cov-6.721280_pt1 | contig 22278 bp, 18 predicted proteins | sample MGYA00238184_ERZ773361 | MGnify/ENA primary metagenome ERZ773361 (study PRJEB29100, sample SAMN05720205) | activated sludge metagenome | isolation source: anaerobic digester from wastewater... | reverse complement strand
TGTTGGGTTGATATAGCTCCTGAACGCATGGCCCCAGTTTGAACCCACACCCCAGAAGTCCCAGAAACGGTAATACAAGCCAAGTGAATATCCTATGGTCTGCCTGTCATAATAGGCCCTTCCGCTTGAGTTGGAAAACATGGACGTTGTGGGAATGGTATTCAGCTGGTAAAATACCGATGCGTTAAACCCCAGAGGTATACTATTATCGAATAGCGTATCCGCAATCCAGGGATCCTGAAAACGGAGTGTTACCGAACGCCGGTAGGGACCGTATTCAAACCTTACCCCCACATTCTGCCCGTTCCCCATCAGATTATTCTCGCCAACATCCGCGAAAATTGAAAATCCGGACGTGGTCCCGTATCCGCCCCCAAGGGATATTGTTCCGGTTGGCTGTTCCTCAACCTCAACAATGAGGTTCACGAGCCCTTCCCTGCTTCCGGGGCGGACATTCACATTTACTTCTTTGAAGAAACCGAGGTTAAACACACGTTCCCGGGTCCGCTGCACACGGTAGGAATCAAAAAGTTCCCCTTCATGGACCATGAGCTCCCTGCGGATAACACGGTCCTTCGTTTTTTTATTACCCTTGATAACGATATTTTCTATCCGGACTTTCTGTCCTTCGCGGATTTTAAAATCTATCCGCACAAGTTTACGTATCTCTTTTCGACCATCGACATTGACAGTTACTTCACGGATGGATTTATCCGGTATAACCCTGGCGAAAATATATCCCCGCTGGGCATATCGGCCCGCTATCATCTGCATATCCTTCTGGAATAAAGTATTGTTAAAAACCGCGCCCGTTTCGCGCTGCTCAAAATTTTCAAAGAATACTTTGCTGTCGAATATTTTGTGACCTTCAACGGTATATTTGTCAAAATAGTACTTTTCGCCTTCCGTTACTTTTATTGTGATAAATATTGCCCGGTTCTCCTGCTCTTCAGGATTCTCCCATTCATAATTGACATTGTCCTCAAGAATCTGGGCATCAAGATACCCTTTTTCCTTGTAATAAGCGACGATTTTCATCTTATCCTGTGCATATATGTCCTGCTTGAACTGCCCACCGCCCCCGAAAATGCCTGTCTCATCAGTTTCCATAATTGACCGGAGGCTCTTATCGGGAATAACATTGGCTCCGAGAATCGATATTTTCTCAATGCGGATCTCCTCACCCTCATCAACCCGGAAGGTGAGTTTGACGGAGTTGGGATCGCGTGGAGTTTCCGTAACGTCGTATTTGACAACGGCATTAAAAAATCCTTCATCGTCATATTTTTTACGTATGAGCTTCACGCTTTTTTCGATCAGATCACGCCGCAATGCCTCATTTTCTTTTACGAGAAGGAGATTGGTCAGCTCCATTTCGTTAATTTCATCGGCCCCCAGAAACTCGATATCCTTGATAATAGGGCGCTCTTTGCACTTAAAACGGATAGCCACACCGTCACGATATTCATCCACCTCAACAACAACATTCTCAAACTGCCCCTCCCTGAAGACAGACTGAATGTCCTTCCGCACCTCCTTCGCATGGAGGGGAAACCCTTCTTCGGTCACGATAACATCCAGAAGATCAATCTCATCAACATTCTTAAGGCCAGTGAATTGAATTTTCTTTACGATTTTACCTTCATACCGGGATGTCTGAGAGTAAAGACCCCCGAATGGTCCGGAAATAAATAAAATTAGTCCTAATAACGCACACGACATCCAGATATTCTTCATACTAACGCTTATTACCTGTTGGATTTGATTGTTGCGAGTGTAAATTTCGGGATACCAGATCGGTTCAGGTAATCCATTATTTTCACAATCGTTTCGTAGTTTGACTTCCTGTCACCCCGTATAATTACGGTACCTTTTTTCATCTTTTCCTTGCGGCTCTCGATTTCCCGGGGAAGGGCCGATAGATTGAATTTCGCGTCATTTATAAATACTTCGTTTTTATTATTTATGGAAATAATCGTATTCCCTTCACGGTATTCACCGGTCTGTATTGCCCGGGGAAGATTGACAACAATAGAGGACACCCTACCCTGGCTTGCGTTATATGAAATCATAAAGAACACCAGAAGCGAGAATGCCAGATCGATAAGCGGCGTCATATCAATTACAGACCGGTATTGAAACCTGCTTTTAAATCTCCATTCCATGAATTTTCCTTTTACGGCCTTTCTCCCCGTTTTTCCCTGCTTGTTTCAACTATACAAAATAAATATATTTTTTTATTCGGCGGGATACTGTATTACGATTGTAACAAATCCGCTTTACCATACTACACTTAGGGTTTACCCATGAGAAATTGTTAACTACTTTTTCTCCCACACCGGAAAAACTACAGTGTGGACATACTGTTTGAAATATATTCAACTTCCCTGACATAAAAATCAAGACGTGAAACCATATAATTATAAAAGATCCACGACGGTATTGCAACCAGGAGCCCGAGGATTGTGGTGATAAGGGCCTCTGCAACTCCATAGGAAAGCAGAGAAGAAGCCTCCGGTCCCCCATGAGAGAGCGCAATAAATGCCTTCAACAATCCCGTTACCGTACCGAACAACCCCAGCATCGGAGAAATTGTCGCAATGGTTGCAAGAATTCCAACATTTTTTTCAATCGCCACGATGGCATTTCGTGTCGACCCCAGAATAATCCCTTCCCGTTCATCGGGGAGATTGCTGCTCTTTAATATATCCTTAATTACCGTTATTATAGGTCCGATATAACTCTCACAGAAGAGCAGAGCTTCCTCCACTTTCCCGGATTTCACTGCGTGGAGAACATTTTTTATAATCAGCCGGTAGTCATATTCTATTCTTTTAAAATAGATGAAACGTTCCACAATCACGGTACACGAAATAACAGAACATATACCGATCGGAATAATTGTAACCCACATCGGGAATGAGGTAAAAAAAGAAATTAATGTCTCGCCGGTCATCAGAGCGCTCCCTTATGAATCGTATTTGTTCAAATAAATATACACCATTCACCTCATGGATGTCACACCCGGATACAGCCATACCAGACTTTATCATAAAGTATGGCATGGAAATTTGTGTCAAGTACCATTAATGAGATGGTAACACTTTAAATTAAAATCCGGATTCCCCCCATAAAACTCAAACCCTGTTCAGGATACCCTTCCCGCATAAAATATTTTCTGTTGTAAAGGTTTTCAATTTTGATATATCCAAAAAAGCTTTCAAGCATTTTTCTCTGTATTCCAATCTCCCCTACAACAAATCCCCCCAGCTGCCTGTCGTCACGGGGATCGGTATATACCTGCCCCTGAAACCTGTTGACCCAGGAAAATCTCCAGAGCTCCCCGTTATATTTCACCGCACCCGACAGTTGATGGGTTGGATGATATGTAACATTGAGATCTGCATCAAAGTATGAATACTCGTATGCAGTTTCAAACTCAAGAATCCGCTCGAAAAAAAACAGGCCCATACCGATCTTCGAACGGTAATTAATCACCGGCAGAGTATCAGCGCTGAGCACATTTCCCGTTACAGGGAAGTAATTATAATAATTATCGCTTTTTTCGACTGAGAAGAGCGATTTTATGTCCAAAAAGCTGTTCATCCGGAATTCCATCTGCAGGTGACCACGGTGAACACGCGCCGGCGGAAGATCGTAGGCGGGCATTATATACTTCTGCTCAAGATAATAATTCTCAGGCCTGAAGGGAACAAGATCATACCGGTATCCAATACCTATTGTGGCAAACCGATAGTCCTTTATCAGAAATGTCAGTATGGGGGAGGCAAGGAAATCACCGTCCCTGTTCCAGTCAACATTGAGGCCCATACTTATTCCGATATTACGTGTAATATAAAAATCGTCAATTATTTCGCTATTGAGAAACCTGTCGCACCGGACATCTTCGACGGAATAATCATAATAATAAAATATCGAATTAAACCGGATCCTGTTTGTCGGAGACCAGATATACTCACCTCCGACCTCGGCATTCACCTGTTTAAGTTTGCTGTTGCCTTCTGAAGTGTCAACAAGAGGACGAAGCCGGTGCACATACTGCGCACCACCCACCGTGATGTATCCTTCAAATGCGGTCGAAAGCTTGGCAACATTTTTTACTGAAACCTTTGACTTCTCCTTCTCCTCACGGGAATACACGGTGTTATCAAACATGCCCCGTGAGTCACCGTTGACCTCTGTATCGAGGATAACACGCCAGCTTTCTGTCAGCTGAAGGTTTCCGGTAAAACCCAGCTTGTTTTCATAATAGCTTGAGTTTTCATAGGTTATATCATTATATCCAAAATCATTGGATCGTTTGAAATTTGCGCTGAGAAGATACACAAAATCATTCTGTTCCTGGCTCAGGTTTATTGTCGATAGCATATTGTTGTAGCGGCCATAGAGAACTTTCATGTCAATAGTAACATTTTTTGAAAGGTCCGATTTGCTGTCAGTGCCCTTATTCTCCGCTAACGGTGCCGCCTCACCACCGGCTGTTTCCAGGTCCTCCGCTGATACACACACTCCGAAGGACACAACAAGGACCAGGACGATCAGGATTTTTAAAATTAATTTCATTATAAAATATAATATTATCTCACTATCAATATTCGGGCCTTCTCAGGCCTCTGTTACCAGAACCGGGTAAAACTTCAATACATTAATCAGGTAAAGCATTGTAATACAGCAAAAACCTTCCGGAATGGACGAACAGTTAAGAACCCGTTACATCTATGAAAATCATGCTCTGGATAATATCATAACCATGATTATCAGGATATATTTACTGCCCGTTAATTGAGGATGATGCGGTAACAACACACCTGCAAGAAACATTACATCCCCTGCGCCGCACCAATTATATGGAAGCAACTGACATATTTTGTTACTTGTCCTGACGCATTATACTCCGCGAACATTTCCTGCATTTAGCCGATTCCTGGGGTATCCCAAAATCAACAAATACTTTCATCGCATATCCGCAGCTGCACGTATAACTGAATGACCTTGCACAATAACTCTTCATACCGATAACTCCTGTATAACAGTAATTCCTTTTTTATTATCGGAATTAGCATCAGAACTGATTAGATATGAATAGTATGTTTAGCTAATAACAGGACTGCCACACAATAAAAAATGTATGGCAGTCCTGTTATTTTTTACTGCATTATTCAATATAAAAATGTTATTTTTTCAGCGCTTCCGCTTTATCCGTCTTTTCCCATGTGAAGCTGCTTTCACTTCTTCCGAAATGGCCATAGGCGGCAGTAGCCAAGTATATCGGACGCAGAAGATCAAGGGTCTTGATTATCCCTGATGGACGAAGATCAAACACGCTGCGAATCCTCTTCACAATTTCACCTTCCGGGATGGTGCCGGTGCCAAAAGTCTCCACCATGACCGACACCGGCTCTGCTACGCCGATTGCATAGGCCACCTGGACTTCACAGCGGTGTGCAAGGCCTGCGGCAACAACATTTTTCGCGATATAACGGCCCATATATGCTGCGGACCTGTCGACTTTGGACGGATCTTTTCCTGAAAAGGCTCCACCGCCGTGACGTCCCATGCCGCCATAGGTATCGACAATGATCTTCCTTCCTGTTAAACCGGTATCGCCATGGGGGCCGCCGACAACAAATCGTCCCGTGGGATTGATAAATATTTTCGTATTGTCGTCAATCAGCTGTGCCGGTATCACCTTTTTGATGACCAGATCGATCATGGCGCTCCGTATATCGTCATACGCAACTTCCGGGGTATGCTGTGTTGAAATAACAATCGCATCAATTCTTTTCGGTTTATCATCAGCATATTCAACAGTGACCTGCGATTTGGAGTCAGGCCTGATAAACTTGATTTCTCCGCTTTTTCTCACGGATGCCATGTGCTGCACCAGTCTGTGGGCATAATAGATGGGCATCGGCATGAGCACGTCGGTTTCAGCAACAGCATAACCGAACATCATTCCCTGGTCTCCTGCTCCCTGCTCCTTGAAGAGGCCTTCCCCTTCAGTAACGCCCTGGGAAATATCGGGAGACTGTGAATGGACGAATACGTTGACCTCACAGCTTGAAGCGTCAAAACCGATTTCAGGGTCAGTGTACCCGATTCCCGCAGCAACGTCCCGTGCGACTTTTTCATAATCAACAGCTGTGCCGGAGGTAATTTCCCCTGAAAGCACAATCCTGTCAGTGGTGACAAGAGTCTCAAGGGCAACCCTTGAACCGGCATCACCGCGCACATGCGCGTCCAGGATACCGTCAGATATCTGGTCCGCAACCTTATCCGGATGTCCCTCGGATACCGACTCCGAAGTAAACAAATAGTCCTTTAACGCCATAATCAGCTCCTTGTTATGCAAATTTTGCAGTTTGTAGTGTATTAACGGGATTTATCTTATATGGAAAGCATTGTTCTGTATGTGTTGTTTTCCATGAACAAAACCATATCATGTAAAAAAACAACCGCAATACCAGAATGCACCTGCATTATGCCGGTATCGCAGCGTATTTGAACATTGATACAGTCAGTTTTTTCTTTTTTACTTCCAGTGTATGCATTCGGCAGGACAGCTGTCAATAACGTCCTGGATTTTATCCTCGTCTGCGCCGCTGGAATTGTGGACTTTGCTGACTCCATCAGAAGTCATTTCAAACACCTCGGGAAGAGTATCAACGCATAACTCACATCCTGTGCACTCATCCTGATCAACAAATACTTCTTTCGCCATAACATCCTCCTGGGTATTGCCTTATTTTCCTTCCTGTCCTGCCTTGTTGTGCAGCACATTACGCTCTGAAGCGGGAACATCCTTCCCCGCCTCCTTATTGACCTGTACTTTTTCCTGAACAGCGTTATCCTGCTGCTGCCCCTGCACCGGCACCCGCCGCAGAGTCCGCTCAGCCTTGACTGTTGTGGGATCAAACTCCCTGGAACGGTAGGACTCCAGCACCGACAGCCCGAGGGAACCCACCATGAATATCCCCGCCATTACAGCAGTAATTTTTGTTATGACATCTGCCGTCGAGGAGCCGAATGTTGTCTGGCTTGAGCCCCCCAGTATACCCATTCCGGCGCTTTTATCAGACTGAAGCAGAATAATAATAATCAGCAACAGACACAAAATAAAAAAGAACACCGTCAATACCGTCGTTATAATACCCATAACTCCTATCCTGAACAAAAAATTAATATCGTGAAATCAACAATTCTTCAACATGCAGATACTGCAGTCGCAATCCACAAAAGGGACAATTATTTATGCCCCGTGAATAATGTCAAGGAAAGAATCTGCCTTCAGACTTGCGCCTCCCACCAGAACGCCGTCAATGTCCTCAACGGCATAAAGACCGGCGATATTATCCGGCTTCACGGAACCGCCGTACAAAAGGGGAACGGTTCCGGCTGTTTCGCCGCCGTACAAATCTGCCAGCACACCCCTGATATAGCGGTGCATCGATTCAGCGATTTCAGGAGTTGCGACCTTCCCCGTTCCGATTGCCCATACCGGTTCATAGGCAACGACCATTTTTTTCATCTGCTCCCCGGTTATACCGGCCAAACCCTCAGTGATCTGCCTTTTCACAACAGATTCGGACTTCCCGGATTCCCGCTCTTCCAGCAGTTCGCCGACACACACCACGGGTTCAAGGGAATGGGAATATGCAGCATGGACCTTCCTGTTGACCATTTCATCTGTTTCACCGAATACATGCCGTCGTTCGGAATGGCCGATCAGGATATACCGTGCCCCTGAGTCCTTTACCATAACGGGAGAAATCTCTCCGGTAAAGGCGCCGTTTTCTTCAAAATACATATTCTGGGCGCCCACGGCAATAGCCCCCTTTGCCAGTTCCACGACATAGCCGAGATGCACCGCAGGAGGGAATACGAGCACCTCCTTATCGCCGGCATCGCCGAGACCTTTTCTGATGCTCTCTATCAGGCTCCCCGCCTCGCCGCGGGTCGTATACATTTTCCAGTTTCCCGCAAAAATCTTTCTTCTGCTCATTTTTTTACCTCATTAAAAACACTGCATCTTCATACATAATCCGCCCGTTTATAAGAATACCCGGGAGTTATGCACGATGTATAGACCTTTTATCTGCCGCAGCTGCTGTCGCGCAGCTGCAGCAGATAGGGTATCACGTTCCCGCAAAATGCTATTTGGTAATATATTTCACCAGATCAACAATACGGAGAGAATATCCCCACTCATTATCATACCAGCTCATCACCTTCACCAGGTTTCCCCCGAGGACTTTTGTCGAGGGCGCATCAACAATCGATGAGTGATCATTGCCGTTAAAGTCGATGGATACCAGTTCCTCTTCGCAGAACTGAAGAATTCCCTTCAATTTGCCTTCCGCTGCTTTTTTAAGGGCGCCGTTGACATCTTCGAGAGTAACGTCCTTTTTCAGGGTACAGACAAAATCAACAATCGATACGTTCGGTGTGGGGACCCGCATCGCGCCGCCGTCAAGTTTCCCCTTCAGCTCGGGAATAACAAGGGCGACAGCTTTCGCCGCGCCGGTTGTGGTGGGAATCATTGAAAGCGCCGCCGCACGCGCCCGCCGAAGGTCGCTGTGGGGAAGGTCAAGAATACGCTGGTCATTGGTATAGGAATGGATTGTGGTCATGAGGCCCTTTTCAATGCCGAATTCATCGTTCAGGACCTTCGCCACCGGCGCCAGACAGTTTGTGGTACACGAGGCGTTTGAGATTATATGGTGCTCGGCAGCCTTGTATTTTTCTTCGTTTACTCCCATGACGATGGTTATATCTTCCCCCTTGGCCGGCGCGGAAATGATTACTTTTTTCGCTCCCGCTTCCACGTGCCACATCGCCTTTTCCTTGTCACGGAACGCCCCGGTGGATTCAATTACCACTTCGACATTATCCGCTTTCCATGGAATTTTTTTGGGGTCCTTTTCGCTGTGAACTTTTATCTTCTTCCCGTTCACAATCAACTCGGTGTCAGTATGAGAAACCTCGCCCTGAAAAGCCCCGAATATTGAATCGTATTTCAAAAGATGCGCGAGGGTCGCTGCATCGGTCAGGTCGTTGATGCTGACAATCTCAACATCGCCATATTTGTCCTGTTTCGCAAAAATGGCCCGCAGAACGTTCCTTCCAATCCGCCCGAAACCATTTATACCAACTCGTATTGCCATAATACACGCTCCTTACATTATATTTATATTCAAACAGGCCATCACGGCCCTGTGCTGCTCATACCATGGAGAAGGAAAAGGGACAGAGTGTGTAAGTATACGGATTTTTTTTATCCTGTCAATAATTATATTACGAAAATTACAGTATCATAGGCTTTCATGAATGTCCGCATCACGGGCAATTTTTTTTACGGGTCGATATATTAACTGCTTTACTTAATCCCCTCCCCGGACTATCATATTTTTGTAAAATGGGATGATATCTGCATGCAGTGTACTTGCCCTTTTACAGATACTGCCGCGGCAGGACCGGCACGCCACAGGGGATGGACGATGGGTAAGCCTCGAATACTTATCACAGAAGATGAAATCATCACCGCGATTGATATTCGGGAAAAGCTGGAAAGGTTCGGATATGTTGTTACCGACATCGCTTCGTCCGGCGATGATGCGATTGCTTCAATTCAAAAAGATTATCCCGACCTGATTCTCATGGATATACTTATCCAGGGAGATATCAACGGCATTCAGACCGCTGAATTGATACGCCGGGACCATGACATCCCGATCATTTTTCTCACCGCCCATGCCGACCGCCCCACCCTGAAAAAAGCCAAGGCCGCAGTTCCCCACGGCTACATCGTCAAGCCCTATAAAGACGAGGAGCTTTTTTCGGTAATTGAAATGGCGCTCCACAAACACGGCATGGAGCAGCAGCTCAGGGAAAGTGAAAAACGGTATCGCGATCTCTATGAAAAAATGCTGAACGGGTATGTCATCCTGGAACCTCTTCACAGCAGAAACGGGAAACCGGAAGACTTCAGAGTAATTGCCGCCAACCCCGCCTTCGAACGCTTTACCGGCCTTAAAGCCGCTGATGTTATCGGTCACACCATATTCCAGGTCGAGCCGGAGTCAGGGAAAAGCTGGATTCCTCTTCTCGCGGATACCTTCATAACCCGCCAGCCGAAACTGCTTGAAAGCTACTCCCCACGGTTCAGCAAATGGTTAACCGCGTACATTTTCCATACGAACAATGACCAGATCGGGGTGATGTTCGAGGACATCACTGACCGGCACAACGCGGAAAAAGCCCTTATCGAAAGCGAAAAAAAATACCGGGAACTGGTTGAAAACGCGAACAGCATCATCATCAGGCTTGACACCCTGGGAAATGTGACGTTCTTCAATGAGTTCGCACAGAAGTTTTTCGGCTTCGCCGGTGATGAAATAACAGGAAAAAATGTTATCGGCACCATCGTACCGGAGACACAATCCGATGGCAGGAACCTCGATTCCCTGATCAGGGCGGTATGCCGCAATCCGGACCATTACGAATCAATCGAAAACGAGAATATCCTGAAAAGCGGAGAGCGCGTCTGGATATCATGGACCAATAAGGGAGTATACAGCGAAAAGGGAGACCTTCTGGAAATTCTCTGTGTGGGACTTGATATCACTGCCCGGAAAAAACTGGAACAGAACCTCCAGGCTTCCGAGGAAAAATTCTCCAAGGTATTCAAGTCCAGCCCGGATTCGATTGTCATCAGCACCATTATCGGAGGCGTCATCATTGATGCCAATGATGAATTTTTCCGGCTCTCGGAGCTGCGGCGGGATGATGTTATAGGGAAAACCGCCATTGAACTGAACCTCTGGAAAAATCACATCGACAGGAAGATGATAATTCACGAGCTCACGATCACCGGGCGGGTGACGAATTACGAGGTGGATTTCCATTTCAATGAACGCGTTCTTCACACATTGTACTCCGCTGAAAAAATTGAAATCAACGGAGAATACTGTATGCTCTCAATTATCCGCGATGTGACGGATATTAAAAAGGCCGAAAACGAACGCAGGGAGGCAATTCAGAGACTTAATGACATCATTGAATTTCTCCCTGATGCGACAATAGTGGTAAACAGTGAAAAAGTCATTATTGCCTGGAACAAGGCAATGGAACTGCTCACGGGACACAGTAAAGAGGAGATGCTCGGTGAAGCCGCTGAAATGATTGCCCTGCACCTGTATGACGAAAAACGACCGATTCTCCTTGATTCAATCTTTAATGGTCCCGCAAATGATGACAGTTTGTATGAAACCTTCAGCCGTGAAAACGAAATACTGTATGCGGAATCATATATACCGAATCTCAGAAACGGAGAGGGGGCATTTGTATGGATAAAAGTGTCGCCCCTTTTTAACGCGGAGAGAAATGTTGTTGGTGCAATAGAGTCTATCAGGGATGTAACCTCGCTGAAAGAAATTGAAACGGCATTAAAGGAGAGTGAAGAAAAATTCCGGCTTATGTTTGAATATTCCGAGGACCCGCAATTGCTCATTGAGGACAGTGTATATATCGACTGCAATGAATCAGCCCTCCGTCTCCTTGGTATGCGTGAAAAAAGCTCCATCATCGGCAGGCATCCTTCGGACATTTCACCGGAAATGCAGCCCGACGGCACGCTCTCTTCAATTCAGGAGAAAAACCTCCTTGCACAGACACTGAAACGGGGGAGTTTGAGCTTCGAGTGGGTTTTTAATATTTTCAGGGGAGGCACAGTCCCTGTTGACATCACCCTCACCACAATTTCCCTCCACGGGAAAAAACTATTTCTCGCGATGTGCCGGGACATCACCGCGCGCAAGGTCGCAGAAACAGCTTTGCGTGAAAGCGAAGAGCGCAACAGAATGCTGATTGAGACCATGAATGACGGCCTGCTGATTCTCGACATCACTGACAGGATCACCTACACCAATCAGCGCATGTGCGAAATGCTGGGATATAGCGGGGATGAGCTTACAGGAAAAAACCTTGCCGATTTTATTGAAGGCGAATTTACCGGATTCATTCCGGGCGATGACCATCATCAGTCCGGTTCAGAAATCGGGCAGCATGAAATTGTGTTTATTTCAAAATGCGGGAACCGCCTGTTCTCAATTGTATCACCGCGCCGGATAATTGACAAGGAAGGCGTTCACACCGGCAATTTCGGGATATTCACTGATATAACCGGACGCAAGCAGATGGAACAGGAGCTGCGCACCTCTGAAGAAAAATACCGCACAATATTCGAGACCTCCGGCACTGCCATGATCATCTTTGACAGCACACTGAAGATACAGCTTCTCAACAAAAGAATGGAACATCTTCTTGGCTATTCACGGGAGGAACTGGAAGGGTCCGGCAAATGGGTGGATTTCATTGCTCCCGATGATATGGAAATGCTGATGCGCTATCATGCCATGAGTTTCAATGATTCCAAAAATGTTCCCGGGCAATACGAATTTTCTTTTATTACGAAAAACGGGCTCACGCGGGAATGTATCGGCAACTTCTCCATCATACCGGGGACAGACCTCAGGGTCGGATCAATCCTTGACGTGACGGAACAGCGGAGACTGATGAACCAGCTCATAGAAATCAGCACCGAGGAACAGCAGCGAATCGGGCGGGATCTCCATGACGGCCTGGGACAGCATCTTACCGGCATCGCGTTTCTAAGCAAAGTGCTGGAGAAAAAGCTGAAGGCGAAAAACATTGAGGAGATTTCAGACGCGGCCATGATTACCGAACATATCAACAGCGCTATCAACACGGCCAGGACCCTTTCCAAGGGCCTGAACCCCGTCACCATCGAAAAGCGCGGCGTCATTGACACCCTTGAGGAACTCGCGATTTCAACAGAGGACCTGTTCGGTATCAGGTGCAGTTTCACGATATCAGGGCCCGTGTTGATACAGGACAACACCATCGCCCTCCATGTGTATTATATTGTCAGGGAAGCGGTACACAACGCAGTCCGGCACAGCAACGCGCACAATATCGCAATATCTTTTAAAAGCGAGAATGATATAATTACGTTTTCCATACAGGATGACGGTATCGGAATACAAATGAAAGATACCGCGCACACCGGACTCGGGCTCAACCTGATGCGGTACCGTGCGAACATAATCAGAGCTTCATTCGAGGTTCTCACCCCTGAATCAGGAGGAACGCTGATACAGTGTACATTCCGGTACAAACAGCCGGCGAACAATAATACGGCGTTGTAGCTTTTGCCGTATCCGGTATTATATTTACACAACGAGGCAGGGACATGGCTGAACCAAGGAAACAAAACCAGGAAACAAAAACCCGGATCATAATAATTGACGACCATCCAATAGTACGTCATGGGATCGCACAGCTCATCAACATGCAGAAGGACCTTCTTGTCTGCGGAGAAGCAAAGGACTCAACAGAAGGCTGGGAGATAATAAAAGAAAAGGACCCCGATCTGGTTATTGTCGATCTCTCCCTTGAAAATGCCAGCGGCCTGGACCTGATAAAGGCCCTGAGCGCCAGAATGCCCGGCCTCCCCCTCCTGGTTCTTTCAATGCACGATGAAAACCTCTACGCGGAACGGGCAATACGCTCGGGGGCGATGGGATATGTAATGAAACAGGAAGCAACTGAAACCCTGATCAGTGCGATATATCAGGTGCTGAAGGGAGAAATTTTTGTAAGTGAGAAAATAAAGGCACGCCTGCTCCAGCGTCTGCTGCGAGGCGAGTCCGGAACGAATCAGGAGGAGGAATATACCATTGTAGGCGGCCTCACCAACAGGGAACTTGAAGTTTTCCAGCTGATCGGCAAGGGGCTCAGCACCAGAAGAATTGCGTCCAAACTCAATCTGAGCATCAAAACCATTGAAACCCACCGTCAGAACATAAAGCAGAAACTAAATCTGGAAGACAGTACCGAGCTGGTACAGCAGGCAGTCCAGTGGGCCCAGAGCATGGAAAACAAATAAACTACCCGCAGATACTTCTTTTCACATCCCCTTAATTTTTTTACTGCTGAGATGAGACATAAAAAGTAAGGGATTCCCTTAGCCCTGTTCAGGGGTTACCATTAAACGCAAAAAAGGCCTGTCCCCGATTGACCACTTTGTAATTTTACTGTTATTTATAGGAGTACACAAACAGCAGTGTGCCAAAATCAGCAATGCCGGGGCGCAGAGGGGATCTTACTTATATCGGCACAGTTCTGATTCATCATTTGAGAAAAATACATATCATGATGCACTGTTTTTGAAGAGCAGAAGTATTGTCGGCAGTAGTGCCGGGAGGATGAGCTTGAAAGGAGTTCTATCGCTTCAATAAATTCAATGAGCATCCCGGAGATGGGGGAGAGTAAGTCTTTTTATAAGCTTACAACGCAATGTCAGGAGGACAGAGTAATGAAAAGATCAAAATTTAAAAGCCTCAAAGTGATTCTCGCAAGCATCGTTGTTGCCATTGTGACGGTACTGACCGTTGCCCTGGTAATAATTTCGTATAACGCATCATATAAGGCTGTTGAAAACTCATACCTGAATCAGCTTGAAAATTTTAATAAGGATATCGCACAGCAGCTTGAGTCCTTTTTTGTTCAACAGGAAAAAAACGCACGGTTTCTTGCTGAGAATGACAACGTTGTAAATGCGGCAGCGACAAATAATTTCGGCAACGCCACAACAGTTTTGAAAAGTTTTGAAAAAAATCAGGGGATATATCAATACATATTTCTTTCGACAGCCGATGACGATCCTCAGATTGTGGCGGCAACCCTCGCAAAATCAATCGGCGTCAAATGGGGAACAGACGCCTACAAGAACAACATTAAAAAAGCGCTCCAGGGTGAAACCTGGGTCAGCGATCCGGTAAAATCCATGGTGACTGATATGCCGATTATTCTCGTCACCTCTCCGATTAAAGCCGGGAACAACACGGTCGGCATCATCGGCATGGTAGTGGATGTGGGGAACTTCGCACGCAACCTTGTGAAGGATGTAAAAATCGGGAAGACCGGATATCCCTATATAACAAACCTTGAAGGTCTCGCTTTTGCCCATCCGGACAAAGAACAGATTTTTAAACTCAACCTCAAGAATTTCGACTGGGGACGCCAGCTGCTGGCAGCCCAGGACGGTGCTGTCATACGGTACGAATTCGAGGGGCTTTGGAAAATTCAGACTTTTTTCCGGAACCTGAAATACCGTTTCATTTCCGCGTCAACGATCTATGTCTCCGACATCAATGAAAGCGCACGGTCCATGGCCATAACCATGATCATTTTCGGCTTTCTCGGGATTCTCTTCTCCGCTATCGCGATCTACTTTATCATCGCCCGGAAACTGAAGCCACTCGAGGAATGCAGAAATGTCATCAACGACATGGCACAGGGCGACCTCACGGGACGATACAATGGTGTCATCTCCAGCGATGAGGTTGGCGAAATCGCCGGCGCCGTGAACAATTCGATGGACCAGTTCGAAAAAATTATTTCTGAAATAATGGTCAGCGCCCAGAACCTCTCCCAGGCCGTCAACGAAATCGCCAGCGGCAACGAGAACCTTTCGCAGCGCACCGCGGAGCAGGCTTCCTCACTTGAGGAAATAGCCTCCACAATCGAAGAGGCCACATCGACAACAAACCAGAACGCGGAGAATGCGCAGGAAGCCAACAAAATGTCCGACAGCACCTCCCGTCTCGCTGAAGAGGGCGGCAGGGTTGTAATCGACTCTGTGAATTCCATCAATGAAATCAATGAGTCCAGTAAAAAGATCGGGGAGATCATCTCGGTAATAAATGAAATCGCCTTCCAGACCAACCTTCTCGCGCTGAATGCCGCTGTTGAAGCTGCACGGGCGGGAGAACAGGGACGGGGCTTCGCGGTTGTCGCGGGAGAAGTCAGGAACCTCGCGCAGCGCGCCGGAACCGCCGCAAAGGAAATCGGCGAGCTCATAAAAACTTCTGTTGATAAAATTGACAACGGCACACAGCTGGTCAATAAAAGCGGCGAAGCGCTGAAAGAGATAATTGAATCCGTCAACCAGGTGGGGACCCTTATTTCGGAAATTTCTGCGGCAAGCGACGAACAGAAGCAGGGGCTTGACCAGATCAATGTAGCGGTTGCTGAACTTGACAACATGACACAGCAGAACTCCGCCCTCGTGGAAGAAACCGCTTCGGCAAGCGAGGAGATGGCAAACCAGGCCCAGGAAATGCTTTCTATGGTAGAGCGTTTCAAAATCAGCGGAAATCTTTCCGGAGAGACATACACACAGAAGCACCGGGAAATCCATTTAAAATCGATCGACAGGTCAAAGCTGAAAAAAGAAAAGCAACCCGGAACAGAAGCAGGTGCCGGCCGGGAACTTGAAGCAAAAGGAAAAGAAAAGGACAAAAAGGACCTTGGCAAGTCATTATCGGATGACGGGTTTGTTGAGTTTTAACTATACAGACCAGATACGGCAGCAAAGATACTCTTTATAAGGGGACATCAGCCATGAGTGAAATCAGCATTAAGGAAATTTTTCTCGAAGAAGCGAAAGAGATACTCGAGCAGGTTGAAGCAGACGTGGTAAGCCTCGAGGAAAACTTCAACCCGGAACTGCTGAATGTGATATTCAGGCATGTTCATACACTCAAGGGCAGTTCCGGTATCGCTGGTTTCGATGAAGTGTACGAGTTCAATCATAAACTTGAGAACCTCATGGATCTGATCAGGTCAGGAAAGCTGAATATTACCAGCGAGATCATCGACGTCCTGCTGCAGAGCTTTGACTGGACCAAGCTGTTTCTTTTCGGCGATAACAATACCAGTAAAGAGCAGCTTGACCAGATAAAGGACGTGCTCCTTGAGCATATTGACGTCTATGTTAAAACTCCCTCACTGACCACTGCTCAGAACGGCAATGAGACTGCTTCTCCCAAAACCCCGTTCAATTATTTCCGCATCAAAGCAGACTTCAAAGAAAATATTTTCGAGCACGGAATAGATCCCCTCATGATTATGCAGGATCTCCTTTCTCTCGGAACAGTCATCTACAAAAATGTTGACCGGAGTAAATTACCCGAGTTTGAGGATATGGACCCGGAGAAGTGTTATCTTTCGTGGAAACTGATACTGAAAACCGAACATCCCCGGCAGAAGGTTGACGACATCTTTCTTTTTGTTAAAGAGGATAACGACATAGTCGTCGAGGACATTACTGCCGGTTACGAGGAGAATGGCGACACATATATCACCGAGAGAAAGATCGGTGAAATACTTGTAAAGAAAGGGATCATCACCGAAACAGAGCTCAGTGAAGTAATTCAGAGCCAGGAGAAAGAGAACCGGAAGCTCGGCGATATTGTTATCGATAAAGGTTTTGCCACCGAGCACGAAATAATGAATGCCCTGAATGAGCAGGACAAGATCAGGAAAAAAGTGGATACCGGCACCGTGAGGGTCGATACCAACAAGATGGACAACCTGATGAATCTCCTTGGCGAAATTGTGATCGGGCAGTCATCCATCGCCCGCATCGCCGATGACCTTGACGATGAGATGGCCTTCCGGATGAAGAACGCCCTCCATGCTCTGGACAGGACAACACGTGAATTTCAGGAACAGATAATGTCCATCCGGATGATCCCGGTTGGTCCTTCGTTTGAGCAGTTTTTACGTTTTGTTCGTGACGCCGCGCATTCGGAGGGAAAGGAAATCCGCCTCGAAATGGAAGGGAAGGAAACTGAACTCGATAAAACAGTAATTGAAAAAATCGGAGATCCCCTGAAGCACATGATCAGAAACGCCATTGATCATGCGTTAGAAACTCCCGAAGAAAGAGCTGCTGCCGGCAAGGAACGTACTGGACATATCTGGCTCCGTGCATACCACCAGGAAGGAAATGTATTCATTGAAATTACTGACGACGGCAGAGGAATCAACAAGAAAAAGCTTTATGAAAAGGCCGTCAAAAAGGAATTAATTTTACCCGACGAGGAGGTGAGCGACTCCCGTCTCCTGTCATTTATTTTTCTGCCGGGATTTTCAACAGCGGCGCAGGTCGGCGAACTCTCCGGGCGCGGTGTCGGGATGGATGTCGTGAAAACCAACATCGAAGCCCTTCGCGGTTCAGTGGAAATTGAAACTGAAGAAGGGAAAGGCACAACCTTCAGAATCAAGCTGCCCCTCACCCTTGCGATAATTGACGGTATGCTTGTACGTGTGGGAAAGAATACCTATATCATTCCCCTTCTCTCGATCATGGAAACAATTCAGGCCAGGGAAGAGGACATCAAGACAATAGAAGGCAAGGGAGAAGTTGTCATTGCGCGGGAGGAATATATCTCCCTCGTACGGACATACAAGCACTTCGGGACCGAAGCCGATCATACGGACCCATGGGAGGCACTGCAGGTTATTGTCGAATCATCAGGTGAAAAGGTTGCCCTGATGGTCGACGATCTTCTCGGCCAGCAGCAGACGGTAATCAAGAGCCTCGACAAGGGCATAACGGAAAGCCGCTCCATTTCCGGGGCTGCGATTCTGGGAGACGGAAGCATTGCGCTGATTATTGATATTCACGGACTCATCAGTGAAATTAAAAACAAATAAAGGATCCATGGAATGACCCAGGATACAGCAACAGCTGCAATGATTCAGGATGAGCGGGAGAGACTTCTTTCATTCAAAAATGATGTCTCATCCATTTTCAGTGAGATGGGAAACTATATGCTTACCACATCAAAGAAGATGGACTCGTTCAAGGAAATTATATCTCCCTATATCCGTTACTTTTATCCCTCGGATTTGGAGCACGCGGAGGAATCATTCGCGAACGATGTGGTGGTTCCCAGCAAAAAGGAAATGGAGACAGCTATCGATCAGGCTGTCGCGACAATGCAGGGGGACGGAAAAATCAACAACCGTATTCCTTCCGCAATCAAGAGAACACTGGACATACGGCAAAGCGTTGATGAGATACTGAATATGATCGAGGCTATTGACATCTATTCCGTGAACACCATGCTCATATCGACAAAGGCCGGCACAGAGGGAGAAACGCTGACGAAAATTTCCTACGAGATGAGCTCCCTTTCCAGCCGGGCCGGCACGATTGCAACAAATTTTATCGGACTCATCGAAAACCTGGAGAAATCCCATAACGAATTCAATTCAATCCGGGAACAGATCGATATCGTCAATGAAAACTACCTTACGCAGATGAAGATCAAAAGCAGAATCATCTTCGGGGAAATTCTTAACGACCTGCAGCGGCTTTCCGCCAATGTCAATGAAATCATGAATTATTCCGGCGAACTGGAAGAATCGATCCGCAATGTAATGGAATGGCTGCAGACCGAAGACCTTATGCGGCAGGACCTGGAAAAGGTCATTTTCGCCCTTGAGGAAATGGATGAATCCGAAGGTGAAATAATCAATACCATGTCCCCTCTCGCTGACCGTGAAAAGCTCCATGATTTTTTCCGTTTGATGACCCGGAACAAAATCAACACCATTGAGGCCCACATGACACATCTCATCGCGGGCAGCAATGAATGCGGAACAAAAATCAAGGAAATCCTCAACAGGTTTCTGAAAAAATTTTACGGCGAGGGCGGTGACGGAAAAGATTACTACGAAGGTGAAAAGCTGGATACCGTATACCGTAAACTCGAGGGCATGAAAAATGAATATATTGAATACATCGAAAACATTATAAACGGCAAGCAGGAATTATTTAAGCTCTCCAGCGGCATATTGGAAATTGTGCAGCAGTTCAGCATATTTTTCAATGACCTGGTGCAGGTCGCAAAGCGTTTTGAAATAATAAATATGCTCACAAAGATTGAGCTGGCCCGTCATTCCCAGCTGAGGAAAACACTTGCAGGAGCGCTTACCGGCGTGCGGGACCTCCCGACGCAGATGAAAAAAATTATCGAACGATCTGTCGCAATGAACATCGACATGAGCGAACACATGGAAACAGCCATTGCAGAATATCACACCAGCTTTAAAGCTCAGGAAACCACACTGCACAGCTGCATTCAGGCCATGAAAAAAATATCTTTGAAGCTCAATGAATCCAAAAAATATTATGCTGACATCTCAGAGGAAATTGGCAGCACCTGCACAAACATGCTGGGATTTATTGAAAATGAAAATAATGAGCTGGTAAGCCTTCAGGACTTGCGACTTGTCCTCAATCAGGTATCTGCGGAACTTCATGAGGGCAACGAAGAGCTGCCTGACTACCGGTTATACAGGAACGAAGGTGACGCGATACGCGCCTATTTAAAAGGGAGACCCGACTTTGACGAGTACCGCAACAGGGTATTATATTCTCTGATATCCGAATTTCTTCATGATGATGCAGAAGAACGAGTTTATATTTTTTAGGGAGGGAATAATGGCAACAATAGAATTACGGGAAGATGTCGGCGTGAAAAATATTAAAGAGTTTTACAATGAGCTTATGATGCTTCTTAAGGGGCAGGAGGAAATCGTCCTTGACTTCTCGCAGGTCAGGCATGTCGATTTATCTCTCGCCCAGGTCCTCATGGCGGCCCATAAAATTGCCCGGAAGGACAATAAGGTTATCAAACTAAAAAGGGTATCGCAGGAACTGAAGGACCAGATGCAGATAGCGGGCTTAAGCAAGTAATATGGAGGGTACGATGAAACATATTCTGGTAATTGATGATTCAGCGACTATTCGGATGAGTGTCGAATATGCGCTGAAAGAAATCGGTTTCCCCATTTCCCAGGCAGAAAACGGCAGAGACGCTCTGGAAAAAGTCAATTCGATAAAAAGCAACGGTAATGATATAGCAGTATGCGTTGTTGACGTGAACATGCCGGAAATGGACGGGATAACATTTGTAAAAGAGTTCAGGAAAGGTGACAAGTTTACACCTGTCATCATGTTAACAACAGAATCAGAGGATCAGAAAATCAAAGAGGGCAAAGATGCCGGCGCATCCGGATGGCTTGTGAAGCCATTTCAGCCCGAGCAGCTGGTTGATGTTGTTAAAAAATTAGTACGATAAGGAGATACTCATGAAAGAAATAAAAACCATGGACAAAAGAAAACAGGCCGAGGCTGAAATCGAAGAGATGGAGCAGTACGTGACCTTCACCATCGGGAACGAAGTCTACGGAGTTGAAGTTCTCAAAGTGCAGGAGATAATCGGCATGACGCAGATTACGCACATGCCCAACAGCATGCGCTTCATGAAAGGTGTCATCAATCTCCGCGGCTCCGTTGTTCCGGTTGTGGACATGCGGCTGAAGCTGGAAATGGAAGAGCAGGAGTATACCAAGTTCACGGTTATCCTGATCATCGAAGTCAAGGGGACCCTTGTGGGTATCATTGTTGATGCGGTTTCCGATGTTGTGGGGCTTCCGCTTTCAAGCATTCAGGAAACACCGCATTTCAGCGCAAACATCGATACCGATTACATTAAGGGGATCGCAAAAAAGGCCGAACAGCTTATCATCGTCCTTGATGTAGACAAAATTCTCAGCTCTGAAGAACTGGAGCGGCTTGACAAGAGCAGAGACGAAAATCTTGCTGTGAAAAACTGATACCGGGCACATGCAACAGGGGAGCAGATGATAAAGAGCAAAAATAATGAGTTCGGGAAGGACCTCTATATCCTTTACCCGGGGGACCATTATGCCACGCAGGAAGACTGTGTCATCGGCACAATAAGCGCCTCCTGTATGGTAATATGCCTTTATGATCCTATCCGGCATATAGGCGGAATGGGACATTTCGTTATTCCCGGCGCCATGGGAACAGAAGGGATCTACCGCGATGAAATCGGAAGTCATGGCATTACCAGCATGGAATATCTCATGGGGGAAATTGTGAAATTAGGGGGAGACCGGAAAAAGCTCAGGGCAAAAATTTTTGGTGTCGCGAACGTTTCCGGTGTAAACTCATGGACTGACGGCATCAAGAACAGTATCTTCACCTTCATTGACGAATACTTCCGTGTTGAACATATTCCAATTGAAAAAGAGGACATCGGCGGTGACAGGCGCAGGAAACTGTACTTTTTCCCGCGGACCGGAAAAGTGCTGAGAAAGCTTCTGGAAAACAACCAGGATTCCTCAGAGTTTATCAAAATGGAGCAGGAATATATCAACAGGGTTTTTAAAGAGAAGAACACCTATGGTAAAGTCATTGTATTCGAGTGATAATAATGACACAGATTAATCAAATTATCACTGAACTCAACGAAAAGGATTTCAATCTTTTCCGTGAAGTAATTTACCGGG
>ENA-UPTA01001916-UPTA01001916.1-activated-sludge-metagenome-genome-assembly--contig:-NODE-1916-length-22296-cov-6.510409_pt1 | contig 22296 bp, 17 predicted proteins | sample MGYA00238184_ERZ773361 | MGnify/ENA primary metagenome ERZ773361 (study PRJEB29100, sample SAMN05720205) | activated sludge metagenome | isolation source: anaerobic digester from wastewater... | reverse complement strand
GTTCTCACCTCTCGTGTGTGATGGATGTGGAGATACGAATAAGCAAACCGGGAGATCTTATGTGCCGAATGATGCAGCGACTTGGGTTGGTGTGTTTGCTCCTATCGGTCTGTTCCTCAGTCAGCCTCGCGGGTCCGTCGGCCATCACGACGGGTTCGCTGTTCGAGGAGATGGTGGACATGCCGAGCCTGGCGAGGTTCCCTGAGCCGGCGTTTCGCACGGTGCAGTTCTCCTCCTACGACCACCGTAGCAAGCTGCCGGGCGGGCCCGACTGGTTTGCCAATGCCGACGGGTTCGGCGGCGAACCGATCCCCAATTTCGAGGCCGTACTAAGAGCCCCAGATGCCAATGGGGTCGGCGAGTATCTTGTGGCGGATGTCAAGGGGCCTGGGGCCATCGTGCGGCTCTGGACGGCGGCGATCTCCGGTACGATCCGCATGTACCTCGACGGCTCCGAGACGGCCGTCTACGAAGGCAGTGCCGACGATTTCTTCCATCGCCCGTACGATGCTTTCCCGCAGATCGACGAGATCAGCAAGGACCGGTTCCGCCAGACGATCTACCAGCGGGACGCCTCCTATGCCCCGATTCCGTTCGCCGAGCGGCTCCGCGTCGTCTGGACCGGCAATACCAAGGAGATTCACTTTTACCAGCTCCAGGTCCGCCTGTATGACGCCGGGGCGTCCGTCGTCACTTTCGGGCCCGAGGATATTCGCAAGTACCGCGAGGTGATTGACAACGTGAGCCTGATCCTGGCCGATCCGGACAAAGGGCTGCCGCCGGACTCACAACAGCCGCCGACTTCCCTCGACCTGAATCTCAGGGCGCCGGCAAGCGGAACGCTCGCCAACCTGAAAGGCCCGGCGGCCATTGGGCAGTTGAGCGTGCAACTGACCGCCGACGACATGGACAAGGCCCTCCGCCAGACCCTGCTGACGATCACCTGCGACGAGTACCCCTGGGGCCAGGTGCAGGCGCCCGTGGGGGACTTCTTCGGGGCGGCCCCCGGCGTCAATCCCTATCAGTCGCTGCCGTTCACGGTGCGTCCCGACGGCACGATGGTCTGCCGGTTTGTGATGCCCTTTGAGAAATCGTGCCGCGTCGAGCTGCACAATATGGGCGATCAGCCGGTCCGCGCGAAAGGTGCCGTGTGTTCCATTCCGTTCTCCTGGGATGAGCGGACCATGCATTTTCGCGCTCGGTGGCGAGTGGATCACGATTTGATCGGGTCGAACCGAGCCGTACAGGACCTGCCGTTCCTGCTGGCCCATGGCAAAGGGGTCTACGTGGGGACCGGGGTCTATCTGATGAACCCTGCGCCCGTGCCGACACCCTACGGGAACTGGTGGGGCGAGGGGGATGAGAAGGTGTTCGTGGATCAGGATCGTGTGCCCTCAACGTTCGGGACGGGGTCCGAGGATTACTTCAACTACTCGTGGTCGGCGCCAGATATCTTCACGTATCCTTACTGCGGCCAGCCTCGGAATGACGGACCGGGCAACCGGGGATTCGTCACCAACTACCGTTGGCACATCCTCGACCCGATTCCCTTCCAGGAGAGCATTCGCTTCTACATGGAGTTGTTCAGCCACGAGCGGACGCCGGGCATGTCCTACGCCCGCATCGGATACCACTACGCTCGCCCTGGTGTTATGGACGACCACCTGATCCTTCTGCCGAAGGTTCTGGAACTCCCGGTTTTGCCCCCGTGGCAGCCGGCCGCCAGAATGGGAGCGGCGAGGTCAGTGTTCTTCGTCGCCGAAGATGTCGCGGCCGATCTGGCAGGCACGACCCCCAGAGAGGCGCCGATCTGGGCCGGCGGCAAATTGCTGGTCTGGACGCCCGGGAACAAGGGCGAGAGCAAGAGCTTCAAGATTCCCGTCCGCTCCGCCGGCAAGAAGCAGATCCATGTGGCGTTTGCCATGACGCCGCAATCCGGGCACGTGGCGTTTCGTCTGGACGGCGAGCCGCTGCAACTGGCGGATCACTCGGACACTCTGGATCTGTATCGTCCGTACCGCACGCTGTTGCGCAGCATGGACCTGATGCCGACGGAGTTGACTGCGGGCGACCACACTCTCACGCTCGAATTCGCGGGTGCTGCAGAAGGTGTTGCCAGTCCGGAGATCGGCGTCGATTTCATCTGGGTACAGGATCGATAGGGTCTCACACGAACGCAACACGTTTGGGTGGGTCGCTCTTCGCGGCAATACACACCGAACGCGGGTGAACCGACGGTTTCCCGGGGGCGTACTGTCGTTGACGTGATACCGGGATTTCGATATAGTTGCCGCGATCATGGAGTCTGAGCAGAGTAACAAGCCGCGTTTGCTTGCGCTGGAGGTCACCCGCCGATGCCGATTCAACTGCCGGCATTGCCGTGCGGACGCCGACCGTTCGGCCCGCGCGGATGAACTGAGTACGGACCAGTGGAAGAGAATCCTCGACGGCATCGCCGCCTATGAAAAGTGCGTCATCATTCTCACCGGCGGCGAGCCGATGGAACGCGAGGACATTCTTGAACTCATCCGCCACGGCCGGGGGCTGGGCCTTCGGATGGTGATGGCCACCTGTGGCTACGCCATCGACGACGGATCGCTGCCGCTGCTGCGAGAGGCGGGCATCATGGCCCTGTCCTTTTCGCTCGACGGGGCGCGAGCCGAGACACACGATGCCTTCCGCCGGACAGCGGGGGCATTCGATACCGTCCTGAGAGCCGCCGAGGCTGCCTGCCAGGCCGGTATCCGATTCCAGATCAACACGACGATTACACGGGGCAACGTAGCCGAAATCCCCGAGATTGCGGAGCTGGCCCGCCGATTGGGGGCTTATTGCTGGAACCCGTTCATCCTTGTGCCGACCGGTCGCGGCGAGGAAATGGCCGATGAGCTTCTCCAGCCACGGCAGTATGCCGAACTCCTTGCGGACCTGTTGACGCTCCGGTTCGAGCTGCCGATCGAGCTGCGCGTGACGTGCGGACCGCAGTATGCGAGGCTCTTTCGCGAGGCAGAGACTCGTCGTGCGTCATGCGTCGTGCGGGATGCGGGGCGCGACAATCCGCGTGCGATGCAGCCGACCGGGTGCATGGGCGGCCGGGGGTTTGGGTTCATCAGCTACCGCGCCGACGTCCAGACCTGTGGCTTTCTCGATATCTCCGCGGGCAATCTCGTGGAGAACGGATACGATTTCGCCAAAGTCTGGGACGGATCGCGATTCCTCAACGAGATTCGCGATCTGCCGTCTTACAAGGGCAACTGTGGCGAGTGTGCGTACCTAAGGGTTTGCGGAGGTTGCCGGGCCCGCGCCTATGCCATGACCGGAGATTATCGGGCCGGCGATCCGATTTGCTGGTACGAGCCGAGGGCTGCGCAGTGAGCGTCGCGCTGACCGATTTCCAGAAGCGGTTGTGCAATCTCCTGCAAGAGGGCCTGCCTCTGTGCGCCGAGCCGTTCGCCGAGGTCGCAAGATTGCTCGATAGCACCGAGGCCGAGGCGCTGCGGCAGACCCGCGAGTTGAAGCAGTCCGGCATCATCCGCCGACTCTCGGTCTCGCTCAATCACCGGGCACTGGGCATGGCCAGCACGCTGGTGGCTGCCCACGTCCCGGCGGACGAACTCGACCGGGTCGGCATGGCGGTCAACGCACTGGCCGGCGTGTCGCACAACTACCTGCGGGAGCACCACTACAATCTCTGGTTCACGCTTCAGGCCCGGTCGCCCGGCCGGATCGATGATACCCTGAATGACCTCCGGGGACGATTCGGCATCGAGTTTCACAGTCTGCCGGTCACACAGGTCTTCAAACTCGACGTCCGCTTCGACCTTGAGGACGACGATGTTCTCACGCACGAGGTGTACGATGTCCCGGGCACAGAGTGCGTGCCCCTGCGAGCCGAGCACAGGCGAGTGCTTGATGGATTGCAGGGAGGTATCGAGGTGACATCACGCCCGTTCGATACCTTGCTCGGCGGAACGGCGGCCCGCGAGGACGTAGTGGCGCTTTTGGTCGAATTGAAGACCCTCGGCGTGCTCCGCCGGATCGCGGCGGTCCTGGATCATCGCAGGCTCGGCTATACGACGAACGTTATGCTTGCAGTCGAGGTGCCGCCTGAATCCCTCGCCGAAACAGGGCAGCGTCTCGCGAGATTCCGGGCGGCGAGCCACTGCTATGGCCGGCGGACCTTCGAAGGCTGGCCCTACAATCTCTTTGCCATGCTGCACGCCCGCTCCAAGACCACAATCGAGCGAATGGTTCGCGAGTTCACAGCGGCCGCCGAGGTTCGCTCCTACTGCCTGTTGCCCACCACGGCGGAGCTGAAAAAGCAGCCCGTCCATCACAAGTTTCTCTGACTTTAGAGTAGAATCGTCCCGGCATTCGTCTATAGGCGGTTGAACGTTCAACGACGATCGGCAGGACGACAATGCTCGGATCGGAAGATCGGCTCTTGCTCAAGCAACTCAGACACGGCGGCCGGGACGCTCTGCGTCGGATCTACGAGAAGTACAGGCGCGAGGTGTTCACCATCGCCGTGTCGCTGCTCGGCAACAAGGACCTGGCGGAGGATTGCCTCCAGGACGTGTTCGTTCGCCTGGCGGAATCGGCCGACCAGGTTCGAGTCGCGAGCAATCTGAAAGCCTATCTGGCCAGTTGCACAGTGAACAAGGCGAGGGACCACGTTCGCCGCGAGGCGAAACGCGTCGGGTGTCCGCTTGAGGAACTCGATTGCCGAGCAGCGGTGTCAAGTCCTCTGGATGGACTGGTTAACGACGAGCAGACAGCGGCTCTCCTGGAGGCCGTCGGGCGATTGCCGTGTGAGCAGCGGGAAGTCTTTGTCCTGCACGCCCAGGCCGGTCTGGCGTTCCGGGAGATCGCGACAATCCAGGACACGCCGCTACGCACAATACACAGTCGATATCGATACGCTGTCGAGAAGCTGCGCGAGCTTCTTCAGGAAGGAACAGAACCATGAAGACGCCGAAAGAGATTGAGTCGCTGGCCGAGAGAATGCGATTTGAGCCGGACGCATCAGTGGATGAACGCGTCTTTTCTGCGGCACAAGCGGCGTTAAACGACCGAATGGAAACCGCACGCGTCGGCGAGACGCGTCTGAAAGGGAGATGGATCATGAGAACCCCCATCGCCAAGTTGGCGATTGCTGCGACAGTCCTTGTCGCGGCTTGGCTCGGCACGCACTTGTTCCACGGGACCTCTGGCATCACGTGGGCGGACGTGCTGGAAAAGGTGAACGCCCTCGACACCTGCACCTTTCGAACCCGCTTGGTCGAAACCACCGGCCCTCGGCCCGACGGTTTTGAATTCACCACCGAGCGGGAATCCAGAGTCTGCCGGTCGGAAGCGAATGGATCTTTCACGGAGAACTACGAGGACGGCGGACTTGTCACTCGTGAGTACTGCCTCCTTCAGGACCGACAGGGCCTCACGTTCACGGTCCAGGACAAGACCTGCCGCCGGAGCGCGCTCGACGAAAAGGCCATCGGTGAGTTCGACTACTACAGTCCCAGACGCCTCGTGGTGCAGATTCTCCGGGGGGACTATACCGAAATCGGAGAGGAAATCATCGAGGGCAGGCCGGTGATAGGCGTCGAGTTGCGAGATCCGAATGTGTTCGTCGATGAAGAGCATCCGATGCCGCCGATGGATGACTTCTTCGTCCGGGCCTGGGTGCGACCGCAGACCCTGCGGCCGGTATGGGTGGAGATGAGTGCTGTGCCCAAGGGCTCTTCATCGCGTATGACGATGGTCTGGGATCAGTTCCAGTGGGGCATGCCTCTGGAGGTGAGTCTGTTTCATCCGGAGATTCCGGCCGATTATCAGGTCGTGGATGACGTTCCTCGCGATTACCCGGCGGCGCCGGACCCGACTCCGGAGACCGAGGCGGAAAAGGCGTTCGTGCAGAACAGTATTGCCGAGCCCTATCTCAGTGACTTCGACCATCTGTCCCTGCCGGACGTGAACGATCTGTCGCTGCTCGGCATTGATCCGCAGGTTGCCAGACCACCGGTCCGGCTGCTGGGCGATGCCAAGATCCGTGCCGTTCACGATGTCTGTGTCGTGAGATGGCCGGGCTATGAGCAGGTGCGGTCGCAACTGCTCGCGGAACTCCAGACCAAGCTCGACATCGATGCCATGGACGTGAACAGTCTGGTCACGACCGGGATTGCACTGCGCAATCGATTTTGGGAGAGGGGCGGATGCCTGTCGGAGACCGGGTATCCCTATATCTACGCTGCCCGGCTCCTGGACGAGATCGCGCATGAGAAAGCTCCCGAGAACTCGGCAGTCATTGACCAGCTTCTCGAATCGATCATGGCGTATGAGGTGCTGTATTACTGGAAGGACCCGGCGCCCGAAACGCCGGAGAGCAATGCTATCTATGACGAATTGATAGTGGACCTGCGCCGCGCACAGCATGACCTGCTGAAGGCGAAAGTGAGCCAAGGCTACGTGCCCACCTGGAAGGATTTCGTTCGATCCTGTGATTTCGCCTACCTTTGTAGCCGAACGGATCCTGCATCAGCCCTGGAGGTGACACGTTTGCTCGTTGAGCAGACTCCGAAGGCCGGCTGGACCTACTATCTTGACAGGTTGCAGCGAGGCGAGCAGGGGCTTGCCGCATCGCCGGTGACGTTCGTCGGAGGCATCTCGGAAGTCCAACTCGACCAATATGCACGTCGCCTGTGGTCCTTCCAGGGACCGCGGGAGTTCAGAGAGAGCCGTGTCCCGACGCACCTGAAGGATCTCAAGAACCGGTAGAAAGCTCTCCTGCTCCGCGTGAATCGGTGTGAGCGCAAAAGAAACAGGGCGGTCTGTGGAAGGCCGCCCCGTGTGTTCTGACGACGGGTGATGGCTTCGATCAGTCCTTCAGTTCGCGGACCCAGATGTTGCGGTAACGGACCGGGTTGCCGTGGTCCTGAAGTTGAATGAAGCCGGCGTCGCCATGGGCCTTGTAGTCCGTGACGGCGTGGGGGTTGATCCAGCCGGTGCCGCCTTCGAGGGTGGCGTGGTCGTGGATCAAGGTGCCGTTGTGCAGCACGGTGAACGTTGCCTTGCGGACTACCTTGCCATCCTTGTCGAAGGTCGGTCGATGGTAGACGATGTCATAGCTCTGCCACTCGCCAGGCCTGCGGCAGACGTTGACCAGCGGGACCGCCCGGCCGTAGAGGGCGCCGCACTGGCCGTCGGGATAGGTCTTGTTCTCGTAGGAATCGAGGACCTGGACCTCGTACTCGCCTGGGAGGAAGACGCCGCTGTTGCCCCGACCCTGGCCGCGATCCGATGGCTTCACGTTGGCTGGCGTGGCGAACTCGACGTGCAGTTGGCATGAGCCGAATTGCTGCTTGGTCTGGATGTAGCCGGCGCCCTTGACGGATTCCATGTATCCATCGGCGACGACCCACTTGGAGGGATTTCCCTTCGTATCGGTCCAGTTCGCCATGGAGGCGTCGGTCCCATCGAAGAGCACGATCGCGTCCGAGGGGGCGCTGCCGCATTCCGGGCCCGGGGTGATGACCGCCGGGGCGGGGCGGGCCTCATCGTGGACCATCCACCGGCCTGTGGGTGTGTCCACGTACTGGATCAATGGTTTGGGCTCGGCTGGAGCGGTCTCCACTTTTGCGGGTTCTGTCCTTGTCGCTTCCTTGGTGGCGCATCCGGCGACGATCCCCAGCAGGGAAACCGCGGCGGCCACGAGCAACGTCGTTCTCATGGGCACTCCTTTCTCAATCTACGATTCACGACTGACCAATTGCTGGTTGCGTTACCATGTACCAAGCCGCTGATGGTACGCGGCAGATCATAAATCGTAAATAGCAAATAGTAAATGGCATGCGTTACTTCTTGGACCGATCTCGGAAAACCGTTGCGTCCAGAGCGCCATAGCCCGTGAAGCTGTTCCGGGTGGTCAGCCGAATGCCGAGGGCGACGGTGATCGCGGTCCCGGAGAAGATGGAGATCATGATGGCGATCTGGTACTTGATGGCGGTGACGGGGCCGGCCCCGCCAAGAATGGCGCCCGTCATCATGCCGGGCAGGGCCACGATGCCGATGGTTGCCATCGTCGCGACGGTAGGGGCCAGGGCCGCCTGGGTGGCCTTTCGCACGTAGGGGCGGATCGCCTCGTGCAGGGATGCGCCCTGGGCCAAGCTCTGGAGATAGGCCTTCTCGGTCGAGCGAATCGACTCGTAGAACGTCCGGATGCCCACGATATCGGCCCGCAGGCAATTGCCGAGGATCATGCCGCCGATGGGAATGGCGTACTGGGCGTCGAGGAGGTTCGTACGCCGCAGGATCAAGCCTGTGAACAACAGCAGGGGGATCGACGTCCCGGCGATCAGTGCGACGAACAGGGGCAGGGCAATCCGCCCCAGCCGCAAGCTGCACGAGCGGACGATCGAGACATCCGCCACCGTCACCATGACGACCAGCCACAGAGCATTGAGCCACAGGATGTTCAGCCGGAAGATGATTTGCAGGTACAGGCCCACGAGGATGAGCTGGACTGTCATCCGCACGAGGGACATCGCAGTCTCGCCGATCATCGGGATTCGATACCACAGCATGATCGCGAAGGGAAATGCCAGCAACAGGTACGCCGCCGCAAGCTGCCAGACCCCGATATCGACGATCCTGTTCATGCGGCACCTGCCATCTTGGGATTGCCGGGAAGCGTGACAACCTGCGAGACGAAGGAGAACGCCTCGGGATCATGGGCTACCATCAACATCGTCGCGTCCTGTCGGGAACGGAGGTAGTCCACGACGGCCTGCTTGCTGGCCCTATCCAGGGCCGACGTGACCTCGTCCAGCAGGAAGATCGGGCGATCCAGCAGGATGGCCGAGATCAGGGCGACTCGTTGTTTCTCCCCGCCGGACAAGGCCCCCACGTCCTTGTGCAACAAGTCGCGATCGAGATGAAACCGCTCGAACAGTTCCGGAACACGATCCGGATTGCGTCGAAGGTGCGCATTCGCCCGGAAGTGGAAGGGCCGTTCGATTGCCTCGGCGGCCGTTCCGACCCCAAGGTCGGGCTCCTGTGCGACGTACGCAACACGCTGTCGCAACCGCCAGACCGTGCCGGCTGTGAGTTCTGTGTCATCGATACGGATCGATCCGGCCTCAGGAGTGGCGAATCCGAGGAAGCAGCGGAAGACCGTGGACTTGCCGCAGCCGGAGGGACCCGTCAGTACGGCCTTCTCGCCGGCCCGCAGCAAGAGCGAGAAGGCTCGCAGGACCGCCTGTTCCCCAAAGCGGACTTGGACGTCCCTTGCCTCCAGTGCGGCGGTCAGGCCTGCGGTCTCCGTTCGTCTCACTGGTTCTCGGCCAGGGCCCGGTCCAGCGCGCCGAAGCCGGCCTGCCACTCGCTGAGCCGGGTGACGTTCTTCTTCTTGGCGATGGCCATGAACTGGTCGTAGGCCTCTTTGATCGTGTCGGGCATGGGCCACTCGGCGTTGGCGGTCTTGGCGTCTGCCTGCATCTGCTTCCATCGCATCAAGAACGTGTACATCACGGGCAACTGAGCCACCTGCACGCGGAACCGCAGGTCGGCATCGTCTATCACGACGTGCTCAGCGGCTTTCAGACACTGCCAGCCTCGGGCGAGATTGTCGAACGACAAGTACCTGGCCGTGTGCTGCTCGAAGCAGCCGAGCCAGTCGCCACTGGCCTCGACGGCGTCGTGCATGACCTTCACGTAGGCCTTGATGTCCGGCGCCGCCGGCCCGTAATAGCCCTCGATGAACTCATTGACCAGGGCGTCGCCGTCGCGAGTCGGGTCCCACAGCAGCTTCGCCAGCACCCAGGCCCGCACCTCGGCCATCTCGGACCCGTAGCTCTGGTACGCGCCCTGCTCGAAGACGCCCTTGACGTGGTGATCCGCGAAGAACTTCACGTTGGGTCCGAGAACCCGCAAATTCGGATGCGGCATGACGTAGTGCCGGAAGTTGGTGGTGTAGTCCCAGATATAAAGCCGGTCGCAGATCTTCGACCAGTCGACGATGTCATCGCGGAAGGCCTTGTTCCGCTCGTCCGCCAGGGGCTTGCAGAACGAGCACTCGATGCTGCACAGTTGCACGATGACGTTGGACCGGGGTTTGGTGGTCTTCGGCGGCTTCCGTGTGTACTGGTAGGCGAGCGTGCTGATCGCGACGTTCGGGAATTCCTGCTCGATGTCGGCGGCCACGGCGTTGACGAATCGCAGCATCAGGCCCGCCGGGCTGCCTTCTTCCTGCTCGATTGCGGCGCATTTGGCGCACTGGCAGTTGCGATGGCAGTCGTTCTGCGAGACCGAGGCGATGGTCGCCTCCGGGTTGTTGCGGAGCCGCTCTTTCAGGTTCTGGACCAGCTCTTTGCGCATCTCTTCGTTCGTCAGGCAGAGCTGGGCGTTCTCCGTGGTGCGTTTGCCGTCGATTTCGCTGAACCACTCAGGATGCTCGGCGAAGTACTTCTCCGGCGGGATCAGCGGATAGAACGTGTGTACGAAACCCTCGTAGATGTGCTTGCCGCCGTGCTTGGCGTCGAGGCGATGCGCCTGGCCGTTCGCCTTGTTGCGCGCGGACCAGTCTCCGTCGAAAGCGTCGAACCAGAAGGGGGAGCGATACTCCAGCGGTGGGACGTAGCGAATGTCGAGCTTCTCCGCGGCGACCATCCGCTTCTTCGGAATCGTGCTCTCCGTGGAGGACCACCATCGGCAACCCAATTGATCCTCCAGGAACGTGTAGACGGCATAGAGCGTCCCACGCGGCCGGCCGCCGGCCAGGATCAGGTCATCGCCGACTGTCTTGATGACGGTGCCTTCGGCCCCGAGTCCGTCGGTCGAGAATTGGGCATCAGCCCACTTGGCTGCACCCGGCCCGACGAAGATGCAGGCAGACTGCTTGTTCTCGGTATTCTGCACTTTGAATTCCGCGCCGCCGATTCGCCCCAGGAACCCGGCCAACTCCTGGGCCGCATACTGCTCAGGCTCCGATGCATCGGCGGCAATCACAATCACCGCGTTGGCTTGCCCGTTCCTCGAGATCGTGATTGCCGAGAGCTCCAATGACACACACAGGACGACCGTCATGGACACCAACAGCATTCGCCTTGCATTCGACATTGTTTTGCTACCTCCTATCGCAGCATGCGCCGTTCATATTCCTCAGTCTCTTGTCATTCCCGCGAAGGCGGGAATCCACTGTCCCGAGATTCATGGATTCCTGCTTTTGCAGGAATGACACACTGGCGTTTCCTACTCATCCCCTTGAACTCGTCATTATATGTCACGTTGTCCGATCCCACTCACGGCAGAGTCGCTCCAGGTACTCGACTACGTCCCTGTGCTCGGGCCCACCGTACAGGTTCACCTTTTCGCCCGGGTCCTGCTTGAGATTGTACAGAGCTCCATCCCTGTCCGCTACTCGCTCGTCCATGAACCAGATCAGTTTCCATTCCTTCGTGCGGACCATGACCCGCCGGCCGCTGCGCTCCCGCAACTCGTCGTACATGGACATGCTGTGGTCGATCTCGCAGAAACATGCCTCCCGCCATTCGGCGATTTCGCCCCGGATCAGGGGCATCAGGCTCCGGCCGCTGATCGAGCCCGGCACATCCAGGCCGGAAAGGTCCATCAGCGTCGGGATGAAGTCGATCATCTCGACCGGCTCGTGGATCACTCTGCCGCCCGGCAGCAGGGCAGGGCAGCTCAGCACCAGCGGCGCCTTGACGTTGTCGTCGTACAGGACTCGCTTCTTCCAAAGCCCGTGCTCGCCCAGTTGCCAGCCTTGGTCCGAGTTGATCGCGATGACCGTGTTGTCGAGGATTCCCGTCTTCCTCAGGCAGTCCACCAGCCGGCCCACCTGCTCGTCGACGAGCGAAACCATGCCGTAATAGGTGCCGCGGGCGATGCCGATCCGCTCGCGACTCAGGTCCAGTCCTCCGGCATAGACACGCAACTGCTCCCGCTCGAATCGGGGCTTGCCGGCGAGTTCCTCCTCGCTTGGCAAGGGCAGATCGATCCTCGTCGGATCGGTGAAGTGCGAAGGAGGGACGTAGCAGGCCACGTGAGGGGCGTGGAACGAAACCCGCAGGAAGAAAGGCTCGTTCTTGCCGGCCAGTTCCGTGAGTTTCTCGACCGCCAGGTCGCCGATCCCCCACGTGGTTGTCTCCTGTGGTTCCAGCGGCACGGTGCCTCCGATGGCCCAGCCGTGGGTCTGGGTCACAACGGCCGGGTATTTGCAGCCGGCCTCATCGAGTCTCGCCTTGAGTTTCTCCTCCCGCGGCCGGCCGAACACGTCGAAGTTGGCGGGGACGTCCTTCTGGTATCCCCAATCGTGCGTATAGGCGTGCGTCTTGCCGATGTTGACAGGCGCCATGCCAATGTCTTTCCAGGCATTGAGCAGGTTGGGCACCTCTCTCACTCGCCTCATGAACTCCGGCGTCACGGCGGCCGGCTTGCCCATCGCTGTCGTGCCGAAGACGTGGGCGTAGTGTCCTGATTTCATTGAGTGGCGGGACGGGACACACACGGGGTTCTGCACGATGGCCGTCTCGAAGCGAATGCCCCGGGCCGCCACGGCGTCCATGTGCGGCGTCCGGACCCAGCTCCGTCCATAGCAGCCCAACGTATCGGCTCGGGCATCGTCCATCATGATCCACACGATATTCGACCGCCTGTTCTTCCTGCCCGCCGCCGCAGCTCGGCTGGGTGTCAGGCCGCAAAGCCCTACGCCGACGCCTGCCTTGATGAAGTCGCGACGATTCATTGTTGCCCTCCAGGGATTCTCAATTCATTTGATCGCATCGGCTTCACGTTGCGTAGCTGTGCAGGCCCGCGAAGATCTTGGCCAGGTTTACCCACAGCAGCGTGATAATGATGGCGAGCATGCCCGTCATTGCCCACAGGCTGTTGATCCGGGGGTGTTTCGTGCCGGACATGTGCCGCCAGTGGAGATAGCCGACGTACACCAGCCATGAAGCCAGCGACCAGAGTTCTTTGGGGTCCCAGCCCCAGTAGCGGCCCCAGGCCAGCTTGCCCCACCAACTGCCGAGAACCAGACCCAGCGTCAGCAAGGGAAAGCCGATCGCGATCAGTTCGTAGGTCGCCTGTTCCGGCGGGATCAGCGTCTCCTCCACACGCGGTCTTCGATTCACGAATTGCTCGCCGGCCTGGAACGTGGCCTTGAGCATGAAGACATAGGAGAACATGTAGACTGCCACGTGCGGGGCGAACAGCCAGCACTGCAGGGCCGGCGGCAGTTGCATCGGCTCGGCGTTGAAGATGAAGCCCGCCGGGAACAGCACGATGGCCCCGATCAGCATGTCCGCCCATTGCCCGCCGATTCGCAAGGCCCGCCGGCAGAACCAGGAGATGGGATAGCAGGCCACGCCCAGGAAGAGGAAGACCTCGAAGAGATTCTGCAGCGGCACATGCCGGACGTGGACCCAACGATAGACGAATGAGATGGTCGCCAGTGCGAAGCCGGCGACGAACAACCCTCGGCCCGCTCGCACCCGCCGGGCAATCGTCGTGACGAACGCCAGCAGGTATACTGCCACGGTGATGTAGATGAGCAAGCCCTGGATCGTGTACTTGATTTCCATAGACACCCTTACCGAGATTCCCCAGGGGCTTTCGGCCCGATCGTATAGTGCGCCCTGAACCAGTGGAGAATCCGCCGGCCCCAGAAGTGCCAGAAAACCCCGGCGATCAGAGACACGTAGCCGCCGTAGACTGCGTTCAAGCCCGAATCCGAGACGACCATAAGAATGCTGTACTCGCCGAACCGATCTCGGCCCCATTCATGCTGATACAAATGATAGCCGCCATAGTGCAGCGGGTGGTTGACCTCGATTTCTTTAGCGGCGACCACCTGGCCGTCTTTGACGATCTCCAGGCTGCTCAGGTAGTCCTTCGCGTTTCTGCGGAAGTCCATTACGAGGGGGTCGTTTGCGTCCACGTGGCCGAATCGCTGCTCGAAAACGTATCGTTTCCGCGGCGGGGCGTCCGGTCTTTCCGCGGTGATCTCCAGGGCCGGATTCGATCCGCCCGGGGGATCGTATGCGACGGGCTTGTCTCCTTGCAGGTCCATCTTGAAGTTCCGGAAGACTCGCTGGATGGTGACTGTTCCCAAGCCCTCGCCCAGCGAGAGGGTCTTTCCCGCCTGTGCCGGCATCCGCCAGTTTCGCCCGTCGCGGCTGTAGATGAGCAAGACTCCGGGCTCATAGTACTCCAAGCGGAAATCGGCGAGTCTTACGAAGAACGGCAGTTGCTCGAGGTCGTTGCCGTCCCCAACACGGACTTGGTTCTCCTGCATCTGCTCATACATTCCCATCCGGCCTTCGGGGATCTTGTCGATGCCGAGGAGGCGGCTCTGGAGAGCATGGCCGGGCTTCGAGCCCCACATGGCCCCGAGTAGAACGAGGATAGACCCCAGATGCATGAGCAATAGGGAGGGAACCCGCAAGAGCCGGCGAAACACAACGATCCCCGTCGCCAGCAGGGCGATGGCGGCGAACCAATACGCCACAAGCGGCACGGAATTGAAGAACGCCTGTGCCCGGTCGGCGCCGATGAAAGCGCCGTAGATTGACATCGCGGTCAACACAACGATGGCTACCAAGGCGGCCCATAGGACGAAGCGTTTGAATCGGCTCATGCGTTTCCCTTCACAACTCGCGGCTGCATCCCACCTTGCACAAGGCATACGGCCCCTACGCAAGGATTCCGTGAGTGCCGGCCAGTCTATCATTCGCTCGATTCGCAGACAAGCACTATGCCGGCAGCGGGACGGTGCGACTTCGATGTCCCTCCCCTCGATGGCAAGCCGTTCGCGAACCTGTAAGCGAATTGCCCAGGGAAGAGCAGGATTCTGCCTATTGTGAGTTCTTCTGCCCTGAATATAGAATCCGAGAATGGACGATGTGTGCGAGCGAATCGGATCGGCAAACGAGGGTCGGCGATTGCACCTTGACGAGGAGAAGAGCCATGAACGGACGCGAGAGCCAGATCAAACACAGAACTGCATTCAGACGGCTTGGCACGGTTCTCCTGCTGTGCCCGGCCTTCGCAGGCGTTGCGTGGTCCGGCAGCACAATGCGAGTGGAGGTTGCTGCCAACGCCGGGTACAAGGTGCTCGGCTGGAACAACCTCGGCATGCACTGCGTCGACAGCGACTTCTCCGTGTTCACGATTCTGCCGCCGTACAATACGATTCACGCTCAGGTCATAGACGATGGGGGCCGACTGGTGAATCCGCTGGGCGGCATCCGTGTCACCTATGAGGCGGCAGCCGACCCCAACGGCTCGATCAACACCACGTCGGCCGGCAAGACGAACTTCTGGCAACATGTCGAGGCGCTCTTCGGAATTACCTTACCGGTCGACGAGGGTCTGCCTGTCCCTGGCCCAGACTCCTTCGCCATGCCCGGCGTCGCCAACACGCCGCAAGCGATGGGCGTCGAAGCCGCCTCGGGCTGGTTCGCGGCGTATGGTATTCCCATCGTTCCGATAGATGATCTGGGACATCACAATCCGTATCCGTTGATGCGACTGACCGCATGGGCCGGCACGAGCCCACTCGGCAGTTCCGATGTGGTGCTTCCCGTCTCCGACGAAATGAACTGCCGGGCGTGCCATGCTTCGGGAGTGGGTCCTGCTGCCATGCCGACGGCGGGCTGGGTCTTTGACCCCGACTCAAACCGTGACTTCCGGCTGAATGTCCTGCGTCTGCACGACGAACGGAATGTGTTCAATCCGCTATTCCAGCAGGCGCTCGCATCCGCCGGCTACAATCCCGACGGTCTGTATGCGAGCGTTGTCAGCGACGGCGTGCCCCTCCTGTGTGCGCGATGCCATCTCTCCGAAGCCTTGCCGGGCAGCGGTGTCGCCGGCGTGTCGCCGCTGACCCAGGTCATGCACACGGTGCACTCCCACGTGGTGGATCCGGCGACCAGCATACCCCTGGACGCAGTAGCCAGCCAGTCCGCCTGTTACTATTGTCATCCGGGTGCCCAAACGCACTGCCTGCGAGGCGCCATGGCCAGACCGACGAGGGCGGACGGCAGCCTGGTCATGCCGTGTCAGAGTTGCCACGGCCTGATGAGCCGGGTCGGCGCCCCCAATCGCACCGGTTGGCTGGATGAGCCCACCTGCCAGAACTGCCACACGGGTACGGCGGTTCGCAACAACGGTCAGATTCGCTACGAATCGGCCTTCGATTCAAGCGGCCAACTTCGCCAGGCAGTGAGCACCGCCTTCGCGACCGACATCAATGTGCCGGCGCCGGGCCATTCGCTGTACCGCCATTCCACAGGCCACGGCGGGCTCTATTGCCAGGCCTGTCACGGCCCGACGCACGCGGAGTTTCCCAGCCTGGAGCGCAACGACAATCTCTCCAGCATCGCACTGGAGGGCCACGATGGGATGCTCGTGGAGTGCCAAGCCTGTCATGCGTCCCCCCCGGAGACGATCGACGGCGGACCGCACGGGTTGCACCCGGTCGGTCAGGGATGGGTCAAGAAGCACGGCGAGGCCGCGGAGGGCGAGGACGCCGTCCGATGCCAGGCCTGTCATGGTACCGATTACAGGGGGACGGTTTTGTCCAGCGCCCAGGCCGATCGCACTTTCGACGGTCACCACCTCGGAACCAGGACTTTCTCTCGGGGCCAGCAAATCGGCTGCCATCATTGTCATGGTGGGCTCAGCGGGAAATCCAACGGCGGCAGCGACGCCGGTCTGACGGCAGCCCGCATCAGTACGCACGCGAGCGTTGCCTCGCTGGCCCGCGACCCGCAAGACAACTTGTTGCCTTGACGCATGGTCTTGCATCACGGTTCTGCTGCGAAGCCGATGAGCCGGATCAACGATGGGCTTTCAAGCACGTTCGGATACCGCTGACCGTGGACTCGCTCGGCATGTTCGAAAGCGGCACAGATCAACGGCGTTGTTGGCAGGATGGCAGTTCACCGGCCGGTGCAGATTACGGCCCGGCGGAATTGACTCATCCTCCTTCATGGCGTCGCGACGTGTCGGTACAGGCCAATCCACCATCCACGGCCTCGGATCGTGCGGACGTGCAATCGTACGCACAGCCGGCAGCCCCATCCTCCAACAGCCAGGACAGTCGATCACAGCTTGATGTTTTCTGCGGCATCGCGTACACTGTAACGCTTGTTCGCCAAAGGGAATGTAAGATAGGCATGAAACTGGTCCTGCATAATCTGACGTATCACGATTGCCCCGTGGAGGTTCGCGAGAAAGTGACCCTGACGGGCGAGCAGCGTCGCGAGATGCTCCGCCAGATGCACCGTCGGGACCAGATTGGCGAGGGATTGATCCTCCAGACCTGCAACCGGCTTGAGTTCTACCTGTATGCGAAGCGGGATTTCGACTGCCGGGCCTTCCTGGGCGGATTGCTTGCCGCGTGCGGCGCGGAGGCAGTCGATGCCTGGGCCGCCCACAGCCGGGAGCTGTCCGGCATGGACGTGGTCCGGCACCTGTTCGAGGTGACCGCCGGGCTCGATTCTCAGATGGTCGGTGAGAACCAGATCCTCGCCCAGGTCAAGGCTGCGTACACCGAGTCGCTGGAGGCCCGCACGAGCAGGTTGGTCTTCCACCGGCTCCTGCACAGTGCATTCCGAGTGGGCAAGGCCGTGCGGACGCGGACCCACATCAACTGCGGGGCGGTCTCGATCGGCCTGGCGGCGGTGGAGCTGGCTCGGGAGAAGGTCGATCTGTCCGTCTCCAAGGTGATGATGATCGGGGCCGGGGAGAACGCCGAACTGATTGTGAATTACCTGTCGAAGGCGGGTGTATCCGGCCTGATCATCGCCAACCGAGACATCGAGAAGGCGCGGGCGATGGCCAGGCGATTCGATCGGGCCGAGGCCATCGGCCTCTCGGACATCGTTTCCCGCCTGGCGGATGTCGATGTGCTGATCAGCTCGACCGCGTCGCCGGAGCATGTTCTGACGCGGGCCGGGGTCGAATGGTCGCTCGCCGGGCGGTCTCGGCCGTTGCTGATTGTCGATATCGCGGTCCCGCGAGACATCGACCCGGCCATCGGGGGGCTCGATTGCGTCCGCCTGTACAACATCGACGACCTCGACGGGCAGATCGCCGCCAACCGCGAGAAACGCAATCGCGAGGTCCCCAAGGCCCAGGAGATCGTCGGGGAGTTCACCGCGATCTTCTCCCAATGGTACGAGTCGCTGGACTTGGTGCCGGTCATCTCCCGCCTGACCCAGATGGGCCTGGAGCTGGCCCGTGGCGAGGCGAAACGATACGCGAAGGACTTCGGCGATGCCAACGCGGAGAAGCTGCAAGCCTTCGCCGAATCGCTGGTGCGGAAGGTCCTGCACGGGCCGATCAGCTTCATCAAAGACGGCGGGGGCGAGCCCAGCGCCGAGCAGCTTCAGGCCATCGACCTGGTCAACAAGATGTTCCTCTCCCAGGACGAAGGGGACGAATGAGCCGCGTGCTGACCGTCGCAACACGCCGGGGCCGGCTGGCCGTCGCGCAGACGCAGAGCGTCATCGCCGCGTTGCAGGCGAAGCGTGCCGGGATCGAGATTCGTATCCGAGAGATCATCAGTGCCGGCGATCGCGACCGCAAAACCGCCCTGTGGGACCTGAGGGACACCGGGTTCTTCACCTCGCAATTGGAGCAAGCCTTGCTCGCCGGCGAGGCGGATCTCGCGGTGCACAGCTTCAAGGACCTGCCCACCCGCGAGGAGCAGGGTTTGGCGGTGCCGGCAGTGTGCGACCGGAACTGGCCTGAGGATTGTCTGTTGGCGAAACGGCGGATCCGGACCCTCGACGATCTGCCGCGGTCGGCCCGCATCGGGACATCGAGCCTCCGGCGGGCGGCCCAACTGCGGGGCCTCCGGCCGGATTTGGAGCTGGTCCCGCTTCGCGGCAACGTCCAGACGCGCATCGGTAAGCTGCAAACCACGGATCTGGATGCCATCGTCCTTGCCCGGGCGGGTCTGGAGCGACTAGGATTGACCGACGCAATCTCCATCGTGTTCGACCCGACGGAATTTACCCCGGCGCCGGCCCAGGGGGCGCTCGCCGTGCAAACTCGGGCCGATGACGAGGCGACGGTGGCAATCGTCCGAGCCATCGACGATGAATCGTCACGGGCTGCGGCTCTGGCCGAGCGACGGGTGCTCGCGACGATGCAGTGTGGCTGTCACGCGCCGGTGGGGGCATATGCCGACCACCGGGGCGACACTATCGAGGTGTACGCGTTCATATCCGATGTCGAAGGCCGTCGGATGATCCGCAGGCAGGAGCGGGGGCCGGTGTCGCAGGCGATGCACGTGGCCGAGCGAGTGGCCCTCGGATTGCTGGACGCCGGCGGCAGAGACATCCTTCGCGAACTGGAGAAGGAGTAGGAGAGCCATGCAGCCGGGGATGAACAAGCCAATGGTGTACTTGGTGGGCGCCGGGCCGGGACGTGCGGACCTGATCACGCTGCGCGGGGCCGAACTGCTCAAGGCGGCCGACTGCGTCATCATCGACAAGCTGGCCAATCCGGCCCTGCTGGAACTGGTCCGCAAGGACGCCGAGATCATCCACGTGCCCAAACGGATTGGGGCGGGTTCGTTCACGCAGGACCAGATCAACCGGATTCTTCTCGGCAAGGCCCTTGAGGGCAAGACCGTGGTCCGGCTCAAAGGGGGCGACCCGTGCGTCTTCGGCCGCTGCACCGAGGAGGTCGCGTTGCTCGACGATGCCGGCGTTGCATTCGAAATCGTGCCTGGCATCACGGCGGCCATTGCCGCCGCCGAGTACACAGGCATCATGCTTACGGACCGTCGCTACAGTTCCCAGGTGGCCTTCATCACGGGTCGGGAGGCGGAAGGCAAGGAGGAGACGAACCTCGATTGGGATGTGCTGGCCCGGTTCCCCGGCACGCTCGTGTTCTATATGGGCATCGGTGCACTGCCTTCAATTGTTGAGAAGCTCATGGCGAGTGGCCTATCCGCCGAGACGCCCGCGGCCCTCGTGGCCGATGCGACGCTGCCCACGCAGCGGCTGGTCCAGGCGCCCCTGGGCCGGATCGCTGAAGAGTGCGAGAAACAGCGGATCGAGCCGCCGTCGCTGATCATCATCGGTCCCGCAGCGGCCGGTGATGCGAGCTTGAACTGGTTCATGAAATTGCCGCTGTTTGGCAAGGGGGTGGTCGTCACGCGAGATCCCGCGGGCAATGCGGATTCCGCCCGCAAAGTGATCGCTCGCGGGGGGCGACCCGTCGAGTACCCCACGCTGGCCATCCAGACGCTGACGGATCGCAACGAGTTCGTTCATATGCTCGCGGAGTTCTCCAGCTATGACTGGGTAATCTTCACGAGTGCCAACGGCGTCCGGGTATTCTTCGAGGCCCTCGGCGATCTCGGCAAGGACGCCCGGGTCTTCGGTGGGATGAAGGTCGCGGCCATCGGGCCCAGGACGGCCGAAACGTTGCAGCAATCCGGAATCCGGGCCGACTTTGTGCCCGGCGTTTTCACGGGCCGGGAGCTTGCCCGGCAGCTCATCGGCTACACCGACCTGCGGGGCAAGAGAGTGTTGCTCCTGCGTTCGGAAATCGCCTCCGATGAACTCGTGCGGGGCCTCGAAACGGGGGGCGCCGACGTAACGGATGTTCCGGTGTACACCGCCGTGCCACAGAAGGGCGATGATGTGGCCCTGATTGCCCAGATGCAGCAGGGGCGAATCCGGTGGCTGACGTTCGCCAGTCCCTCGGCCGTCCGGTCGTTCTTCGAACAAATCCCGCCCGAGGTGGTACACTCCTATGGTGTCAAGGTTGCCTCGGTCGGCCCGGTGACCTCGAAGGAGCTGGCCGAGTTCGGCGTCCGGGTCGATGTCGAGGCGACGGAACACACGATCGACGGCCTGCTCGACGCGATCGAGAACGTCGAGCGTCGTGCGTGATGCGTCGATCTCAGCGTACAGTGAATCGCTGTTGCTGAATCGCAATCGTAAATAGTAAATTGTAGATAGCAAATCCAAAGATGATAAACATCTCCAAACTCTATTGCGGCCTGGGCGGTCAGTCGGATGATCTGCGGTATCGCAGGGATCGCCATGTCGGCCCGGTCGTTGCATACAACTGCACCCGACGCTGCAACCTTCGGTGCCTGCATTGCTACAGTGCCTCCGACGCCGGTTGCGGCGACTTGGAAATGACCACGGACCAGGCGAAGCAGTTCCTGGGTCAGCTCCGGGAGGCCGGGGCCCCGGTGTGTCTGTTCAGCGGCGGCGAGCCGCTCCTTCGCCCGGACCTCTTCGATTTGCTGGGCGAGGCCGGGCGAATCGGACTGCCGACGGTAATCTCGACCAACGGCACGCAGATCGACGCCCATGTCGCGCGTCGGCTCCGAGAGGTGAGCCTTCGCTATGTGGGCGTTTCACTCGATGGGCGGGAGCCGTTCCACGACAGCTTCCGCCAGGTCAAGGGCAGCTTCCCGGCGGCCCTTTCGGGCATTGAGTGTTGCCGCCAGGCGGGCTTGCGAACGGGCCTTCGTTTCACGATCACGCAGGCGAATGCCGGCGAAGTCCCGGCGGTCTTCGACATCGCCCGGGACATCGGGGTCCGGCGGATCTGCTTCTACCACCTCGTCCGCAGCGGCCGGGCCGCCCAGTTGCAGGAGCAGGGGCCGGGCCCGGAGCGGATGCGACAGGTGCTCGACACGATCTGCGACCGGACCCGCGAATTCGTCGAGCGAGACCTGGTCGATGAGGTGCTGACTGTGGGCAACCACGCCGACGGCCCATATCTGCTGCTGCGAATGGGGCGCGAGAATCATCCGGGTTTCGAACAGGCGAGAGAACTGCTCGAAGCCAACGGTGGCAACCGCGTCGGCGACAAGATCGCCTGCGTCGCCTGGGACGGCACCGTGTACCCCGACCAGTTCTGGCGCAACTACCCGCTCGGCAACGTGATGCAGACGCCTTTCAAGGAGATCTGGTCGAATGCCGCCGACCCGGTCCTGGGGAAGCTCCGCAACAAGGATACGTTCGCCGATCCGCGATGCCTGAAGTGCCAATGGTTCCGTTTGTGCAAGGGCAATTACCGGTTCCTCGATTCCGACCCGGCGGATGCCCACTGGCGAAACGAACCTGCCTGCTATCTGACGGACGAGGAGACCGGTGTTTCCCGCGTCCGCCCTGTGTCTATGACACGGTGATATCTGGGCGTGGCGTGGATTGTGCGCGGCGCCACGGGAAGGGAGAATTCATGCACCGGCATCTGGGTCCTGCAGTTCTGTTCGCCGTGATTGTCTTATCACCGTTGGCG
>ENA-UPTA01001909-UPTA01001909.1-activated-sludge-metagenome-genome-assembly--contig:-NODE-1909-length-22312-cov-7.628297_pt1 | contig 22312 bp, 23 predicted proteins | sample MGYA00238184_ERZ773361 | MGnify/ENA primary metagenome ERZ773361 (study PRJEB29100, sample SAMN05720205) | activated sludge metagenome | isolation source: anaerobic digester from wastewater... | reverse complement strand
GAAACGCCGAAGGGCGACCGGAGTCGCCCTTCGATCGGCGCCGCGGACGGCGCCCCACGCGCAGCCCCGCGAGGCGGGGCGACGCGCGCCGTGTCTGCGTTACTGGATCTTGGCCTTGGCGCGCAGGTCCTGCTGCAGCGTCTGGACGCGGCGGCGCTCGAGTTCCTGCTGGATCTGGGGCTTGACCTGCTCCAGCGGCGGCGGCGACGACTCGCGCACGTCGTCCAGGCGGATCACGTGCCAGCCGAACTGCGTCTGCACCGGCACTTCGGTGAACTTGCCCTTTTCGAGCTTGACCATCGCGTCGGAGAACGGCTTCACGAAGGTGCCCGCGCCGTTCCAGTCCAGGTCGCCGCCCTTGGCCGCCGATCCGGTGTCCTTGGACTGCTTGGCCAGCTCCTCGAACTTCGCGCCCTTCTTCAGCTGCTCGATGATCTTCTTGGCGTCGTCTTCCTTCTCGACCAGCACGTGGCGCGCCTTGTACTCCTTGTCGCCGCCGGACTTCGCGACCTTGTCGTACTCGCCCTTGATCTCGGCATCGGTGATCGGGTTGGTCTTCAGGTGATCGCGGATCAGCGCACGGATCAGGATCTCCTGGCGCGCGTTGTCGAGCTGGCGCTGCACTTCGGCGTTGCGCAGCAGGCCCTTCTTCTCGGCCTCCTGGGAGAAGAGCTCGCGTGCGATCAGCTCGTCGCGGACGGCGGCGCGCAGCTCGGGGGAGTCGGGCCGGCCCTGGGCCGCAAGCGCGGCGACGAAGTCGTCGACCTTCTGTTTCGGGATCGCCTTGTTGTTGACGACGGCGGCGTTCTGCGCCCAGCCGGTCGACGCCGCGCCGATCATCAGGGTCAGGGCGACCGTGCGGACGCGGTTACGGATCAGGCTCATCGAAGTTCCTCGTGCGATTGATTCGGGACGGAATGGGGAAAGGCGCGGCGAACGGAACCGGCCGGGGGGTCGGCGATCCGGGGCCGGGGCGCGCGCAGGTGCGCAGGGCCGGGTCCCGAAGGCCGGACGTCCGTGTGTCAGGGCGTTCGGGCCTCGATCACCAGTGCATGGATCCGGTGGGGCATCCAATCGAGCACCGCATCATACACGAGGCGATGCCGCGCCAGAGGCGCCTTTCCGACGAAGCGCGCACTGGTCAGCCGGACGGTGAAATGGCCGGCGCCGCCGGCCGCGCCGGCGTGTCCGGCATGCTGTGCGCTGTCGTCGACGACCTCGATCGGATCGCCGGGGAAGTGCGCCTGGAGGCGCGCGCGCAGCTCGTCGATGGTGGGACGCATCAGGGCTGCTCCTCCTGCACGTGGCGGCTGAAGTACAGCGCCTGGGCGATGACGAACAGCACGGTCAGGCCCAGCGACCCGAACAGCTTGAAGTTCACCCACACGTCGGTCGAGAACGACTGGGCGATCAGGATGTTGAGCACGCCCAGCGCGGCGAAGAACACCACCCAGGCGAGGTTCAGGCGATCCCAGACGAACGCGGGAAGCCGCACCTGCTTGCCCATCATCGCCTCGATCAGGTTGCGCTTCATCGCGTAGCGCGACACCAGCAGCGCCACGGCGAACGCGGCGTACAGCACCGTCGGCTTCCACTTGATGAAGGTCTCGTCGCGGAACAGCAGGGTCATGCCGCCGAACACGACGATGATCACCAGGCTGGCCCACTGCATGTTGTCGACCGTGCGGCCGCGCAGCTTCAGCCAGGCGATCTGGCCGGCACTGGCGACGATGGCCAGCGCCGTGGCCACGAAGATGCCGTGCGTCTTGTACGCGACGAAGAACAGGATGATGGGGAACAGGTCGGAGAGCAGCTTCATCGGATCCTCGGAGGCGTCGGGCCCTAGTGCATCGAGCGGGCGGCGGCCGCCGCGATGGGGGCCGAGGGGGCGTTCAGCAGGGCGAGGTTCCAGCCCGTCTGGCCGAGCGTCTTGCGGAACAGCTCGATGACGCCGTGCAGCGCGGTCTGCGACAGCACCAGGGCGACGGATTCGCGGCTGCCGGCGGCGGCCGGTTCCGCGGGTGCAGCCGCTGGACCGGGCACCGCCGCCCCAGGCACCGCCGGTCCAGGCACCGCCACTCCGGATGTGGCCGCCGCCCCGGGCGTGGCCACCGGCGCCGGGGCGGAGCGGGTGCGGTAGTGAAACTCCAGGACCCACTTCTGGTCGGTGCGCCGGCGCCCGCAGCGGATGCCGGTGACCAGTGCCGGGTGAGCGCCGGTGCGCGCCTGCGGATCGTGCGCGGCGCGCTCGGTGCGCCCGAGCGTGACCTGCGCGGCGAACGCGTCGTGGTGCGAGGAGGCGATCGCCTTGCGCACCGAGGGGTCCGCCGACTCGGGCACCTGCGCCGAGGCCTGCGCGAGCTGGTCGAAGCGCTCGGCCAGGTGCGCGCAGACGCGCCGCGTCAGGTGCAGGCGGTACCGGGCCTCGTCCGGGGCCTCGACCTCGGCTTCGAGCCGGTCCTCGACCGGGTCGTACCGCAGGCCGAATGCGCGCGACATGGCCGGTGCAGCGGTGCTGCGGCGGACGTCAGGCGCCGGTGGCCGGGGCCGCGGCGTCGCCCGCGGCGGCCTTGGCCTTGTTGGCACGGTCGACCAGCTCGGACATCAGGCGCTGCTGCAGGCGCAGGGCGTTGGCGAAGCCGTCCAGCGGCATGACGATCGACTGGGTGGTCTCGTACTTGGTGGTCTGCTTGCCGTCTTCGACCGCCGACTGGCCGGTGCCGAATTCCATGCGGACCAGGCCGTTGTGGATCGACATGTTGATGAGACGGTCGGCGAACGCGGTGGGGATGCTCATGTGAACCCTTCAATCGTCGGTGGGGATGGGAATCGCGCATTATATAATGTTCGATTCACTGAACCCCACCCTCGGAGTCCCGAATGGCCGACCGCACCCGTACCCGCCGCAACACCCTCGAGCGTCGCTGCATGCCCAAGTCGCTGAAGCGCCTCTTCAAGGGTGCGCCGCGCCCCATCTTCCGCATGCTCGAGAAGGTCAAGAAGGCCTGAGCATCGCCGGGTCGCCGGCCCCCTGCGGGGCGCGGCCCCGAACGGAGCGTACGGCGCGGCGCGCAAGCCCTGCCGGCCCCCTCCGACACAGCATCCGCGGGACCCCGACGCCAGGGCGTTCCGCAGTGCGGCATCCGTCCCGTCTGCGTGCGCGTTCCGATCCCCGGGCCGGGCACGCGGCGCGCGTGTGCCTGCCTGGCGTGACGGCTCCGACTTGACGGGCGACGGCCCCGGGCGGGACCATCCCGCCTCGTCCGAACAACCCCCTCCGGAGACCGCGTCATGCAAGGCCTGATGATGGACATGCCGCTGCTGATCTCGTCGATCCTGCAGCATGCCGACCGCCACTTCGGCGACACCGAGATCGTGTCGCGCCGCGTGGAAGGCGACATCCACCGCTACACGTATTCGCAGTGCCACCAGCGGGCGCGCCGCGTCGCCGACGCGCTGACCCGCCTGGGCGTGCACAACGGAGACCGCATCGCGACGCTGGCCTGGAACGGGTACCGCCACATGGAGCTGTACTACGCGGTCGGCGGCATGGGCGCGGTGGCGCACACCATCAATCCGCGCCTGCACCCCGACCAGATCGCCTGGATCGTCAACCACGCCGGCGACAGCTACCTGGCGTTCGACACGACCTTCCTGCCGATCATCGAGGCGATCGCCGCGAAGTGCCCCACGGTCAAGGGCTGGATCGCGATGATCGACGCCGACAAGCATCCGGTGTCCGACAAGATCCCGAACCTCATCAACTACGAGACGCTGCTGGCCGGCGGCAACGACGACTTCCAGTGGCCGGAGCTCGACGAGCGTTCGGCGGTGGCGCTGTGCTACACGTCCGGCACGACCGGCAACCCGAAGGGCGCGATGTACTCGCACCGCTCGACGGTGCTGCACGCCTACGCCGCGGCGCTGCCCGACGCGATGGGCGCGTCCTCGCGCGACAGCATCCTGCCGGTGGTGCCGATGTTCCACGTCAATGCGTGGGGCCTGCCGTACACCGCGCCGATGGTCGGCGCCAAGATGGTGTTCCCGGGGCCGGCGCTCGACGGCAAGTCGCTGTACGAGCTGTTCGAGACCGAGGGCGTGACGTTCTCGGCCGGCGTGCCGACGGTCTGGCTGGGCCTGCTGCAGCACGTCAAGCAGCACGACCTGAAGTTCTCGACCTTCAAGCGCACCGTGATCGGCGGCTCGGCCTGCCCGCCCGCCATGATCCGCACGTTCAACGACGATTACGGCGTCGAGGTCGTGCACGCGTGGGGCATGACGGAGCTCTCGCCGCTGGGCACGCTGTCCAAGCTCGCCGGCAAGCACCAGAAGCTCAGCCCGGCGGCGCAGCAGAAGATCCTCGAGAAGCAGGGTCACGTCATCTACGGCATCGACATGAAGATCGTCGGTGACGACGGCCAGGACCTGCCCTGGGACGGCACCACGTTCGGCAACCTGCTGGTGCGCGGGCCCTGGGTGATCAAGGAGTACTTCAAGGGCGAGGGCGGAGATCCGCTGGTCTACGACAAGGAAGGCCGCGGCTGGTTCCCGACCGGTGACGTCGCGACGATCGACGCCGACGGCTACATGCAGATCACCGACCGCAGCAAGGACGTGATCAAGTCGGGCGGCGAGTGGATCAGTTCCATCGACCTCGAGAACCTGGCCATCGCCCATCCGGCCGTGGCCAACGCGGCGGTGATCGGCGTCGCGCATCCGAAGTGGGACGAGCGCCCGCTGCTGATCGTCGCCCGCAAGCCCGGCGCGGAGGTCACGCGTGAAGAGCTGCTGAAGTTCTACGAGGGCAAGATCGCCAAGTTCTGGATGCCGGACGACGTGCAGTTCGTCGACGCCATTCCGCTGGGCGCCACCGGCAAGATCCTCAAGACCAAGCTGCGCGAGCAGTTCAAGGACTACACGCTGCCGACGGCCTGACGCACCCGCGGCGCGCGCCTTGCACCGGGCGCGCGCCGGCGTGCCGTCCGCGCGCCGGGGGCTTTGCACTTCGCGCTACACTCCCCCGGCTCACGGTCGGGGCACCTTCCGCGCGCAGTCCGGCCGATGCCGCCGCCTGCGCACCGGGCGGGCCGATCCGCTTGCAGGCCCCGCGCATTCCGGCCGAAAAAGGCACGGTCGTTCGCTTCTGCGACCTTGCGACCGTACGCGTCGATTCGACTCTACAGGGAGACGTTGTGACTCAAGCACACTACGCAACCCACGGCGACGTCGCCGTGATCACGATGGACAACCCGCCGGTCAACGGGCTCGGCCACGGCCTGCGACGCGGCATCCTCGAGGGTCTGCGCGCGGCGCTGGCCGACGACGCGATCAGGGCGGTCGTGCTGACGGGCGCCGGCAAGGCGTTCTCGGGCGGCGCCGACATCCGCGAGTTCAACACCCCGGCCGCGTTTGCGCAGCCGAGCCTGCACACGGTGATCGACGCGATCGAGGCCTCGACCAAGCCGGTCGTCGCCGCAGTGCACTCGGTGGCGATGGGCGGGGGTCTCGAGCTCGCGCTCAGCTGCCACTTCCGCGTGGCCGCACCGGGCGCGCAGATCGCGCTGCCCGAAGTCAACCTCGGCCTGCTGCCGGGCGCCGGCGGCACGCAGCGCCTGCCGCGCGTGATTCCGTTCGAGCTCGCGCTGAACATGATCGTGGGCGGCTTCCCGGTGAAGTCGGAGAAGTTCAAGGGTACGAAGCTGTTCGACGAGATCGTCGAGGGCGACCTGATGGCCGGTGCGATCGCGTTCGCGCGCAAGGCCGTCGCCGAGAACCGCGGCCTGCCGCTGGTGCGCAACCTCAAGGTCGACTATCCGCACGCGCAGGGGTACCTGCAGGCGGCGCGCGCCGCGGTGCGTGCTGCATATCCGAACCTGCCGGCGCCGATGAACTGCCTGGAGGCCGTGGCCGCATCCACCCGCGGCACCTTCGACGAGGGCCTGGCGCGCGAGCGCCAGCTCTTCATCGAGCTGATGGAAGGGCCCGAGTCGCGCGCGCTGCGCCACATCTTCTTCGGCGAGCGTGCCGCGGCCAAGATCCCCGACGTGCCGGCCGACACCCCGGTGCGCGAGATCAAGTCCGCCGCCGTGATCGGCGCCGGCACGATGGGCGGCGGCATCGCGATGAACTTCGCCAACGCCGGGATTCCGGTGACGGTGCTCGAGGCCAAGCAGGAGGCCCTCGATCGCGGCATCGCCACCATCCGCAAGAACTACGAGAACACGGCGAAGAAGGGCCGCATCACGGCCGACGACGTGGCCAGGCGCATGGGGCTGATCACCCCCACGATGTCGTACGACGACATCCGCAACGCCGACATCGTGATCGAGGCCGTGTTCGAGGACATGGACGTCAAGGAGGCGGTGTTCCGCAAGCTCGACGAGGTGATGAAGCCGGGGGCGATCCTCGCCTCCAACACGTCGACGCTGGACGTCGACAAGATCGCGTCGTTCACCAGGCGTCCGCAGGACGTGATCGGCACGCACTTCTTCAGTCCGGCCAACGTGATGCGTTTGCTCGAGATCGTGCGCGGCGCCAAGACGGGCAAGGACGTGCTCGCCACGACGATGAAGCTGTCGGCGAAGATCCGGAAGCTCGGCGTGGTCTCGGGCGTGTGCGACGGGTTCATCGGCAACCGCATGATCAACCAGTACAGCCGCCAGGCCGGCTACATGATCGAGGAGGGCGCCACGCCGCAGCAGGTCGACCGCGCGATCGAGAAGTTCGGCTTCGCGATGGGGCCGTTCCGCATGGCCGACCTCGCCGGCAACGACGTCGGCTGGTACATCCGCAAGCGTCACTACGCCGAGCATCCGGAGATGAAGTTCCCGAAGTTCGCCGACAAGATCTGCGAACTGGGCCGCTTCGGCCAGAAGACCGGCGCCGGCTACTACAAGTACGAGCCCGGCAAGCGCAACGCGATTCCCGATCCGCTGGTCGAGGAGATGCTGGTCAAGCACCGGGCCGAGCAGGGCATCACGCCGCGCAAGCTGACCGACGACGAGATCGTGCACCGCCTGATGTTCGCGCTGGTCAACGAAGGCGCGAAGATCCTCGAGGAGGGCATCGCGATGCGCGCGTCCGACATCGACATGATCTACCTCACCGGCTACGGCTTCCCGCGCTTCCGCGGCGGCCCGATGCTGTATGCGGACATGTTCGGGCTGTACAACGTCGTGAACCGCCTGAACGACTTCGCCGCGCAGGCCGCGAAGACGCCCAATGGCGACGCCGACTGCTGGAAGCCCGCCCCGCTGCTGGCGAAGCTCGCGGCCGAAGGCAAGAGCTTCAACGGCTGAACGCCGCCCACGTCATCCGGCGCCCCCGCAGTGCGCGGGGGCGCGCGACCCGGCCGACGGCCGGTGCTCACTGAGGAAAGGAACCTGAAATGCGTGAAGCAGTCATCGTGTCCACCGCCCGCACGGGCCTGGCGAAATCCTGGAAAGGCGCCCTCAACATGACCCACGGCGCGACGATGGGCGGCGTCGTGGTCAAGGCCGCGATCGAGCGCGCCGGCATCGACGCGGCCGAGGTCGAGGACGTGCTGATGGGCTGCGCGACCCCCGAAGGCGCGACCGGCTCGAACATCGCACGGCAGATCGCGCTGATGGCGGGCTGCCCGATCACCACGTCGGGCGTCACCATCAACCGCTTCTGCTCGTCGGGCCTGCAGACGATCGCGATGGCCGCGCAGCGCGTGATCGCCGGCGAGGCCGACATCTTCGTGGCGGGTGGCGTCGAGTCGATCTCGTGCGTGCAGAACGAAGCCAACACGCACATGATCGCCGACCCGAACATGGTCGCGAAGAAGCCCGACATCTACCTGCCGATGCTGCAGACGGCCGAGATCGTGGCCAAGCGCTACGGCATCACGCGCGAGGCGATGGACCAGTACGGCGCGCGCAGCCAGCAGCGCGCGTGCGCGGCCGCGGCGGCCGGCAAGTTCAAGGACGAGATCGTGCCGATCACCACGCGCATGGCGGGGCCCGACAAGGCCACCGGCATGATCGTCACGAAGGAGGTCACGCTCACCGACGACGAGGGCCGCCGCGAGGGCACCACCTACGAGAGCATCGCGGGCATCCGCCCGGCGATCCCGGGCGGCGTGATCGCCGCCGGCAACGCCAGCCAGTTCTCCGACGGCGCGGGCGCCTGCGTGGTGATGGACGCGAAGCTCGCCGAGAAGCGCGGGCTCAAGCCGCTGGGTTATTTCCGCGGCTTCGCGGTCGCCGGCTGCGAGCCCGACGAGATGGGCATCGGCCCGGTGTACGCGGTGCCGAAGCTGCTGGCGCGTGCCGGCCTGAAGGTGCAGGACATCGACCTGTGGGAGCTGAACGAGGCGTTCGCCGTGCAGGTGATCTACTGCCGCGACAAGCTCGGCATCCCCGACGACCGGCTCAACGTCAACGGCGGCGCGATCGCGGTCGGGCATCCGTATGGCGTCAGCGGTCAGCGGCTGACCGGTCATGCGCTGATCGAGGGCAAGCGGCGCGGCGGCAAGTGGGCGGTGGTCACGATGTGCATCGGCGGCGGCATGGGGGCGGCCGGCCTGTTCGAGATCGCCTGACCCCGCCGGGCGGCGGGCGTGTGCAGCGTGCGTGTCATCGCGCGCGCCATTCGCTTCGCCGCGCAGCGCCCCATCGTCACCGCGGCCCGGGCTCCCCCCCGGGCCGCGACTTTTCCCATGCCGGACGCATGCGTCCGGCGACCGGCCCGGACCCGTTGCCATGGATTCGAAGATCCTCTCCCGTCGTGACCTGTCGTTCCTGCTGCACGAGTGGCTCGACGTTGCGGCCCTCACGTCGCGGCCGCGCTTCGCCGACCATTCGCGCGAGACCTTCGACGCGGCGCTCGACACCGCGGCGCGGATCGCCACCGAGCAGTTCGCACCGATCAACCGTCTGCTCGACACCGACGAGCCCCGCTTCGACGGCGAGCGCGTGCACACGCCCGAGCCGCTGAAGAAGGCGCTGCGGGCGTTCTGCGACGCGGGCATGATGTCGGCCGGCTTCGACGCGGCGCACGGCGGCATGCAGCTGCCGTACACGGTCGAGCGGGCCTGCTTCGCCTGGTTCAACGGCGCGAGCATCGGCGCGGCGGCCTACCCGCTGCTCACCATGGGCAACGCCAATCTGCTGCTGGCGCACGGCAGCCCGGAGCAGGTCGCGACCTGGGTGCCGCCCATGCTCGCCGGGCAGTGGTTCGGCACGATGTGCCTGTCCGAGCCGCAGGCCGGCTCCTCGCTGTCCGACATCCGCACGCGCGCCGAGCCGCAGCCCGACGGCAGCTACCGGCTGTTCGGCAACAAGATGTGGATCTCGGGCGGCGAGCAGGACCTCACCGAGAACATCGTGCACCTGGTGCTGGCCAAGATCCCGAACGCCGACGGCAGCCTGCCGCCGGGCGTGAAAGGCATCTCGCTGTTCCTGGTGCCCAAGGTGCTGCTCGACGCGCAGGGCGGGCTCGGCGAGCGCAACGACGTGACGCTGGCCGGTCTGAACCACAAGATGGGCTATCGCGGCACCACCAACACCCTGTTGAATTTCGGCGAGGGACGCCACCTGCCGGGCGGGCGCGCCGGCGCCGTCGGGCAGCTGGTCGGCCAGCCGGGGCAGGGCCTGAGCTGCATGTTCCACATGATGAACGAGGCGCGGATCGGTGTCGGCATGGGGGCGGTGATGCTCGGGTACACCGCGTACCTGCATGCGCTCGACTACGCCCGCAACCGCCCGCAGGGCCGCCCGCCCAAGGGCAAGGACCCGGCCGCGCCGCAGGTGCCGATCGTCGCGCACGCCGACGTGCGTCGCATGCTGCTGGCGCAGAAGGCGTACGTGGAAGGCGGGCTTGCACTGACCCTGTACTGCGCCCGTCTCGTCGACGAGCAGAACAGCGCGCCCGACGCGGCCGCGCGCGCCGATGCGCATCGGCTGCTGGAACTGCTCACGCCGGTGGCCAAGAGCTGGCCGTCGCAGTGGTGCCAGGAAGCCAACAGCCTCGCGATCCAGGTGCACGGCGGCTACGGCTACACGCGCGACTATCCGGTCGAGCAGTTCTACCGCGACCAGCGTCTGAACCCCATCCACGAAGGCACGCACGGCATCCAGGGGCTGGACCTGCTCGGGCGCAAGGTGCGCATGGAGTCCGGCGCTGCGATGACCGCGTACGGCGTGGCGCTCGACCGCACCGCGTCCGCCGCGCGCGGCGTCGGCGGCGAGTGGTCGGACGCGGCCGACGCGCTGCTGCGCTGGCGTGCGCGGATCGACGCCGTGATCGCGCGCCTGCACGGCTGCGGGGACGTCGACCGCACGCTCGCCAATGCCAGCGTCTTCCTCGAGGCGTTCGGCCACCACGTGGTGGCCTGGCTGTGGCTCGAACAGGCGATCGCCGCGGCACGTGCGCGCGACGCGCTGCCCCCGCAGGCCGCAGACGCCGAGCGGGCGTTCTACGACGGCAAGCTCCAGGCCGCGCGGTTCTTCCTGCGCTGGGAGCTGCCCAGGATCGGGCCGATGCTCGACCTGCTGGATTCCATCGATACGACGACCCTGGACATGCGCGATGCGTGGTTCTGATTCCCGAGACGACCGGCCGGCCGAGGCCGGCGCACCTTCCGGCCAGTCGGCCGTGACCTCTGGCGGGACAGCCGTTCCCCCTGGCGGGACGGCCGTTCCCCAAGGTCAGTCGGCCGTGACGCCGGGCCAGTCGGCCGTGCAGCCGCCGGCCGTGATGTTCATCCATCACCTCGGCATCCGCATCGAGGAGGCGATCGGCGGCCGCTCGACGCTGGTGCTCGACCTCAAGCCCGAGCTGCTGAACACGCGCGGCGCGATGCACGGCGGCGTGGTGATGACCATGCTCGACGTGAGCATGGCGCAGGCGGCGCGCTCGATGGTGCGCCACCAGGGCGAGACCGATCACGGGGTGATGACGATCGAGCTGAAGTCCACCTTCATGCGCGGCAACACCGGCAAGCGCGTGATCGCCCGCGGGCACTGCGTGCACCGCACGCCGAGCCTGTGCTTCTGCGAAGCCGAGGTCGTCGAAGAAGACGGCCGCGTGCTGGCCCGCGGATCCGGTACCTTCAAGGTCTTGCGCCCGCGTGCCGCGGCGGGGCGTACGACGCGCTGACGCCAGCGGCCCTCTTCCATCCACCCACAAGGAGACTCCTCCATGCCCGTGAACAAGCAATGGTTGCTCGTCAGCCGGCCGAAAGGTCAGGTCAGTCCCGACAACTTCCGCCTGGTCGAATCTCCGGTGCCCGACCTGGGGCCGGGCGAGGTGCTGGTGCGCAACCACTACATGTCGCTGGACCCGTACATGCGCGGCCGCATGGACGAAGGGAAGTCGTATGCCGCGCCGCAGCCGCTCGACGCCGTGATGCAGGGCGGCACCGTCGGCGAGATCGTGGCCAGCAACAACCCCGGCTTCGTGATCGGCGACAAGGTCGTCGGCCCCATGGGCTGGCAGCTCTACGGCAAGAGCGACGGCGTCAACCTGCGCAAGGTCGACACGCGGCAGGTGCCCCTGCAGGCGTACCTCGGTGCCGTCGGCATGCCGGGCGTCACCGCCTGGGTGGGCCTGAACATGATCATCGCGCCGAAGGCCGGCGAGACGGTGGTCGTGTCGGCCGCCAGCGGGGCGGTCGGCGCGGTGGTGGGCCAGCTGGCCAAGCAGAAGGGCTGCCGCGTCGTCGGTGTGGCCGGCGGAGCCGAGAAGTGCGCGGCCGTCGTCAACGAGTTCGGCTTCGACGCCTGTGTCGACTACAAGGCCGGCAACCTGGCGGGCGACCTGAAGGCGGCGACGCCCGGCGGCATCGACGGCTGCTTCGAGAACGTCGGCGGCGCGGTGCTCGACACGGTGCTCTCGCGCATGAACGCGTTCGGGCGCATCGCGGTGTGCGGCCTGATCTCCGGCTACAACGGCGAGCCGATGCCGATCGAGAACTTCCGCTCGGTGCTGATCAACCGGCTGAAGATCCAGGGCTTCATCGTGTCCGAGCACATGGAGCTGTGGCCGCAGGCGCTGTCCGAGCTCGCCGCCCAGGTGGCGAGCGGCCAGCTGCGCTACCGCGAGACGGTCGCGCAGGGCATCGAATCCGCGCCGGAGGCCTTCATCGGGCTGCTGAAGGGCCGCAACTTCGGCAAGCAGCTGGTCAAGCTGATATGAAAACGTTCCAGGACAAGGTGGCGGTGATCACCGGCGCCGGCAGCGGCTTCGGGCGTGCGTTCGCGCAGGTCGGCGCGCGCCTCGGCATGAAGCTGGTCCTGGGCGACGTGCAGCGCGACGCGCTCGACGCCGTGCTCGTCGAGCTGCGCGCGGCCGGCGCCGACGTCGAGGCGACGGTGTGCGACGTGTCGCGCGCGTCCGACGTGCAGGCGCTCGCCGACCTGGCCGTCCACCGCTACGGCGCGATCCACGTGGCCTTCAACAACGCCGGTGTCGCCGGGCAGGGCGGCTATCTGTGGGAGAGCAGCGAGAAGGACTGGCAGTGGGTGCTGGGCGTCAACGTGATGGGCGTGGCCAACGGCATCCGGAGCTTCGTGCCCCAGATGCTGGCGCAGAAGTGCGCGTGCCACGTCGTCAATACCGCGTCGGTGGCGGGGCTGATCTCGCCGCAGCTGCTGGGCATCTACAACGCCAGCAAGCAGGCGGTGGTTGCGATGAGCGAGACGCTGTTCCACGACCTGCGGGTGGCCGGCGCCGACATCGGCGTGACCGTGCTGTGCCCGGCCTTCGTGCCGACCGGCATCTTCGACTCGCACCGCAACCGGCCGGCCGAGCTGACCGAGGTGCGGCAGCTCACGCCGTCGCAGATCGCCGCCCAGCAGGCCGGCGAGAAGGCGGTGCAGTCGGGGCGACTCAGCGCCGCCGACGTCGCGGAGCTCACCTTCGAGGCGATCCGTACGCGCCGCTTCTACCTGATTACGCACCCGAAAATCCTGCCGTCGGTCGAGCTGCGCATGCAGGACATCCTCGCGCAGCGCGATCCGTCCGATCCGTTCTCCTACAAGCCGGACGTCGCGGCCAGGGCGCCCTGATCGCATGCGGCCGCGCGCGGGCGCGGCCGGGAGGAACCCAATGGCCCTGGATCCCCAGGTCGAGAAGATCCTGTACTGGGTCGAGCGCGCGAACGCACCGGGCTTCGCCGCGCTCGGCGCGCCGCTGGCGCGCGCGGCCTACGCGAAGGCCTGCCTGACGCTCGACGTGGCGCCGCGCACGATGCACGAGGTGCACGATCACGCGCTGACGCTGCCCGGGCGCACGATCACCGCGCGGCAGTACGCGCCGCGGCCGACGAGCTGGGCCACCCCGATGCCCGCGCTGCTGTACTTCCACGGCGGCGGCTTCACGATCGGCTCGATCGACACGCACGACCGGGTGTGCCGCGTGCTCGCCGCCGACGCCGACTGCCTGGTGTTCTCGGTCGACTACCGCCTCGCGCCCGAGCATCCGTTTCCTGCAGCCGCCGACGACGCGTTCGCCGCGCTCGAGTGGCTGCATCGCGAGGCGGGCGCGCTGGGCGTCGATCCCGATCGCATCGCGGTCGGCGGCGACAGCGCCGGCGGCACGCTCGCGACGATCAGCGCGCTGCACGCGCGCGATCTCGGCATCCCGCTGGCGCTGCAGATGCTCGTCTACCCCGGGCTCGCGTCGCGCCAGGACACCGACTCGCATCGGCGCATGGCCAGGGGCTACCTGCTCGACGCCGACCTGATCCAATGGTTCTTCGGCCAGTATCTGCGCAGCGATGCCGACCGCGACGACTGGCGGTTCGCGCCGCTGATGGCGCCCAGCCTCGCGCGGGTGGCGCCGGTCTGGATGGCGCTGGCCGAGTACGATCCGCTGGTCGACGAAGGACGCACCTACGCCGAGCGTCTGCGCTCGGCCGGCGTGCCCGTCGAGGCGGTCGTCTATCCGGGCATGATCCACGGCTTCTTCCAGCATGCCGGCTTCGTGCTGAAGGCGCGTGCCGCCCACGCCGATGCCTGTGCGGCACTCCGGGCCGCGTTTTCGACCGCCTCGTGAAGTCCACCTCGGTGTGCGCATCCTGTCCATGAACGCTCCATCGCCGCTGAACGCCCCTCGACGATGAACGCCCCTCGACGATGAACGCCAACCTCCCGACTGCCTGTCCATGAACGCCACCCCTCCGTATCGCCTGGTCACCGGGCCCTGGAAGACGCTCGGCAAGGATGCCGGCGCCGTGCGCACCGAGGTCTTCGTGCGCGAGCAGAAGATCCCCGTCGACCTGGAGTGGGACGCGTGGGACGAGCGCAGCCTGCATTGCGTCGCGTATCACGAGGGACAGCCGGTCGGCACCGGCCGGCTGCTGCCCGACGGACACATCGGCCGCATGGCGGTGCTCCCCGCCCATCGGCGCAGCGGCCTCGGCGGGATGGTGCTGCGCACCCTGGTCGACGCGGCGGCGGCCAGCGGCCTGCTCGAGGTGGAGCTCAGCGCCCAGGCCTACGTCGCGCAGTTCTACATGCGCCACGGCTTCGTGCCCGAGGGCAAGCCGTACGACGAAGTCGGCATTCCGCACCTGCGCATGCGCCGCACGCTGCTGGTGCGCGGCGAGCGTGACGACGACATGCCGGACGGCACGCAGCTGCGCGTGCGCGACTGGCGGCCCACCAGCGCGCGCGGGCCGGGCGTGTATCTGCTGCACGGGCTGGGCGAGCACGGCGGGCGCTACGAGGCGCTGGCGCGCTGGTTCGCGGCGCGTGGCTGGCGCGTGCAGACGCACGACCACGTCGGACACGGCGCGTCGGGCGGCGCGCGCGGCGTGATCGCGCATCCGCGTCAGGTGCTGGAGCACGCACAGCGGCGCGTGACGGCCTTCGCCGCGGACCTCGGTCGACCCCCGCTGCTGCTGGGACACAGCATGGGCGGCGCGCTGGCTGCGCAGCTGGTGGTGTCGGGCGCGGTGACGGTCGACGGACTCGTGCTGTCGTCGCCGGGGCTCGACCCGGGGCTCAACGGATTCCAGCGCCTGCTGCTGGGGGTGCTCGAACGGCTCGCGCCTGGCCTTGCGGTCGGCAACGGCCTGAATCCGGACTTCATCTCGCACGATCCCGCCGTGGTGCGGGCGTACCGCGACGATCCGCTGGTGCACGACCGCATCAGCGCGCGCCTGCTGCGCTGGCTGATCGACGCCGGCAGCGAGGCGCTGCAGGGCGCGGGCGCGCTCGCCGTGCCCACGCTGCTGCTGGTGGCCGGCGCCGACCGCCTGGTGCGCGCCGAGGCCAGCCGCGCGTTCGCCGAGCGCGCGCCCGCGCAGCTGCTCACGCTGCGGTGGTACGACACCCTGTATCACGAACTGTTCAACGAACAGTCCGAGGATCGGGCACGCGTGCTGACGGACCTGGCCGCCTGGCTGGAGCGCTGCTGAGTTCGCGTCAGCCTGCGCGCTCGAACATCCGGAAGACTTCGGTGTGCCGGCCGGTCGTGGCCAGTGCGCCGAGGCCCGTCTGGTCGGCCGAGGCACCGATCGCCGCCTGCAGGGCCGCGAGCGTGTCCGCGTCGACGGGCGGATAGACCTCGAGCCACGTGACATCGCCGTCGGCGCGGGTTTCGTCCTTGAGGCCGCCGTCGGCCCGGAAGCCGAACCGGGCCCCGATCGCATCGAGGTGCGCGTCGAGCAGCGCACGCACGCGCGCCCGTTCGGTGCCGCGGCTGCGGAAGTAGACGAACACGACGAAGCGGTCAGACATGCCGAAGTGGTCCGTCATGCCGAGGCCGTCCGTCGTGCCGAAGCGGTGCGTCGTGCCGAAGGGTCGGGTCGCGCGCGTGCACGCACGCCGCCTCAGGCGGGCAGCGCGTAGGGCAGGGACCCCATCTCCAGTGCGACGCCGCCCGCGGTCAGGCCACCGGCCTGCACCGCTGCGACCTGGCTTTCGACGAGCAGATCGACGCCGCCACGCGGCGCGGGGGCCGCCAGCACCACCTGGCCGCAGGGCTGGCCGTCGGCGCCCAGCACATCGCTGCCCGGGGCCGGCTCGGGGCCGTCGAGATGCGCGGCGAACATCCTGCGCTTGAGCTTGCCCAGGTACTGGCTGCGCGCGACGATCTCCTGGCCGGGGTAGCAGCCCTTCTTGAAGTTCACCCCTTCGACCACTTCGAAGTTGATCATCTGCGGCACGAACTGCTCGACCGCCCCGGCCGCCAGCCGGGGGATGCCGGATCGCACCTCGGTCCAGCGCCAGGCCGGCGTCGGCACCGGCGTGAGCGGGCCGTGCAGTGCGGACCAGACCGCGGCCAGGGACTCGGCGGGCACGCACAGCAGCGCGCGCGCGCACGGCTGGCCAGCCGCCTCGACCGTCGGCATGCCGATGGCGGCAAGACCGCCGGCAGGCGACCGCTCGGCACCGCGCTCGACCCGCATCGGCGCGGGCAGCGCGAGGCCCAGCGCCTGCAGCGCACCGGCCGCGGCGGCGCCGCCCACGCCCAGCAGCACGTGGGTATCCGAGCGGTTGGTCACCTTGGCCTTGGCACGCAGCACGAACATCGCCAGGCGCTTGCGCAGCGCCTCCGACTGCAGACGCGGCACCACGAGCAGCACCCCATCCTCGTCCGCCCAGCCGGGCGCGGTGGCGAGCAGCCGGCCCTTCGGGCTGCAGTAGCCGTACCAGCGCGCTTCGCCCGCGCCCAGGTGCTCGACGTCGTTCGTCAGCTGGTTGTGCAGGAAGGTGCGCGCGTCGGCGCCGTGCACGCCGATCACGCCCAGGTCGGAGAGCAGGGTGACGAAGCCCGCGGCCAGTACGGCCTCGGTCGGCGCATCGGTTGCGGACGGTTCCGCGGTCGCAGGCGGATCTGCCTGCGGTCCGTAGACGTCGGACCGTGCACGGGCACCCACGGCGGCGCACACACGTTCGGGCGCTGCATCGTCGAGGGCGGGGAGGGCGGCGACCGCAGGAGCCGCGCGCCCGGCGGCGGAGGTGTTCTCGGACATGATTCCGTATTATAGAGAGCCGTATCCGGCCCTCCGAGATGAACCGTATCCTGTCGATGGTCTTCGCCGCGGCGCTGCTCGCGGCGCTCGCCGTCGGCTGGCAGTGGTACGCGTACCGCCACACGCCACTGCCGATCGACGCCTCGCCCGCGCGCGTGCGCATCGAGCGCGGCATGTCCCTCAACGAGATGTCGGCCGCCCTGCGCACGTCCGGCGTGCGGGTGGGCGACGCCACGTTCTGGCTGGCGGCGCGCCTGCGGGGAGATTCGCGCGCGATCAAGGCCGGCACCTACGACATCAAGGCGCCCTCCACGCTGGCGGAACTGCTGGACAAGTTCGTGCGCGGCGACGTCGTGCTGGCCGAGCTGCGGATTCCCGAAGGCTGGACCTTCCGTCAGATGCGGGCCGCCGTCGCGGCACACCCCGAGCTGCAGCACGACAGCGTTGCACTGTCCGAGGGCGAGCTGCTGGCACGGATCGGTGCGACGGCCACCCGTGCCGAGGGCTGGTTCTTTCCGAGCACCTACCGCTTCTCGCCCGGCAGCAGCGATTTCGACGTCTACCGCCAGGCGCATCGGCTGATGCAGAAGGCGCTGGCCGAGGCCTGGGCAGCCCGTGCGCCCGGGCTTCCGTTCGACGCCCCCGAGCAGGTGCTGATCCTGGCGTCCATCGTCGAGAAGGAGACCGGCCAGGCCGGCGACCGGGACCGCGTTGCGGCGGTGTTCGTCAACCGGCTGCGCCGCGGCATGCCCCTGCAGAGCGATCCGACCACCATCTACGGACTGGGCGAGCGCTTCGACGGCAACCTTCGGCGCAGCGACCTGCGCACCGACCATCCGCACAACACCTACACCCGCACCGGCCTGCCGCCCACGCCGATCGCGCTGCCCGGAAGCGCCTCGCTGTACGCCGCCACCCATCCGGCGCCGATCCGGGCGCTGTATTTCGTCGCGCGCGGCGACGGCTCCAGCGAGTTCTCCGACGATCTGACGGCGCACAATCGCGCGGTGGCGCGCTACCAGCTGCGTCGCCCGACCGAAAAGGACTGACCCATGCGCGGGCGCTTCATCACGTTCGAAGGCATCGACGGTGCCGGCAAGAGCACGCATCTGGACTGGTTCGCCGACGCGCTGCGCGCGCGCGGCGCGACGGTGCTGCGCACCCGCGAACCCGGCGGCTCGCCGCTCGCCGAGCGCCTGCGCGCACTGCTGCTCAGCGAAGCCATGTCGATCACGACCGAGATCCTGCTGATGTTCGCGGCCCGCCAGGACCACCTCGACACGGTCGTCGGCCCCGCGCTGGCGCGCGGCGACTGGGTGCTGTGCGACCGGTTCACCGATTCGACGTTCGCCTATCAGGGCGCCGGCAGGGGCGCGGGCAGCGAGCACATCGCGATGCTCGAGCGCTGGGTGCAGGCGGGCCTGCAGCCCGATCGCACCTATCTGTTCGATCTGCCGCCCGAGGAGGCGGCCCGTCGGCGGGCCGGCGCCCGAGCGCCGGATCGCTTCGAGCAGGAGGATCTCGACTTCTTCGGCCGGGTGCGCGCTGGCTACGCGCTGCGCGTGCAGCAGGATCCCGCCCGCTTCGTCACGATCGACGCCCGGCAGGACATCGCCGCGATTCGCGCGGTGCTTCTGGGGTCGATCGACACGTTGTGGGCATGAGCGCACGACGCCCTGTGAGCATGAGCGCACACATGCCGAGCATGTCAAAAAGCATACGAAAAGATCAATATTCTGATCTTTCTGCTTTGCGCGTTACAGATTGGCGTTCAACGCAAAAAATGGTGGACTGACAGGTGAAGGGCGATGATCGCCGTGTATTCGTGGAATAGAGGCACGCTGGATCGTCTGCTTGCCATGCGTAGAAATCTCCCGCACGCGTTGATTCTCTACGGCCCCTCCGGCATCGGGAAGTCGGCGCTCGCCGAGCGATTCGCCAACGCGCTGCTGTGCGAGTCCCCGACGCCGGAAGGCGACGCCTGCGGCCAGTGCAGCGCGTGCGGCTGGTTTGCGCACGGCAATCACCCCGATCTGCGCCGGCTTGCGCCGCTTTCGGAGAGCGACGACGGCAAGGAGAAGGGCAGTCGCGACATCCGCATCGACCAGGTGCGTGCACTGGCCGAGTTCCTGTCGGTCGGCGGGCATCGTGGCGCGCGTCGGGTGGTGCTGATCGATCCGGCCGACCGGCTCAACATGCCGGCGGCCAATGCGCTGCTGAAGACGCTCGAGGAGCCGACCGGCGACGCAGTGTTCCTGCTGGTCAGTGCCCGCCCCGATGGCCTGCCGGCCACCATCCGGTCGCGCTGCGTGCGGGTCGAGGTGCCGCTTCCCCCGCGGGCGGCGGTTGCGCAATGGCTGCAGGACGAGACCGGGGCGGGCGAAGCCGACATCGCATCGTGGCTCGCGATGGCCGGCGGCCGACCGTTGCATGCGCGCCTCCTCGCCGAACCCGCTCAGGCCGCCGCCCATCGGTTGCTGGTCCAGGCAGTGGCCCGCATTCCCGAAAATCCTGCTGTGCAGGTGGCCGATGCCATTGCGGCGATCCCTGCGGCGTCCTGGCTGCCGGTGATGCAGTACTGGGTGAACGACGTCGCCCGCGTGGCGGCCGGCGCGGATGCCGTCCGGTTTCCCGACCAGCGCGAGCGCCTCGCGGCGATCGCGGCCCGGGCCCGTGCCGACCGGCTCACCGGATTCGCCGCGTGGCTCCAGCGCCAGACGGCCGCCGTCGACCACCCGCTGAATCCTCGGCTGTTCTGCGAGGACCTGCTGTTGCGCTACAGCGCCGTTTTTGACTGAGGGCCGAGGCTCGACCGATGAAGACCGACCCGGGACGTTCCGATCAGGACACCGCCACCCTGCCGGGGCTGGGCGCGGATGCCGCGTTTGCCGGCACCTTGCCCGGCATCGGCGGCACGGAGGCGGCGCGCGGCGGTCCCCGTCCCAGCGTGATGTCGCTGTCGATCAAGGAGAAGGCGGCGCTCTACGCGTCGTACATGCGGTTCATCGACGGCGGCGGCCTGTTCGTGCCGACCACGCGGCCGGCCCAGCTGGGAGACGAGATCTACGCGATCCTCAGCGTGATGGACGAACCGTCCAAGATTCCGATCCCGGGCCGCATCTGCTGGATCACCCCGGCAGGGGTCCCGGGACGGCAGCAGGGCATCGGCATCCAGTTCGCCAAGAACGAGGCGGGCGAGCAGGCCCGCGCGCGCATCGAGACGCTGCTCAGCGGCGCCCTTCAGTCGACCCGGCCGACGCATACGATCTGACGCGCACGATCTTGCACCGCGGGCGGACCGGACGTCGCGAGCGGACCGGAAACCGAGCGCGGGTCTGACGTCGCGGGCGAGTCGCCCCGCGCCGCGGGATACAATCGCAGTCCCCTCCTGCCGAAGCGACGGGCCACGACCCGGCGCGCGACCGCGGTTCCGAAGTGTTCGTCGATTCCCACTGTCACCTCGATTTCCCCGAGCTCGTCGCCCAGCTCGACGACGTGCTCGAGCGCATGCAGCGCAACGCCGTCGAACGCGCGCTGTGCATCTCCGTGACGCTGCCCGATTTCCCCGCCGTGCGCGCGCTCGCCGAAGCGCACCCGCAGCTGTGGGCCACGGTCGGCGTGCATCCCGACTATCCGCAGACCGACGAGCCCGACGTCGAGCGGCTGGTCGCGCTGGCCGACCACCCCCGCATCCTGGCGATCGGCGAGACCGGACTCGACTACTACCGTCTGACGGGTGATCTCGAGTGGCAGCGCGAGCGGTTCCGCGTGCACATCCGTGCCGCCCGGCGCTGCGGCAAGCCGCTGATCGTGCACACGCGGTCGGCCGCCGCGGATACGCTGCGCATCCTGCGAGAGGAGGGCGCCGAGGCGGTGGGCGGGGTGATGCACTGCTTCACCGAAGACTGGGACACAGCGGCCGCCGCGATGGACCTCGGCTTCATGATCTCGTTCTCGGGCATCGTCACGTTCAAGAGTGCCGAATCGCTGCGGGCGGTGGCGCGGCGCGTGCCGCAGGATCGCCTCCTCATCGAGACCGACGCGCCGTACCTCGCACCGGTGCCGCATCGCGGCAAGACGAACGAACCGGCGTTCGTGCGCCACGTGGGCGAGTTCCTTGCGCAGCTGCGCGGCGAGACGGTGGCGCAGCTGGCTGACCTCACCACCGACAACTTCCACCGACTGTTCCGGCCGGCCTGACCGGACCGGAAACCACGATGAACGCCCCGCACTCCGATCCGACCCGTACCGCACCCTCCGCGCCCTCCGAGCTCTCCGCGCCGCGCGCGCGCGCAGGCCGACGTCTGCTGATGCAGGTGCTCGTTGCACTGGTGCCGGTGCTGGCCGGCTGTGCTGCGCAGCGCGCGCACGCCGGCGCGTACGAGGACTTCTTCGACGCGATCGCGCGCGACGACGCGCCGGCCGTGCGCCTGCTGCTGCTGCGCGGCGTGACACCCAATTCGCCAGACCGCACGCGCGGCCCGGCACTGCTGTTCGCGGTGCGCGAGAAGTCCTTCGCCGCGGCGATGGCCCTGCTCGAGACGCCGCTCACCGACGTGAACGTGCGCAACCAGGTCGGCGAGACACCGCTCATGTACGCCGCGCTGTTCGGCGAGCTGCCCCTGGTGAAGCGTCTGATCGAGCGCGGCGCGCAGGTCAACCAGTCCGGCTGGACCGCGCTCCACTACGCGGCCAGCGCCGGACAGCTCAGCGTGGTGCAGTACCTCCTCGACCAGCATGCGTTCATCGACGCCCTGTCGCCCAACCAGACGACGCCGCTGATGATGGCTGCCCGCGAGAAGCACCTGTCGGTGGCGCAGCTGCTGATCAAGGAGGGCGCCGATCCCAGCCTGCGCAACGAGGCCGGGGTGGGCGCCGCGGAGTACTTCCTGCGCAGCGGCGATCCGCAGAGCGCCGAGTGGGTGCGCCAGAAGGCCACCGAGTTCCTGCATCGCTACGGCACCAAGGACCGGCCGGTGCCGGCCGGCGGGAATCGCTGACGTCGCGGCACGCATGACGGTGCGCGTGAGGCGTCGAGCGCTGCGCGCCGTGGACCGTGCACCGTGCCAAAGTGCACCTCGCGCAGTGCACCGTGCCATAGTGCACAGACACCGGACGCGCCGCGGCGCACACTCGCGCTTCCGAGGGGGACGGCGTGCGGCCGTCCCCCGCTTCGGCTCCGGCGTCGTCGGAGCCCGGTCGAAGGGCAAACCCGGGGAAATCCGGGGACGCAAAGCTTCCGGCCTGTAGGGCGCGCCCGCCGCGCCCGATGGCAGCGGGGCCGCCGGTCCAGGGTGCCGTCAATCCCTGTCGTCGATGACGTCACGCCCTTCTTCCGACCATTCGCGTCGACGAAGAAGAGGC